>Ga0181533_1001026_pt1 | contig 36690 bp, 35 predicted proteins | sample PEATcosm2014_Bin_45_FD_119772 | JGI IMG/M metagenome (GOLD analysis project Ga0181533, IMG submission 119772) | Peatland microbial communities from MTU Mesocosm Facility, Houghton, MI, USA - PEATcosm2014_Bin11_60_metaG | ecosystem: Environmental > Terrestrial > Soil > Wetlands > Peat | place...
CTCGTATGCTGTTCCTTCAGCAGCTCGATATTCAGATAACGCTCGGTCGATCATGCGGTGCCGGCGATGTGCCGTAGCCCGGCTGCGGCGAGGTTGAGGGCCAATTGACCATCGCGAAACGCATCGACCACGCGGGCGCGCCGGCGGAAGCGGCGGCGAAATGTCTAAAATGCCATCTTGGATTATCTTGTCCTCCCTGTGCAAATTGAAACAGCGCAGCGCCATCGGCGGCGCAATCCTCCAAGCATGACACGAATCAGTCAGGCGGTGAGTCGGACGTTAGTCCCCGTGTTCGATCCCGCCCTATTTGTCGCCAGGTACGGCGGGGTGGTCGGGCTCAAATATGGAGCAAAGCATATCCTCTACTCGCAGGGGGATGTTGCCGATTGCGTTTTTTATTTTCAGAAAGGTCAAGCCCAAATCAAGGTCATTTCCCAGCAAGGCAAGGAAGCCGTCATTGCAGTCGTCGAGCCGGGCCATTTCTGCGGCGAAGGGTGCCTGGTCGGTGAATTGCTGCGCATGTCGACGGTGAAGACCGTAACGGAATGCATAGTCACACGGTTGGAAAAGGCTGCAATCATCCGTGCCATTCACGACGACCTGGCGTTCTCGGAATTCTTCGTCATGTACGTCTTGAATCGGACCGTTCGGCTGACGGACGACTTGATCGATCAGATGTTCAATTCCAGCGAAAAACGCTTGGCGCGAATCCTTCTCTTGTTGGCGAATTATGGCAAAGAAGGTCGCGTGGAGACCGTCATAGGCAACATCGACCATCAGACACTTGCACAGATGATCGGCACGACCCGCTCCCGTGTCACTTTCTTCATGAACAAATTCAGGAAGCTCGGCTACATCGATTATAATGGACATATCAGGATTCATAGCGCGCTGTTGAACGTCATTCTTCTCGATCGCTCAACCGATGCGATCGACGATCCAGAGCCGCCGAAGTATTAAGGGTGGAAATACAGTTCGGTGCTTTAATGCCTCTCGCGACACGGATCGGCATGTGCTGCTGTAGGCCGCATTCCACAAGTCACTGTCGTCGCAAGTTATTCTACGCCGCTGCGCAAAATTGCACTGCACTGCGCTGTGCCTGTTCGATCGGTAGGTGGGTAGGTGTAGACCGAGTCGCACAACTCCGCATGAACAAATACATGAAACTACGTATCCCCGGCCAGTCATCAGCTGCGATGCCGCTCCCAGATACCGGAAGCCTTCGCGGACTGCGCCTGAGTCGGCACGCACACGTCGCGAATCCGAAGGGTCAGGCGTCAATCTCAATGGGTGACCGGACAGGTCCGCGGTGAACCCGAGCGCTGAGATATTCATCGTAACTGCCGATTCGCAAACAAGCACAGCGTTCGCTACTGTGTTCGCTCGCGTCGGATTTCAGGCGACCGTCTTCACGGATGGGACCTTCCTCGTCCGTTCCGCGCGGACACGAACACCCGCTTGTGTTCTTCTCGATATTTGTATGCTCGGATCATCGGGACGCGACATTCTCACGCTGCTTGAGGCCGCGGATTACCCTGCGCCGGTATTAGTCCTTCGCGATGAAAGCGATATTTCGGGCATGATCGATGCCATCAGGAAGGGCGCGTTTGATTTCGTCGACAAGCGACTGGACGCAGACACCATCGCCACTCGCGTACGGGAAGCGATCGATAGGTGGGAGCATCGTCGGAATATCGACTATATGTTTGATATCGCGTTGCCGTCCCTGCCCGGCTACGAACTGCTGACCACCCGCGAGCGCGAGGTGCTGTTTCAGATCACGGCCGCCGCCTCCGTCGAGGAAACCGGCATAAAACTTGGAATAAGTCCGCGCACAGTGGCGGTGCATCGCCGACGAATCATACAAAAGCTCGGCGCCGGGAATTCAGCCACGCTCATTCGTGCCGTGCTCACTAAGCTGCGGAGCGCGCAAGCCTGATTCGCACCGCCCTCGATTTCTCGTGTGCGCTGAAGCATCGGACATGGTATTTTCACGTAGGGAAATTGCTGTCCGGCCGACGAGCTATTTATTGCAATATTAAATGTTGATGCGGCAGTGTCGTCTCTCCGACGGTCGGTGATCGAGGTCGCTTCGACACGCCCTGCATTGCGACCGGAAACGCGCGGGGCTTCGTGACCCGCATCAATGATCTCCGGCCGACAAAGGTCGAGTTGCCGACGCACGGGTTACGCAGATGAGCACGAAATCGATCAAAACGATTTTGCTGATCGAAGATAATCCCGGAGACGTCCGTTTGCTCCGCGAAATGTTCGACGATTACGGCGCGCACGACATTGAAATGACGCAGGTGGATTGCATGCGGGCGGCCGAGGAGTATCTTGCGGAAAACACCGTCGATGTCATTTTGCTCGACCCTGGATTGCCCGATGCGCGGGGATTGGCAGCGATACGGCGCATCCACGCCGCCGCGCCCCGTGTCGCCCTCGTGGTCTTGACGGCCTTGGACGACGAGTCGCTCGCCGAGCAAGCCCTGCAGGAAGGCGCACAGGACTATCTCGTCAAAGGCCAAATCGACGGACGCGGAATTCTGCGAGCCGTGCGCTATGCCACCGAGCGCAAGCGTCTGGAGCGGTTGAAGGACGAGTTCGTCTCGACCGTGAGCCATGAGCTGCGCACGCCGTTGACTTCGATCTCCGGATCGCTGGGCCTGCTGATGGGCAAGGCGGCCGGAAACCTGCCTAAGTCGATGGCCCGTCTGCTTGCGATCGCAAACACCAACAGCCAACGCTTGGTACGACTCGTCGACGACATTCTCGATATCGAGAAGATGGAGGCAGGACGTGTCGTCTTCAATTTCCGTCGCGTGGAAGTTCGGCCGTTGGTTGTGCAAGCGATCGAGGCCAATCGAGGATTCGCCGAAGGCTATGGTGTGCGAATTCGGCTCGAGGAGGAGCGTGGCACCGCTGCGGTGCGAGCCGATCCGGATCGGCTTCTCCAGGTCGTCACCAACCTGCTGTCGAACGCAATCAAGTTTTCGCCTGCCAATAATGAAGTGGTGGTCGCGATCGCGAAAGAGGCCGACGTGATCCGTATTGCGGTGCGCGACCATGGTCCGGGCATCCCAGTCGACTTCCGGCCCCTCATCTTCCAGAAATTCGCTCAAGCGGATGCCGGCGATGCGCGGCAGAAGGGCGGCACCGGCCTCGGCCTCAGTATCGTCAAGCAGATCGTCGACCGGCTCAGTGGCGAGGTGAGCTTCAGCGATGCCCCAGGCGGTGGAACGATCTTCCACGTCCTGCTGCCCTGCTGGGATCATGTGGCCAACCTCGCAATCGATCGCGATTCGAAACCGGATGCAACGCGTCTTTTGCTTTGTGAGGACGATCTCGATACGGCCCTCACGCTGCGCGAGCAGTTGAGGCAAGTCGGATTTGCGACGGACTTCGCATATTCCGTGGGCGAAGCGGTCGCGCGCGCGATGGCAACTCACTATTACGCAATTCTGGTGGATATCCATCTGCGGGATGGTGACGGCGTAAGTCTGATCGTGCGCTTGCGCGCGTTACCGCAATATCGCGACACATCGATTATCGTAGTATCCGGCGATCCAAGCTGCGGGCGTGACGACTTGCGGTCGTCCAAGCTCAATATTCTGGATTGGCTGAACAAGCCAGTGGACTTCGACCGCCTGGTGCGGCTCCTTGCCAAGCCTGTCGCGCAAGATGCGAACAGACGTCCGCGAATCCTTCATGTTGATGAAGACGACAACGTCGCTCGCGCGCTCAGCGAAATAGGCGATGTCGTTACAGTCAATTCGATCGAGGCAGCGCAACGCGCCCTGATGGCAGGCGACTTCGATCTTGCCGTGCTTGACGTAGCGCTCGCCAAGGGGGCCGGCCCCGATCTATTGCCTGAGCTGCGCGACAGCAAAGGTAATGTCATTCCCGTCGTCGTATTTTCCCCCAAAGGCGCGAACTTGGCAGCGGATGCCAAGGTGCAAGCCGCGGTGGCCGAATTGCACACATCAATCGACAGCCTTGTGGCAACGGTGCGCGATCGCCTCGCATCCCGAAAAAATGGCGTACTCAGGGAGGTCGTATGACTGACATTCGCGTTCTTCTGGTGGACGACGAGCCGGACATCCGCGAGATCGTCGATGTATCGCTCGGTCTCGACCCGGATTTGAAAGTGCGGGCCTGCGCATCGGGCGCGGATGCGCTCGTGACGGCCGCCCAGTGGTCGCCTTCAATCATCCTTCTGGATGTGATGATGCCGCTCATGGACGGACCGACAACGCTCGCCAACCTGCGCAAGAACCCGCAGACTGCCCAAATCCCGGTCGTGTTCCTAACCGCCCGTACGCAGAGCGACGAGATCGCGCAATACATCTCGCTTGGCGCCCAAGGCGTATTGTCCAAGCCATTTGATCCGATGACGCTCGCAGCGTCGGTGCGCAACTACCTGCCGCCTTCGGCAGGCCATCATGCCGCCTGAAGCAAACAGGGGTTTTCGTCCGCTCTCGACACGCCGCCTCAAATCTGTGCCCGAGGCGTTGATATTCGCGAAGGCCGGTCACCGCGCAATAACCAGATAGACAAATATCCTGGTCGTTCTACGCACATCTACGCAAGCCGGCCGAGCTGCCTTGGACGAAACTCCGAATTGAGGCGGCCGCATCTTTCGCTTCGAGGCACGTAGCAGCGACGATAAACGTCACTCGCTCCGGCGACGGCTTTGACGGTGCTTCGCGCGAGGCGGTGGGCCGGCGCCGGGCCACTGCGCTTAAACGCGATATCGATGCACACGACTTGACGAGCGATCAATGATCGAAGATCGACACGCCCCCCGACACAATACATGCCTCTTTCGAGCCTTCGTATATTTTGAAGGTAACGGTGCCGCCATCAACTGTGTGGTCCGAGATATTTCCGAGACCGCTGCGCGGTTGCAGTTTCACACGCCCCAGGATTTTCCTGAATGTTTGGATTTGCACATCCCGGCCAAGGGTCGGAGTTTTCACGCAAAGGTTCAGTGGATCGACGGCGATGAGATCGGCATCGCTTTCCACGCAGCAGGAATACCGGATCCCGCGGATAGTAGTCTCGAGCAACGTCTGGATCGACTTGAGGCAGAAGTGGCCCTGCTCAAGCAATCAGTGAAGCATCTGCAGAAAAATGCCGAGAACAACGAGGAGGCGGCATAAGGGCGAGCTTCCACCGGATCCGAGGAACAAAAAAGCGTCGCGTAACCCCGTTCGTCGGAGACTGAACATACAATTTCGGCGTTCCGCCGTCTCGACCAATGCAGATGAAGCCGGATCCATGGTTCTAAAGAGGACGATATGAAATCGGTTCGCTCTCCCTCGACGGCCGCGATCCGCGGCCTCAGCATGCCCAGCGCTGCGGAAAAGCACCTCGCGCAGATGGAGAGCAAGTACCATGAGCTCCTAGAGGCGGCGCCGGATGCGATGGTGGTGGTGAACCAGGGCGGGGACATTGTTCTTCTCAATCTTCAGGCCGAGAAGCAGTTTGGATACCGCCGCGACGAACTCCTCGGGCAGAAAGTTACCACCATTATCCCGGAAGGCTTCGCGGAACGGCTGATCGCGGACGATCTTCGATCCGCGGAAGATGCGCTGGCACAGCAAATCGGGGCCGGAATTGAGCTCATTGGGCGGCGAAAGGACGGCAGCGACTTTCCGATCGAACTGATGCTGAGCCCGCTGGCAAGCACTGAAGGCACCCTGGTGACGGCGGCGATCCGCGACATCAGCGCTCGCAAGGCGGCGGAAAAGCACCTCGCGCAGATGGAGAGCAAATACCGCGGGCTATTGGAGGCGGCCCCCGATGCGATGGTGGTGGTGAACCAGGGCGGAGATATCGTCCTGTTGAATGTTCAGGCGGAGAAACAGTTCGGATACCGCCGCGATGAACTCCTTGGGCAGAAGGTAACGAACATCATACCGGAGGGATTCGCGGAGCGTCTGGTCGCGGATGATCTCCGATCCGCGGAAGATGCATTGGCTCAGCGCATTGGCACCGGGATCGAACTCATTGCACGGCGAAAGGATGGCGACGAGTTTCCCATCGAGATTATGCTGAGCCCGCTTGAAAGCACGGAAGGAACCCTGGTAACCGCGGCGATTCGCGATATCAGCGTGCGCAAGGCAGCCGAAGCGAACCTGCTGCAAAAGATGAAGGAATTATACCGGTCGAACGAGGAATTGGAGCAATTTGCCTACTTTGCCTCGCACGATTTGCAAGAGCCTCTGCGGATGGTGGCAAGTTACACGCAGCTCTTGTCCAAACGGTACAAAGGAAAGCTCGACGCAGATGCCGATGAATTCATTGCCTTCGCCGTGGACGGGGCGAGCCGGATGCAGCGCTTGATCCAGGATTTGTTGGCTTATTCGCGCGTCGGACGGAAAGGGATGGGACTGGTCAAAATCTCCAGCGAAGACGCGTTGAAGCAGGCTCTGGTCAATCTGCGGGGTGCCATTGAAGAAAGCAACGCCGTGGTGACGCACGATCCACTGCCCACTGTGCTGGCGGACGAGATGCAACTCATTCAGCTATTTCAGAACCTCGTGGCCAATGCCATCAAGTATCAGAAGCCGGGCGTTCCCTTGGTACACATCTCAGCCGCCAAGGGCGGCGCAAAGAAATGGCTATTCTCAGTGCGCGACAACGGCCTGGGAATTGATCCGCAGTACTTCGATAGGATTTTTGGTCTGTTCCAGCGACTGCATAAGCGGGAGGAATTCGCCGGTACCGGCATCGGCTTGGCCATCTGCAAGAAGATCGTCGAGCGGCATGGCGGGCGCATCTCGGTCGAGTCACAGCCGGGGCATGGTTCCACATTCTATTTTACCTTGACGGAAGCAAAGTGAAATCATGAAAGCCATCGGAGAAAACGCAGAGTGGCTATAGAAATTCTCTTGGTCGAAGACAGCCCCGGGGATGTCCGGTTGACGCAGGAAGCCTTCCGCGACGCCAGCATGCAGATCCGATTGCATGTGGCGTGCGACGGCGTGGAGGCAATGGCCTTTCTGAGGCGCCACGGCCCCCACATCGATGCCCCTCGCCCGGATCTTGTCTTGCTCGATCTAAACCTTCCCAAAATGGATGGCCGCGAGGTTCTGGCTCAGATCAAGAAGGATGACGCCCTGAAGACGATCCCTACGCTCATCCTGACCACCTCCGAAGCGGAAGTGGATATCGTGAAAAGCTATCGGCTCCAAGCGAACTGCTATCTAAACAAGCCCGTTCGGTTCGACGCGTTCGAAGGCCTCGTGAATAGCATCAAAGATTTCTGGCTGACCAAGGTCAAGTTGCCGCCGCAGGCGCCGGGCGGATGAGCACGAAATTGATCAAAACACTTCTCTTGATTGAAGATGACCTTGGGGACGCACGTCTTCTCCGCGAGATGTTGAGGGAGCAAAACTCACCTACCATTCAATTGACGCACCTGGAGCGTATGAGTGACGCCGAGAAGTATCTTGCAGCGCATGCGGTTGACATTATCTTGCTCGACTTGGTGCTGCCCGATGCACAAGGACTGGAAGCGATACGGCGGGCCCAAGCGGCCGCGCCCGCCGTCCCCTTGGTGGTGCTGACCGGACTGGACGACGAGACGCTGGCGGTGCAAGCTTTGCAAGAGGGCGCACAAGACTACCTCATCAAGGACCAAATCGACACGCGCGGGCTGCTGCGGGCGCTGCGCTACGCGATCGAGCGAAAGAGGATGGAAATCACGGCCCTGGCGCTGGCACGGCAGATGGCGCATTCGGCCGAGCACGACTTTCTGACCGGTTTGCCCAATCGAATGCTCCTGAACGACCGTATAAGCCAGGCGATCGCATTGGCGACGCGTCACGTGAAGAAAGTTGCCGTGCTGTTTTTGGATTTGGACGGCTTCAAGCATATCAACGACTCCCTGGGACATCCGATCGGCGACAAGCTCCTTCAATCCATCGCCAAGTGTCTGGTGAATTGCATACGCGGCTCGGATTCGGTCAGTCGCCAGGGCGGCGACGAATTCGTCATTCTGCTGTTGGAAGTTGATCAAGCGGAGGATGCGGCCGTCACGGCGAGAAGAATACTGCAGGCGGTGGCGCAACCTCATTTCATCGACCAACGCGACCTTCACGTCACCGCCAGTATCGGCATAAGCATCTATCCCACCGATGGCCTGGATGCGGAAACACTCATCAAAAACGCTGACACCGCGATGTACCAGGCAAAGGAAAACGGCCGCCGGAGCTTTCAATTTTTCAAGCCGGCGATGAACGTCCGGGCCGTGGAGCGGCAATCCATCGAAGAGGGCCTGCGGCGCGCCTTGGAACGGCATGAATTCGCGGTTTACTACCAGCCGAAGGTCAATCTGGCGACGGGAGCTATCACTGGGGCGGAAGCGCTGCTGCGCTGGACGCATCCGACGCAAGGATCGATCGCGCCGGCGCAATTTATTCCCGTCGCGGAAGACAGCGGCCTCATTCTGCCGATCGGTGCATGGGTGCTTCGTGAAGCATGCAAGCAGGCCCGGGCTTGGATGGATGCAGGTCTGCCTGCAATGACGATGGCAGTAAACGTCTCCGCGATGGAGTTTCGGGACGTGAGCTTTCTGGATCATTTGTTCGCTACCATCGAAGAAACCGGCATCGATCCGCGCGCGCTCGAGCTGGAGCTGACCGAGAGCGTGCTTATGAAGCATGCCCCGTCCACGGCAACGATCCTTCAGACCCTGAGGAAAAGCGGGATACGCGTGGCGGTCGATGACTTCGGGACGGGCTACTCGAGTTTGAGCTATCTGCGAAAGTTTCCGGTCGATGCCGTCAAAATCGACCAATCGTTTGTCCGTCAGATCAGCACCCCCGGCGAGGATACAACCATTGTAAAGGCGGTCATCGGCATGGCTCGGGGTCTCAAGCTGCGGGTCATTGCGGAGGGCGTCGAAACGCTGGAGGAGCTGGCGTTCCTTCGGGCCTATCGATGTGAAGAGGCGCAAGGTTACTATTTCAGCCGGCCGGTGCCTGCTGAGCAATTCGCGCAATTGCTGAGAAACGGCATCCCGGAAGCCTCAGTCGTCGCTTAGCGACCGCACGCGATAGCTGCCGAGGTTGGCAGCGAATCAATGCAGAGCGGGCGTGTCTCACGCGGTACAGCGGCATAGTCGCGCGAGCCATCAGCCGGATTGGCTGATCAAGCCGCTCGCTAGGCGTTTCAACTTGGCGGTCGCCTCGGAAAGTTGGTCCAACGCGACCTTGTCATCATTGTGATTGATAGCCGCCGCACAGGCCTCCAGCTCGGTGTGCACTACCCGCCGAATGGCCGCTGCGGTTTGCTCGTTGCTCACTATGTCACCTGATCCGGTCGGGATTCTGCAAATCAGAGATGCTGTCGACGACAAAACCCTACGACAGAGAACGTTAAAAGGCCGGCACGCAAGCCTTTCAAACTGTCGCGGTCACCCCGATCACGGCAAGACATTGCCCGAACTCGCCTACCCGACAAGACGCGGATGAATCAGTATAGTTAATATGTTATAGTTAATGTTCTTCATTATTTCTACGCAACTCTGCGAATAGACAACTCTCAGCATTTTGATACGTTAATGAAATGTGAATACTTCTGTACTTCGAAGTATTCGTATCGGTCGTTGCGGGAGTTTCCGACCATGCGTTCGTGGATTGTGTTGCTTGCATTGACCATTACCACGCCGGTGTACGCCCAAAGCTTGGGAAGTACATCCGGTGCGTCGTCGTCGGTCAATATCAGCGACCCCCCGGTTACGAACTCCACAAACCACCTGATTACGACGCCCACGGTGGTCGCTCCCGGCCTCGCCGCAGCCGGCGTCGAGACCTGTCTCGGCTCGGCGTCCGGCGGCATATCGGTGATGGGCGGTGGTCTTACGTTCGGAAGCACCGTGGTCGACGCTGGTTGCACCATCCGACTCCTGGCGCGTCAGCTTTACGCCTTCGGCTTTCAGAAGGCGGCCCTGGCGCTGATGTGCCAGGACGAGCGCGTTGCTGTTGCAATGGATGAAGCCGGTTCACCCTGTCCGAGACCACCTGCCGAAATCAGGCAGAGCGACCGAGGTTCCTCCATGCCAGCGCTGTCATTCAGCCAGGAAGAACAAGCGCAGCCGCTCACGCAGGACGAGCAAGCGCAACCGCTCACGCATGAACCGCCGGTGAAGCCGTTCACGCCGCAAGAGCAAGCGATGTTTGCCCGGGCGTCGAACACCAACTGACCCGGCCTCAAGTCCACGTCAGACGCCGGTTCGGCGCGGACTTCGGGACGAGCCAAATCCGGTCCGTCAAATGGAGAGAGACCGCATGAGAACGCTTTGTTGCATCGTCGCTGCCGCCGGGTTTCTGATCTCGGCCCCCGCCATGGCTCAGCAATTTTCCGCCAGCGGCGGCGGCTCCACCAACATCTGGTCCAGCGCCCAAGGTACGTCCAATTCCTACGGCAACGCCAACGGGTTCGGAACCAGTTCATCGGGCGCAATGGCCACCGCTGGCGGTCAGGGTCTGAGTGGCGCCGGCGGGTTTGGCGGTGGCGGCACTACATCGGCCATCACGACATCGACTGCCGGAACCAGTTCATACGGCAGCGGCTACGCTCAGTCGCAAACCTCCGGTTACGCCGGCGGCAACGTTTCGGGTTACGGAGCTCGGAGTCGCTGAACGCTTGATAAAGGATCGGCCCTGGAGAGCGTTCTGCAAGGCCCTCGTTCTTCGGCAACGGCACCAACAATCACGTCTCCACTTTGGCTTAAGCGAGGTTCAATGTTGCACAGACCTGTCATTGCAATGCGGCCAGACTTTCCATTTGGTGATTCGCAAGGCAGGGGATCATGACAAATCCGACGAACGACAGGTATAAAGATTACGCGCATTACGCCGCGCATTGTTCGTATCTGGTGACCGCGGCAACTGATCCGGATTCGCGTGCTATTCAACGCGAAATGGCGGCTGAATGGCTGAAACTGGCGGATGCGATTCGGAGTCCATTAGGCCCCGAGGAATCACTTGGGCCGCCACAATTGGAGTAACCAGTGGAATCGACGATCTGCTCGCGCGTCGTTGCCAGTCCGGCAATCCGGCAGATTTGATCGCCAGTCGAGGGCCTGCGATGTCTTCACGCCATGACGCCTCTTGCTCGTCAGGAAGCGAATAAGCGCCCCGATATTGCGATGCTGACCATTTTTCAGTGCGGCGCATTCGAAGTCTGAGTCGCCGCCGGCCGCGCGCCATTCGGTCAGCGCAGCCGGGGCCTCTCGCTACCTTTCCAACCGTCAGGCCTCGACGTCCTGAAAGGCCCATGGGGCGCTGCCCTGTCCGGGTGCGCTCCCTTATCACTCATTGTAAGCAATACTGCTTATACTGCAATTATACGATATATAATAGTATAGCTTCGTACGTATGATTACTTAATAAGTATAGATTCACCATTATACAGACAAACAATTCACCTTCGACAGTATTTCAGTTAGGCTTCTGTCCCTGGGGACAGCATGACGTTAGATCCATACACCGACCGCCTCGCCCGCGTGCGACAGCGTTTTATGTCGACATTGGAAGGCAAGATCGAAGACGCCTATGCGGCGATTCCGAAGCTTTCGGATGCCCTGCCGGGCGCCGCTGCAGTGGTGGACGCGGGCTACCGTTGCATGCACGGCATCTTCGGTATCGGTCCGACGGTCGGCTTTCCGGCAACGGGGCGCACAGCCCATGACGTCGAAGCCGTGCTGCGGTTGCCGCAGCGGGATAAGCGCGGGCTGACCGACGATGAACTCCTAGCTTTTAAGCAGCGCCTTGATGCACTGCGCGAAGCCGCGTCGTGCGAACTGCAATCCATCCACTCGGTCCGGGAGCCACAATGACTCTCTCCATGCCTGCTTCGATCGTGTTCGGCTGCGCCCTTGCGCTCGTTCTTGTAATGCTTCCCTTGGCGGGGCACTCGCAAACCTCGATCCTGCCAAATCCACCACCGCCGCCGGCTTCACAGCCTCCGCGCCCGGCGCGATCTGCGGCGATCGAGCCGCGCGCGCCGCGCAACGCACACGCGGCTCGATCCATCGCGGCCGCGCCGGCCGTGACGTCGCCAGCGCCGGCTGCGGCGCCCCCGCCAAGCGGCCTCATCGCCGAGGTCTCGCTCGGCGATATCGGTTTCGTCAACGGCCTTCGTTTTTCCAATCTGGGTGGGCGCCGCGATATCTTCGTGCCACTGCCGGAGGGCGATGGGCTGGCGGTACGCGACATCGTTTTGGTCGTTGACGATGTCAGCGCCTACGATGCGCGACGCAATCTGGAAGTGCAGGTCAACGACCGCACCGCGACCGCGATTGCTCTCGACGGCAACAGTCGCGACCGCGCCATTCGCATCCCGTTGCGTAATATCGCGGCCAAGAACGGCTATCTCAAGCTTTCATTTCTCTATTCCGGCGCCGCAACGCTCGATCACTGCATCGACGTACGCGCCGTCGGCGACACCTTGACGATCGATCCCGAGACCGCGGTCGACATCGATGTCGGTCAAGCCGGTAAGCTCGGCGTCGCCACGACGGCCGCGCTGATGCCGCGCGACGTTGCAGTTGTCCTTCCCGGCCGCCGCACCGCGACCAATGAGATCGCAACCGCCATCACGGTCGCGCGCTCACTGATCTCCAGCGGACGACACGTAACATTTTACCGCGGCTACGACGCCTTGGCTGAACTTGCCATGCGTGACGCCGATGGCCGCTGGAGCCACGGCATTGTTCTGATCGGCCCGCTCGCCGATGCGGTCGGTATCGTCGACGCGCCGGGCGCCAAACTGGCCGGCGATTTTCAGTCGTTTGGCACGCTTGCAGCCGTTCGGTATGGTGGCCTGCCGGCCCTGGCGATCTCCGACACGGATGTCGTCAGCGCCGGCCGCCTGTTCGGAAGTTCATTGTTGGCCGTTACCCGCGGTGTTCCGTCGGCAACGGTCGGCGCTTCCGTGTCGCCCGATCTGCCCACCGATCGAATGACCTTCGGCCAACTTGGTGTCGCGCCGGCGCAGGTTGACGTGTACGGGCGGGCCGATCTAGTCGCCACCGTCGATACCCGCCGGCTTCCGGGCGGGACGCGTCCGACGCGGCTTTTGCTCGATCTCATGGTGTCGCCCGACGGCGCCGGCGAGAAGGCGGTCGTCAGCGTTTTCGTCAACGAGCGCCTGCTCGGCAGCACGGTGGCCGCGACCGGCGAAGCGACCCATCTCGACCTGGCCTTGCCGGACGGACTCGTTGGTACCAGCGCCAATGTGCGGGCCGTCATTCAACGCGACAGCGCGCAGGGCAATTGCCGGTTCGAGCCTCAGGGCTACCCGGCTCAGTTGCTCGGCTCGTCGTCGTTCGTGCTCACGAGCACCGACGGCGCCGCGCACGATTTTTCCGATCTCTCGCCGCGCTTCGCGCACGGCCTAGAGCTTTTGCTGCCGGCAAGCGCCGCCGATCAGCCCAACCTGGTGCTTGGATTGGTCGCCGAAGTCGCCAATCAATTATCACCCGACGTCACGCCTCTCAGAGTCAATTTAGTCGCTGCCGGCAACGCGCCGGCACCGGCCGAGCCTTTCATTGCCGTGAGCGACATCTCGCCCGCGGGCGCCACGCCGCGCGTGCGCTTCGACCGCGGGCGCGTGGCCGTGACCGATCACGGTGGACACACGCTGCTCGATCTCGGCGGATTCCATGGTGCCGTCGCGCAGATCGTGACCGCGGGTGATTATCCAGGCCTTTGGATCAAGCCAATGTCGGCGGAGGGGGCGGCACCGGCTCCGGTCGACCTTCATCTCGATCACGGCGACGTTGCCTTCGTCGATGCCAAGGGCGTTGCGCTTGCGATGTCGACGGAACGCGACACCGTCGTCAAGATTTCCTACCCGGACGAGGTCTCGTGGCTGACCGTTGCCGAGCGCTTCCGTTCGTGGATCATCGCCGGTCTTTGGCTGCTCGCGACTGCCGCTCTGCTTTTGACCTTGCAGCGCATGTTCCGCCGCCGCTCCGCTAAAACGTCCGATTAGACCATGCCGCTGTCACCGTCCGACCGCGCGCTGGGCGATCTTCTCGTCGGCCGGCGCATCATTACCCTCCCGCAGCTCGACGAGGCAGTCGATCTGGCGGAACAGTGGAACGTGCGACTCGGCGATGCGCTGCTGTCACGCAACTGGGTCGATCCACGACTGTACTACGAAACCTACGCGCAGAATTTCGACCTGCAGTTTGTGGATCTGATCCGCGAGCCGCCGGATGGCGCATTGTTGCGCGCCTCGGACGCTGAAGTCTATGCAACCCGTTTGACCATGCCTTGGCGGCGCAACGATGGGCGCTTGTTCATCGCCACCGCGGAGCCGGGGCCCGAAACGGTCCTGTTCGCGCGCAGCCGCTGGGGCGCCGAGATCGAGTTCGTCGTTGTCTCGAAGTTCGACATCGTGGTTGCGGTTCAGACCGCGTTCGCAGACGCCTTGTCGCATCAGGCGGTATTCGAGCTCGCCGAGTACGATTCGCAAATGTCCGCCCGCACCGTGTTCACAACACCGCAGTTGATCGCGGCTTATTTGTTCCTTAGCGCGATCCTTGCCGGACTGGCGCTCGCTCCTCTCGATACGCTCATCGTACTCAATGTCGCAATCAGCATTTATTATCTCGGAAATTTCGTCTTCAAGGGCATCCTGGTTTCGATCGGCGGCCGCCGTTCCGCGGACGTCGACGAGGCCATCGCAGTCGAGGCGCGCGCGCTGCGTGCGGAGAATCTGCCGGTCTTTACGGTTCTCGTGCCGATGTTCCGCGAGGCCGCGATGCTGCCGCGCCTAGCGGAATCCTTACGCAATCTCGACTATCCGCTCGGCAAGCTCGACATCAAGATCGTGCTCGAGGCCGGCGATATCGAGACGATCACGGCTGCGCGATTGCTCGGTCTCGAAGGCGTGTTTGAAATCATCATCGTGCCCGCCTCCGGTCCCCAGACCAAGCCGAAGGCCTGCAATTTTGCGCTGCGCTTCGCCCGCGGAGAGTATCTGGTTATCTACGATGCCGAGGATCGGCCTGAGCCAGACCAACTCCGCAAGGTGGTGGCGACCTTTCGTCGCTCACCGCCGAATACAGCCTGCCTGCAATGCCGCCTTAGTTACTACAACGTCAATGAAAACTGGCTCACGCGCATGTTCACGCTCGACTATGCGCTCTGGTTCGACCAGGTGTTGCCCGGTCTCGAGCGAATGGGCATGCCGATACCGCTCGGCGGCACGTCCAACCATTTTCGCGTCGACGTTTTGCGCGCGCTGCACGCGTGGGATCCGTTCAACGTGACCGAGGATGCCGATCTCGGCATCCGCATTGGGCAAAAGGGCTATCGGGTCGGTGTGGTCGATTCGACTACGTTCGAGGAGGCGAGCTGCCGCCCGCGGCAATGGATCCGCCAGCGCTCGCGGTGGATCAAGGGTTACATGCAGACCCTGCTGGTCCATACTAGACGGCCGCTACATTTCTTGCGCACCGCCGGATCGCTCGGCTTTCTTGGCTTTGTGTTCTTCATCGGCGGTACCGTGCTCGCCGGGCTGCTTAATCCGGTCTTCTGGGTGTTCTATGTGATCTGGCTTGTTGCGGCGGCTGCGAGCTTCGATCCGATCTTCCCCGAGCCCTTGCTGTTCCTCTGCCTATTCAATCTGCTCGCCGGCAATGGCGCCTTTACCTATCTGATCATGCTGGCGCCGATCCGGCGAGGCTGGCTCGAACTCATTCCGTTCAGCTTCACATTATTTGCCTACTGGGTGCTGATCTCGATCGCCGCCTATAGGGGACTCTGGCAGCTCATCCGCGATCCGTATTTTTGGGAAAAAACCCAGCACGGTGTATCGCGGCACGCCGCTACGCAATTGGCTCCCATCGAGGGCGCGCGATGAACCGCGCGCTTACGGTCACGTCGGTCGCCTCGTTTGCATTCGTGGCGATCCTGACGCTTGCGGCCATCGCAGTGCGTAATGGGCTGATCGCGGACGACGCACTGCGGCTGTGGGCGGGCGCCAGCACCGCCGCCGACGGCCAAGTACCGATCGGTCGGATCGTAGCGGCCTATCCGACCCTGCCGTTTGTGACCACCACGCTTGTCGCATGGCTCGCACCTGCCGATACGCCGGCGCCCGCGCTGGTCGCAGCCAGCCTGCTCGCGCTCATCGCCGCCTTTTGTTTTCTGTCGTTTCGCAAGGTCGGTTTGTCGACTGTAGTCGCCGGCGCCGCCACCGTGCTGGTCGCATTCCATCCGGCGATGCTCCGGGCGGTCGTCATCGGTCCCTCCGACATGTTCCTCGCAGCATTTCTGCTGATGCTGTGCCTGGCGCTCTATGATTTGCGCGCACGCAGCGGCACCTCGGAGGTGATGGGGGTTGGACTTGCGCTCATGGGGCTCGCCTTCTCCCATCCGATGGGCGCTGCGTTCGCCTTCGCGGCCGTGCCGTTCCTTGCATTCGTGGTTCGTCCCGCGCTGGTCGCGAGTTCTGCGTTCAACGTGGTTATTGCGCTGATTTTTCCGACCTTCTTCGCGGTCGCCGCATTCAGCTATGTATCCTGGATCTTTCCGGGCGATGGCTGGAGCTTCTTCGCGGCTCCGGCCGAGAGCCTCTCGATCTGGACTGCTGCCGCGCACGGGGTGTTTGCCAAAGGGCTCTTCGGCTTTCTAACCCTCGACTCTAGCCTTGCGATGGGAGCCGCTCTCGCCATCGGAGCGCCCCTCGCGGTGGTGATGCTCGCACTCGTGTATCGGCGGCGACCGCTCGTCGTTCCGGGTGCGGTCTTCGCCGTCATCGCGATCGCAGCAACGGCCCTCAGCGTGTTGAGCGGCTTCTTCGGCGATCCAACGGCGATGGCGGTCGCTGCTCCGGTTTTGGCTGCGGCGGTCGTAATTCACGTTCCGATCGCGCACGAACGCCTCGGCCTCACCACCGCGCTGCTCGTGCTTGGATGGGTCGGCGGTCTCATAAGTCTCGCACTCGTCGATCCGATCACTCTGAGTCATTTTCACATCGTTGCCGAGCGCGGCGGTAGCGAGCGGCTCGACGCGCTTGCGGCTGGTGGCGCCGCCAATGGGCGCGACGGTGTGTTGGCCGACGTCGACAACGCTCCCGCCTTCGTGCTGGGACGAGGCCGCGCGCGTGGGATTCTCGGTCCGCAGAGCGAGCCATTCGCGCTCACTTTGCTGTTCGCCCGCATTGACGCGCCGTTCGTTGCCGTCCCGGACCCGCAGAGCGATATCGGCGTCAGCGATCGCCTCGATAAGGCATTTCCATCGTTGTACCGAGAGGGTGCGCCCGGTTATCGCGTTATATACCAAAATAATACTTGGCGACTATTCGCTAGACTGAAAGTCCATCCGACTTTCAAGGATTAATAATTGAGAGTTACCATAACAATACGGGAGCCGCATTAGTATAAACACGGAGGCTGCCATGCGAATACTGGTGATCGACGATTCCGAAGACTCCCGCGATCTGATCGAAGGCGCGCTGCTATCCGCGGGTTACGCCGATATCGCAACCGCCGCCTCGGGTTGGGAGGCGCTTAAGATTCTCGACCTCGGTCGAGCCACCAACGAAAAGCCGACCGTCGACGTGGCGTTGCTCGACATCGTGATGCCGGAAATGGATGGCGTCGAAGCTTGTGCACGAATCCGCAATGATGCGCGCTACGCCGACCTACCCATCATCATGGTGACGGCGCTCAGCGACATGAACTCGCTGAACAAGGCGTTTGTGGCGGGCGCGACCGATTACGTTACCAAGCCGGTCAACCGCATAGAGTTGATCGCGCGCGTACGCGCGGCGCTGAAGCTCAAGCAAGAGCTCGACCGCCGGAAGACGCGCGAGCAAGAATTGCTGAACTTTCTGTCGAGTTGGGGTGACCGCCGCGCCGGCCTGTGGATCGATGAAACGACCGGCCTGTTCGTAGGCGAAGTGGCCGAGGCCTATCTCACCACGGGCTGCGGATGCGAGACCGACGAGTTGATCTCAATCCTCGCGATGACGCTCGACCGGTTCGATGTATACCGTTCAGTCCACGGCGAGACCGCAGCGCGCGGCGTGCTGGCCGAGGTGGCGCACGCGGTTCGACGGCTCCCGGCAACGATGGGGATCGTGGCGGCATCATACCGCAACGGTCTGATCATCATCGTCGCGCCGGAGGTCGGAGCGAACTCAGCACGCGAGCTTGGCGAGACGTTACGCAAGACAGTTACGAAGCTGCATCTGCCGAATTCCGAATTGGCCGTGCCCGACTATGCCACAGTGAGCGTGGTGGCAATCACCGGGCGGATGAAGCGCGCGGTAGATCGCGTCCAACTGCTCACGAGTGCGATTTCCAAAGTCAAGGACGCCGCAGACGCCGGCGGCGATCGCGTTTTGGCGCTGACAATCTAGAGCATGATCCGGAAGGACAAATGTCGAGTTTCGGAAGCGATCACGCTCCAACAAAGGCACTGAGTCCGGTTCTGATTTGATCAGGGTAATGAAACGAGACTTGTATCGCGTGGAGCAAGGCGTGTTGAAACGTTATGTTGGGTTCGTACTCGGACTCCTGTCCGTGCCGTCCGCCGCCTCGGCGGGTGCGTGGACGCTCCCGCAGGGCACCGGTCAGTGGCTTGCGACAATTACTGCGGCCTCGTCGACTAATTATTTCGAGGGCCACGGCCTCACGTCCACGCCACGCTACGACAAAGACGAGGCGCAGCTGCTCATTGAATATGGCCTCACTGACCGGCTCACTGCCATTTTGGATCCCGGATTGCAACATATCGAAATCGCCGCGCCGACCAGCACGCAACGCACCGGCCTCGGCTATACCGAGTTTGGCGCGCGCTACGGCTTCGTGCAGGATCCAAGCTGGGTCCTGTCCGGCCAGGCAACGCTGCGCGTGCCCGGTACCGATGATACTTCGAACCCGGCCGCAGTCGGCTATACCGACGTCGAGGCCGACTTGCGCTTGCTACTCGGTCACAGCTTCACGCTCGCTGACATGCCGGCCTTTTTCGATTTAGAGGTGGCCGAACGCGTGCGTACCGCCGGCTATCCCAGCGAGTTCCGCGCCGATGCGACGCTGGGCGTCAAGGTGTTGCCGCGTTGGTTGTTACTCGCGCAAAGCTTCAACGTCATTTCGGAGGGCTCCGGAATTTCAATCTTCGGCGGCAGCTATGAATATTACAAGCTTCAGCTCAGTGCGGTCTACGAACTTACTCCGACCTGGTCGCTGCAGGGCGGCGGCTACACCACCTATGCCGGCCGGAACGCACTGCAGGAGAATGGACTGATCTTCGGCGCCTGGCACAAGTTCTGATAACTGCGCCTCAGCGGTGGTTGCAGCTCTGCGTCCAGGCGCACATCAGAACATGTTCTGCGGGTTTTCCCTGTACGGTGAAATCGGTGTCCATCAAGCCGCCGGCGTCGGGGTCAGTGAGCCAACGCCAGATCAGGACGCCACTGATCGCCGGACGGTGAAGAGCCGCGAGCCAATCGGAAAGCACAGCAGCCTGAAGTGTCGGATCGGGCGCAGTGACGCGTTCCTCGGCGCTTTCCCACGGCTTTGCCGCGGCACCCTCGGCGGAGCGCAACCCTATCTCCGCAACGACGATCGATTTTCTCTTTCGGGCAGCAAGTGCATCAAGGCGGTCCGCAATCGCATCCATCGTGTTACGTCGGTAATCGTGATCGCTGTCGACGCCGAGCGGCGGATATAGCGACACTCCGATTGCATCGAGCTGGTCCCAGAACGGAACTGTCTCGGCGTCCTCGACATTGTGTGCGACATAAAGCAAGCGTCCGGAAAAAGCGCTGCGCGCCCGGACGATCACGTCGCGCCATTCCGGCCGCAGCGTCGTTTGCGAGAGTTCGGTGCCGATTGCGAGCGCCTCCGCTCTTTGCTCCTCGGCGACGTCGACAATATGGTTCAGCTCGCGTCGATAGTTTGCAAACCATTCCTCCCAATCTTGTTCCGACATCATGACGACCGTGCCGGCCCAACTGTTCGGAACCCAGACATGAGGTTTGACCAGGACGACCAAGCCGAGCGCGTGCGCATCCCGAATTGCAGCACGTAGTTCGTCGTCGCTCATGTCCGTGCCGCGGACGAGACCGGGGCTTGTCGGACTTGATTGCCACAGGAACGGAATAATCGCGACCGCGCGTGCGCCGAGCCGCTTGGCGTTCGTGAGCGCAATTGTGGCCGACGCGCTACCGAAGGGGTGACCCCGCGCCACAATGACGTTCAAGCCGTCAAAAGGCTCGGCCGGTGCGGGATCGGATCGTGTGGCCGAACATGTCGATAGCGCGATTGCAAGCGCCAGAGCGAGCGACCGGCGAGGCCATAGCCGAGAATGTTTCATCCTTTGGGCGGCTTTGTCGGTCATCTCCACCCCACTGGAACAGCCACCAGGCGAGCAACGGCTCTGGGCGTTCATTCTGCGCCGCAGCGTGGAACGGGGAGTTAAGAGAAAGCAGGGTCCAACACGAATGCCGCTATGTGCGAGTATCTACGTAGGATCTCGCATATGAGGATCATATACAAACAAATGATAAGAGAAAACTCGTACCAGAAACTCCGCGAATTCCACTATCTTTGTATAATGTTGAACAGCGGCCCGGAGTGTTTTGTGTCAAGTATTAGATCGACTGATCTGGCGCGTCGGTCGTGACGCTTCGCACAAACGAATGGCGCGAGGTTCCTATCCCTCGTCGGCACCGGATGAAAAGGTCCGAGGGAGGGGTGGCGCGGTGTGAGCGCGGGCAGTCACTCGAGTCAGCGATCAACATCGCCTGCTTCAACGATCGAAGGATCAGCCCATGATGACAAACGAGATTTTTATAGTGGACGACGATAGCGACGTGTGCGACGCGCTTTCCGCGGTGTTTCGCTCGGCGGGATATCGCACCGCGGCCTTCACCGATGGACGGTCCTTCGTTCGCTTCGCGCGCCACCAGACGCCGGCTTGCGTTCTGCTCGATATCTGCATGCCCGCTCCCTCGGGGCTCGAGATTCTCAAGCAGCTCGATGCCAGGACTTATCCGGCGCCAATCCTAATCGTTTCCGGACTGGACGATGTCCTGAGTGTGGTCCAGGCCATGCGAAATGGAGCCTTCGACTATATCGAGAAACGGCTCGATTGCGACGCGATTGTCGCGCGGGTCGTCGATGCGATGGACTCGTGGACCAACCTCCGGCAGCGCGAGGAAGCGCTCGCATTCTCGGTCTCGGCTTATGCGGGCTACCAGGAACTCACGCGCCGCGAACGCGATGTCCTGTCTCATATCGCGGCTGCCGCCACGAACAAGCAAACCGCTAAAACTCTCGGAATAAGCTCGCGCACGGTCGAGGTTCATCGCAGCCGAATCATGCACAAGCTCGGCGCACGAAACTCCGTCGATCTCATGCGCATCATCATGAACAATGGCCATATCGCCATGAACAATGGCCATATCGCGGTCTCGGCCCATGCCGATGACGAAGCCGCGCCGTGACAACCGCATAAAGGCAATTAGGCCGATTGCCGCCGCGTCAGGCGTGGATTTATCGGCCGAAGTGAGATGATTTTGGTCTTTGCAGTCCCGCAGTCCGCGCATACAAAGTTGTGGACTGCAAGATCTCTGTGCGTTGGATGCGGTTCTATATAAGAGAGCTTTGTTGGCTTGAGACACTTCGGACAAGTGTCATCGATAAACACGGTCAACGACATGGCAAGCTCCTTCGACGCTAAGGCGAATTGAAGATACGCAAATGTGCGTATCTGGAACTGCGCGAATCAGACAGTGCGCCACCATTGGTTGAATGTCCATTGCTATGTCCGGTTTCGGACAGAGCAATTAACAGAAGGGCGCGCCGTCCAAATCATTTTAAGACAAAAAGACCGGAATCAGGACGCTGCCGGAAATTGCGCAAGCCGGCTGGCCCATGCAGTCGGTATCCGACGGACCGTTATGGGCCCTTGTCCTTTATGGGAGAGTACCGCGATCCTCATCGCCGCCACTCCGTCGTTACATCTCGATCCGGGGGCGCACTCATCGGCCGCCAAAGAGCGTCGGACAGATGTTCCGTGCGACTCGGGTATGAGTTTTCGAGACTGGCGCCAACTCGTGCAATGCAGCTACGCGCTCGTCCATCTGGCGCAAGCGACGCGGTTAAAGTCATCGCTTCACAAGCAGAACTCGGCCGGCCGCTTGTAAGACAAGGTAGCAGCGCCGCTCTGTGTGCTTATGAGGCCACCGATCCGCCCGGTCGTGTCGCCGACCTTGCCCGATGCGCTGGGGTCACCTGGATGCCGGCGCTTGCATATTCGCGCAATTTATCGCGCAGACAGCGAATGGAGATGTTGAGAATTCTTGCTGCATGAGTTCGATTGCCGCCACAGGAAGCGAGCGCAAGAATGATATGCCTTCTTACCGCCTCGGCAAGTGTTGCTTCATGTTCCATGACCATCATGACCTGACATCTTCTTGGCATTGACATTGTCGTAGCAGAAAACGTAACGGCGCGAATCTGTATAATTACTAAGGCAGGCTGTAATTGTGCAGCCTTGGTTGTTGCAACTAGTCCATCGAGGGACCCTGATGCTGCGGGTCCATCAGCGAAGGCTTGCGATAGCTTTGATGAGACGCAGCCAGCTACGCTACGGCCTTCCTTGCCGTGAAGCTTCGCAGCAACAGCGCGGCCTGCGCCACAGGCACGGCCTTGCTGAACAGCTAGCCCTGCGCCTCGGTGCAGCCTTCTTCCTTGAGCTTCTTGAGTTGCTCTGCGGTCTCGAAGCCCTCGGCGGTCGTCTTCATGCCAAGGCTGCTGCCCAAGGTCGTGACGGCGCGGATGATCGCAAGCGTTTGCGCACGCTCACGCTCGGAAAGATCGTTCACGGATGAACGGTCGATCTTGATCTTGTCGAGCGGAAATTGCTCCAGAGAGGCCAGGCTCGAACATCCACTTCCGAAATCATCCATGGAAACGCGCACACCGAGATCGCGCAGCTCATCGAGGATTCCGACATTTGATTCGGTATGCTCCAATAACACGGCTTCCGTGATCTCGAGCTCGAGACGACGTGGCGGCAATCCCGAAGCACCGAGCGCCGCGGCGACATCGAATACGACCCTTCGGTGCTTGAACTGTGCAGCGGAGAGATCGACCGCGATGTGGATGTCGTCCGGCCATTTCGCGGCTTCGAGGCATGCCTGATTCAGTGCCCAAGCGCCGATCTGGCCGATTGGCGCAATTTTCTCGGCGATTGGAATGAACTTCATCGGGGCACCATGCCGCGCTCGGGGCGGTGGCAGCGCAGCAGTGCTTCGAAGCCGCTGATTGTTTCGGTCTCGATTGTTATGAGCGGTTGGTAATAGACCTCGAACTCTCCATATGTGAGGGCTCGGCGCAGATCGATCTCCATCGTCCGGCGGATCTGCATCTTCGCATCCATGTCCAGCTCAAAAAACCGGTAGGAGTCGCGGCCGTCGCTTTTCGCGCGATAAAGCGCCATGTCCGCGTTCTCGAGGAGCTTGTTCCGCACCCCCGGCGCAGAGCCGGTCCTCCGAGCGGATCACAAACACGTAGCCCGCACGATCGGCGTCCGGATCATCAGCACAGGATCAAACGAGGGGCGGCGCGCGCCTTCCCGCCGACAAGCCCTGGGCATACCGTGCGACGGGCAACTGTGGGGAGGATGGGCGTGTGCCGCCTGTCACGGCGGCGGAGATCGAGCAATTGACTGGCCGCTGAAGGGCGGCGGCTCAAGACGATCCAAGTTCGATATTCTACGCCTTTGGCACTCCCGCCCCCCTAATAAACGCGGCTGGTTATCTGCACTCTCTTGGCCTCAGCTGCGGATAGGTGTAGGGGCACTTGCTGGGGCAGAGCTTCACTGGCGTATGGATGACCCTTATTCTTCAATACGTTGGTGCCCGAGATTGGCGGAGAGGGAGGGATTCGAACCCCCGATACGGTTGCCCGTATGCCGCATTTCGAGTGCGGTGCTTTCAACCACTCAGCCACCTCTCCGGAAGCCCTCGCCCTACCTTTCCCCGCCTGCGGGGAGGGTAGTTTGGGGGCTGAGCGTTGCGGCGCAGTATGTAGCGGCGGCGTGTACGGGAAACAAGGGCCGCGATGCGGCGGCTATTACACCTCCCGGCCGAGCCTGCGATCGAGCGAATAGGGGCCGCCGCCGCGCAGCGCCACGGCGAGGCTCACCAGGCCCCAGAGCAAGACATATTCGTAGCCGCGGTTATTCCAGGAGAAGCCGTTGTCCCAATAATGCGGCCAGACCAGATAGCCCATCTCGATCGCGACCGCCGCGGCGAAGAAGCGGGTGAACAGCCCGAGCGTAATGCAGATGCCGCCGACAAACTCGATGAAACTGAGGAAAATAGCGAACTTCACGCCCAACATTGGCATGCCGTCGTGGGCGAAGCTCGCGGCCTGGGCGACCGGCCCGCGTGCGATCTTGCCCCAGCCGTGGATGATGAGATTGAGGCCGACCGCGAAACGGACGAGCGGCCACGACAGCGGCACGACCGCCGCGTAGAACGGCTGCAGGAACGGCAGCAGAGGTTTTGGCTCGGTCGACGCTGTCACCCAGGCTGCATCTTACTTCGGCGCCACCACCAGCGAATAGCGATCGTCGGCCGCCGGGCATCGCGCCTGGGGAAAACCGAGTTCCTTGCGCACGAGATTGGTGCCGAGCACCAGCGAGACGATCTTGTAGAAGGCGTGGCGCCGGCTCATGCCTTCGCGCCCCATGCCGCAATCGGTCGAGATCACCAACCGTTCGGGTGGAATGTATTTGAGCGCGGCGCGAATCTTATCCGCGACCTCGTCCGGGCTTTCCACCTGCAGCGTGTGATGGTCGATGACGCCGATGGCGATTTTCTTCTCGGTGATGGTCTTGCCGATCGCTTCGAGATCGATGCCGCCGGAACTCGAGGATTCGAAGGTGATGACGTCGGCGTCGACCGTGTTGTAGGTCTCCAAGGCCGGCTTGTAGCTCTGCACCTGCGCGAACATGCGCTGCTGCGAAGGATTGCCCCAGCAGGAATGCGCCCACACTTCGGTCTTGGCGCGCAGCCCCTTCACGGTGCGATTGAATACCTCGACCATCAGTTGCGGCGTGATCACTTTGTCCTGGATCTTGCGCACCGCGATCAGGTGGATCTGCGGCTCCTCGATCTGAATCACCGGGCAGCCGGCGTCGGCGAGGTCGTGATATTCCTCGTTGAAGGCGTCGGCGATCGCGAACATGCGCTCGGGCACGCTTTTGTAGTGCCGGTCCTGCAACGCAAAGGCGACGATCTCCGCCGACACCGCGCCGAACTTGACCGGCTTCTCGGTGAAGCGCTGCGCCGCCTTCCACATCGCGGTATATTGCAGATTGCCGCGCCCGACCGGGCCGGTGATGACCGGCATCACCCGCGATTCCAGATAGTCGTGCAGAATATGGCCGCGCGGAAACATGATGCCGCCGCGGCCGGCCGGCGTCGGCTCGGGATGTGCGATGTCGAGGCCGGTCATGTGGTTCGGTGGATAGGCGGTCCAGCTCTGGCCGCCGACATCGTCATCGAAGTGAGCATCACCGTCGGTGACGATGTCGAGCCCGGCCAGTTCCTGATCGCGCAGATAGCAGGTCACCGCGTCCTCGTACTGTTCGCGGAAGCGGCGGCTCACCATGGCTTCGAGAAAATGACGGGTGCCGAGATTTTCCGTGTACCAGCTCGGCCGCGGCAGCGAGCCGGTGATGGTCGTCGGCAATTTGATGTCTTTGGTGGCCCGATACATGGCTGAACGCCTCCCCCGAAAATGATGCCGGCAATGCACTTGCTCGCCGGCCTGTTCGCGACCTAAGAAGCCATGCCGCGCGACAGGAAGCAATCATGTAAATTGCATGGCGGCAGCCCACGTCCGCACCGCGCCGCGACGGAGGGCAGATGTGGGCAGCGCCGATCCGGCGAGCGGGCATTTACGGCGCCAGGATCTAGGGCGCCAATATCTAAAGCTCCAATCGTTCACGTCCCGGTGAAAACCGGCTTGCGCTTTTCCATGAAGGCGGTGCGGCCCTCGGTATAGTCGCGGCTGGCGAAGCATTGCTCCACCAATTCCGTAGAGCGCGCGAGATCGCGCTTGGCTTCATCCTTGACGATCTCGCCGACCGTGAATTTCACCGCCTTGATGGTCAGCGGCGCGTTGGCGCAGATCATGTCGGTTATGCCTTTGACATGGGCTTCGAGCTCTGCCGCCGGCACCATGCGGTTGACGAGCCCCATGGCGAGCGCTTCGGCGGCGTCGAACTGGCGCGCGGTGTAGAAAATCTCCTTGGCGAAGGCCGGCCCGACGATGTCGACGAGCCGCTTCAGGCCGGTATAACCGTAACCGAGGCCGAGCTTCGCCGCCGGCACCGCGAAACGCGAATTGTCGGAGCAGATGCGCAGATCGCAACAGGTGGCGAGGCCGAGCCCGCCGCCGATGCAATAGCCCGCGATCATGGCGATGGTCGGCTTGGGAAATTCGGCGACGCTGGTGTAGGCCGCGTCGGATTTGACGTTGTAGGCGCGCGCCGCTTCGAGCGTGGCGCGCTCGTTCTCGAATTTCGAGATGTCGGCCCCGGAGACGAAAGCCTTGCCGCCGGCGCCAGTCAGCACCACGACCCGGACGTCGTTGTCGGCGGCGAAATCATCGAGGATGCGCTTGGTCGCCTCCCACATGTCCAGCGACACCGCATTATGCCGCGCCGGATTGTTGAAGGTCACGATGCCGACGCCGCCGTCCTTGCGCGAAAGCATTTTGTCGGTTTGGGTCATTGCGCCCTCCGGTACGACGTTAGCATCAGACAGCCTTGGCTCAGACAGTCTTGGCTCAGACAGCCTTGGCCTTGTGCAGCGCCGCGATGGCGCGCGCGGAGAAGCCGAATTCCTTGAGCACCGCGTCGGTATGCTCGCCAAGCTCCGGGGGCCGCGCCGCGAGCCGCGACGGGGTGCGCGACAGCGTCATGGGTTGGACCAGGAGACGCATCTTGCTCTTGTCCTTCTTGGTCACGGTCTGGGCGATGCCGAGATGCTCGACTTGCGGATCGGAGAACATCTGGTCGATCGAGTAGATCGGGCCGCAGGGCACGCCGGCCTCGTTGAAGCGTTCGACCCATTCGGCGCTGGTGCGGCCGACCAGATAAGTGTCGATCTCGGCATTGAGCGCATCGCGGTTCTTCGAGCGCACCGCGGCGTTCTCGTATTCCGGCTTGTTCAGGAGCGCGGTCGCCTCCGCGGCCTCGCAGAACCGCTGCCAGATTCGCTGCCCGGTGGTGGCGATATTGATGTGGCCGTCCTTGGTCTTGAACACGCCGGTCGGAATGCTGGTCGGATGATTGTTGCCGGCCTGTTTCGCCACTTCGCCGTTGACCAGGAAACGCGCGGCCTGAAAATCGAGCATGAAAATCTGCGCCTGCAACAGCGACGTCTCGATGTGCTGGCCCTTCTTCGACTTGTCGCGTTCGAGGAGCGCGACCATGATGCCGAGCGCCGCGAACAGTCCCGCGGTGAGATCGGCGACCGGGATGCCGACGCGAACCGGACCTTGCCCCGGCAGGCCGGTGATCGACATCAGCCCGCCCATGCCCTGCGCGATCTGATCGAAGCCGGGCCGATTGGCATAGGGCCCATCCTGGCCGAAGCCGGAAATGCTGGCATAGACGATGCGGGGATTGATCCTGGCGATGGCCTTGTAATCGATGCCGAGACGTTTCTTCACGTCGGGGCGGAAATTCTCGACGACGACATCGGCTTTCTTGACCATGCGCTTGAACGCGGCGAGCCCTTCCGGCGCCTTCAGATTGAGCGTCATGCTGCGCTTGTTGCGGTGCAGGTTCTGAAAGTCGGGTCCCTCGCGCGGCCCGCCCATCGGCTCTTCGAGGCCGGGCGGCGTCTCGATCTTGATGACATTGGCGCCCCAGTCGGCGAGTTGGCGCACGCAGGTCGGACCCGAGCGCACCCGGGTGAGATCGAGCACCGTGAACCGTGCGAGAGCCTTCGAAGCGCGGGGAAAGGGCATTGCTGGTGTCTCCTGGGCCGGTTATTGCCTGCCGAATTCTTGCCGGCGCCTGCCGGAAGGGGCGAACTTCCCCGATCTCATCGGCATTGTCTACCGCCAGCAAGCCTTGTCTTATCGATCGTTGCCGCCGGGCAGATCCGCTAGGATAGCGGCGCGGACGGTCATCATTCCGGCACTTTCGGGAGGCGATCATGAACGAAGATGTCCTCAATGTGAGCCTGCGTAAATTTCTCAAGAAAGTCGGCATCACCTCGCAGCGCGAAATCGAGCAAGCGATACGCGCGGCGGTCGCCGGCGGCCGACTCAAAGGCACCGAGTCCTTGCCGGCCAAGATGACCTTGACGGTGGAAGGCGTCGGTCTCGCGATCGAGATCGACGGCGCCGTCGAGCTGGAATGAAAGCGCCACAGGTGTATTGCGTACCGGGAATCGATGATGCTTGATCCGCGCCGCTCGCTGATGGCTCTCGTCCTCGTCGCGGTCGCGACGGCGGCACTGGCGCAAGATCACCCCGGCCATAGCTCTCTTGACCATGGCTCCGTCGACCGGCCGAGCCGCCAGGGAGCTGGCGAGCAGACCGGCCCCGGCGTTCTATCGCTGCTGCCGGGCGACGCCGTCACCGAGCACAGCATCGATCTGCCGTCCGGCAAGCTTGCCTATACGGCGACCGCGGGCACGTTCTCATTGTTCGACCAATCGGGCGAACGGTCCGCCGCCGTCTTCTATACGGCCTATGTAGCGAAATCGGCCAATCCGGCGGCGCGGCCGGTGACCTTCGTATTCAACGGCGGACCGGGCGCCGCATCGGCATTCCTTCATCTCGGGCTGGTCGGGCCGCGCCTCGCCGCGTTCGGCACGGGCGGCGACAGCGGCGCGAGCCACGATGCGACCAACCCCCGTCTGGTCGACAATCCGCAGACCTGGCTTGCTTTCACCGATCTGGTGCTGATTGATCCGGTCGGCACCGGCTGGAGCCGGGCGGCCAAGCCCGACGGCGCTCATGCCTTTTGGAACGTGCATAGCGACGCCGAATCGATGGCGAAAGTCATCGCGCTTTATGTGGCGAAGAACGGCCGCACCGGCTCGCCGAAATTCATCCTCGGCGAAAGTTACGGTGGCTTCCGCGCCGCCAAGGTCGCGCGCGTGTTGCAGAGCGACCAGGGCATCGTGGTATCCGGGATCGTGATGCTGTCGCCGCTCCTGGAGGGCACATTTCAGTTCGGCGGCACCCGCTTCCCGCTCGCCGCAGCGCTGCAGCTGCCCTCGCTCGCCGCGGCCGAGCTAGAGCGCAAGCGGACCTTCAGCACCGAGGCGCTGGCGCGCGCCGAGCATTTCGCCCTGACCGATTATCTGTCGACGCTCGCCGGACCGCCGCTGCAAGGCGATGCCGCCAGGACGTTCTACGCCCGCATCGCGGAGCTGACCGGAATGTCGGCGGATGCCGTCGCCGAAACGCGCGGCTTCATCCGCGACAGCTACATCAAGGATCTGTACGGCCGCGACCACAAGATCGTCAGCCATTACGACGCGACCTTCGCGTCGGACGATCCCTATCCCGAACTGGCGGTCGCGCACGGCCCGGATCCCATTCTCGACGGCATCATACGCGCCTATGGCGGCGCCTTCGTCGGCTATGCCCGCGACGAACTCGGCTTCAAGACGGAAATGTCCTACACGCTGCTCGCCGCGGATATTTCCGACAAATGGGATTGGGATGGCGGCCGTGCGCAGGCAAGCGTGGCCGACGATCTGCGCGTGCTGTTGGCGCTGTCGCCGTCGTTTCGGCTGTTGATCGGCCACGGCTACAGCGACATGGTCACGCCCTATTCGGATTCGCGCTATGTGCTGCAACACTTTCCGGCATTCGCCGGCGAGGAGCGCGCCGCGCTGAAACTCTATCGCGGCGGCCATATGTTTTATCTCGATCCGGCTTCACGCAAGGCCTTCACCGCCGATGCGCGCGCCAACTACGCAGCGCCGTGACGAACCGGCAACAGGCGGCGCCGTTCGATGGGACAAAGGCCCACCTGGCACCGCTCCATGAGGCTCTCACCGGGGCGAGATCCGCCGCGCGGCTCCGTGACGAAAAAACCGGCGGCGCAGCTTCGCGTGCCGCTTATGGTCACAGGCCCTTGTTGGCCCTGTGCCGCCGCGCCAAGATCGGCTATGAAGGCCGTCATCAAGTGTGACAGTCAGGAAACACCTTGTTGGGGAGGAACAGATGATCAGACGCCTTGCTTCCGGCGCGCTCGACCGCCGCACGCTCATTAAGGCCGGTGCCGCCGTCGGTCTTGTGCCATTTGCCGCGCCCTATATCCTCTCGGCCCGCGGCGAGACGCCGGTCAAGATCGGCCTCGACAATCCGCTCACCGGCACATACGCCGCGGTCGGCCAGAACGAGCTGATCGGCTGCCAACTCGCGGTCGATCAGCTCAATGCCAAGGGGGGCATACTCGGCCGCCAGATCGAACTCCTTTCCGAAGACTCCACCAGCGGCGACGCCGGCACAGCGGTGCAAAAGGCGCGCAAGATGATCGATCGCGACAACGTCGATTTGTTGGTCGGTAACGTGAACTCCGCGCTCGCCCTGGCGATGGCGCAGGTCACCAACGAGAAAGGCGTATTGCACATCGTTCCCGGCGGCCACACCGACGGCATCACCGGTACCGATTGCAAATGGAACGTGTTCCGCGTCTGCAACACGACGCGTATGGAAGCAAACTCGATTTGCCCGTTGCTGTTCAAGACCTACGGCAAGAAGTGGCACTTCATCACGCCGGATTACGCCTTCGGCCATACCCTGTATGACGGCTGCGAAGCCAATCTGAAGAAGCTCGGCGGCACGGTGACCGGCAACGAACTCACCCCGCTCGGCATCACCGACTTCTCCGCCTATCTCATCAAGGCCCGCGCGGCCAACCCCGACGTGCTCATCGTGCTGGTGCAAGGCAACGACATGGTGAACTGCCTCAAGCAGATCTCGCAGTTCGGCATCGACAAGCAGATCCACGTTGCCGGCACCCAACAGGAGCTGGAATCCGTCCTCGCCATGCCGTCCGAGGCGCGGGTCGGTGTGTGGATGTTCGAGTGGTACTGGAAACAGGCGGCGGCCACGCCCGGCCTCGATCAGTTCGTCGCCGACATCCGCAAGCGCAGCGGCGGCAAGGTGCCAACCGCACGCACCTGGTTCGGCTATGTCACGATCCACGCCTACGCGTTGGCCTGCGCCCAGGCGAAGTCGATCGACGCCAAGGCGGTCGCCAAGACGCTCGGCGACATGGAGCTGCCGCCGGAAGTCAAGCTGCAACCGAACAAGGTTTATTTCCGCGGCGGCGACCATCAGCTCATGCTGTCCGATTTCATCGGCGAACTGAGACAGCAAGGCGACGGCGATCCGGAAAACCTGTTTAAGGTGAACGACATCGTGTCCGGCGACAGCACCGCTCCAGCCGTGTCGGAGACCGGCTGTAAGATGAATATGCCGACCTGATCGCGTTTCGGCGCGCCCCTCGCTTCGATCCTATCTCGGTCGCAGGTGGGGGGCTTTTCACTGGCCGACTTCAATGCTCCAGCTCATCTTTTTCAATATCACCAACGGTCTGATTGTCGGTGCGTTCTACGCGCTGATGGCGATCGGTTTGTCGCTCATCCTCAACCTTTCGAACGTCATCAACTTCGCCCACGGCGGCTTTCTCGTGATCGGCGCCTACCTCGCGTACACGCTGACGCCTTATCTCGGCTTCTGGGGCGCGCTGATCGTAGCGCCGTTTCTCACCGCGATGATCGGCCTCATTGTCGAACGCCTGCTTATTCGCCGCCTCTACGGTCGCGATCCGCTCTATAGCCTGCTGCTGACGTTCGGCCTCGCCTTCATCATCGAAGACGGCACCCGGCAAATTTGGGGCGCGCAAGGGCTTCCGTTTTCCGTTCCGCAAGCGCTGGCATCGCCGCTCAGCTATGAATTCTTCTTCATTACCGGATACCGCATGTTCATGGTGGCGATGGTGGCGATCGTGGTCGGGCTGCTGTTCGTGCTGTTGCGCTATACCCGCATTGGCGTGCGCATTCGCGCTGGCACGCTCGATCTCGAGACCGTCGCATCGCTCGGCGTCAACGTGCATGCACTGCGCTCGCTTAATTTTGCCGTCGGGATTTTCCTGGCGGGATTGGGCGGCGTGCTGGCCGCCGGCCAGCTTGGTCTAGAACCGACCATGGGCGACGGCCTGCTCATGCCGAGCTTCATCGCCATCATCGTCGGTGGCGTCGGCTCGCTGACGGGAACGCTGCTCGGCGGCTTGCTGATCGGCGTCGCCGCCGGCGTCACCGCCGTCATTTTTCCCTCGGCCAGCGACGCGGTCATGTACGTGATGATGGCGATCGTGCTTCTGGTCCGTCCGCGCGGACTGCTCGGCGAAGAAGGCATGATGACGTGACGCCCGAGCGGAGGAGGCATCTGGCTGTCCTGGTCGTCATTTGGGGCGCGCTCATCTTCGCACCCTATTGGATGCCGCTGTTCGGGGGTTACACCGCGCTGGGCAGCCGGGTGCTCGTGCTGGGGCTTGGCGCCATGTCGGTGAATTTTCTGCTCGGCTTCACCGGCGTATTGTCGTTCGGCCATGCGGCGTGGTTTGGACTGGGCGCATACGGGGCCGGGTTTTGCCTCAAATTGCTGGCATTGAGTACCCCGCTAGGGCTTGTCGCCGGCACGCTCCTCGGCGGCATTGCCGGTGCGATTCTCGGCGCATTGCTGGTGCGCCGCCGCGGCGTTTACTTCGCCATGGTGACGATCGCCTTCGGGCAGGTGTTCTATTATATCGCGTTTCAGTGGAGCTCGTTGACGGGCGGCGATGACGGCTTACGCGGCTTCGAGCGTCAGCCGCTGCACCTGGGCTTTGCGACCGTCGACATTCTCAATGACGCGACTGCGTTTTATTATTTCGTCCTGGTTTGCTTCGCCGGCGCGGTCGGGCTGATGGGTTTCGTCCTGCGCTCGCCGTTCGGCCACACGATGATTGCGATTCGGGAGAACGAGCGACGCGCCCGCTTTCTCGGCATTCCGGTCGAGCTGCACATCTGGGTCGCCTTCACGCTGTCCTGCTTCTTCATGGCTTTCGCCGGCGCCCTCTACGCTTTGGTCAACAACTTCGCCGATCCGCGCGTGCTGCATTACAGCCTATCCGGCGATTTCGTTATTATGGCGGTGATGGGCGGCATGCGCACATTTTGGGGGCCGCTGCTCGGCGCCGTCGTCTTCGTCGTCCTGCAGGATTACATTTCAAGCGTCACGGTCAACTGGATGTCGTTCATCGGCTTGCTGATCGTGCTCATCGTTCTGTTCTTCCCGCGCGGCATTCTCGGCCTGTTACGGCAGCGGAGAGAGGCATGAGCATGCTCGAGGTCAAGAACCTGACCAAGCGCTTCGGCAGTCTCGTCGCGGTGCGCGACATATCGATGAAGGTCGAGCCGGGCGAGCTGCGCGCCGTCATCGGCCCCAACGGGGCCGGCAAGACAACCTTCTTCAACCTGGTCAGCGGCTTCTTCGCTCCCAGTACCGGCTCGATCTTGTTCGACGGCCACGATATAACCGGCGTGTCAGCGCAGCAGCGCGTCGTTTTGGGCATGGCGCGCACGTTCCAGATCACCGAGGTCTTTCCCGAACTGACCGTTGTCGAAAACGTCCGCATCGCGACCGAGGTCGCCGCCGGCTATCGGCTGCGCCCGTGGCTTAATCGGGCGGAGGCGGCTGACGTTCGTCGTCGCATCGAGGAAACGCTTGCGCTCGTCGGACTCTCGGCCAAGGCCGGCCGCGTGGTCGGCGAATTGGCGCACGGTGATCAGCGCGCCGCGGAGATCGCGATGGCGCTTGCGCTCGAGCCGCGGCTGCTGCTGCTCGATGAACCCACGGCGGGGATGGGCGACCAGGAGACCTACGAAATCACTCAGCTCGTCCACCGCCTGCACAAAGACGGCAAGATGACGATCGTGCTGATCGAGCACGACATGCGCGTCGTCTTCCATCTTGCCGACCGCATCACGGTGCTCGACCAAGGCGCTTTCCTCGCCGAGGGCACGCCGCCGGAGATCGCTGCGAACGAGGCGGTTCAGACCGCCTATCTGGGCAAGGCCGCATGACCGCCGCACTCACTGCCGAAGGGCTCCATACCTATTACGGCAAGAGCCACATCCTGCACGGCGTCAGCCTCGAAGCCGCCGAAGGCCAAGTGACGGCGCTGCTCGGCCGCAATGGCGCCGGCAAAACCACGACGCTGCGCAGCCTCATGGGACTGACCCCGCCGCGCGAAGGTCATGTCGCCTTCTTTGGTACGCAGACCACGCGCTGGCCGCCGTTCCGTGTCGCCGCGCTCGGCGTCGGTTACGTGCCGGAAGGCCGCAAGATTTTTGCCAATCTCACGGTCGAGGAAAACCTCATGGTGCCGCTGGAGCGGCCGGGCCCGTGGACGATCGCGAGCGTGTTCGAACTGTTTCCGAGACTCAAGGAGCGCCGGTCGAACCGGGGCCGTCAGCTGTCCGGCGGCGAGCAGGAAATGCTGTCGATCGCGCGCGCGCTCTTGCTCAATCCCAAGCTCCTTATCCTCGACGAACCGTCGCAGGGACTGGCGCCGCTGATCGTGCGCGAAGTATTTCGCATCGTGAGCAAGATGCGCGCGGAAGGCATTTCGGTTCTGCTGGTCGAGCAGAACGTGCGCATGAGTCTGGAAGTCGCCGATCATGCTTACGTGCTCGACGACGGTCACGTGGTCTATTCCGGTCCGGCGCGCGAACTCGCGGCCGACGAGGCACGGGTGCAATCGCTCGCCGGCGCCAGCGCCGAGGAATGGACGCCGCGCGGCGCATGAAGCCGCAGCGCCGATCCTCGCAATGGAGATTGGAAGACCATGATGCCCGCGACGAACGCGGGCAGGCCGGATATCAGCTCGATTTCCGGGGATCGAGACCGTATTTGGCGCACATGCTGGACACGATCGCGAAGTCCTTGCCGCCGGCGATGAGGCCCATGACCGCCGAGGTGACCCGTCCGCCCACGACTTTCGCCTCGACGATATAGGCCTGATTGCCGCTATAGGCGGCATAAGGGCTCTTGCCGTCCACCGTGGCGCAGTAATTGACCGAATCCTCGGTGACGACCACCGGGAACTTCGCCCATTTGTAATGCGCCGATCCCGGGTCGCGCAGCGACGGCGCCACGGAGTCGACGATCGCCTTCTTCTCTTGCGGCGTGAGGTCGCGCTGCGCCCCGCCGGCGAGGCTGGCGGCCGCGCCGGCCGCCGGTTCGCTGGATGATGCGGCGGCGTCCGGCGCAGCGGTCGTGGCGCAGCCGGAAAGCGCCAGACTGCAAAGATTGAGAATCGCCGCCAGCGCGGCGATCACGCGGAATCTCGATAGCTGCACGATGAACCTGTCGTTATTGGGAGGATGCCGCCGCGGCCGTAGGCGTCACGGCTCGGTTGGAGACGTGAACGGCGCCGATGGTGACTTTTGGCGCCGGCGTCGCCGGCGCTTGAGGCTGGGTCGCGGCGGTGCCGTCGGCATGGATGGTGTGGACTCCGCTGTTGATCATGGCACGCCCGTCGCGCGTCGGATTGCTCATTTCCTTGACGTTGTCGCTGACGAGCGTGTTCTCGGCTTCCGGGTGACCGGTATTGATAAGGCGCATATGGTTTACGAAAACCTTCGGATAGATGAGCGTCGAACTCGGCACTTTGAGGCCCATATAGTTCGCCACATCGGCGACGAAGGCGTTGCAGTTATAAAGCTCGGCGCTCCAGGTGTGAGACCGGGACTGCAGGTCTTTGACGAAGGCCATGACGCGGTCGTACTCGTCCTTGTTCATCAGGACGCGGTAGCGCGCCGTGATGTATTTGTCCTCAAGGTCGCCGTCAGTCCACCCAGTTTCCGCGGGCACCGGGACGTAGTGGCCGATCACCCAGGCTGTCGCGTCGTCGCCCACCGGTGAGAGCCCGGCGACGCTGGCCTTGGTGGGGGCTTCCCCGACCCGGCCGTGAACGAGAAAGGTGTGGCCATAATCCCAGGAGAAGCGCGAGCGGAATTCGATGTAATATTGGCCGGAGCCGCTGGTAACCATCGGCGCTCGTGCCGTGGCAGCCCTGACGATCGGCTTCGGATTGTCCTCGGCACTCGCCGCGCAAATTCCCAAGCCGGCGGCGGCGCTAAACGCGAGCAAGCCAGCCAGCCAGCCGTGACGCACCCAACCGCCGAAATGGCCTTTAAAACTGCGCCGCATGATGCCCTCCGAGTGAGCGCAAGGAGCGATCGACAAGAAGCCGCGGATGGAGCCGTCGAGACACCCGACCCGCTGACCGAGCCCGTCCGTCCGCACTGATTCGGCCGATACTGATTCGATCAGTACTGGTTCGGAACGCACTGATTCGGGATCGGTCATCGCATCCACTGCTATAATGCTACCAATAATTGGCCGCGACCCTATGGCAAATGTTCGGCATGGATTGTGGAATTTTGCTCCTGCGCCATATTTGCAACGCCCGAAGACGCTCCATAGCCGATATTAGGACCACGCAAAATGCCCAATTCCCCTCGGATTTAGCCCGGAAAATAGTACCGCAAGGACCCTGCCACGGCTTTTGGCTATTTCCTAATCTGTCCTTCATGCGCCCC
>Ga0181533_1001027_pt1 | contig 36685 bp, 20 predicted proteins | sample PEATcosm2014_Bin_45_FD_119772 | JGI IMG/M metagenome (GOLD analysis project Ga0181533, IMG submission 119772) | Peatland microbial communities from MTU Mesocosm Facility, Houghton, MI, USA - PEATcosm2014_Bin11_60_metaG | ecosystem: Environmental > Terrestrial > Soil > Wetlands > Peat | place...
GGATATTCTTCCCGGCGAGCACTTGGTTGTCTGCTTCCAATTATTTTGCGACCGACTGCTAATGTTATTTTGCGACCGACTGCTAATGGCCAATCCGACTCGCAAGACGGTTCACAAACATATCAACAACCTGTAGCTGCTGGGCGGAGAGGTGACCCGTGATTTAAACGAAGATGGCAAGCTGAGGAAGATCCCGATGGAACTGCTTCTTCTCGAGATACTCGATGTAGACGGCGGACCACTGATCCACAACGGCTCCAAGGAGGAGCAGCGTTCCTTTGATTCCACATGTCGAAAACTCTATCGCTTCCTCGCCGATCCGCTGAAATGAGGTCGCCGCTTACCCACAAATTCCTCGAACGAAGCTGAAGAGGAGCACCCGCCTCACCATGATGGAAGTTCCCATTGACAAGCGAGAGCCAAGCGTAGGGCTCATTGGCCTGTGCAGGCGCGGAGCCAGCCTGCTGGAAAATCTTCTGGGAGCGAACGCACAGATTGTCGCAGTGTGCGATATCATCGACGAACACGCCGAGCATGCTGCGTCTGGTCCAACAAAACAGCCGAACAAGGATTCGAGTTGGGATCTGCGTTACATCCGATTCAGTTGCTCGCTTTTGTGTACGAACTTCAGAGACAGGACACCAGGTAGCAAGATCATTGTGAAGCCAAGGCTGGGTGGTCAGCATCAACGGTACGACCGCGCCGCCTGAACTTCTACAGCGAAAACTCCACTCAGAGTCAACGAAGAACTGCGTGAGATGTGCGCACGCCAAACCTCCGCTGACCACCCGGCAGTGTTTTCGTGTCGATTTGTTTTCACCATGCCACCTCGCCAGCGTCGAGAATCCGCATTGGACCTTCCTACGAGATTACGAGCAGAACCCTTCTGACGTCCGGATGGAATTGTGGTGAAGCACGACACCAGGCCGTTTTCGCTTAAGTCGTCGGCACGGGCACCGGTCCCGGGCCGCCTACCCTGAAGACTCTGGGAACGCGGTCAGCCGGCGCTGGCAGGGCAGGGAAAGCGGCGTGCGGCTCGGTCTGGTACCAGAAAGCAGCCGAGTAGAAGTTGTCTGACCGATGGTTGGCGTGGCCGTGCTCGATGGTCACGCGAATCGATTTTTCAAAGGTGATGGGGCTCTCGGTGTGCCAACGATAAAGGCAATACCGCCCGCCTATCCGTTCCGGATCCACCATGTATGGCGCGCCATGGCGCAGGTTGGCAAACGCATGACCGCCAAAGCCCCAACCTCCGTTGAAGTAGTCCTCGGTTCCGGTGCCGTTGATGGTGGGCAGAGTGTCGCCATCAATGAAGATCATGTCGTCGCCCTCGCCGAACCAAACGTCCTGGTTTTGCTCGACGGCCTGGGTCACACCCAAAAAATGTCCCTTGCCCGTGGCTTCCATGAAAACGTAGTTGTCTTGACCGGTCAGGTTCTTTCGTTCGTTGATGCCGGGACTGCCATCAATCGTCCAGTTGTCGGTCCATCCCTTGCACGGCGCGGCCTGGCGATACTGCGCATGGAGACGGCCTACATCGCTGGGAAGGCTGAGCAGGGTAACGTAGTCGATGGCGAAGTAAAGATTGTCTGTGCGGACTTTGCCTTCGTTGGTGAGTGTCAGGCGGGCGGAGCTGGAAAACGGCATTTGGAAGTAGGCGTTGAGCCCATTGACGGGCGCCACATTAGTTAACTCCGACTGATAAACGTAGTACTCGCCCAAACCAAGACCGAAGAAGTCGCCGAGGGGAACTTCGACCGAAGGCGTGGCCTCGCCGTCCCACCATGCGCGCAGCACCAGGTTCTTCAGGTGCATTGGGTCCTGTGAGTTAATGGTGAACCAGATGTGCGTCACCGCCCCGGCGCCGGTGGTTTCCAGCAGCGTCGCCGTTTGGCCCGGCTCCACTGTGACCCAGTCCGCATTGCCTCCCGTCCGGTCCCAGCTTGAAGAGCGGCCAGTCTTGTAGTTCCGCAGACGGGCAAGCGCGAGGAAATCATCCGGTGCTTTTGGCTCCGGTTCGGCGGGTGGCTTGGCCACGGCGGCATTCTTCGTTGTGCCAGCCGCTGCTGCGGCAGTGTTCAGGCCAAGCAGAGCGGCGGCCGAGAAGATTGAACCCAGCAGTCGGCGCCGCACGGGCAAATTATTGTTGGGGTCTGTGGGATGCATTGGTCGAATCCTTCCTGATGAAAAATTGAGAATCTGAAGCGCAAATCCGGCTTCGATCTTGTGTCCGAGATCGTCTAAGTGGCAGCTTGGGCCTTTGGCATGGACTGCAGTTGTACCGTCACCTTGCGGGTGTCGGCTGGCAGCACAACGCAAGCATGCTTCAAGTCCACATACCCTGCGGAAACGGAGCGAATATTGTTTGCGAAGATTGGAAGATTCAGAAGTATCTCGCCGCCCGGGGTGTCGCCCCAGATGGCAAACTCCACCAAATCATCCCTGGCACTTATTCGAAAGCTGATTTTCCTGTTGGCATTGACCCGCACGTTGGCCCATTCAATCGCGCTGCCGGGATAGATCCAATGATCCGGCACACCTCGGCCTACAATGACCGTTCCGTCCATCTTGACCGAAATGCACGCCTGCAATAGAGCCTGTTTGATGAAGCTAAAGCCCCAGCTTTCAGAGTTTCCGTAATCAACCGGCGGCGTATACATGCCGACCCACTGATCTGGACCCTTATATTCGAATGCCTCGGACCATTGGAAGGGCGAGCATTGATGCCTGGCCAGGAACTCGACATTCTTGATGGCCTCGGTTCGATACTTGTCAGAGAAAAGACACTGCAAGCCAGCGCTGGCGTTGTAAACGCTGCCAAAGGAGGGGTGGCCCCACCAGGTTCCCCAACTGCCATCGGGAATCCTCTTTTCATCCCGCTGACGAAGAGCATACTCAAGGGATGCGTCGAACTTGTCTTTCCATTCACCGCCTAACTCAAAGCCCTTGAGATATGCGCCCCAGGGGAAGGTGCTCAGCGCGCCCGAGTATGGAACCCAGCTATAGCCGACGTCCTGGTAGCGACGAAGGCTGATCTTGTCGAAGGTGCCGAGATAGTAATCACTTTTGTCCTCTTCGCAAATCCGCCCGATCGCCTTATTCAGGCATTCATTCAGATCGCGCATCTCCTCGGCGGCCCACTTGGATTCCGAGGCATCTCCCAAAGCGTCGCAAATGTTCTTGTAGGCCTGTAGGCCGTGCAGGGCTCCCCAGTTATCGCAGAGCAAGAAGTCGCCGTTATCGGCCCAGTTCTCGAAGTCCTGGGACTTTCTCATCAGTCCATAATGCTGCGGGTCATCGAAGACGCGGGCGGCATGAATATTCCTGGCAGCCTTCTTGAGATCCTGGCGCCTCTCCGGAGCGAAGTATGCCAAGTCCCCCGTGACCCGCAGATATTCAGCGAATGGAAGCATATACTTCCCGATCGTATCGAGATAGTATGTCAATCCAAAGTCCAACTGGTTGAGTTTTTTATAGTACCCGCTATCCACCATCTTCCTGGCTAGATCGCAGTCCCCTTCGCGCATACATTGATCGGCGTAGTTGGGTACGTCGTGGGTAAATGTGCGGTCGTAGTCGAAGAGGCCGGCGGGCGTACGGGGCGCGGCGTGAATTTCGTAGTCGTCGCCGACCTTGACCATATTCTCCCAGATCGCGATTTGCAGAGCCTTGTACAAATTGACAAGTTCGGAAGAGGGCAAGGCAACTGGGTGTGTCAGTGGCTCAAAGCGGCCAAGCCAGTACTTCTTCATCGAATCGTAGTGGGCGTGGAATCCCCCCGCAGCGGCGAGTTGCGAGGGCGTAGCGCTCCCGTTGGCCAGGGAGACAAAGTCGTAAACCACGGTTTCCCCCGGCCGGATCACGAGGCTATAGGTCATCCGACTCTTCTCCGTGCGTGCCGGCTCGGACGTGAGTGAAAGTGGAAGTTCCTTGGCGGCCCCAATTTCGAGATCCCCGCGAATCTCCGTCGCCGAAGAAGAGCGCAATTCAACGCGAGAGTATACAGCTGTAGCGGTGTCGTTGAGAATCCGATCAGCGAAGTGCTGAATGGTCACATAAACGAGGCCGGCATCCCACTCAGAGACTGGAACGGGAAGAAAGCCTTCCTTTAGATACCATTTGACCTTCTGTTTACGGTCGGGCGCGAACTCGTCAGGATAATAAGTTCTCCCATTCAGTGAAACAGCAAACTGGATAGTATCCCTCAGCCCTGGAGAGATGCCTCCGCCCATGAAAGTCCATGACTTCGGGTGATCGTTTTCCCATCCAATGTAGAGCCATTTCAAAAGATCATAGGGGTAAAGAGGGCCAGACGCATCGTATTGCGCGCCATCGATGCTGAGCCCGCCCAGTAGGCCCCGATTCCAGGTCAGGGCCAAGCCCAGGAGTCCACTGCGGAGAAATGTTCGTCTTTTGATCATCATTTTGAATTACCTGATAGCGGCGATTTTCGATTTGCGCCTCAGACGGGTTCCCCACACTCACCCGAGACGGGACGATCAAATCATCAAGGCCGGACTATTGTGATGAACAAGTCCCGTTTTCACAGCCGGGAACCTCCATGATTCAACGACAAGCATTTATCGCTTTCTTAACCTTTTCGCGCTATGGATCTATCGGGTCCTCCTAATTCACATGACCGGGCTTCTCGACAACCGCGGTCGCCCAGAGGAACCCGCCGACTGCTTCTTTTGCGTTGATTGTCCGTTTGCAGCCCACATAGTCGGCGTAGGTGGCTTGCACGCATACGCCGTCGCATGCGCTCAGAATGTCGACGAGACCGTCGCTATTGATGCGCGCGTTACGTATAATGGCTCGGTAGCCGGCGGTGACCGCAGAGGAGTATTCCTTGCTCCTCAATAGGCGTAGTTCGATACCGCGTTCCAGGGCGTATGTGAACATCGCGCTGCCTGAAGTGTCGATCCAATTATCCGTACGCCCCGGTTTGTCAACGATGAAAAACCAGCCGCCGCTAACGGGGTCCTGCGCGCGCTTTAGGCCCGCCGCAAGCTGTTCATAAATATCAAGCACCTCCGTGCGCCGTGGATAGTCGACCGGCAGCCGGGCCAATGCCTCGACCACCACCAATACGTACCATCCCAAGCCCTCGCTCCAAACCTCTGGCGAGAGCCCAGTTGCGCGGTCGGCCCAGTGTAGTTTGCGCTGCGGCACCACCGTAGCGAGGTCAGGGTTTGCCGCCCAGGCGTGATAGTAGAGTCCGCTTTTGCCCTTGAGCGCATGGCGCGCGAAGATCGTAATCTGATTGATCGCCTCATCGAAACAGTACTTGCGATCGCCGATTGAGTCACCGTACCGCAACAGGAACATCTCGCCCATAAAGACGCCGTCCACCCACATCTCGCCGGGAAGCTTGGGATTGTGCCAGAAGCCCCCGTCCGCATTGCGCGGGTAGTTATCGAACATTTTTCTTATTTGGGCGGCTGCCACGCGGTAACGCGGATCGTGCGTGTGTTCATACAAGCCCACCACGATATTTCCCGCCATGGCATTGTCCAGACTGTCCAGTTTCACACCTACAAGATTGCCGTCACGATCGATTATTGGGTCGATCTGCTGCTTGATGAAATCCAGGTATCGTCGATCGCCTGTCGACTGCCACAGCATTTCGAAACCGTTCAAAGTGTAGCCCTTCCAATAGGACCACGGCGTCAACGGCTCTTCCGGAGCGCCGGAATTGCGCTTCATAAGGGTGTCAGCGAGTGCGATAGACCAATAACGGGGCTCCTGTGCCGGCGCACGAAATGTCGCGCAGAGAATCGAGAAGCTGGCAAGCATGAGCACCGGGCGCTTAAGGCGAGCCGTTCGAAGATGCCACTGTCTGATCGAATTCATCGGGAATCTCATTCAGCCCGACCGGATCAATTTCGGCAACGTTTCTTCATCGCGCGGCTCCGGCCCTAACGCGAATGAACGGAACTTCCCTGCCACTACGTGCGCTATCGAGAGGTTACCTCACCCGTAGCAACACTGCTCCATGGGGTGGGACGGTCACTGTGCATAAGTTGTTCATTGGCCCAAAGTTTTGGCTTGTCATATGTCGAAAACTGTCACCGTGCTTTGGAATCCCAGTTCTCGGAAGTTAAGAATCGCAGAGAGTAGAGTCTCGAGCCGGTTAAATACTCCCACGGCTTTCGAATTGCCGGCCAAAAGGCGAGTCCATATCTCGATCGGACCCTCCGTGCTCACACGGTCGCCTTGCCGGCCTAACTGATCTTAATCGATCGCTATCACCTCGAATACGAACACATCCTTTCCTACTGTGCGGCGAACGCGTCGCAGCGCACCTCTCAACGGATGAGCTAACTTCTGTTGATGTAAACCATCTCGATTCCAGTGCCATGTTCCGGATCGATGTTACGTGAATACCTGCGGCTCTCGTCGCTGTCCCAGTGCTCGAAGACGCCGAGGCTGGTGACAGGTTTGCCGTTCTGCCGATATTGCGTTCCCGAAGGAGGGTGGTCGGCGAGCGCTTCTTCCATCAGGTAGTCATCTGCGTTTTCACGGATCATGATCCTCGAATGACCGTTTTCGTCGAGGTTGTTCCTGGTCTGAGAATTCAGAATGTTTAGACCCACGCAGTCGAGCGCGACCCCGTCGAGGGAGGCCAGAATACTGGAGGGCCAGTTGCGGTTCTCATACGGCTCAGTAGGATTGTGGAAAGGTGCATTGGGAAAATGCAGCGGGTAGGACATGTGCCGCCGGGCAGCGTAGAGACCGTCCAGCGCATAAAGAATCGTCTTTGCGCCGAGGTTTGGCGAAGCAGACAAATCCACAATCGGCGAATAGGCGTGTGGCGTGGCTCCTTGATTGGTGTTGATGATGGAGTGCAGCTCCGCGGGTCCCTTGATCGAGCCGAAGTGATTTTTCCCAGTCAGGGTGACGCCGGTTTGCCCCTCGTCGCCGCCCTCCGCGCGTGCGAAGGGATAGGAATGAGCCTTCACCAAAGCGAGATTGACGATGTACGTCGCATCTTTCACTTGCTGCGGCATGAAATGGGCGTTACCGTAATGGTTGGCTGAGTAACTTACCCCCTCAACCCATTGCGCCGCCTCAAGATTGTGAATGGCGCCGTACGCGGGGTGCTTCTGATGTTCGGGATCGGGCGCATCCCTCTGTACAAACCGGATTTCTTTGTATTCACCCCAGATTTTGTCGAGCAACCCGGGGTAGATGTTGCGCTGTGCATCGTATACCAGGATGTCCTCCACCGGCACATGTGCGCGTTCCACCAGTTGACGAACTATGGCCAGGGTCACCTGCGGGGAGACATTCACCAGGTTGGTGGGCACAACGGGCTTGCTGTTGTTCATGTTTACCTTGATGGCGACGGTTTCTCCCTTGCGGTGCGCGGTGCTCTGCAATCCTTTTGACTGCCTGTTGTGATAGGTAAAGATGACGTTCCATGCTTTTTCGTCAGTGCCTGCTCCAGTCAGCTTGCGGAGGGTTAGAGAGAGCATTTCGTCAACCCGCGCCTGATCCGTGCTCGAATCCATCCACCACTGATCGGATACGGATTCGCGATTGCCGCTCCAATGCGCCGCCTTTGGATCGTGCACCCAAACGACGCGGCCGGGATGGACACCGCGCGCCGTGCCCAATTGCACATTGCGCGACTTCGGAGCATAGTTATACTGGGTGGTGCTTTCCCCTGGCGCCTGTGATTCAAGCACACTAGGCATTCCCATCAAGGCAACCGTTGCAGCGGCGCTTTTGATCACTGTCCTGCGAGAATATTTGGTCGTCATTTCATCTCCTCAATAGAGATTACCTTCTGTTGAGCAGCCGACTCCGACGTGGCGTTTTCAAGCTGAGCACGCACGAAACTGAATTCAGGCTGCAAATTCTTTACTGCTTCTTATTCCGGTGTGGAGTTTGTTACCTCCGTCCTTACGGATGTCGCTTCGCTCTTCAAGGAGGATCTGCAATCGGTGCCTGCTGCAAGCGAATCAGGAAGTGCTGACGGTGATCACGCCGCCGGCGCCGACTGTCACGCGGGCCGACGACACGGTTTGCCCGCTGTCATCGCTCTGCGAAGTGGCCTTCACCTCGCGTCCATTCACCATTAGTGTTGCGTGCTGCCCCTCGAACATGGCCCTCCAGATGAGCGCCGGTCCGCGCTGATTGGTGAAGGTGGTTTTGCCAGGGCCATCATGCCGGACCGTGACATCACAGGCGCGGATGGGCAGATTGCGAATCTCCGCCCACTCAATGCCCGAGCCCAACCCCGACAGTGTCCGGACGGTTACTTCGACCCAGTCGCCCGCGACTGCCGAGAGAAGCGGCGAACCGAACTCGAGCCGAATGCCCATTGCGTCGGTCACGATGTCGCCGACCCTCGAATACGAGACTTCGGGATACTCGAGACGCGCGTGGCTCAGATCGAGCAAACGTGTCATCGTGGCGTCGCTGTCTTTATTGCCGGCGATGATTGCGGGATCGGAGATCACATCGGTCCGCCATCTCACATCGGTCCGCCAATCGATGCTCATATCCGCGTCGTCGCGACGTGCTCCGCAATCTTCCATCTGATGGTCCCCGCTCTCGCGCGAAGAGAAGCAATGGGTGGTTTTGTTCCACCAGACGGTCTTTATCAGGTTCTCGACCGCCGCGGCTTTTTTCAGATACTCGTCCGCCAGCGCCGCATTCTGCCGCGCCTGCTGGATGTGCGCGTAGGCAAGATAGGCGGCACGCTGCGTCGCTACCACATCGAAGCCGATGACGTAGTCGTGATCGTCCTCGTCGTAACCCGGAATTCCGCGGTTGGGCGGGAATTTTGTATGGGGATCGAAGATACCGCGCTGATTCAACAGGCGAGGCCGCCTCATGATGTGATCGAGATCGAGGCCCCAGCGCTGCACATAGTCGTTCACTGTGCGGTCATAGAAGTTCAGAAACACCGGATCCTGCACGTACGCGAGGTCTCCGCTCCAGACGTACATTCGATAGCAGCAATCGAGCAGATCGAAGTTCGATGGCAGGTTGTACCAGAACGATGCATCGTTCTCGTAGTCGACCGGCGCCGGCCGGTTGTAACGATCGATCTCCCAGTAGCTGCACCAGTCCTTGGAGTCGGAGATGTTTTCGGCAAAGTGACGCAACATGTTCAGGTTGAAGCGCGCCAGACCGAGTGCCTGCGCACCCAGAGCCTGGTGGCAGGTGTCCCGGATGCAGAAACCTTCGCGGCCCGGCTCGACGGCTTCATACCAAGGCCCGACGGGGTCGCCATTGTCGAATGCATACGCCATGGCCTGGCTGCGCGCCCAATGAAACACGTCCACCAGCTTCGCGCTCGACGAATCGATCTCGAGCTTCGACTCCAGTTGCCTCGAGCCCGGTTTCACTTTGCTGATTCCGGTGACCAACTGCGCCAGCGTGGGAGTCAACCCCGGCGCAAGCAGCCCAAACGAAGGCAACATTTTGCAAACATCACGACGCGTAAGATTCTTCATCTGGAATCTCCATTTTGAAAAGAAATTGCTGGCGATTATGCGCCCGTTGGCGCAAATTGCAAGACCAACGAGGAAGTTCCAAAGGAAAAGCCGGGCGATTCGCCGTCGTCCACGCGTTGCCCGCCTCATCGAGGGTCGTCCAAGTCAATTGCGCCGACACCTATCCATCCTCCTTTGCTCTCCGTGATCCAAATTCCCTGCTTTGCGGCTGGGCGCTTTGTTCGCCGGAAGCGGTAACAACGCGATCCTGCGCAGCATCGCCGCAAACCGTCTTCTCGTCAGGTGTCCTTCCGCCAGCATCAGCCAGTAATACCGCGCATGCGCTACCAGTCGTCCGCCCGTCTTCACCAACCGCTGCTGCAAGCTCGTCAACGACCATGTGCCGATTCCTTTCGGCAGCACCAGCCTCCGCCACAGGTTACCCAGGTTGTATGCGATCACGCTCAACCACAGCCGCGGAGCCTATGCACAAATATCCCGCCAAGACGAGCGAGGCCGCGGTGGCTTTTATCACATCTCGACGAGAGCATTCGTTCGTCACAGCCACCATCTATAGATTCCTCAGTCAGCCCGTCCGCCTGCTTATTTCGCTCTGATTTGAGATCTTCACCGTCCGCCCCTCAGCGTTGTGAAGTCGCGAGAGTCATCATAGAGCCGCAGGCCGTCTTTCCAGGTGAACGTTGCCCGCCTCGTCGCGGCCGATTACGTAGTCATACACCGTGCCGTGCAGCTTGACGCCCTTGATGGTCACTCTTTTCCACGCTGATGGCAGAACCGGCGGATAAACTGCGGTCAAGCCCTGATCTGTAAGGCGCAAGCCGGTAAAGCCGTAGAGGAAGTTCTCCAAGAACCCGCTGCTGACACAGAGAATGTATAGATGGTTGTTCCCTGGGGTCTCGCTCCTCACGTTGAATGGAGGTTTCAGAAACGGCCCATTACTGAAATTCAGCCGCTTGTACGACTCCGCCGCGTCCCCAACCACCGACGCATCGATACTGAGGATGACGGGAACCATATCGTTGATGCCGTCTGTATTGGGAGTAAGATCTGTCAGGGATTTGACGGCGAAGTTATAGTCGTTCCGCCGAACCTCACTGCTCATAGCAAGATCGAGAGGCGGATAGGATAGCCAGGAAAGCGCGCTGCCCATCCAAGATTTCCGATCGTGGGGAACCGTCTCATCGAAATCCAGGTGACGCTGCTCTTTCTCAGAAAAGGGAATGTACATTTTCTGCGCGATCTCCGCCCACTGTGCATCAGGCGGCTGCCCCACCACGCCCGCAGCCGCCACAGCGACCCGCAGCGCCTTTTGAATCACCGCATTTGTAAATGCGTCGTTGGGGACATCGTTGTACGTCTCGTCGGGCGAACAGACGTGCAGGATTTCATAGCGGCTCTTTTCGCGGTTGTACGTGGCGCGGCTGGTCAGAAACTCCGCGGTCTCACGAATGACCCTGTAGCCGTAATCGCGTAACCAGGCCGTATCGCCGGTCGCCAGATAATACTGCCACTGACTGATGGCAATATCGCCGTCGAGGTGTATCTCACGAGCGCCAATCGGAACAAAGTCGTGGTCTGTGGACTCGATGCCCTTCTGCGGGTCGGACTCCCATGGATACATTGCTCCGCGGTAACCGTATGCCTTGGCGCGTGCTTCGGCAGCGGGCAGAGTGCGGTATCGGAACATGACCAGCGACTTTGCCCGTTCGGGGTGAAGCAAGACTAGAGCAGGAAAATCCCAGGAGTCGCTGTCCCAGAAGAAGTGGCCCCAGTAGTTAGGGCTTAGACCGCAACCTCCCATCGCCCAGGCAGTATTCACCGTGGAATTCTCGTACAGGTAAAAGAGGTCAGAGTGAATTACCCGTTGAATCTCGGGATCGCCTTGCACGACGATGTCGGATTTCCAAAGCTCATGCCATGCCGACTGGTGTTTGGCAAGCAGCAAGCCAAAGCCTTCCGCGCGCGCCTCTTTCGCCCAGTCGATTACCGAACTTTTCAGACCTCCCCAATTTTCCTGCGAGGCGGCGACATACTTCGTGAATGTATATGTCCGTCCACGCTCGACCCGTAAGGCGAATTCAATGGATGCAACCTGCGGAGATTTCTGCAGCTTGGACTCGATAACTTTGACGCCTGTGGGCAGTCCGATGGCAGCCGCCTCCGCAATCTGTGGTCCGTCGACGGCACGGCCCGTAATCCAAATAACCTGCTGAGCGTCGCTGGCGTCAAAGGATTGGATATTCACGTAGCCGGGGTACCATTCGGCTCCCCGTTCGGGTGCCGTGGGATCGGAGAGTCGAATCTGCGCTTCAGCTTCAGCCTCGGATCTCCTTAATTCCGCGCTCGGAACCGCTGCCAAAGGAAAGCGATGGGAGGGCGCAGGGCACGGCCGCAAGGTGAACCCCAGACGCACAATCCCGGTAAAATCCGGCGTCAGGCTTAGGCTGGTCACCCCAAGGTGCGTTGCGTCTTCGCTCACGAAGGTGGTCACCGCAACACGGGTCGCATGGCCACTGCTTGCAAAAACATACTGCGTGCTGAGGACTCCATCGTACATTTGCAGGGTCTGGCGATAGTCTCGAAAGCTGCCAGCGGTGACCGGGGTGGCATTTAGCCAGGCAGCACCATCGAAATAGTCCATCTCCGCCCAGCTCGGGAGCGCTGCGGGACGCGGCACGTCGCCCGGCGTATAGTCCATCACTCCCACCATGAAACTCAACGTCGGGTCAGTGCCGCGCAACGAACTGCTCGTGGTGAAAAGGCCATTGGCAAGATAGGTGGGGAAGTAGAGATTGAAGTTTTCCTGAGTCGCGGTTAGATCGAAGCTGGGCACACCGGCAGCGAGGATTCCTGGAGCGAAGAAGAGAAGAAACAACAAGACGATAAGAGAGCACGTCTTTGTCATTTAAGTACTCCGAACATCATCGTGGATATCGATGCTTCGTGGCAGGGAAACGATTCCTGTACAGAATCGGCGTCGATGTCAACAAACTCGCGCCCGGGCGGGAAGATTGCTGACTCTACAACGCCCGCCGCAATGGCGGGAGCCCATACGAACGTCCAATCCGTATAAGCTCCCGCTGGCTAGGTTGCAACTCGACAAAACGCGCAGCGCTCAGAACGAGAAGGTCATTCCGAGCTGGCCCATGCGCGGCAGAAAGTCGTTGGAGATCACTCCAAAGCTGCCGTCCTGCACGTTCGTATCCGGGCTCTGATAGTTCACGTGGTTGAAGATGTTGAAGAAGCTGGCCTGGAATTGCAGTTGCATGTGCTCGGCCAGGTGGATCGCCTTGCCAAACGTCATATCCCAGTCCTGATAGCGCGGCCCCTTGATATTGCCTGCTCCAACACCGGCGTTGCCGAAGACGAATCCGACCGGCTGCGTGAAGCAGGTCGTCTGGAACCATTCGCTGGTGGTATGAGGATTGACAGGAGACGCGCAGTTGTAATTGGCGCGCTGCCCGCCATTCTGGGGCAGCAGGTATTGCGAGCTCGCACCCATCAGCAGAGCTGCGCCAGAGCGGAAGTTGGTAATGCCGCTGATCGACCACCCGCCCACGATGGCGTCTTCTACGGGAGAGATTGAGTTGGCGAACTTTTGCCCGCGTCCGAACGGCAGCGTGTAGACGTAGGTGAGGGTGACGACATGCGGAAAGTTGTTATGTTGCCAGCCCGCCGTGTCCAGCTCCTCCTTTGTCCAGTAGGAATCGAGTGGGTTGTTGATATTATCCATCATCTTCGACCAGGTGTACGCCCCTGTGAAGGTCAGGTTCGCTCCGGCGCGCCGCTGGAACTCGAACTGGCCGCCGTTGTAGTGCGACTTGCCTCCGCTGTTGCGGAAATCGATGGTGGAGACGTTGGGAGCAACGCTGTAGTACGGCGTGCATTGCGGAAAGTTCGGGTACAATGTGGTGCCGTTTTGGGCCTGAAGCTGGGCATATGTCGGACCAGCCGTAAACGACGACGGGTTGCATTGGTTGAGTTGCCAATCGTGATAGAGATTGCTGCCCGCCGTGCCCACGTAGGCGGCGTGGATCGACATTTTCGCGCCGAGCTGACGCTCGATGCTGACGTTCCAGTTGACAGCCTGGTCCTGGCGGAAGTTGCTGGCCACCTCGTAGACGCCGAAGCCTACCGGCGGTGCAATGAACCCGCCCGCCGTTACGGGGGGCTCCACCAGCGGCTGGTACACCGGCGATCCGGTGGTCACGTTGCCCGGCAGGCCATTGGCCAGGATGAGCGAACCGCAGGCCGAGTACTCCGCCGCATTGGGATTGACGTTCCCCGGTGTGCCGTCATAGGGGGTCAAACAGTTCCCCAAGGTCGCGCTGTTGTTTTCCTGTTCGTCGAATGGATAGTTCCTCTCCAGCGTACCCCCGTCGGCGCCAAAGTTGTCCGGGAAGTAGCTGAACCCGACGGCTGCCCGGATTGCCGTCTTGCCGTTGTCAGGGGTATAGGCAAAGCCCAGGCGGGGAGAAATGTTTCCCCAATACGTATTCACGTTGGGACCGCGGTTGCTCGATGACGCGATCTGATTCAAGCCCGCATTGGGGCCCGATATGACGAAGTTGCTCTGCAGGTTCTTCGTATCCACGGGGGGCGTGTAGACGTCCCAGCGGACGCCAAGGTTCAAGGTCAGCTTGCTGGTCAGACGCAGGTCATCCTGAGCGAAGAGGCCCATGAACTTTACCCGCGTGTTGGGCACGTCGAAGAATTGATCGCGATGGGTAGCGTTGAGAGCGCCAACCAGCCAATCGGCAATAGCGGCGCCGTTGGAGCCGGTGCCGGTATAGTTGCCGGTGGCTGTGAACTGGCCGCGAGGATCGTTCTGCGGGTTGTAGCAGCGTGCCTGGATGGGCTCTATGGAGAAACCCAACTTCCAGTTGTTCCTTCCTTTAACCAGCGTGAACGCGTCATTGAACTGGTAAATGTTGGAAACTCTGCCCAGGCCCTGGGGCACCCAGCCCGGGTCTCCAGTGCTCAGGAACCCGCCGATATTCACGTTGGCGATGCCAGTGGTATCGGGAAAAGCGGCGATATTGCCGTTCGGGACTCCCAACAGGTTGTTCTCGGCAATCCCGCTGGCGGTGGAGAACTCGGAGCTGGAGAAGCGGCTGAAGCCGATGCGGAACTGATTCATCATGCTGGGGGAAAACGTGTGGTCCCAACCGATCACGTCGTTCGTGGTTTGATTGGTTGCGTTGGCGTTTCCGTTATTCATGAAGATGGCCGGCGTGGTGCCGGTCCCGAGCCGCAACGGCTGTTTGAGATTCCGGTTGCCATACGACATGCGGGCAAAGAAGCGGTCATGATCTGAGAACGCCCAATCGACGCGGGCGTCTTCTTGCGGGAAGGATGCATTGCTCGCTTGCACGTAGGTGGCGTTGTTGACTTGCCCGGAAAGGTTGGGCAACGGCCACACCGATGACTGGAGATAGCCCGATGCCGACCCGGCAATCGGCTCGATATCCGCGGCCGGAACAGTGTCGTAGGTTCCGGCAACCGTAACCGCCGCACTGGCCGTGCACGGCACTGGGTTCGGCAGTCCATTGGCCAGGGCGCTCAAGTAACACGCCATGGGGTTGGTAATAGGACCGGCGCCATTCACGTCGAAGCCCGACAGATCTCCGCCGCGGGCCGCCTGCGTGGGCACGCTCGTGATGCCGGAGGATCCCTCAGCGATTTTGAGCCACTGCAAATCCGCGGCGAAGAACAGCTTGTTCTTTATGATCGGGCCATCGACTTCTCCGCCAAACTGGTTGGAATGGAAGGGAGGATTGATTTTGCTGAAGTAGTCGGGCCAGTTGAATACGGTATTGCGGTTGTATTCAAAGACCTGACCGTGAAACCTGTTGGTTCCGGACTTGGTTGTGATGTTGGACACCATGCCGCCGAAGGTGCCGTATTCCGCGGTGGGATCGCTGGTTTCCAGCTTCATTTCGGAAATCATGGCGAATGGAATCTGGAGCCCCATATATGCGTTCATCAATTCCACGTCGCTCACGCCATCCACCAGGTAGAGATTTCCCTGGAAACCAAAGCCATTTGCGGATGTATAGTCGCCGCCGCCGCCGCCGCCCGGCGCCGTCGACGCAGCCCCGGACGCGTCTTCGGGATTGCCGGCGCCCCATGCCGCAGGCGTGGTTCCGGGAGCAAGCTGCATGACCAACGCTGCGAGTCTCCCGTTGACGGGCAGGTTGCTGATCTGTGTCTGGTCGATCGTCTCGCCGAGGTCGGAGGTTGTGGTCTCAACCAATGGCGTCGTGCCAGTCACCATCACTTCAGCGGTCACCGCTCCAGGCGTCAGCATCACGTCGACGCGGGTTGTTTGTTCCACCTCGACAATGTTGTGCGTCGAAATCAGCTTCTTGAAGCCCTTGGCCTCCACGGTGACTCTGTACTGGCCCGGGTTGAGGTTAGGAAACGTATAGAAACCCTGCGGCCCTGTTATGGTGTCGTTGGTGATGTTTGTCCCATCATTGGTAAGCGTCACATTCGCGCCCGGAACCACGGCTCCAGATGAGTCCTGAACCGTACCGAGCAAGGATCCGGTCACCGCCTGCGCCGGCGCGACCTTCGCGCCCAGCGAAAGAAGAATCAGCAAGCAGGCTACTGCAAATCCCACTGTCGATCGCTTTTGCATAATGCCTCCAAAGCGTTCCTAGTGTGGTCGGCGCGCTGCATTATGCGCGCCAATGTTAACGTTTCCAAGGGATCATCGTGTTTTATTCCCTTGCTACACAGCCGTCGTGTTGTATGCGTGGCAGGGTGCTCCGCGAACACCGCCGCCCATCCTGAAGCAGGACGCGCTCCTTTACCAGTAACGGCGGGGTTACGGGGCGGTGTAACGTGGAGTTCAAGGTGCAGCGACCTTTGTTTTCAGGGAGTTCGAACATTCGCAAGACCCAACTTTACCTGGATGTTAAAGGGCCCGTAACGTCGAATCGCCCCTCGCACGATCTGGCTTCGAGGGTTTCGCAGACTGCAGGGGGAAACCTTGTAATCTCGCCCAATTGAAGACACTCATGTTCCAAGACTTCATTAAAGGCGGACCTTCTCTCTGACTGCGCTTGAGAGGCCAGGTGGTCATAAGGTCCCGCCCGACCAGGGCCCTTCTGCCGAGCGGTGGAAAGAACGATAGTATTATGGATTGCTACAGATGTCCCGGGTTCTCTGATTTCGGCTGTCCAAAGGAGGCTCGCTATGGCGGCTGCGATGAAAAGGGCTCTATGGTGCCTCACAAGTGTTGCGGTGATCCTCGTTGGGTCAGGCGAGAAGGCTGTCGCTGCGACGCCACCGGTAGGTATCCCGAAGTTCGAGCTCGCTCCTGGCCCCTTGGAAATGAGCGAAAGAGCGAGCCCGCGGAGATTCATCAACGCGGTGGGAGAAAAGAGCGGGCTGTGGGGGTTTGAAGACGGGCAGTTGGAAGGATGGGTCTATCCGCTCAAGATCTTTCACGATTTCCAGCTGGATTTTCAGCTGGCAGGGTCGCCACGTGTCTACTCCGGGCGTGAAATCCTTACCAGCGTTCGGGTCTTTCCGCAGATGGTGCAACTGCAATACTCCGCCGAGATGTTCACGGTGAACGAGATTTTGTTTGCACCACGAAGCACACCCGGCTTTGCCATTTTTCTGGATGTGAATGCGTCGCGCGCCATGCGCATTTCTGCACGCTTTAAGCCTGACTTGAACCTGATGTGGCCCAGCGGATTAGGTGGCCAGACATACATCTGGGACGAGAAGAACAGGTGGCTCGAACTGGCGGAGCCTACGAGTCAGTTCTCAGCTCTCATTGGGTCGCCATTCGCCGAAGCATCAACCGCAGTCGGTTATCACCCCTATCTAAGCAACGAGAACCCTTTCGAGGAGTTGGAACTGCACGTCTCGCCTGAGGAAGCAAGTCAAAACTACATTCCGATTCTTGCGGCGGCGGGAATGAAGGGAATCTACGATGCTCAGGCAACTTATTACGAGCTTCTGAATCAATTGCCGCTGCTCTACGCGCAGAGCCTGCGGCATTACGAGGAGCTTGACCGGCAGGGGACGCAATTTGTTACCTCGGACCGGAAGGTGGACGAATCGCTTCGCTGGTCTCGCGTGGCGCTGGATCAGTTGAAGATCTGCAATCCCTACGTCGGGTGCAGTTTTGTTTCAGGTTACGGATCGTCCGGAACCGGAACGCGCCCGATGTACGCGTGGTACTTCGACGAGCCGACGATCACATCCTGGGCCTTTCTGGATGCCGGCGGTGCAGCAAGTCTGGAAGAAGCTTTTCGTTTTCTTGAAAAGTACCAGCGGAAGGACGGCGCGATTCCTCATGAGGTCTCACAAAGCGCCACGCTCGTTGACTGGTTCGACAAGTATCCCTATCCCTACATCCATCCAGATTCCAGTCTCTGGTACCTGATTGCAATGGGGCACTTCTACCATTTCTCGGTCGACGAGGAATTCGTGCGACAGAGTTGGCCTCATATTCTCAAGGCTTACCAGTATTGCCTGTCCATCATGGATCCGGCCGACGGATTGCTAGTGATTCCCAAGGACGCTTGGGGTTCCATAGAACTCACAGGATTCAGCAAGGATGCCGCCATGGCGGGAGAATGGATTGCGGCACTCCACGCCATGCGTGATCTCGCTAAGATGGCTGGCAATTCGGCGCTTTCCGAAGAATGCGGTCAAAGAGAAGAGAAGGCTGCTGCATCCCTGGAGCGCGAATTCTGGAACCCGCGACTCGAGTATTACGATTACGGTGTCTTCACGTCGGGCGAATCTGTGACGTATCTGAATCCGGCGATCGGGTGGTGCGCGTGGCTCGGAAGCCTTCCTCGAAACCACGCGCAAACGGTTCTGGAGGAGCTTTCGACCGCGGCATTCCTGGCAGACTGGGGCCAGCGGAATATGTCGCTCGCCGACCCACGTTACACCGAGGGATCCTACCACATCGGTTCAGCGTGGCCGTTTGCGACCGCCGGTCCCATGCTGGCGCAGTTCAAGTATGGCGATGCCGTGCAGTCATTTCTCACTTGGCAAGCTATGCTTGCGCTAAGGGATTTCGACGCACCAGGCGACATGCCGGAGGTCCTGACCGGCAATTACTACCGTCTGCTCGATAATGCGGTTCCGCATCAGATGTTTTCAGAGATGACGGCGATTCCCGGCCTGGTCGATGGCATTCTGGGCCTTGATCTCGATGTGCCCGACCATGCGCTGAAGTGGATTCCAAGCCTGCCTCCAAGCTGGCCGAGTGTTGCCTTACAAGGGTTCCCCTACGGACAAGCGAAGATGGATTTCGAGTTGCGCCAGAGTTCCGGATTGCTGACCGCGAGCATTCGGCCCACCAGCTCGCAAGCCGTCAGACTGCAGTTTTCGCCTGCTCTGCCCATGGGTTCTACGGTGCTCTCTGTGACGCAGGACGGCAAGCCAATGCACTATCAGGTGGAAGATCGCGAAAGTGACGTGCATGTGATAGTCAACACCAGTTTTTCCGCCGCGACGCAGATTGAGGTCCAATACCAGCCGGGAGTGGCGTTGGAGGTAGAGAGGCTGCCGTTGCTGGAGGGCGATTTCAGCCGGAATCTGAGAATTCTTCGGACGAGCTACACAGATAGGCAGATCGAGATGACAGTTGAAGGACGGCCTGGGCAGGACTACGAAGTTCGAGCGTATACTCCGCTCAGATTAGCGGCCACGGAAGGTGTCAAGTCAATCGAAGATCGCGGCGACTACAAATCGATTGAGCTGGCTTTGCCTAACGACAGCCGCCTGTTGGACAAGGCCGGTTATGTGCGTTGGGAGGTGCGCGTGAAAGCCGAACAATAGCCTGGGACAGTCCAGCGATGGCCTGCCCCTGCCGGCAGAAGAACGGCTTGCGTTGCATTGAAAGTTATCTACGGCTGCACTTGACACGCGGCTGAGGGGCGCTCGCCATTGACGCGCATCTGTCGTAAAATAATTGCGATATGCCGGGCCGAGTCGCAGAAGCGATCAGTTGAACGACATGGTAGCTGACGGGAGTCCTGGTACAAACGGAATCAGGTACGAGACATTGTGTCGCCGGGAGGCGTTGACAAGTGAATGCGCATGCTGACAACACGGTGGGAGTCCCTTCTTGGGATGAATGTCAGCAGCAAGTCCAGAGAGTCCTGCAATCTGCTGGTTTTCACAACGCCTCGATGCTGCAGCAGCTGATGCGGTACCTCGCACAAAAGGCATTCGATCCTAGCGCCGAGACGTTGAAGGAATACACCATCGGGGTAGAGGCGATGAGCCGGCCCCGGGATTTCGATCCAAAGGCTGACCCTATCGTCCGCGTCCAGATCCATCGCCTTCGGCAGAAGCTGAAAGAGTACTACGACGCAGACGGACTTCACGACCGCATTGTCATTGAGATTCCGAAGGGCCAATACCTACCTATTTTTGAATGGACCGGCGGCATGGAGGCCCTCGCCGGCGGGAAGTCCGTCTCCGCGGGCGAGGAGCTCTTATCGAATGATCAGGTCGTTCAAAGCGCGGCGGATCCAGTCGATCCGGAAGTGCGCCGCTCGAACAAGCCTGTTTCGCGAGCCGTACTGATTGCGGTGGCAGTGGTAATCGCCGCATTCACAGCGGGTTTATGGATCGGAGACAAATGGGTTCCACTCGGCGTGACTAAGATGCGCGCGACCGGCGCGAAATCTGATTTTGCAAAATCTTCCGATCCGGTAATAGCCTTTTGGGCAAAGTACATCGGCAACGATCCAACTCCGGTCATTGCTTACCCAGATGCGGTGTTTCTTCTCGACAATTACAACGATTTGTTCCGCTTCAAGCGAGGCCCGACCGATTACCGCGGAGCTCCTGTCGATTCACACCTGGCCGAGCAATTCGCATCAAATCCGGCTCTCGTCGCACGGGCTGGCCAGCTTTATTACGAGAATTCGTACTTGGGCTTTGGCGAACTCAAGGCCGTCGGCATGCTGTCGAATCTCTTTGGCCAGATGGGGTATAAGCCGATCGTCAAGCCCAGCCGAGAACTTACCGTCGATGATCTAACGCAGCATAACGTGATCATGCTTGGCTCATCCTCGCAAAACATAGCGGTCGCCCACTTCAGCAGCCTGGGCGACTTCAGCTTCAAGGATTTCGACGCGCGCCTGGAGCAATGGAGAGGGGTCATCGTAAATGGCCATCCTCGCCGCAACGAAGCGTCGACCTACCATACGGAACGCGATCCGAACACGCAGGTTTTGAAGGCGGATTACAGCCTGATTACGATTCAGCCGGGAATTGTGCCCGGACGGTACATCGCAGATTTTGGCGGTCTCGACACGACCGGCTCAGAAGGCGCGATTTTCTATGCCACCTCAAGGTCGGGGGTCGATGAATTAACCAAGGCGATCCAATTGCAGGGAAACACCGGCGACGAGCGGCCATTCCCCGTTTTTCAGGCTTTGTTGAAGGTGCGACTCGAGAAGGGCTACCACGTCCTTGGCGTCAGCCTGGTTGCAGTACACATGCTCCCATCAACGCGGCCTGAAACGCGGGATGTGGGCAATACGAAGGCATTGCAGCCATGACGGATTAGGTCCGCGGTCTATCCCAGACCATTGTGTGTGGCAACAACATCCTTCGCCAGGTGGATGTTCAGCGGCGTTACATCCGCGTTACACCCCTCCGGCTCAGAATTTTCCCGTGATGCTTTCGCACTGAAAACAAGGGGCATCCGCAATTCATTCGGTAGTTTCAATTGTCCGTAACCCCACCGTAACTGGAATCGAATGGCCGGATAAGCGCAGCATAATCAGCGATCGGGCATTGTTTGCGCGCCCAGACACGCACGTGCGGCCGGGGAAGAGGAGCGTGGAGATGAAGAGATGGTATTCCGCAATCACCCACATCGTTCTGGGTTGTACGGCAGCCGTTCTTATTTGCTTCATGCTGCCAGGAACCAGAACAAGTGCGGCAAGCGGCCGGGGCGCCCGGGCGTTGATGCGGGTGTTGCCTCTGTTTACGGCTCCCAATGTGCCGGCGATGGGACCCGTAGAAACCGAGGCGCCTCCGATCAAGAATCCGAAACCGCCAGTGACCGGACTGCCCGGCAAAGGCATGGCACAGCACCCTATGCTGTATGTCGGAGAGGGTTACAATAAGATCCTGCTGGTGAACAAAGGTAAGATCATCTGGACGTATTCCACCGGTCCGGGTTGGGAATATGATGATGTGTGGATGCTTTCGAACGGAAATGTTCTCTTCAGCCGCATGCAATATGTGGCGGAAGTGACGCCCGACAAAAAGGTGGTGTGGCTCTATGACGCCCCGCAGGAGACGGAGATCCATACATGTCAGCCGATTGGGTTGGATAAGGTGCTGCTAATCGAGAACGGACTGCCCCCGCACCTGAAGGTGATCAACATCAAGACCAATGTGGTTGAGGTAGATCACGTGCTTCCTGCGCCCAGTCTCACCGACAGGAAAACAGTGCACGCGCAGTTCCGGCGCGTGCGCTACACCGCGCAGGGAACCTACCTGGTGCCGTTCCTCGAAATGAATAAGGTCGTAGAATACGATAAGGACTTCAACGAAATCTGGAGTTACGATGTGCCGAGCCCGTGGGCCGCGATCCGGCTGAAGAACGGGAACACGCTGATCACTGATGAGCACGATGTAAAGTCGCTCGAGGTGACGCCAAAAAAGAAGGTGGTCTGGGAGATCACGCCTTTGGAGCTTCCAGAGAAGTACCGGTACGAGAACTCGCAGTCGGCTGCACGGCTGACGAACGGGGATACAGTTCTTTGTTCGCGAGGCGGCAGCGCACAGGGCCCGCAACTCGTAGAAGTCACGCGCGACAAAAAGGTAGTCTGGGTGTTGCAGGACTGGACGAACTTCGGGCCGGCAACAGCGGTGCAGATTCTCGATGATCCCGGTAATCCGGAAAATCCTGGAGATTCGGAGCATTGATAGTTAAACATGCTCGGGGCCGGATGGCGCGGCAACGCAGGGGGACTGAGAAGGGGGATTTTCATGAGTGAGTTGAGAAAACCTACGCGAAGGAACTTCATTCAGACGACGGTGGCGGGGACAGTCGGCCTGCCGTTGCTGGGTGGTTTGGACATTGAACAAGCGGTCGCTGAGACGGTGGGTGGGAGATCGCAGGTATTTCGCGTGAACGGCTGCCCGGTTCATGATGGGCAACTGCGCCACGTGGGATTGGACGCGCTGCTTCACCTCCTTTCGACCAATGGCACCAAGTTCTACCAGACCGCCAAGAGCGGCCCCTTGAATGGGCCGGCCGGCCTGATTGCAGACGACGATGTAGTGGTCCTAAAAGTCAATGCACAGTGGAAGTGCCGCGGCGGCACGAACACCGATATGCTACGCGGGCTGATCCACCGTATCCTCGGGCATCCTGATGGCTTCCGGGGCGAAGTGGTGATCTTCGAGAATGGCCAGGGCCGGCCGGCTGCTTTCGATGGGATCCACAGCGATGCTGATATGGCCGAGTACAAACCATTTCCGGAGCTTGATGGCAAGGTCATAGTGAACGCCGAGCAGCATGACGTGACTACGATTGGCTATCTCGTGAAAACGGTCTTTGCCGGCAAACCGGTGAGCTCGTTTCTGATGGATCCTCACCGCAATGTGTGGATTGCGCCCGACGATCACACAACCAACGGCTATCGCCGCGTGGGCGAGCAAGGCACGGCATGCGTCTCCTATCCCTGCTTTACGACGGCAGGTGGCAATCGCATCGAGCTGAAGGAAGGGCGATGGACCGGCTCGGGCTATGTACAGAACCTGAAGCTGATCCATTGCGCTGTGCTCAAAGATCACAGCGGCGATATCGGCATGACCGGCGCGCTCAAGATCGTCTATGGCACGTTGTCCATGTTCGATGGCACTTCGGCCAGGCGCCACTACGAGGACCTCGGTTCGCAGTGCGCGAGAATGTGGACCAATGTCCGGGTTCCCGATCTAAGCATCCTGGACTGCATCTGGGTGAGCTATGGTTCGATGACGGCCGGCGGGCAACACGTCAGCGGCTGCATCGGGTATCCGCCAAGTATCACCAGCCGCCAGAATACCCTGCTCGCCGGGCATGATCCGCTGGCGCTCGACTACCACGCAAGCAAGCACATTCTGTTTCCACTGGGCGGCGAGAACGCGGCGGCGCACGACCCGGACAACAATGCGCGGCTGGTGAACGTGTACAAACAGGCTGCAGAAACAATCAACAACACGGGCGGCATTCTGGGTCGGCCGGTTCACACTGGAGACAGAAACATTCAAGTGATTGCGACCGGCGCGCTGGATCCGGCTGCAGCAAAGGCCTGGGAATGCTACGTTTAGACTGGTCCACATCCCTGGCCAGCGCAGAAGGGACAGGATTGGGGCGCGCCTGCGTTGGTCCGGGAGAACCCGGGCGCGCCTGAACATTGGAGTGGAGATGACGGGACGAAGAGAATTTCTCAGGATATCCGGAGCGGGGATGGCCGAGGTGTTGACCGCTTCGGCGGCGTTCAGCGGCCAGCAAGCTGCTGAAGCGAACGGGGAGGATGCGGCGCATTCGAGTTTTCGCGTCCGCGCATTCGGCGCCACGGGCGATGGAAAGACGCTGGATACGGCAGCGATCAATCACGCCATTGAAACGGCTGCAAATGCCGGTGGCGGCACCGTTCATTTCCCGGCGGGGCAATACCTCTGCCATTCGATTCACCTCAAGAGCGATGTGGCGCTTTATCTCGATCAGGGCGCGACGATCATTGCGGCAGACGCACTGCCCGAGGGCCAGGCGGGCGGATACGACGATCCGGAGCCGGAGCAGCCGTGGGAGACCTACCAGGATTTTGGCCATAACCACTGGCACAACAGCCTGATGTGGGGCGAAGGGCTGAGCAATGTCTCGATCCTCGGTCCGGGGCGCATTTGGGGGCGCGGACTGACGCGCAACAACGATCCCAAAAGCCAAAACCCCACGCAAAGGCGAGTGAACGGCGTGGGCAACAAGACGATCTCGCTGAAGAACTGCCGGAATGTGCAGCTGAAGGAGTTCCAGATCCTGAGCGGCGGCTGGTTCGGGATTCTGGCCACCGGAGTGGACAACCTGGTGATCGACGGTTTGACGATCGACACCAACCGTGACGGCATGGACATCGACTGCTGTCGAAATGTGCGCGTGAGCAACTGCGCGGTCAACTCGCCTTATGACGACGCGATTGTGCTCAAAAGCAGCTTTGCACTCGGCGTGGCACGCGCAACGGAAAACCTAGAGATCGGGAATTGCTATATAACGGGGGCCTACGAAGTGGGCACGATGCTCGACGGCACGTGGAAAAAATTCGAGGCAGGTTCGCGCGTTCCGCACACCGGGCGGATCAAGTTCGGCACGGAATCGAACGGAGGATTCAAAAACATCACCATCAGCAATTGCGTGTTCGATGGCTGCCAGGGGTTGGCACTGGAGACGGTCGATGGCGCTTTGCTCGAGGATGTGACGATCGCGAACATCACCATGCGCGATATTGTTTCCGCACCAATCTTCCTGCGCCTGGGCAGTCGTTTGCGCGGGCCAGCAGAGTCAACCAAGACTGGGACTCTGCAGCGCGTGACACTGAGCAACATCGTGTGCTCGAATTCGGCATCGCACTTGGGCTGCATCATCAGCGGTGTGCCTGGACACGAGATCCAGGACCTCACGCTGCGGGGAATCTACATTCAGCATCGCGGCGGCGGAACTCGAGAGCAAGCCGCCATCGTTCCAGCGGAGAACGAGAAAAAATATCCGGAGCCGAATATGTTCGGAGATATGCCGGCGCAGGGAATGTATCTGCGCCACGTGAAGAACGTAACTCTCAGTGACATCGAGATTGCCGCGTTGAGCGACGATGCGCGACCGGCGTTCATTTTTCAAAACGTGAGCGGCGCCGATCTGTTTCACATCAAGACGCCCGCGGGCGCGCCGGCACTTGAGATTCACGACAGCACGGGGGTGCAGGCGATGTGGGTGAAGGGATTGAAGGACGGGCCGGTGCAGGAGTGAGCAGATCGGCGGCGCCGCAAGCACACCACGATTCTTTTCGATGTCAGTCAAGGGCCTGCACTAATCGCGTGTCGGACGATCGAAGCTCCAACTGGGACCGCTGTGCCCGAGGAGATTCGGCTTGGGTAGAAACTGCGAGGCCGATCAAAGCAATGCTGGCGACAGCTCAACGAAGGGTTTTCGCACCGGATATTAACACTGATCTGCCTCCACGAATGCGGCGGGAGAACTCAGCTGCAAACAGCTTGGGATGCGAGGTTACCCAGGCACAAATCGGCGTGAACATCACTGAAAGAGCCAAGTCAGATTGTCATTGTTCCAATCAAGGACAAAGGCGATGGTGAAGGTAGCGGACCATCCCAGACCTTCTGCGCCGGCACCTTTGCCGGTCCTGGAATCATAGTATTCGCGCAGGCTCGAGGAATCTGCCGCTATCCAGCCGAGAAGGTTGGAACGCATTTTACCTGCCAGTTCGCTGTAGCCATATTCACGAAGACCCTGAAGGGCGAAATAAGACGTATTGAGCCACGCCGGACCGCGCCAGTATCCGCTGCTTACATATCCAGGAGTGTCATAGGCGACAGTTGGCATGCCGGGAAAGAACTTCGCCGGGTCGGATGCGATTGCGGCGACACGGGCTGCTTGTTGAGGGCTTGCGATGTGGACAAACAAGGGCATGAAGCCGGCCGGAGACAGGGCGGGACCATTCTTTCCGGTCTTCCGATCGCGATCGACATAGAAGCCGAGTTTGTCATCCCAAAGCCTCGTATTGATGCGCGCGGCTAAGTCACTTGCCATGCGGTTCCACTTATCGCGATCCTGAGCGAGCCCAAGGCGTTGAGCTATATAAGCCAAGGCTCGATAGTGAGAGACCATGTAGCAGTTGAGGTCGATGGCCCAAAGCCGGTGGTCGTTGCTCTTGGAATAACGGTAACCATCATCCCAGCGGATGGAGTCGTCCCATCCCGAGTCGTCGCCGGTGTCGGTGCCCGCATAGTAAAACAGGCCGTCGGCAGCGCCGCCCCGCTCATTGAGCCAGAAATCCCCGAGTTTGACGAGCTTCGGGTAGATTTCCTGCAGGAATTGAATGTCGGGTGAACGGCGGTCGACGACTGCAACAGCCCATGCCATGACAGGAGGCTTGGTGAAGGTAGTTACCATGCCTCCCTTCTCCCAGATTACGTCGGGCAGAGCCCCGCTGGGAAGCTGCTTTCCGAAGAGAATCTTGAACTGCTCGCGCGCGAGCTCCGGGTCCCAATGGGAGATCCCGACGGCGTGGAATGCCGAGTCCCAGTTCCAGATTCCGCGATAAGTTCCGAGCGACGGCATGACGCCGCGGTATGGCTTCCAGGCATCTCCGGTGATTACATTGCCCAGGAGTGTGGCCTGGGAACGCTTCAGCAATGCGGCTTCGGAGGGGGAGACCTCCTGGGTGGTCTTAGCAAGCCAATCTGCGGCGGGTGACGATGAGATGGATTGAGCCAGACACATTGAACCAGCAGTGAATAAGATCGTGCCGCAGGCGAGCAGTAAAAGAGCGGGCCGGGCGCAGCGGTTTCTTTTGTTTTTCGGCATGCTACTTCACCTCGAAATCGACGTTGGAGCCATTTTTGTGTGCGGACCAGATCTTGCCGGCAGGCAAGGGACTAAGTGCCTCCCGGTTACGCCAGAGAAGGGTTGGCCGGCCGGGATCAAATATTGCGTCGTAGCGGTCTCCCATCCATCTTTGGTTGCGCACGAATACTTTGCCAAGTGCCGCGATCGGTGCGACGGTCAAGTCTTCTCCTGCCCAAGTACGCAAACCGGCAACATCGGGAAAGAGCAGCGTATCGAGGGCATCGTAGCCCATGATGCGCACCGAACCGATGGCATGTTCTCCTGGAGGATAGCCCTTCGGGTCTACGTTTTCGGGAAGGAGCGGTCCGAGATTGGAACTAATCGCACGAGAAAGCCAGTCGAACCCTTCGGAAGCGTGACCGCTGCGCGCAAGCGCCATACCGATATAGCCGAAGATTCTGGGCCATGCGGGGCCGCGCCAGTATCCGCCCCAATGCGGTGTATCAAAAGCCAGCGTAGGCAAGAGAGCGCCGTTGAATTTGGCAGGATCGTTGAGCCGCTTCATCATGGCTTCGACACGCGCAGGGTCGCTTTCGAAGTAGAGGAGATAATAGGCATCCAGGTTCTCCCCTTGCTTCCAGAGTTTTCCGGTTTTGAGATCAAGGTCCCAATAGCGCTCGGTGGCGGTGTCCCATAGCTTGGTACGCATCGCCTCCTGAGCCGTGGAGAATTCATCCTGCCAGGGCGCCGGGTCTTCGCCTTCTATCTTGGAAAGATATACCATTTCCAGCAAGCTCCAGAGATTGAAGACCTGTTCATTGATCGAAGTTGTCGGATGTCCCTTGAGGTCGATGAACGGCGAATCCTTATCGTCCCATCCGGTTTCATAGGTGTTGAGCCAGTCGATGAGATGGTCGTGGTTGGAGTCGCGGACCTTGAGCAGATTGCGCTGATAAGCCAAGAGAGCTTGCCATACTGTACGATCTCCGGCAACGCCACCAGGCTTTTCCTTCAGGATACTGGTGTCGCCGGTGAGACGAACATACTCGCCTACGAGTGTGGCCTGCACCGGAACTCCCTGAGTATCCCGCTCGGGTCCGGTGGCCTGGAAGGTGTTTTTGCCTGAAGGGAAGATGGTCCACGCAAGTGTGCCGTCGCCTTTGGCGTTTACGGCGTAACGAAACCAATCGAGCAGAGAAGCGCGGGCAAGATCGGTTCGGTTGGTTCCCATTAGAGCAAGCGTCTCGGCAACGCCGTCGTTGCTCCACATACCCATAAAGACATTCCAATCCGCAATGACCATGGGGCACGCGGGGAGATAGCGGACCTGGCAGGTTGTGTTCAGAAGTCCTCGCCAGAACCAGAGTTCACTGCGAACCAGTTCCTGGGGCGCGATGCTCTCATCCTTGTTCAATGTGCCGATTTTGAACTTGATCGGTTCGGCGGGGGCGACCAGAGGCGTAGATGCGAGATACTCGTTCCACAAGCGATGAGTCTGCGCATCGAAGAGATCGGGAGACGAATGCAGTTCTGCGAGCGCTGCTTCGGCCTGCCGTTCGTTTTCACCCAGGGTGATGACGAGGGCCGCGGAGGTCCCGGCAGTCAGCTTCCATTGAAAGTGCCCGCCCTGAGCGGCGGTTTGCGGGTGTGCGGCGAGTAACAAGCGGTAGGGCCACTTCGAAGATCCAAAACTGAGCAGATGGGAGTCAGTGACTGGGAGGGCCCGGAAGCCGAGTCCCCGACCTTGGATGGTGACGGTGACGGGCTGAGACGAATGCTCCACAACGGTGCGAACGACGGCAGCGGCCTTACCGTAGACGGGATAGACGACGAGCGATACCTCGAGACCATCGCCGAAGGTCGCGCGATATATGGTTCGATCGGCGAAGTAAGTCAAGCTATGTTTGGCCGAACTGTCACTTAGATGGAAAGTCTTTCCGGAATCCTCGAGAAAGACGGGCGAATCAATCTCCAAGGCGGTGAGCCTCTCACTGCCGTTGGTTGGGGCTGCCGGGCCGGCCACGGGGATGATGATCTTCTGTCCTCCGAATCCGGACTCCTGCAGGGCCATGAATCCGTTGGACTGGTAGATCAGGCTCTTGGGAGGAGCCGACGCATCAAAGCGCGTGAAGGTAGCGTAGTCGAAGTTCTCCCCCATGTAAGGCGGGAACGGAGATGACGAACTTTGTGTTTGCGGTGTCAGACAGGTTTGCAACAACGCCACAAGACAGACCGTTTCTAGAATCTTCATAGCGCCTCTTTCCTGGTGCACGGTCGATGCTTCTTGACTCGTCATGCTGAGCGCATTCTATTTGCGCCCGGTTGCTTCATGCTTCTGTTCCGGCTGGTTGGTTGACCGACAATCGAATCGTGTTCACAAACCGGGCATCGGCGTGTGATGATCTCGTCGCGGGCCTCTGCCCAGTCGCTTCCAAGCTTGTCCGGGCCGGCGGAAACTGAGACAAAGACGATCGTACGTCACAGGGGTTCCGCCTTTGGCTTCGACCCGCCAAGATGCTGCCGGAAGCGGAGCCTCGCCTCCTGAAGAAAAATCCAACTGAAAGAAACTATAACTCTTACCTACAAACTCCAAGGAGGCTATTCGAGCTTTTGACCCTAGAATGGTTTAGAAGACCCGCCGAGACGGAACCCGCCTGCCAGGTAAACAATTGGCTACCCGAAAACAAGCACCTTCGAAGAGCCGTCTCGCTTGACTCTCTCTTGATGCTGAAAAGACGGTGCCGCCGTACAGTGAACGTACAGTCGAACCGGCATTGTCGGCATTTTGGCCACTTCTGGCCATTTCGGATCAGTAACTTGCCTGTTGTCAATGGCATGGATAGTTCGACTCCCGCCGCCTCCACCATGTCCAAGATACAGGGAATGGACTTGTTAAATCGGTGGTCGCCACCGTCCAAGGCCTATCCATCTAGATGATGTTCCGTAAAGGCCACTCACATCTCAGGCCCATTGAATCGCTGCAAGCATTCATCGAAGGGCGTTTGCTTCGACAATGAGATGCGTGATGGCACTATCAGTAGTAAACGAACGAATGGGGCTCACGCGAGTTGGAGACCACAGCAAGGGTAATGGCATTGAGCATGGGGCTACTGCATCAATTCGCCCTGGGACTCAGCTCCCGAAGGAGGGGTGATACCAGTGATACCAATTTCTTGCGGAATGTCGTCCCTTGGTGAGAAAATTGGGAAAGAAGGGCACGCTAGAGAATTCTGGCAAGTTCCTGATGCGGCGATGTTGTGCCGTTAAATCGAACAACGAAAACGGCATAGTGGCCACTCGGGAACGAGGCTTCGAATGCCTCCGCCCCGACCAGCATAACTTATTGACAATACAAGCGATATAGCCGATTTCGGCCACGCATTTGCTTTTTTGCAGCTACATTACTGTAGTCGAAATTGTAGCTGTCAAAACCTCCGAGGCCCAGAAATGGACTCAGCGACGCTATGACGAACTCGATCAGGGCCGCTTGGCCGCCCTGGTAAAGGCGCTCCACGGCCATGCAGGCCAATCGAAAACAGGGTCACAATAGCCTTAGCTCTCAGACTTTGACAAGAGCTTGGGGTCGGGCAATGCACCAAACCGCATCCGCAGCAAAACTGGAAACTGGAAGGAGGCACCGAATGTTTGAACCCCCTAGGAGTCTGTCGGGAATAGATTTTTCACCCTTTAGAATCAACAACTTACGAATTCTACGTTTTTACGTAACCGCTTGATTCTAAATGAGTTACGTCGTGAGAATTTCCTATTTCCGACACACTCCTAGAGAAACTTAATAAAGGTTGTTTTACGGCGTTGCGTAAGAGCTTCGACGATTTGGCTTTCGGCGGGAACATCGATCGACGACAGCAGAAAGGACGAACCGTCGCAGCGGTAGACGGTCCCACCGAGGTTGACGCGCTTTCGTCCCTGTACGAAAACCGTAAGGCTGGGCTCGTAGGTGGCCAGAAAACATGCCGTTGGCGCGGTTCGACGATAAAGGGCCAGACCGGGAATGGCGGTAAAATTCTCTCCCCGCGATTGCGCATGCGCCGCAATCTTGAGGGCCAGGTCCTTCCGCATCTCAATCGCCGCTGCGCTCAGCTCTCTCGGTTTCTCTGTCTGTCTCGCCATTTTGCGTTGCATGCCTCCTTTTCCAGCGTACTGCTGAAGTGCTCTCAGTCTGCACAAAATCCGCCATTAAGACAGAATCAGGCAAGGAATTGGCAGGATTGGGATACCGCTGGGACGGCATTGTTCTGTAATCTTTGGATTGAAAAGGGCAGTGGGGCGGGGAGTTCCTCTCGCTCTCGACCAGGCGGAGCAGCCCGAAACGATGGGCTCCGGATCTGACGACGAGAGGCTTCGGTCCTGACCAACTGATAGGTGAATCAATGCAAAAGCGCAAATTGGGGAACAGCAATCTGGAAGTTTCGGCGCTCGGCCTCGGCTGCATGGGCATGAGCTTTTCCTACAAACCGTTCCCGGAAAAGGAGCAGTCGATCACTCTTCTCCGTGCGGCCGTCGAGCGTGGCGTCACCTTCTTCGACACGGCCGAAGTCTACGGCCCCTTCAACAACGAAGAACTCGTCGGTGAGGCCCTCGAGCCCTTCCGCGGGCAGGTCGTCATCGCCACCAAGTTCGGATTCGACATCAATCCCGACGGAAGTCACGGCGCCAAGGGCCTTGACAGCAGCCCCGAGCGCATCCGCCAGGTCGCCGATGCCTCCCTCAACCGCCTCCGCATCGACGCCATTGACCTCTTCTATCAGCACCGCGTCGATCCCAATGTGGCCATCGAAGACGTAGCCGGCGCCGTCAAGGACCTCATCCAGCAGGGCAAGGTCAAGCATTTCGGAATGTCGGAAGCTGGTGCGAAGACCATCCGTCGCGCCCATGCCGTGCAGCCGGTTACAGCCCTGCAGAGCGAGTACTCGCTCTGGTACCGGAAGCCCGAGGAGGAGATCATTCCCACGCTCGAAGAACTCGGCATCGGCTTCGTCCCCTTCAGCCCCCTCGGCAAAGGCTTCCTGACCGGAAAGATCGACGAGAGCAAGACGTTTGACAAAACCGACATCCGCAGCACCATCCCCCGCTTTACCCCGGAGGCCCGAAAGGCGAACCAGGCGATGCTCGATCTGCTCGGCACCATCGCAGCGCAGAAGAAAGCCACGCCTGCCCAGATCGCTCTTGCCTGGCTGCTGGCGCAGAAGCCGTGGATCGTTCCCATCCCTGGCACGACAAAGCTTCATCGCCTGGAAGAGAACATCGGTGCTGTTGCAGTCGAGCTTTCGGCGGAAGATCTTCAGCAAATCGAAAGCGCCGCAGCGAAGATCACGATCGAGGGCGCCCGGTACCCGGAACACGTTGAGAAGATGACCGGCCGCTGAGCCCCGGCCAATTGCGTTCCCGTGCATTCTTTGTTCAGCGAATGCACGGGAAAGGCTGAGAGGAGAAAACCGGCAATGGAAATAAAGAGAATCGGTACTGAGCCTTCAGGCAAGGGGCCTGCAGATTGGTTCACTGGCACCGTGCGAATCGATCCGCTGTTTCAAGCGCCCGATCCGGCGCGTGTCGTCAGCGCCAGCGTCACCTTCGAGCCCGGCGCTCGCACGGCCTGGCATACGCACCCGCTCGGTCAAACTCTGATTGTCGTGTCGGGCTGTGGCCGCGCACAGCGCTGGGGCGGTGCAATCGAGGAGATCCGGCCCGGCGATGTCATCTGGTTTGCACCGGGAGAGAAGCATTGGCACGGGGCGGCGCAAACCACGGCGATGACCCATATTGCCATTCAGGAAAAGCTGAATGGCAAAACCGTCGATTGGATGGAGCAGGTGAGCGACGAGCAATATGGAGCATAGTCCTGCGGATGTACGTTGCGGGCCGGCGCAATAAGACTCCTTCCCTGGAATTGGGATCGGCTCTTGTGCAGCTCGCTCAGGATGACAATCTCAGAGATGGGTTCGGGGCCATGGAAAAGGGCCGCTCCGCGGATGCGAAGTGGCCCTTTTGCCGATGTTCGAGGCCGGAGTCAGCCAGCCTGCATCATGCTCGCAGCCGGAGTTACCTGGCGGCCACCAGCGGATGGGTGGTCAGGCTGCCGTCGGCGTAGCCCTTGGCGATCTCGGCAATCGCGATAGGCTTGTAATCGCCGGCGTGGCCGGCCTGGCCGAATTGAGTCATGCGCTGGGCAACCACCTTCTGCATGGCCTCGCGGGCTGGCTTCATGTAGTCGCGCGGATCGAACTTCTCCGGCTGCGTCCACAGCACCTTGCGGATGGCGCCGGTAATGGCCAAGCGGTTGTCGGTGTCCACGTTGACCTTGCGGACGCCGTTGCGGATGCCGAGCTGAATCTCTTCGACCGGCACGCCCCAGGTCTCCTTGAGCTTGCCGCCGTACTGGTTGACGATGTCCTGCAGGTCCTTGGGCACCGAGGAGCTGCCGTGCATGACCAGGTGGGTGTTGGGCAGGCGCTTGTGAATGGCGATCAGCACGTCCATCTTGAGGACTGAGCCGTCGGGCTTCTTGGAAAATTTGTAGGCGCCGTGGCTGGTGCCGATGGCGATGGCCAGGGCGTCGACGCCGGTGCGCTCGGCAAACTCCACCGCCTGGTCGGGGTCGGTGATGTGCTCGAGACCCGTGCCGCCGGCTCCGTGACCGTCTTCAACGCCGCCCAGCACGCCGATCTCGCCCTCCACGGTGACCCCGCGCGGATGCGCGAAATCGACCACCTTCTTGGTCACCGCGACGTTCTCTTCGAATGTGGACGGGGTCTTGCCGTCCTCCTTGAGCGAGCCGTCCATCATCACGCTGGTATAGCCCAGCTCAATGGCGCTCTTGCAGGTTTCAAAGCTGTTGCCGTGGTCCTGGTGCATGGCGATGGGAATCTCGGGATAGAGCTCGTTGGCCGCCAGGATGAGGTGAAAGAGGAAGCGGTCCTGCGCAAAGGCGCGGGCGCCGCGGCTGGCCTGGATGATGACCGGCGAATTGGTCTCCTTGGCCGCGGCCATGATGGCCTGAATCTGTTCCATATCGTTGACGTTGAATGCGCCGACGCCGTAACCGCCCTTGGCGGCCTCGTCGAGGAGTTGCCGCATGGAGACTAATGGCATAGTGAATTCTCCTTCTCAGGTTGGCTCCGGCCGCCTGGTCGCTCAGGCCCTTGAGGGCGGGAAAACAGCCTCGCGGGCGGCAGGAACTGCAATCGCCTTTATGGTACCAGAGCCGCGCAACGGAAAGATGTGTTCCTGAACACCGTCTACTTGCACATGGACCGGTTGCGGCAGGCGCGTTCCAGCCGCCGTATGGAATAATCTGCCGGTGACCCTTGCCTCCGCCACGGCCCACGATTGGTTCCTGCTGGCCTGCGCCGCCGGCGCCGTGCTGCTGCTGCTGATCCTGATCGCCAGGGTGCGGCTGCATCCGGCGCTGGCTCTGGCGATCGCCGCGCTGGGGCTGGGCGTGGCCTCGGGCATGCCGCTCAAGCAGGTCCCTCTTTCCTTCACCGCCGGCGTGGGCAACCTGATGGGGCACATCGCCATCGTTCTGGGCCTGGGTGCGATCCTGGGCCGCCTGCTGGCCGGCTCCGGCGGCGCTGCCGCGCTGGGCAGGGCCCTGGTGGACGGATGCGGCAAGACCGGCCTCCCCTGGGCGCTGCTGGGCCTCGGCATCCTGGTGGGCATGCCGGTCTTCTTCGAGGTGGGCCTGGTGCTGCTGATGCCCATTGTGGCTGAAGCCGCCCGCCGCACCGGACGCCCGCCGGTTCTGGCCGGAATGCCGCTGCTGGCCGGGCTCTCCATCGTCCATGGCACGCTGCCGCCGCATCCGGCCGCCATGCTGGCCGCCGCGCAGTATCACGCCGACCTGGGCCGCACCATTCTCTTCGGTCTGGCCGCAGGATTGCCCGCTGCCGCGCTGGCCGGACCGGGCCTGGGATGGTTCCTGATGCGCCGCTGGGACAAACGGCAGAAGAAGGCCGGGCCTGAGGCTACCCCAGGTGCGGGCCCGGCCGCTGCCGAGGAGAATTTGCCCCTGTTCGCGCCCACGCACGAAGAGGAGTTGCAGATTGAGCGGCAGGAGGAAGCAGCGGCGGCGCACCAGAAAGCAAAGGAGGCAAAGGTCCCTGCGCCCGCCGGTCCCGCGCGCGCCGCCGCGGCCATCCTGCTGCCCATCGCGCTCATTTTCCTGGGCAGTTGGGCGGACTCGATCGCCCCGCCGTCGAGCGCCGTGAACCAGGTTCTGCACTTCGTGGGCAGCCCGGATATCGCCCTTCTGATCGCCGTGCTGGTGGCCCTGGTCACGCTGGGGTCGCGCATCCAGACCGGACAGCATCACGGCCGGGAACTGTTGCGCAAGCTGACCGCGGAATCCTTTGAACCCATCGCCAACGTGCTGGTGATCCTGGCCGCCGCGGGCGGGTTGAGCGGCGTGCTGCGCGATTCCGGAGCCGCCCAGGCCACCGTCAGCCTCGCGCTGGGCGCGCACATGCGGCCCCTGGTCCTGGCCTGGCTGCTGGCCGCGGTGGTCCGCGTCTCCATGGGCTCGGCCACGGTGGCCATGGCCGTGGCCTCGGCGGTTCTGGCGCCACTGGCCAGCCACGCCGGCGTGCGTCCCGAGCTGCTGGTCCTGGCCACCGGCACCGGCTCACTGATCCTCTCCCATGTGAACGACCCGGGCTTCTGGATGATCCAGTCCTTCTTCAAGCTGGAATTGAAGGACACGCTGGCCACGTGGTCGGTGATGGAAACCGTGCTGTCGGTGGCCGGGCTGGGAACGACGCTGCTGCTGGCGGCCGTGCTGCGGTAACAGCAGATGCCGGTGTTCCGGAGCATTTCGCGATGCACGCGTTTGCATGCACCCTGTGGATACCGTCCATAAATAGCGTTGTGGATGGATGGCTCAGTTTCGGGCGACCTGACTCGGCAAGCGAATAGCTTCCGGTTTGCCGGTGATCCAGGGGGCGCCGGGATAAACCGGCATGTTGTAGGGGATGAAAGAGCCCTACAGGAAAGGAAGTAGCGATTCCATCCTGGCCTCTAGTCTTGCAGGCGTCATCGTGAGGTGCCGCTTGAAGCGTAGAACGGGGGCATCGGTGGGCGGGGCTATTGAGCTTCGAAAAACCGGTAGATCAGGACGCCGACTCCATCCTGAGGAGGAGGAAAACAACACGACAGCCGCGTTAATTGCGAGTGGCTGTTTAGGTCCTGCGTAGTCGAAGAACCTTCGCACGCCGAGAAACAACGTGTGCTTTCGGCAGGGCTGCGTAAGGCGGCAGGACAGGCAAGAATCTCAGCGTTTCTTAGCAGACAGAATGGACGGACCGAAGTGCGACCGATCCTGTAGGCGGCAGGCGATTTCGGCCTTGCTGGCACCTTTGCGGTCGCACTTGGTCAGGGACGCCGTTCGGATCCAGATCGAAACACGATATACTGGTTGGTGAGCGAGTTGCTCTGTGACTCGCGAATCCGGTTGTTACGACCGATTCGTGGACTCTTGCGCGGTGGCCTCGCGTTGAGATAATAAAGGTGCCTACTACATCGTCCAAATAGTGCTTTATATTATCGCTGTTTTTTGGTTAGAGTTAGTCATATGCCGAGAGTCGCTCCCGTTGTCTCGCTCAACTCCACTGCCAAAGCCGCGCTGGAC
>Ga0181533_1001028_pt1 | contig 36674 bp, 37 predicted proteins | sample PEATcosm2014_Bin_45_FD_119772 | JGI IMG/M metagenome (GOLD analysis project Ga0181533, IMG submission 119772) | Peatland microbial communities from MTU Mesocosm Facility, Houghton, MI, USA - PEATcosm2014_Bin11_60_metaG | ecosystem: Environmental > Terrestrial > Soil > Wetlands > Peat | place...
ACCCGATGAGCGGCGATAAGCCTGTCACCTCCGAAAGTACCTTTCGGCGCGACGGCAAGCTGCCGCCTGGAGTACACGCAACGTCCGGCAGATGGATTGCGCTAAAAGCGAGCGCGGACGTCAATGGCCTGCTGACCACCTACAAGGTCAATGGCAATGAAATCACGATGACAGATCCCACTGGCGATTCCTATACCGCCAAGGTCGACGGCAGCGATGCCCCAGTGAAGGGCGCAGTGGGCTGGGACACGGTGTCACTGAAACTCATCAATGATCACACCATTGAGGAGACGGACAAATTCAACGGCAAGGTCATTGACGTAGCCACGATGACCGTCGCCGCCAACGGCAAGACGATGACCGCGGTCGTAACTGAAAAGCCAAGCGAGCGCGTTTCCACCTTCATCGCGACCAAGCAGTAACTGCCGCGCGATGGCTACGCAAGGCGACGAAGGCGTCCCGCCTGCGGACGTCGAGGGGATTTTGTGCCAAGGCTTCTTTTCTAGAGCTTTTTGCCGGCAAGACCTCGGTCCCGCGGTCGGCCGTTTCCCCGCTAAAGTCGGCGAACGTCCCTGGCGCTCTCGGCGCCGTAAGGTGATCTGCATCACAGTATACTGATCGGTAACGTCTTTAAGGTAAGAGCTGCCATGTACCTGCTTTGGCTACGAGTTGCGGCCATTTTGTATGCCGGCGGATGTGTCTCCATCTTCCCCGCCGTGCTCTCGAAATCCCTGCCCTGGCGCAAAACCTGCGTCCACCTGGGCGGATTGGCCTTTTTCTTCCATTTTGTTTCGGTGGTCGAGATGCTGGTGCAGGCACATCGCCTGATGCCCGTGGGCGTGCGCGAGATCGAATCGCTGCTGGGCTTTGCCGTAGCCGGCCTGTTCTTCCTGGTCTGGTGGCTCTACGACGCTATCTCCCTTGGAATCTTTGCCTTGCCGGCGACATTCTTCCTGGTGTTCATCCCCTCGCTGGGGCCGGATCGCTTCCGCTTTCCCTCGCAGCGGGTCTGGGTCAGCTGGCTGGTGGCGCACATCATCGCCCTGCTGCTGGCCTACGCGGCCCTTAGCTTCAGCCTGCTGGCTTCGATGATGTACCTGGTGCAAGAGCGGCGGATCAAGGCCAAGCACAAACTGGGAGAAAAGTCCCGGTGGGCTCCGCTGGACTGGCTTCCGCCGCTCGATACGCTGGAGCGTCTGGCTCTGGCCACCCTCGAGTTCGGATTTCCCTGCATGACCGTGGGCCTGTTGCTGGGCTCGGTTCTGGTGCTGCAAACCTCGCTGGGTGCAGCCTATTTCCTCGATCCCAATATTCTCGCTTCGTTCGTCATGTGGTTCGTTTACGCCACGCTTCTCCTGCTCCGCCGCGGCATGGGAATGCGCGGCCGCAGGGCTGCCTATGTCTCCGGCGTGGCCCTGGTCGTGATGATGGCGGTTTGGGCAGTCAACTTCTTCAGCCAGGTGCACAGGTTCGGTCCCCAATGACACTTGCACTCATCGGCGTGAACCACAAAACGGCGCCCATCGCGCTGCGGGAGAAGATTGCCATCGGCCGCGAGGAGCTGGCCGAGACCACCCGCGCGCTGGCTTCGACGCCGGGAGTCGCGGAGTGCATGATCGTCTCCACCTGCAACCGCGTGGAACTGCTGGCGGCTGTGGAGGGACCCGTTGCGCCGATCGCTGGCTTCCTGTCAAGCTACTTCGGCATCGACGTTTCTGTGCTTGCGCCGCACTTGTACGAGTACCACGACAAAGATGCCGTGAGTCACCTGTTCCGCATGGCCGCGAGCCTTGATTCCATGGTGGTCGGCGAGCCGCAGATTCTTGGCCAGGTGAAAGAGGCATTCGCTGTGGCGCGAGCCGCGGGAACCGTTTCGGGCCAGTTGGAACATCTGCTGCAAAGCGCGTTTGCGGCGGCGAAAAAGGCGCGCAGCGAGACCGGAATCGGATCCAATTCGGTTTCCATCGCATCAGTGGCCGTCGATCTTGCGCGCAAAATCTTCGGCTCGCTCGAGGGGCGCACGGTTTTCCTGGTGGGCGCAGGAAAAATGAGCGAAATCGCCGCGCGGCACCTCGTGCAGCAGGGCGCGGGCGCCATCCTGGTCAGCAATCGCACCGCCGAGCGCGCGCGCCGCATGGCCGATGAGTTTTCCGGCGCTGTGGTGCCGCAGGTCATCGACTTCGAGCAGCTCTACGAAGCCGCCAGCCGTGCCGACATCGTGATCAGTTCCACGGGCGCGCCGCATCCCATCTTCCGCCGCGAGCACGGGCAGGCCTTCCTGCACAAGCGGCGCAATCGGCCCATGTTCTTCATCGATATCGCCGTGCCGCGCGACGTCGATCCGGAGATGAACAATCTCGATGGCATCTTTGTCTACGACATCGACGATCTGCAGCAGGTGGCCGCGGCTCACATGGACGAGCGCAGCCGCCAGGCGGTGGATGCCGAGACGCTGATCGCCGCGGAGGTGGAACGCTTCCACCTGCGCCAGCGCACGGTTAACATCGCGCCCGCCATTGTGGCATTGCAAAGAAGAGCCGAAGAGATTCGTGTGGCCGAGATCGAGCGCATGCACAACCGGCTGGGCCCGCTTTCGGCCGAGCAGTTGGCCGCCGTCGAGGCTCTCACGCGCGGACTGGTGAACAAGTTTCTGCATCCACCCATGCAGGCGCTGAAGCAGGCGGCCCGCGATGGCGACGAGACGCGCCTCGAGGCGCTCTGCGACGAGTGGTCGGTGTCGCCGGCTGCACCCGCTGAGCCACAACCCGCGAGCGAGCCCTCTGCGAAGGCGGAACCGGGAAGCCCGAATGCCGAGAACCCGGAGAGCAAGCGCGTCGTCAACTTGAGGGTCTTTGAAGGCGGCATGGGGGCGCGCCGATGAAACTGCGCATCGGGAGCCGTGGATCGCAGCTCGCACTCTGGCAGGCCAATCACATTGCCGCATTGCTGCGCGTCCAGGGCCACGACGTCGAAATCGAAATCATCAAAACCACCGGCGACCGCCTGCAGGAAGTCACTTTTGCGCAAGTCGGTTCGAAAGGTATGTTTACCAAAGAAATTGAAGAAGCGTTGGCCGAGGGACGCGTCGATCTCGCCGTGCATTCGCTCAAGGACCTGCCCACTGAGCTGCCCGATCCATTTGCGCTCGCGGCCACGCCGGTGCGCGTCGATCCGCGCGACGTATTCGTTTCCATCAAACATGCCAATCTTGCTGCGCTGCCGCTGAGCGCGCGCGTAGGCACCAGCAGCCAGCGCCGTCGCGCACAGCTGAAATCGTTGCGGCCCGATATTAATGCTGTGGAATTTCGCGGCAACGTCGATACGCGCCTGCGCAAGCTGGCCGAGGGGCAGGTGGAGGCGATTCTGCTGGCTGCCGCCGGGCTCGACCGCCTGGGCCGCACCGATTGGGTGCGCGAGCGCCTCGATCCTAAAGAGTTTTGTCCAGCCGCCGGCCAGGGCGCGCTCGGCATTGAAACGCGCAAGGACGACCGAGCGACCATCGAAGCGGTGAGTTTTCTCGACCACGCCGACACGCGCTTTGCCGTTGCAGTGGAGCGTGCGGCGTTGGCTGCGTTGGGCGGCGGCTGCCAGGTGCCGATCGGGATCCACTGCCGCCAGAAGCCATTTGAAGCGTGGGAAGGTACGAACGAAACCCGGCCGCGCGATGAGGTATTTGCCGTCGTCGCCAGCCCGGACAGCGGCGCAACCGTGCGCGTTTACCATCGAAGCGTGCGCGAAATCGACGATCCTGCTGCGCTTGGCCGTCAGACAGCGGCAATGCTAATGGAAGCAGGCGCGGGCCCGCTGCTTGCAGCCGCCAGCGACGCCCCAGGCGGAGCCGCGTGATGGATGCGCTGCCGCTTGCGGGCCGCCGCGTGCTAGAGGGGAAACGAGTCCTGGTCACGCGTGCCGCGCACCAGGCAGGCAAATTAAGCGATGGTCTTCGTGCGCTGGGCGCTGAGCCGGTGGAAGTTGCTGTGCTGGAGATTCAGCCTCCGGCCGATCTCGCGCCGCTTGACCGCGCGTTGCGCGCACTCGATTCATACGATTGGCTCATTCTCACCAGCGCCAACACGGTGCGCTCGCTGGTGGAGCGAGCCATTGCATGGAGCAGCCTTTTGGACAAGATTTCGGGACTGAAAGTGGCCGCGGTTGGCGAAGCCACGGCTGCTGCCGCGCGCAAAGCCGGCATGCCGGTGGCTCTGGTTCCGGAGACTTACGTCGCGGAAGCTTTGGTTACGAGCATGGCCGATCAAGTGGCCGGAAAGAAAATCCTGCTGGCCCGCGCCGAAATTGCACGCGACGTGATTCCCGATGCGCTGCGCGCCGCGGGAGCCATGGTTGACGTCGTCGATGCCTACAGAAACGTGATGCCCGAAGTCGCGCCGGAAATGTTGCGCAAGGCGCTTGTCGAGGGAATCGACGCTGCAACCTTTACGAGTTCCTCAAGCGTGACGCATCTTGCCGATGCAGCCCGAGCAGCCGGGATTGCATTTCCCTTTGCCGGCGTTCGTGCGGTCTCTATCGGCCCCATTACTTCTCAAACACTGTGCGATCTCGGCTGGGAGCCAGCGGCGGAGGCGACCGTTTCGGACATTCCCGGGTTGATCGCAGCCGTTGACCGAGTCCTTTGCGCTTAATTCTAGCTCCGCTAACCCCGCTAACGCCGCTAGCTCCGCTTCTTCACGAACTCCACGTCTTGTCCTTCGACCGGCAAAGCGGCTCGAGGACGCACACGCTGCACTTCGGTTTGCGGGCCGCGCACACCTGCCGGCCGTGATGGATGATCTGGTGCGAGAAACTGATCCAGCGCTCGCGCGGCAAAATCTGCATCAGCTCCTGCTCCACCTTCTCCGGTGTGTCGCTTTTGGCGAGTTCGAGGCGCCGCGTGATGCGGAAGACATGCGTATCGACCACCACGCCCTCGGCTTTTCCAAAGCAGACGCCGAGCACGACATTGGCCGTCTTGCGCGCCGCGCCGGGAATGGTGATCAGCTCCGCCAGCGTCTGCGGAACCTTGCCGCCGAAGTTGGCAATGATCTTGCGCGCCGCTCCCTGGATGGACTTGGCCTTGTTGCGGAAGAAACCTGTCGTCTTGATTAGTCCCTCAAGCTCCGGCAAGCTCGCCTTGGCCATTGCCTCAGGAGAAGGGAAGCGCCGGAACAGCTCCGGTGTCACCATGTTCACGCATACGTCGGTGCACTGCGCCGAAAGGATGGTCGCGACCAGCAGTTCCCACGGCGTGCGATGGTTGAGCGCGCACTCGGCGCTGGGATAAGCCTCATCGAGGCCGCGCCGAATTGCCTGGACGCGTTGCGCAGCGGAGGCGGAAAGACGCGGCTTGGCGGCGGCTTTGGGCATCGGGCTCACTCCGATTCTAATTCGCGCTGCGAAGGGAAGGAGAGGTCAGACGACAACGGAGCCGATCAATGCTGGGGCAACGCTACTCCCACGGGCGCGTACGATGCGGCCGCCGCAGCACCCAGGAGACGGTTACGGAAGCAATGTCGTAGCCCTGGATGAGGCTGCGCTGATAATCGCCCGAGAACGTGAAACCGCGCAGGAAGGGAATGGAGAAATCGGCGGAAAAGCCGTTATCTTCGGCGACGCCCGTACCTTCCAGCACCTGCTTGGTCACGGTCTTGCCCTTTTTGTTTTTCCTGGTGACGGTGCCGTACACATTCTGATTGCCGATCGGCATTTCTTCGTAGGCCTCAAGGTCGAGCGTTATCCGAAGGCCGAGATCGAGACTGCTGCCGGCCTGGAAATTGGCCTCGGGGCCGACGGCTGTGTAGGACTTATTCACGTTGCGGCCAGCCAGACTGGAGGAGTTGCCTTCGCCGAATTCGATGTCAGGCGTGAAGATGCCGATCGAGTACTCCAGATGATTGGTGACGTTGTAGGTGGGTGTATTCGCCGAAAGGCCAAACTCGCTGTTGCCGGTCGGGAAGGCTCCCGTGGCCGTAAGCGATTCGCCAAAGTCGCCAGGCTCGAAATCGAGAGCTGCATCCACGGTCGCGTCGCCGAGTAGATTGCTCCCAGACCGCAGGGGATACGTGGTGGCGCCGCTCTTCGTGACCGGCACGAAGTTCTTCACACTGATGTAGTAGGGAACCGAGGCGTTGAGCGCCACGTGCTCATTGAAGCGATAAGAGAGCGCCGGTTCCAGATATTCGGACCATCCCGTGACGGAACTGTGCTGCCCTGTACCGTTGAGGGTCACGTTGTAGCCGAGAACGGGAGGAAACGGATCGGTCTCGCCGTTGATTCCGTGGAAGCCGGACTCTGCGGCCGGGGCCACCTGGGCGCGCGCCACAGATGCAGCGGCCAATAGGCATAGGATGAGCAACCAGTGCGAACGGCGCATTGCAACCACGTGCAAATCTCCAGCAGGGGAAAAGGACGATGTAAGGCCAGTGTATAACAGGGTGAGATCCAGAAAAAGCGGCAGCCGGCGGCCTTCGGGATGCGTCGAACAGTGTGAGAAGGCCAACGGCCCATTGAGTAGGCGCATGGTCATGACACGAAGGATCGCATATTTCTTGGCTTTGGCTATGGTGAGTATGCCGCGCGCGAACATGCCAGCCCAGCAACGGCCGGCTGCCGCCGTCACGGAATCGCAGCCCAGCTTCGAAGTCGCGTCCATCAAGCCGAGCCGGCCTGACGATCAAGGTTACAACGTGAATAGCACGAAGGGCCTGGTTTCGATCGAGAACTACACGCTTCGCCGGCTGATTCGAATGGCGTATGGCCTTAAGTCAGATTCGCAAATCCTGGGCGGGCCGGATTGGATCGGAAAACAGGCCTTTGACATCGAAGCCAGGTTCGACGACGCCGAAGCAGCAAAAATGCAGACCATGAACGGCCTCGAGCGGCTCGAGGAAACACGGCTTGCCCTGCGCTCCCTTCTTCGAGAGCGGTTCCAGCTCAAAGTGACGCAGGCGACGCAAAGCATTCCGGTGTATGCATTGGTGGTCGCGAAGTCCGGCGCAAAACTCGTGCCCTCGCCGCCGCAACTCGATGACAGCGGCAAGCCAAACGCCGACCAAAATCACAGCCTCCACGGCGGAGGTGGCCACATGACGGCTAAGGCAATCTCGATGAGCAGCTTTGCCGATTGGCTTACGTTGCTGCCCGAGAGCGACCGCATCGTTCAGGATCGCACCGGCCTCACGGGCGAATTTGACTTCAAGCTGGATTGGGCCCCGGATCGCGGGGAAGGCATTCCTGCGGATGCTCAGTATCCCGGGCTGTTCACTGCATTGCACGAGCAACTGGGGCTGGAACTGAAGCCGGATAAGGGCCCCGTCGACGTGGTGATCGTGGAATCAGCCAGCGCGCCGGAGCTGGATTGACCCGTTCGATTCCACGCGCAAATAGGGAATTCGCGCCATGGTTCAGGTGAGCAGCCGGGCACGCCCGCCCTGCGCCTTGAGGAGTTTCACGGCTTCCTTGTCGAAGCTGACAAACTCCTCGGCACCGAGCCAATGACCCTCGAACGCGATTGCGCCGTCCGCAAAATCGCCGCCTTGATCGAGAACTGCCAATCCCGCCTCGACTGCCGGGAGATGCGTTACCACGTTGGGGCTGGTGACGAGAGAACGAATGGAGCGGGCAACCTCTGGAGCGGGCCTCTTATACATGCTTCGCATTACCCAGGCGAATTCGCAAAGGGCCGCAACTGGAATAGCGACCAGTTCGGCGGTGCGAAGCACGTGGGCGGCAGAAACGGCTTGTCGTGGATCGTCGCGTACCGCTGCGCGCAGAAGTACATTTGTATCCGCGCTAATCTTCATCGCTTACCGGCCCATGCGTCTTCCGTGAACTTCTTGATCTGGGCGATGGTGAATCTGGGGCCGCCCTTCTGTTCCAGGCTGCCGATAAAGTTGTCGATGGATCCGGTTTTCGGGGCGGGTCCGACCATGAGCCGGCCATCCGGCAACTTCTCCACGGCGACCTTCTGACCGGGCGCGACCTTGAGATGCCGCAGCAGTTCCTGCTTCAGCGTGATCTGGCCTTTTGCGGTAACGGTGAGCGTGGCCATAAACGCCTCCTCAATTCCATTGTAAGGCAAAACTGCCTTACCGTCAATTGGAGCGGCAATTCAGGAACAGCCTACAGTTTCCCCTCCATCCACCCGCCCAGCTTCTCCACCGGCAGCCGCACCCCAAGATAGAACTGCCCGAACAGTGCATACACCGCGCTCACTTCGTCGAAGCGCATCTCGTAGATCAATTTCTTGAAGACCACCGGATCGTCGGCGAACAGATCCACGCCCCACTCCCAATCATCCATCCCGATCGAGCCGGAGATGATCTGCTTCACCTGGTCGGCGTAGCGGCGACCGATCATGCCGTGCTCGTGCATCATGCGCTGGCGCTCGGCAAACGGCACCGTGTACCAGTTCACCTGCTCGCCGCGCTTGCGGTCCATGGGATAAAAGCATAGGTACTTCGCGTCGGGCACAGAAGGGAACAGCCTCGGCTTCATGGCGTCGGCTCCGCGCGCGAGCGAGTTCGCGATCTCCGCATTCCACTCCGCTGAAAACGCCTCAAATCCCTTCGCCGACGCGGCTTCATAGGTCTTGCGGCTCGACTCGTAAAGGCCCAGCTCAACCACCGAAACATACGAGTGGACTGGCGTAAGGAAGTCAGAGAGCGCGGTCTGCGCCAGATCGAGCTCCACCTGGTTCAGCGCTTCGAACGATTCGCGGAAGTGCACGAAGATCAGGTCGCCTTTGTGGCCAAGCTCCGAAAAGAGCGCCGTACGCACCGGTGCTTCCGGTCCAGAACGCTCCATGGAACGCAGGACCGCGATCGCATCGGCAGCAATCTTCTTGCGTTCGCCGTCCGCGCCGCCTTTACGTTCGCCGTCCGCGCAGGACCGCCAGGATTTCCAGTCGAAGCGGAAGAACTGGTGGAGCACGCATGCGCCTTCCAAAGTAAGCGGTACGGGTGGGAAATCGGGCAACGGTTCCTCCTCAAAGTGCGAAGCAGGTACACCTCATCCTAACAAATGAGAAATGCAGACGTGTGCATGATTCTTTTCTCGGCACACCGCCGCGTGCGCACCGCTGGAGCGCTCAAGTGGCTTATATACTGGGTACGCTCATGAGCGAAAAGATCGTCGCACTCGTATTTCAATTTGTCATTCATGTCATCAACGCCGGCGGGTACGCAGGCATCGTCGGGCTCATTACGCTGAACTCGTGCGGCGTCCCCATTCCCTCTGAAGCCATCATGCCGTTCTCCGGATACCTCGCTTACCTGGGCCGTTTCAACCTGTTTTTTGCTGTCATTGCCGGGACGGTGGGTTGCAATATCGGTTCGGCGATTGCGTATTGGATCGGCGCCAAAGGCGGGCGCCCGCTGGTGGCGCGTTACGGCGGATGGGTGCTGATGAACCGCCACGATCTCGATCTGATGACAAGGTTTTTTGAGAAGTACGGATCGATCGCGATTCTGGTGGGACGCATGTTGCCGATGGTGCAGACCTACGTCGCCTTTCCCGCGGGAATCGGCAAAATGCCGCGGCTGCGCTTTCATATTTACACCACCGTGGGATCGCTGATCTGGTACTTCTGCCTAGCCTGGGTAGGCATGAAGCTGGGCCAGAGCTGGAATACCGATCCGCGCCTGCAGCAGGCGTTTCATCACTTTCATCTGGCCGTGGAGCTGGCAGTGGTCGCGTTGTTTGCGTGGTTCCTGTGGGTACACATCAAACGCTGGAAGAACAGGGACCAGGGACTAGAGACTCGGGAAGAAGCCCTTTAGACGTACGAAACATTCGAATTCATTTTCAAAAACAGAAGAACAGGAGAAGCAATGGCAACGAAGGGGAAAGGCGGCAAAAAGGCCGTAGTTGGCGCGGGCAAGGCGTCCGCGAGCAAGCAGACCGCCGCAACAAAAGTCGAACCCGCCAAGGGCAAATTGGGTGTGATGGTAGTGGGCCTGGGCGCCGTCGCCACCACCATGATCGCCGGCGTAGAAGCCATTCGCCGCGGCCTGGCCAGCCCCGTCGGCTCGCTCACTCAAATGGGCACTATCCGGCTGGGCAAACGCACTGACAACAAGTCGCCGCTCATCAAAGACTTTGTTCCGCTGGCCGATCTGAAAGACATTGTCTTCACCGGCTGGGACATCTTTGAAGACAACGTGTACGAGGCGGCCGCGCACGCAGCCGTGCTCAAGCCCGAAATGCTGAAGAAGCTCAAGCCATATCTCCAAAAGATCAAGCCCATGCCCGCCGTCTTTGACAGTTATTACGTCAAGCGGCTCCACGGCACGCACGTCAAGAAGGGCAAAAACAAGCGCGATCTCGCAGAGCAGTTGCGCGCTGACATTCGCGCTTTCAAGAAGAAAGTCGACCGCGTGGTCATGATCTGGGCCGGCTCGACCGAGATTTTCCTCGAGCCGAAGCCCGTGCATCGCACGATTGCGGCGTTTGAAGCCGGATTGGTGAATAACGATCGCGCCATCGCCCCCTCGCAGATTTACGCTTACGCGGCGCTCAAGGAAGGCGTGCCTTTCGCCAACGGCGCGCCGAATCTCACCGTCGACCTTCCCGTCATGATCGAGTTGTCGAAGCAAAATTCCGCACCCATCTGCGGCAAGGACTTCAAAACCGGCCAGACTTTCATGAAGACAGTGCTGGCGCCGGCCTTCAAGGCGCGCATGCTGGGCGTCAGCGGGTGGTTCTCCACCAACATCCTCGGCAATCGCGACGGAGAAGTGCTCGACGAGCCGCAATCGTTCAAGACCAAAGAAGAGTCGAAGCTCGGTTCGCTCGAATACATCTTCCAGCCGGAGATTTACCCCGAGCTCTACAAGGACATCTACCACAAGATTCGCATCAACTACTATCCGCCGCGCGGCGATGAAAAAGAGGCGTGGGACAACATCGACATCTTCGGCTGGCTGGGTTATCCCATGCAGTTGAAGGTGAACTTCCTGTGCCGCGACTCGATCCTGGCTGCGCCCATCGCGCTTGACCTGGTGCTCTTCCTCGATCTTGCCAGGCGCACGCCGGAGCTGCGCTCCATCGGCATTCAGGAGTGGCTCAGCTTCTACCTCAAGTCGCCGCAGACGCCGCCCGGGCTCTACCCCGAGCACGATCTGTTCATCCAGTCGATGAAGCTCAAGAACACGCTGCGTCACATCATGGGCGCTGACCTAGTCACGCACCTGGGGCTCGATTATTACGACTGAGGCTGGCCCACTTCCAGGTCGGTGCTATCCCAGGCCTCAGCGCAAAGGGGAACTTCATATATGACAGGAGCAGAATTTCCTCGGGCGATTTGTCCACGCTTTACACTACCCGCTGGACGGGCGGCGATAGCTATGAACCTTTTGTTGCTCGCCCTAATTCTCAGTCGCAGCAGGGCCGAGGTTGCACCGGCTACCGATCAGGCGGCCGGAATCGAAGATGTTGTTACAACGCGGCACCTCGTTCCCGCCGGAGATCTCTATACCGACGGCACGAACAAATTCCTCTGCGTTCGAACCCAAAACGGGAAATATGCGCTTTGGAATCCGGCGGATGGGTCGCTGTCAAAAGCGTCCGGCAATAAGAACTGCGAAATCAGTTCAAATCTGCGCTCGATAAAATTTACCATGGTCAATAGTTCCGGTATCTGTGAAGCGCTTCCAGCTAATTGCGAGGCAAGCTTTAGTAATGCGAGGATTTACAGTGTATCTGCTGGCACGGCAAAGTGCGGCCCAATTTATGATAACTATTATCGGGTTTTTTATTCCGATGGATCCACAAATGAGTTCTATCTCATAAAAAAGTTACTGAAGCCACGAAACATTGCCGTCAGTGAGTGGTGCGACGGAGCAGATGGAAAGAGTCTAAGTGTCATAAGGAACTACGAGAATGCACTTTTAAATTCCGTCGATATAGGTGATGGCAGGACACTCATGTATTCCTACGGAGTCGATGATCTCACTGTCCCAGTCCTGCTCATTGTCAGCAAATTGCCTGATGCGGTCTGGTCATCGGCCGGTGCGGTTTTTCTCATTCCGAAACGACTTCTGCTGCCAGAAGGAATGAAATTTGATGACGATCCAAACAAGCCGTACGAAGCAATATTGAAAATCGTTGGACAATCGCCCGCACCTTCCAACGACCGGAAAGGAGCGAAGCAGGCAGGCGGTCCAGCTGGCACCATGAGATGACCATTACGTGCTTTGTGAAGGCGGGTACCGCAGGTCCCGATTTTGGGATTTGGGATCGCGCAGCCTCTTTGTACAGTGGGATTGTGCGCCAATGTCGTAATCTGAAAACAGCATGAAAGATTCAGCTGTTCTGTTGATCGATTGCCCTGATCGCAAGGGTCTTGTGGCGCGCGTGTCGGGACTGCTCTTCGAGCGTGGCGCCAACATTTTGCACGCCGATCAGCACATCGACCGCGACCTCGGTCTCTTCTTCATGCGCGTGGAATTCGAGCTTGAGGGCTTCGATCTGGAATCGTTTCGCGCCGCCTTTGCCGCGCTCGCCTCCGGATTGAACATGACCTGGAAGCTGACGTCGAGCGCGCGCAGGCCGCGAGTTGCGCTCTTCTGCTCGCAGTATCTGCACTGCATGGCCGACCTGCTGCACCGCTGGCGTACTGGGGAACTGGTCTGCGAAATTCCTCTCATTATTTCGAACCATCGCGCAGTCGAGAATTTGGCGGCTTTTTACGGCGTGCCGTTTGAGCATGTGCCGGTTACGGCAGAAACCCGCGCCGCGGCAGAAGCACGGCAGCTCGAACTGCTTGCACAAAATGAAATTGAGCTCATCATCCTGGCGCGCTACATGCAGATCCTCTCGCCGGCCTTCGTGGCGCGCTTTCCCGCCGCGATCATCAACGTGCACCACTCGTTTTTGCCCGCGTTTACCGGCGCACGGCCGTACCACGCGGCGCATGCCCGCGGCGTCAAGCTGATCGGGGCCACCAGCCACTATGTCACGGAGGTTCTCGATGACGGTCCGATCATCGAGCAGGACGTGGCGCGCATCTCGCACCGCGACCAGGTGGAGGACCTTGTCGCCCGGGGCAGGGACCTGGAGCGCATGGTGCTTTCCCGAGCGGTGCGTTGGCACCTGGACCGGCGCATTCTCTGCTACGGGAATAAGACGGTCGTGTTCGACTAAAAGCGTCGGCGAGGAGGAGGCGAGGCCGTATGAGCGAATCTGTTGAGGCTGTTGTGGAGGCATTCGTGCGCGCCATCAACCGGCAGGACGTGGACGCACTGGCAGAACTGATGAGCGACGAGCACCGTTTTGTTGATGCGCTTGGCGGCGTTGTGCAGGGCCGCGAAGCGATGCGTGCGGCATGGAAGGGCTATTTCGCTATGGTCCCGGATTACTCGATTGCCATAGAGGAGACCCTCTGCGACGGTCCGATCATGGTGCTGCTCGGCACGGCGCAAGGGACCTACGCAGGCAGTGGGAAGATCACGGCGGAGAATCTGTGGAAGACACCGGTGGCGCTGCGGGCATTTGTCGAAGACGGCAAGGTGTCGGAGTGGCGAGTGTACGCGGACAATGAACCGATGCGGCGGCTGATGGCTAGAGCAGGGCAGGGATAGGCGCGCAGAAAATACATCGAATCTGTGAGTTGCAGAATTCCCATTGCAAATTCTCTTGAGGGGCTTGTTTTTCCCGAACCAGATGGGTTAATTTACTAACCAGTTAGTTAATTATGACTCAGCACCCCACCACCGAGACCCAGGCCGACCGTTCGACCGAGACGCGCAGCCGCATTCTCGAGGCTGCACTGACCGAGTTTGCCGCCCACGGTCTTGCCGGGGCGCGGACCGAGCAGATTGCCGGCGCTGCCGGCGTCAATAAGGCGCTGATCTATTACTACTTCGAGAGCAAGGAAAAGCTCTACGCCGCCACCCTCGAAATGCTTTCGGCGCGGGTGCGCGACCGCTCGATGGCCGTGTTTCTAATAGAAGCCAGCCCCGGTGAACGGCTGCTCCGAGCGGCGTTGAACCACTTCGACCGGATCCTGACGCAACGCGAATTCCAAAGCCTGATGCAGCAGGAGATGATCAGGCTGCATAAGGGCGAAGAGGGTGAGTTGCCCATTCTGGCCAAGCGGATCTTCGCGCCGCTGCATGCCATGTTCCAGTCCATGGTGCGCGAAGGCATCGCGTCAGGCGAGTTGATTGAGGCGGAGTGGCTGCAGATTGTGCTGGCGGCGATCGGCGCAAATGTTTTCTATTTCCTCAGCGCCCCGATATGGCGGCAAATTCTGCCTTTCGAGCCCCTCGACCCCGAGGTGCTGCGGGCGCGGAGAGTCGCGCTGGTGGAGTTTTTGGGCCAGGCGCTCTTTCAGGATCGGAAGCATGGCGCGGAATTAGCGGCAAAGGTATTGGCCGACACGCCAATGCCGGAAACAAGCGAATTTAAAGGTTTGAGGTGACGAGCGAGTGAGCGCGCGAAATCGAGTTTTTATGCTTCTGGGACTGCTGCTGGTGGGATCGTTCATCTGGTATCTCACCACTACGCGGCGTACTACCGATTTGCAACTGATTGGGACCGTGGATGCAAACGAAGTCATCGTCAGCTCCAAAATTCCGGGGCGCATTCAGACCCTGACCGTGGAAGAGGGTCAGGATGTGACCCAAGGCGAGCTGATCGCGGTCATCGAGAGCCAGGATCTGCAAGCGGCGCTCAAGGCCGCTGAAGCCACTGCAATAAGCCAGCGCTGGAAGCTGAACAGCACAGAGGACACGGAGCAGCAGAATCGCGGCGAAACCTCGAGCGCCGTGGTCAGTGCTGAGGCGCAGGTGAAGTCGGCTGAGGCCGCTCTGGCGCAGGCTCAGGCGCAGTATGAGCATCAGCAGGCCGATACCAGCCGCGACGTGGCTCTGGCGCAGCAGGGAATTGTGAGCCAGCAGACGCGCGACGAAGAGGTGACATCGCTGCAGGCGGCGAAAGCTGCTGTGGATGCGGCGCGCGATAATCTTGCCGCGGCGCAGGCCAATCTGCGCCAGGCGCGCGCCCATGAGTTGTTAACCGATGCCTCGGCGCGCACCGTGGATCAGACCCGCGCCGATGCAGCCAATGCCCGCGCTCTGGCGGAGCAGGCGCAAGTCGAAGAGGGATATGCGCAGGTCCTATCGCCCATCAACGGCAAAGTGGACGTGTGGGCAGCGCGGCAGGGCGAAGTGGTTACGGAGGGCGAGCCCATTGTCACCATCATGGACCTGACCCAGACCTGGGTCTACGCGCCGCTGCCTGAGACCCAGGCCGACGCCGTGCAACTGCACGACAGCTTGCGCGTGGTCATGCCCAGTGGCGTCACCATTTGGGGCTACGTGATTGCGAAATCCGCCGAAGGCGATTTTGCCACGCAACGCGACGTGAACAGCATGAAGCGCGACATCAAGACCGTGCAGTTGAAGCTGCTCATCCCCAATCCCGGCGAGAAGTTTGTGCCCGGCATGACGGCCGAGGTCTACATTCCCAAGGCAAAGTTGGTGAAGCAGTGAGCGCGGCCCCAAACAATAGCCTGCCCGCAAACGGCAACGGCGCGCCGCGTCCCATTGCCATTGCGGTGGAACACATCTGGAAGCGCTACGGCGACTTTGAAGCCGTCAAGGATGTGAATTTCAGCGTGACCGAGGGCGAGATCTTCGGTTTGCTGGGGCCGAACGGCGCGGGCAAGAGCACGCTCATCCGCATGATGACCACGCTCATCCCCGTCACCTCGGGCAAAGCCATGGTGGCCGGGCACGACGTGAGCAAGGACCCGGACGACGTGCGGCAGGCGATCGGCGTCATTCCCCAGGCGCTCACCAGCGACCAGGATCTGACGGTTGAAGAGAACCTGTCGATCTACGCCAAGCTCTACGGCGTGCCGCGCGAGCAGCGCAGGAAGAACATCGCAGCGGTGCTCGAAGCCGTCGACCTGACCGAGTGGCGCGACGCGCAGACCAAAACGCTTTCCGGCGGCATGCGGCGCAGGCTGGAAATCGCGCGCGGCCTGGTGCACAATCCGCGCATCTTTTTTCTCGACGAGCCCACCACCGGCCTCGACCCGGTTTCGCGCATCGCGGTGTGGGAGATGCTCAACAAGCTCAAGAGCACGCGCAACCTTACCATGCTCATCACCACGCACTACATGGATGAGGCTGACAAGCTCTGCGACCGCATTGCCATTGTGGACCACGGCAAGCTGGTGGCGCTGGGCACGCCGGTGGAACTCAAGAACAGTGTGGCCGGCGCCAATGTGGTGGAAGTGCACTTTGACCGCGAGGACGAAGCCTGGCAAGAGCGCCTGCAGGCGATGGAGGGCGTGACCAGCGTAATGCCCGAAGGCTCAGGATTCTACCGCGTCATCACACGGTCGGGATCGAAGACCACCATGCAGATTGTGGAGTTGGCGGCGAGCCTGGGTGAGACGCTCACCTCGCTGAGCGTGCAAAACACCACCCTCGACGACGTATTCATCCACTACACCGGGCGGCAACTGCGCGACGAGCAGGTGAAGCCGGTGTTTACATTGCCGCCGCGGCCGGGAGCGCGCCCATGAACCGCATGTTTGCCATCATCGAGCGCGAAATGCGCAAGTTCTTCCGCTCGCCCACGCTCATGATCATGTCGCTGATGATGCCGATTCTGCAATTGGTCATCATCGGAAACGCATTCGGGGGCAAGATCGTGGGCACGCACGTGGCCGTGGTGGACTACGACCACGGACCGCAGGCCGTAAAGGTGCGCGAGGCCTTCGACGCCGTCGCCGTCAACATCAGAACCTTCTCCACCATCGAGTACCAGAGCGAAGTGCAGGCGCGCGAAGACGTGCGCACCGGCAAGATCGACGCCGCGGTCATCATTCCGGCGCAGTATTCTCGCCGTGTCTACGCGCAGGATGCGCCCAAGCTCGGTTTCGTCGTCGACAACTCCGATCTGTTTACGTCATCGTCGCTCGAAGCCGAGATGGCGTCGCTCGTGGACGACATGAATGCGCCGCAGATTCCGGGCCGCCTGGCGAAAACCATCGCGCTCGAAATCGTCGAGCTTTACCCGTACGTGAATTATCTGAAGTATCTTCTGCCGATGACGGTGGCGCTGGCCATGTATATCTCCGTGATGATCGGCGGCGGCATGCTTTACATCGACGACAAGGCGCGCGGCGTGCACGAGGGCTACCTGGTGACGCCGATTACGAAACTGGAGCTGGTCTTCGGGCTGAATATCGCCGGCGCCATTAAAGCCACGCTCAGCGGAATATCCATAGCGGTCATCGGGTCGCTCATCGCCGGGCTGGGCATTGTCTTTCATCCCATGATCATGATGCAGACGTTGAGCCTCATCGTGGCCGGCGCCATTGCCTTCAATGGCATGATGTTTCTGCTCATGGTGCGCGTCGACGATCCGCTGGTTCCCCGCGCCATGTTCGGCGTGCTCAATGTCCTCCTGTTATATCCTTCGGGCGCCATGTATCCCACAGCGTCGTTCCCCAAGTGGATGCAGGTCTTGACCGTGATCGATCCCTTCACCTACGTGATCCACGGCTTCAAATCGGTGCTCCTGAAAGACGGCGGCTGGATCGCCATCAAGGGCGACCTCCTGTTTCTGGTGGTCTTCGGAATCACCACACTGCTGATCGCCACGCCGCTGTTCAAGCGCACGCTGTAAAGACAGGGAACAGGGATCAGGTTTCAGGTGTCAGAAAAAAGGAACCAGAAAGCATCGACACGCGCTGGCTACTGTGAGCTGCAACTGACCCCTGAAACCTGACACCTTAAACCTGTCTCTCACTGGGCCGGCGGTAACCACTGCTTCAGCTTGTCCGCTGTCTTTTGAAACGCATCCGTGTCGGCCTCGGCGTTATAGTGCGCGCCGTCCCGCACAAAGTCGTGCTCGGCCTTGTCGTAGGTATAGAGCTCGAAGGGCTTGCCGGCGGCCTTGGCAGCGGCGGCGAGGCCGCGCGCACCGTTGGCCGTGCAGCAGTTGTCGCGGTAGTGGTCCTTTTCTCCGGCAAACATGAGCACCGGCACCTGCAGCCGGTCGGCAAAACCAGGCACGTTTTTGATGAACGAGTTGGCCGGGAACCACACCGCGATGCCCGCCACAAGGTCCGGCCACTGCGATGCGTAGTACATCGCTTCGCCTCCGCCGGCCGAGAAGCCGACGACCACCACCTTGCCCGGGAGTGCGTGCGGCATCTGCTGCGCCTGCAGGATCGCGGCATGCACGGCCTGGCCCTGCGTGTGCTCCATGGCCTCGCCGTCAAACAGCACCACGTCGTAGCCGAGGGCGGCAATATCGCGTGACACTCTGACGTAATGCGACATGCCGGAGAGGCCGCTGGCTACCACCACCACGGGACCTTTGCCCTGCGGCGGCGGAAACTCCTGTTGTGCGAAAACAATGGTGGATGCAGCCACGGCTGCAGCCGCGGCAAATACAGGGAAATAGCGGCGGAACGGGATCATGGGGAACGACCTCCAGTGCAAGCAGAATATGCCAGGCCGCACCGTGGTTGACAAGAAGTTTTTTCGCAAAATTCCCGGGCCGGTGCGATCTAGGCAGAAGTTTCTCGACCTTGTCCCGCCAGCACCTGCTCATAGAAACGCACGTAACGCGGAACCACAAGATTCGCGCAGAAGCGCTTTTGCGCGGTTTGGCGGGCAGCTTCGCGCATGGCCTTCAGCCGCGGCGGATCGTTCAGCAGGCTCAGGGCGCCGCCAGCCATGCCTTCCACATCGCCGACAGGGTAGAGCAGGCCCGTTACGCCGTCGTCGATGAGCTCCGGCACGCCGCCTACGCGCGTGGCAATGGTGGGAACCTTGCAGGCCATGGCTTCGAGCGCGGCCAGGCCAAAGGATTCCATCTCGCTCGGCATCAGAAACAGGTCGGCCAGCGCGAGCAGCTCGCTCACGCGCTCCTGCTTGCCGAGGAAATGCACGCGGCTGTGAATGCCGAGGTCGTGCGCGAGCCATTCCGCGGAAGAGCGGTCCGGCCCGTCGCCCACCAGCACCAGTTGCGCCGCGCGCTCCTGCGCCACGCGCGCAAACACCTTCACCACGTCGGCTACGCGCTTCACGGGACGGAAGTTCGAAAGATGCATCAGGATCGGTTCGCCGGGCGCCGCGAAGTGATGGCGGCGTTCACACGCATTTACCTTTTGGACTTGGTCCGAGGCAGGCGTATACACGTCGCAATTCACAAAATTCGTGATGGTCTCAATGGGACGCGTGATGTCGAAGTCCGCGATGGTCCTTTCGCGCAGGTAGTTGGAGATGCTGGTCACTCCGTCGCTTTCCTGGATGGCATAGCGCACGATCGGCAGATAGCTGCGGTCGAGTCCGACCAGCGTGATGTCGGTCCCATGCAGTGTGGTCACAAAGGGCAGATGGCGGCCGCGCGCGGCCAGTATTTGCCGCGCCAGCAGCGCCGAAACCGAGTGCGGAATCGCGTAGTGCACGTGCAGCAGATCGAGCGCGTAATACTCGGCCACTTCGGACATGCGCGAGGCCAGCGCCAGATCGTATGGCGGAAACTCGAACAGCGGATAACTGGAGACGGGAACCTCGTGATAAAAAATGCCGTCGTCGCGGCCGCTCAGCCGGAAGGGTTGTGAGTAGGAGATGAAGTGAATCTCGTGGCCGAGCGCGGCCAGCTCAATGCCCAGCTCCGTAGCGACAACCCCGGAGCCTCCGTAAGTGGGATAACACGTGATCCCGATGCGCATGGTGCCTTCTTGGAATTCGATCTTCTGTTAGGTTATGGACGTGCGCGGGTCTGCGCAAGATGCAAGGAAACAGCAAGTCAGCAAGTTAGCGAGTCAGCAAGTCAGCCGCCGCCGGCGCGGCCGGGGCAGAAGTTTCGAGTTCGGCAAACGAAATGAGCTCAATGCCGGGGACCTCCGGGATTGCGGCCAGGGCCAGGCGCTCGACGTCGCGCGAAGCCCGCAGCCTCGTGCGCACGCGCGCCAGATCCGCGTCGTTGTAGCCGGGATGCGTCACCAGTTCCCAGGTGCCGGCAGGGAGTTGCGCGAGCAGGGAACGCAGGGCCGCCGCATCGAGTGTGCCCGTCCCGGCCACGGCAATGGTCCCATCGGTCGTGGTAAATCCTTCCTGCGCAATGATTTGCCTGGAGCGCGGCGCAAGCGGGCGCAGGGCCGCAATCTGCACCATGCGAGCCAGTGGAGCGCCAATCGCGGCACGGACGGCCCATTCCGGCTCAAAGGGATGGCGCACCGCGCGAATCCCGGCGGCGCGGGCGGCGCGCAGCACGGGACGAAGCACCGCGGAGAACATGTGCGCGTGCTTGTGCGTGTCAATGTGCGTCAGCCGCACTCCGCGTTGCTGCAAATGCGCAATCTGAGCGGCGGCCTCGGCCTCGATCTCCTCGGCGCGGATGCGGCCCGTGAAAAGCTTCAGCAGAAATATTGTGAGCGAGTCCGGGAAACGCCCGGTCCGCGCATCCACCAGGGTGGGAATCTTTTCCGGCGGCAGCAACGGCTCGCCATCGACAAGCACTATGTGGCAGCCGACGCCGAGCGACGGCGTCGCGCGGGCCAGTTCAATGGCCTCATCTGTGGCGCCGGCGCGCGCCATCAGGGAGGTGCTTGTGACCAGGCCCGCGGCGTGCAACTCGATAATGGCCCGGTTCACGCCCGCGGTCAGTCCAAAATCGTCGGCATTGACGATGAGACGGCCCACTCGCTGAGTTTATCAACCTGCGCCGGGACGCCTTCCGCATGGTGAACACACTGTTATCATGACTGGAGGCGCAATCCGCGCGCGGCGTGGGCGGTTAGCTCAGTTGGTTAGAGCGCCTGCCTTACAAGCAGGAGGTCGCAGGTTCGAGCCCTGCACTGCCCACCATTTCTCCTACCAAGCCATTTCCTGTACGGAATTAGAGCGCTTTCCATCCCTCCGCTCTCGCTCCCTGTGCACTCCGTGCGCTTCGGCTGCGTTGGGCCGCGGTTTTCGGCGATGATAGGAGAGGCACGCACCAGGAAGGAACGAGAAAGGGAGCTACTTGCCGCCAGGCACGGAAAAATCGGTCATCGTGGTCGGCGGAGGCGTAGCCGGCATGAGCGCGGCCTGTGCGCTGGCCGAGGCCGGGCTTCGCGTGCAGCTCGTCGAGCGGCGGGGCTATCTCGGCGGCCGGGCTAGCTCCTATCGCCATCCCGGCGTGGACGAGGTCATCGACAACTGCCAGCACGTGCTTTTTGGCTGCTGCACAAATCTGATTGGCTTCTACACGCGCATTGGGGTCGAGAAAAAAATTCATTGGACGCGCACCATGACCATGATCGAGCCGGGCGGGCAGCGTTCCGCGCTCGGGCCCAGTTGGCTGCCGGCTCCGCTGCATGGTTTGCCCAGTCTGCTCACGGCCAAAGCCTTTACGCGCGCAGACAAGAAGGCCTTGATGCGGGCCTTTTCAACTATCCTCAGACTCGATCCAAAGGGCTGCTCGACGCAGTCGCTGGGCACGTGGCTGCGGCAGAATGGCCAGACCGAAGGCGCAATCAATCGCTTCTGGCGGCTGGTGATTGCAAGCGCCCTCAATGCCGACGTGGACGAGATAGCGCTGCCCTACGCGGCCAAAGTAATCCGCGAATTGTTCTTGAATTCGGCGCAGGCGGGCGCGATGGGCATGAGCTCCGTTCCGTTGAGCGAGCTCTACGCTGGAGCGGAGCAGTTCCTGCGCGAGCGCGGCGGCGAAGTCGTCTTCAACGCCGGCGTGGAGAGCGGGAAGTGGGACGAAGAGACCTCCGGGTGGACGCTGCCCACGCGCGCCGGTACGCTGTTCGCAGATTACCTGGTGCTGGCCTTTCCCTTTGAGGCCATGGCGAAATTGCTGCCGCAAATGCCTCCCGCCGCAGGCGCTGAAGCCCTCGCCAAACAGATCGAGCGCCACGAGCACGGACCTATTTGCAGTGTGCATCTCTGGTTCGACCGCGAGATCACGGAACTCGAACACGCCGTGCTGCTCGACCGCGAAATTCACTGGATGTACAACAAGAGCCGACTGCAGCCGGGCCGCAACGCGAAGGGCAGTTATCTCGAGCTGGTCGTGAGCGCGTCGCACAAATTTGCTGCGCTCAGCCGCGAAGAGGCGATCGACCTGGCGCTCGGCGAGCTCAAAGAGTTCTTTCCTGCTGTGGTCGGAGCGAAACTCGAAAAGGCTGCACTGGTCAAGGAAGTCCGCGCTACATTCACCGTGCCGCCGGGGATCGATGCTGCGAGGCCCGGTTCCGTGTCGCCGTGGCCCAATTGCGTTCTAGCGGGCGATTGGATCGCAACCGGCTGGCCCTCCACCATGGAAAGCGCGGCGCGCAGCGGACATTTGGCGGCAGAAGCGGTGTGCACGGCGATTGGCGCACCGCACAAATTCATGAATCCGGACCTGAAGCCACGCGGGCTCATGCGAATTCTCTGATTTGCGGAAGGCTGAAAGCTGATAGCTCTTCTCAGTGCGCCAGCAAATACACCCCTACGCACACCAGCACTGCGGCCGCCCATCTGCGCCTGTCGACATTCTCCTTGAGGAAGATTTTGCCTGCGACGGCATTGGTGACCAGCGTGAGCGAGGCCGAAGCAGGGCCGACGAGACTCAGGTTCAGGTGATTCAGCGCAAAGAGCAGCGAAAAGAATGCCAAAGCCAGAAAGAAAACTCCCGCGAAAAACAAAGGGCTGGTGAGCACGGCTCGGATCGCGCCTTTCAGTCCCGAATGCGCGCGAATCAGGTCCAGATCGCCAATCGACTTCATGGCCGCAGCGGTCAGCACCTCGCCAGTTGTCGAAGCCAGCACGACCGCCGCAATCATCGCCGCTGCAACCCACGGATTGATGATTGCCGGTAGAGGCAAGGCGGGCAAGGAGATCGTCATTCGGTCCCGGCCTCCTGCTCGTGCGCCACTTCGGACTCAGGCGCTGGATGCTGGGTGAGGGAAGGTCCTTGCGCCACAAATCCCACGCCGAGCGTGATGAGCAGAATGCCCGCCCAGCGCTCCAGCGAGATCGCCTCGTGCAGCCAGAAGCGCGCCAGCAACGCAATGATCACGTAGCCGAAGGCCGTGGCCGGCAGAACGAAGGTGAGATCGGCCCAGGAGAGCGCCGTGAGATAGCTGGCGAAGAAGCCAATCAAGAGCGCAATCCCCAGTGCGATCCAGGGCGTGAAGACAGCCGCGATCAGCGATCCAGGGTGCGCCAGCGTAATCGCCGGCATTGCGGCCATGCCGCGCGACAGGCAACTGTCACCGAGCGGGGCAGAGACGGCGACCAGGCCCAGGATCAGGTATTGGCGCGGCGACAGTGAGTGATGAGACATTCGGTCGTTCAGTTCATCCGTTGAACGGCTAAAGAAATGAGGGCGTGCGCGACGCGCCGCCCTCATTTGATGGATTCGTTGCCGGTTTACGCGCCGGCGCCGGCGGCTGCGGGAGGCCCGGCCTGCTGCTTGCGCGATTCCTTTACCTGCCGGTTGCGTTGCGCGCGCAGCTTCAGGAACGACTTGGCCTCAACGTAGAGCCGCGGCAGGTCGCGGTTGACCATGGCCTTCCACACCACGCGGAACGCCGCCTTGGGACGGAAGTAGTACTCGTCGTAGAAGCGATGCACCATCTCCATCACGTAGTCGGTGGGCAGGCCGGGATACTCGATGTGCGCCATCTGGTGGCCGCCGCTGTCCTGCATGTCCTTGTTGGTGATGAATCCATTCTTGGCCGCGTACTCGTAGAATTCGGTTCCGGGGTACGCGTGCGCAATCGATACCTGGATGGTTTCGCAATCCAGCGTCTTGGCAAAATTGATGGTGTTGCGGATGGACTGCTTGGTCTCGCCTGGCAGGCCGAGAATGAAGTCGGCGTGAATCGTTAAACCAAGAGCATGGCAGTCGCGCGCGAAGTCACGCGCCCGCTCCACCGTGGCGCCCTTCTTGATGTTCTTCAGAATCTGCGGATCGCCCGACTCGAAGCCCACGATCAGCAGACGGCATCCAGCTTCGCGCATGGCCTTAAGCGTCTCGTAGTCCGTAGTCACGCGCGACGTGCAGCTCCAGGTGATGCCCAGCGGCTTCAGCTTCTCGCAGAGCTCGATGGTCCGCACCTTTTGGATGTTGAACGTGTCGTCGTCGAAGAAGAATTCCTTCACTTCGGGGAAGTTCTCCTTGGCCCACTTCATCTCTGCCGCAACATCGTCCGTCGAGCGCTTGCGCCAAGCGTGGCCCGAGAGCGTTTGCGGCCACAGACAGAAGGTGCACTGCGCCGGGCAGCCGCGCGTGGAATAGAGCGCGATGTAAGGATGCAACAAAAACGGCACGTTGTACCGCGTCACATCCATGTCGCGCTTGTAGATCTTTGTCGCCCACGGCATGGCGTCCAGGTCTTCAATCTGCGGGCGGTCGGGGTTGTGCACCACCTTGCCGTCTTTCTTGTAGCTGATGCCGAGAATCTCGTTGAGCGGCCGGCCGTTGGCGTACTCGACGACGGAATAATCAAACTCGCGCCGGCAGATGAAGTCCAGAGCTGAACATTCGTTCAACGCGCGGTCGGGATCGGTGGTCACCGGCGGTCCCACGAATGCAATCCTGATCGAAGGATTCGCCGCCTTGATCGTCTCGGCCAGCCTCTGGTCGCCCTCCCATCCCACCGTGGAAGTAAAGAGCACAAGGAACTCGTAGTCCTTGCAAATGTTGATGGTCTCCTCGGCGGAGACGTGGTGGGGCGGCGCGTCGAGAACCCGCGAACCCTCCAGCAGACCGGCCGGATAGGTGAGCCAGACAGGGTACCAGTAGGACTCGATCTCGCGCGTCGCCGGCCAACGTGAGCTGGCGCCGCCGTCGAAGTTCTTAAAGGAGGGAGGGTTGAGGAAGAGGGTTTTCAATGGTTTGGGCATCAATCCAATTCTACCATTCGCGATCATTTGTCAGACGCATTCGCGGCTATTGCGGAGGCAATCTTCGCAGTGAAGATTTGGGCTATGGGATTGCATAACCCTCACAGAATCAATGCGCCTTTCGCCAAGTTTGCACTTGTGGCACCCTGACCCCTGAAACCTGTTACGGCTTCTGATGCAGCTCGTCGAGCCAGTCCTGCATGTGGCCGAGGGCCCGCAGTAGGTTCAGGCGTGCCTTGCTCAGGTTCAGGCCCGCGTCGAGCGCATCCACGTAATTCTGCCTCTCATCGATGCGCGCCTGTTGCTCGGCGGTGGGCGAAAGCTGCGGCGTCGCGCCCGGCCCGTTGCCCGCGCCGTTGCCCAACTCCAACTGCGCCTCCACGCTCTTAAGCTGTTCGGCGGCAATCTGCTGCTTCAGGCTGGCAATCTCGGCCTGCGCATCCAACTCGCGCAGGCTCGCGCTCAACTGCGCGATCTGCACATCGTTCTGTTGCTGCGCCTGCTCCGCCTCGACTCGCGCGCGCAGCGCTTCGGCATTGGATTCGCGCAATTTGGCGTGAAGCCCGGGATCAAAGATCGGAACTTTGATGGAAAACCCCGTACTGAAGTTGTTAGCAGGAAGTTGGCCCCTGAAGTAACTCGAGACATTGTTCAGCAGCGTCGTATTGCGGTTGTAAAGAAGGCCGAAGCCGATTTCGGGCAACAGCCAAAGGTGTTCCTTATCGCCTTGCGTCTGGTGCTGCCTTGAGAGCGCCAGTTCCTGCGCCGACTCAACCCCGGGTGTCAGCGCGGGCATCCGATCGCCTGTAACCGCCGGAATTTCGGGAATGCTCGCGTGGTCGGGAAGAATCGAACCCACGGGCAAACCGGTGAGCGTGGAAAGCTCTTTTGCGAGAGTCGCTGCGCGGGTTTCCAGGTGCAGCCGGCTCAGCTTGAGTTGTGCCGCCGTAAGTTGCGCCTGCAAGAGAGTGCTTAGAGGATCGACGCCTGCCTCCGCGCGCTGCTGCTCGATCTCGACCAAACGCGCCGCGTCCTGCTCCTGTTCGCGCGCGGCCTCGAGCTCGTGATTCACCGCATCCAGTTCGATGTAAGCCGACGAAGCATCCAGAGCCGCCTGTTCCTGTGCGTCCTTCAATGCCAGTTGCGCCGCGTGCACGCCGAATTTTGCCGCGTGAATGTACTGGATCTGCGGCATGCTGAAGACCAGCGACTGCACAGAGCTGTCCCAGATGGTGGGCAGGGAGCCTGTGAAACCGACCTCAGGAAAAGCTGGCAGACCCGAACCAAATGCAAGCGCCGGGATGAATGCGTCGTGGGTTTGCGCCAGTTCTGCTGTTGCCTTTTGCACATCGGCCTGCGCCAGCTGCACCGTTACGCTTTTCTTCTGGGCCAGATCCACCATCGTCGTCAGCGACACCTGCGCCGGCGCCGCGGCCGCAGCGGCAACAAGAATCGCCCCAGCCAACGCCCACCGAAGCTCCGTGCCCCATCCTTTCGCGCGACCGGGGCCCCCACGAACAGGTCTTCGTTCGTGGGGTGGCTGGGCGAAAGGGTGGGAAACCACAGGGCTCGTTTCGCCTTGATCAGGGCACGTTTTTCTAGAGCGTCTCACGGTCAATGCTTGCATCAATGATTTGAATCCTGTGCCGGATTATATTCGCGCGCCATCGCCGCTGCTGCGGCAAACTCCCGCCTGGCGCCCTCGGGATCGCCGAGCTCCTGTTTCAGCCGTCCCAGCCGTACGTGGGCGATGAATGCGGGAGCCTCCTCGCTCTTCGATGAGCCCGCAAGATAATCTTCCAGCATCTTTGCGGCCAGCGCGGGATCGCGCTTGGTTTCAATCAAAATTCCCGCGCCATCATAAAGCCCCACGCCGGAATGCTTGTCCCGTTCGGCCGCGCTCACGCAGCTGTGAATGGCCGCGTCCATTTCGTTCCATCGCCGCCGGTTTCGGTAAAAATTTGCCAGAAGCGTCCACTGCTCCGCGGGATGCGGGCTGACCGCAATCGCCTGCTTGAAGTCGCGCTCGGCCGACAAATCATCCTTGCGTGCGACCGCAATGTTGCCCCGCAGCTCAAAGGCCTTTGCGGGATCCACCTTGTCCAGTTGCGCGGCAATCGTCTCGGCCTTGTCGGTTCCGCCGCCGACAATGCCCGGCGCATCTTTGTAAAATTCGCCCAAATTGGAGAGCGCTCCGGGGTTTTTCGGATCGAGCTGCACGGCCTGCTCAAATTCGCTGCGCACGCGCTTGCCCAGCGAATACGCGTTCAGGAATGATGCCCGACTGGCCTTTTCGCCCAGTGCGCGTCCCAGCCACATGTGATCGATCGAGCTGCTCGGGTCCAGGCGCACCGCCAGTTCGCACGCCTTCACCGCCGCGTCCCACTGCTGCAACGTGAAACGCACGCGGCAGATCAGATTCTGCGCCTCGGCCGCGCCCTCGCCTGAAGCTGGCAGCGGCATCAGCAGGCTCAGTGCCTGGTCTGCCTCGCCCGCTTCGAGAGCGTCATTCGCTTGCTTCAGTGTCGCCGCGGGAATTTGCGCGGAAGCAAGTGCGGCCGCGGCCATCGCCAGGCACGCCACCGGCAACGCAATCGCTCGAGCAATCCGCCTCACCGGACTTCCTTGATCGGTAAGCCCTCCTGCAGGGGCTGCCCGTTAGTGGTCCCGGTGGCGACGATGGCGCCCTCCTGAAGTCCCGAGAGAATCGGCACCTGGGTCGTGTTCGGAGCTCCGATGGTGACCGCGACACGCTGCAATTCATTGCCTACGACTTGGTAGACAAAATATTTTCCGTTCTGCTCGTGCAGGGCCTCGCGCGGCATGCTCAGCGCATTCGGCTCGCTTGAAATCGTCACGGTCACAGTTACGTTGGTGTCGGGCAGCAGGTCGTCTTCTGAGCCGTCCAGATCCACCAGCACCTCGCCCACGTTGCGCGTCGTATAGGTAACCACGGTCACCGGAAGTCGCACAATGTGGCCGTGCCATTCGCGGTTCGGCTTTGCATCCCAGCGGATAGAAACCGCCTGTCCTGTTGCCAGCCGGCCCAGGTCGGGCTCGTCAAAGTAGGCGCGCACGCGCTCGTTGCGCAGGTCGGCCATCTCCACCAGCAGCTTGCCGGTTTCGGCGAACTCCGAGGGTGCGGCGTCCATGGTGTAGATGGTTCCCGTCACCGGCGCGTAATACGCTGTCTCCGCCTCAATGTGCCGTGCCGCCGCCAGCGCCGCCTCGGCGTCGTTCAGTGCCGCCTGCGCGCGGGCAATCTCTCCGGGCGAGTAGCGATGCTGCGCGCTTTGTTGGGCCGCATTCAGGCTGGCCTGCGCGGTTTCCAGGCGCTCCCGCGCCGCGGCTACTTCGCCGGGCGACGCGGCTCCCGCCGCGGCCAGCTTGGTCAGTGCCTCCAGGTCGTGTTGCGCCTGGTCCCGCGCCAGCCGATCCTGCTCCATCTCCGCGGTGGACGCCTGCTGCTCGGCTTGGGTGCCGTTGTGCAGGGCGGCGTCCAGCGCGGCCTGCGCCGTCTTCACCGCGCTCTCGGCGCTCGCCACCTGGGCGCGCGCCGCCATGTCATCCAAGGTCAGTATCAGCTTGCCGCTGTGCACCACGTCGCCCTCCTGCGCAGACACAGTCTTCACCGTGGTGGCAAGCGGGCTGTAGTACTGGAAGTTCGTAATGGGCTCGACCTTGCCGTTGGTGCTCACGGTGTTCAACAGCATCTGGTGCTCCACCCGCGCTACGCGCACCGGCAACCGGTCGCGCAGAAAGTACCGCGCCGTGAGAAACACGACCATCAGGACGACCGCCGCACCGATCCAAAGCCACCTGCGGCTCGTTTGCGTTCTTGCTTCAGCCATGCTTTTAACCAGAGCCAGTATATAAGACTCGAATAGTTGAGGTTACGATTCAGGCAAATGAAACCTCTTAGGAAAGTGCCGGCACCGGCGTTGCTAACTCCGCTAGCACCGCCAACTCCGCAAACCCCGCTAAAATAATCCCATGACCACTGCTCCCCGCTACACCGACGAGCACGCAAAAGCCGGCCTCGACTTCAACTTTCCCCCCATCGAGACCTGGCAAAACCAGTTTCCTGGCTACGAGATTCAAATCGATGATCCCGAGCTCACTTCCGTCTGCCCCAAGACCGGTTTGCCCGACTTTGGCGTGCTCACCATCCGCTACATGCCCAAAGATCGCTGTCTCGAACTGAAATCGCTCAAAGAGTATCTGTTCAGCTACCGCAATCTGGGCATTTTTCAGGAAAATATCGTCAACCAGGTCCTTGAAGACATCGTGAAGGCCTGCGACCCGGTGTGGGCCGTGGTCAAAGGCGAATTCCGCCCGCGTGGAGGCATCGGCACCACCATCGAGGCGCGCTGGCCGCGCCCGTAAACCGAAGTAGTTTCAGGAAGTAGTGGGCGCACGTACCCCGGCTGTGATAATTGTTGTTGTTCGCGACGCTTTCTCGAGACAGGATCCGCTTGCCAAACTTTCTCCGCTCGCTGCGTCCCCGCAAAAGCCCCGCACTGGGTACGGTTCTGCTGCTCCTCGCGCTCAACCTGCTCAATTACCTCGATCGCTACATCCTGCCCGGCGCGCAGCCTCTTGTCCAGAGGGAGTTCCACTCGACCGACCAGCAGATGGGCGCGCTCACCACGGCCCTGTTTCTCTTCTACATGTTTACGGCGCCGGCCAGCGGTTGGCTGGGCGACTGGTTTCGCCGCAAGCCGCTCATTATCACCGGCGCCATTCTCTGGAGCCTGGCTACACTCGGTACCGCCTTTGTGCACAGCTATTGGAGCCTCTATACCCGGCGCGCGCTGGTAGGCGTAGGCGAGGCCACTTTCGGCATCTACGCCCCGGCCGTGCTCGCCGACTTCTATCCCGAGCGCGACCGCAACCGCATCCTCTCCATCTTCTATCTGGCCATTCCCGTGGGTGCGGCCCTGGGCTATCTGGCGGGCGGGGAACTGGGCAGCCTGTGGGGATGGCGCCAGCCCTTTCTCCTCTGCGCCATTCCCGGACTGATCGTCGCCGCGCTCTATGGCGTGTGGGGCCGCGAGCCGGAACGCGGCGCTAAGGACCGTTACCGGGCTGCGCCACCGCGGATCGACTCCTGGGCTGCGCTCGAGCGGATCGTCAAGCGGCGGCTGCGCCTCGTTAAGATGGACGCGTTCCTGACAGCGTTTGGCGTGGCAGCGATCACTTTCACCTTCGGCAGCATCCGTTTCGCGCGGCCGCGCCTGCGCATCTTCAAAAACCCGGCCTTCCTCACCTCCACCTTTGGCCTGGCCGCCATCACCTTCGCGCTGGGCGGTATCTCCGCTTGGGTGCCTACGTTCCTGCACCGCGTCAACGGCCTTTCCGTGGCCAATGCCAGCCTCGTGGTCGGCGCCATTACCGTCATTGACGGCATCGGCGGCACCATCACCGGCGGCTGGATTGCGCACCGCTGGCAGCGCACCGATCATCGCGCCCTCTACCTGATTTCGTTCTGGAGCGTTGTTTTCACGATCCCCTTCGGCGTTCTGGTTTTCTTTGGGCCGCACTCGACCACCATTCCCGCGCTCTTTTTCGCCGAGTTCTTCATCTTCGTCAATACCGGCCCGCTCAACGCCGCCATCGTGAACTCGGTGCAGGGAGCCGTACGCGCCACGGCCATCTCCATCAATCTCTTCTGCATCCACGCCTTCGGCGACACCTTCTCACCGCAGATCATCGGCGCCATCAGCGACCACTCGACCTTGAGCATCGGTCTCGGCGCGACCCTGGTTTCGCTGGTCATCGCCTGCTGGATCCTCTGGTACGGCGCGCGTTTCGCCCCGCCGTACTACGAGGCACAGCTGCCGTAATACCTCTCCACGCTCGAAGACGCGGCAGTCCTATTTGCCCGGCAGTGTCTCCTGATTCCTGGTGTTCATGAAGGCGCGGCCGCCGCCCTGGCTCCTTAGGTTGGGATCGTTCACCGGCGGCCGTTCCTGCTCCGCGTTAAAGCCACGCGCAAGTGCGGGGTTCGGCTTGAACTTCGGTGGACCGCCGTAGAACTGCCTGGCATGGCTCAGAACCATGCCCGCCCGGCCGTGCATGGGCTGCACGATGCCGCGAATCTGCACGTCCATGTCGCGATACTTCTTCAGCTCGCCCACCTCGTCGTGATCCTCCAGATAGCTGACGACGGTGAATCGGCATTGGTCGTCCGTGGTCTGCGGCGAGCACACGTCCAGGAAGCGCGTGCCATCTGGAAGTTGCACCACATCATAGATATGCGCTGAAACGCAAACGTCTTTGTTGAGCATTTGCGCGGCCTGGTCGGCCGGCACGCACGGCTTGGTTTTTCCGGCAAACGCAAGCGCCGGCACGCAAACGGCAATCACCGCCAGCAAGCGGGGGAGGTTGAACCGCATCGCAGAACTCCGTTGAGAATTGCTGACAGCGTAGCGCGATTTCGAAGCAAAGGAAAGTGATAAGCGCCGCACCGGACGCCGCGATTGGCGTGGGCTATCCGGTACGGTTTTGGCCAGTGGGGGTGCCACGAATTCTTTTCAGGAGGTGAAATCGAATGGATATATAATAAAGCTGTATATCCGGCAAGGAGGGATCGACATGAAGCTCGCCAAGTGGGGTAACAGTGCAGCTCTTCGTCTACCTGCTGAGATTCTCGAGAAGATGAAATGGAATCTGGGCGACGATTTCCGCATCGTTGCTGGCGAGGAGGACGAGATCCGTGTTGTGAGGGATCGCAGCCGGCAGCAGGCCCTGGAAGAATTTCGCAAGCACCGCGTGGAATACGATGGGAAGTTCGTCTTCGACCGGGACGAGATCTATGGGCGCTGAGGCATTCCTCGACACCAATGTCCTACTCTATGCGCTCGTTCCCGACAGGACCCTTCCACACGATCCACGCGCCGAGATTGCAGAAGAACTGCTGGCACGTGGCGGGGTAGTGAGCGTTCAGGTGCTGAGTGAGTTTTGCGACGTGGCTTCTCGAAAACTTGGCAAAAGCTGGAGCGATCTTTCACGACTGCTCGAGAACATCGAAACTCTTTGCGGCAGAGCGATTCCGCTCACTGCGGAGTTGCACAATGCTGCCGTCGCGATTTCTTCCAGATACCGGTTCAGAATTTACGATTCGACGATCATTGCCGCTGCTGTTGCGGCAAGGTGCGCTGTCCTGTACTCCGAGGACATGCAGCACGGACAGGTGATCGAAGGGATACGGATCGAGAATCCATTCCTGAGTCCGCAAGTTCCCTGATTGCTATTTCCTAGTGTGCGTCCACCAGTTCGCCGTTCTTGGCACCCTGACCGTAGTGGCTCTCCACGTAGTTGTCCAGGATCTGCTTGAACTCGGCGACGATGGTGTCGCCGCGCAGCGTGGTCGACAGCTTGCCGTCAACGTAGACGGGAGCGACCGGGTCTTCGAAGGTGCCGGGCAGGCTGATGCCGAGGTTGGCGTGTTTCGATTCGCCGGGGCCGTTGACCACGCAGCCCATGACGGCGAGCTTTAGCTCCTCGACGCCGGGATACTTCTTGCGCCACTCGGGCATGGAGGTGCGCAGGTAGCTCTGAATCTGCTCGGCCAGTTCCTGAAAATAGGTGCTCGTCGTGCGGCCGCAGCCGGGACAGCTCGTGACCTGCGGCATGAAGCTGCGGATGGAAAGCGATTGCAGGATCTGTTGCGCGGCCAGGACTTCTTCCGTGCGGTCGCCGCCGGGCTTGGGCGTCAGGCTCACGCGGATGGTGTCGCCAATGCCCGCGAGCAGCAGCGGCGCAAGGCCCGCGGTCGAGGCAATGAGCCCCTTCGCGCCCATGCCGGCTTCGGTCAGGCCCAGGTGAAGCGGGTAATCGCAGCGCGCGGCCAGCTTGGTGTAAACGTCGAGCAGATCGCGTACGCCGCTCACCTTGGCGGAGAGGATGATCATGTCGTGGCCCAGGCCGTAATGCTCTGCGGCGGCTGCGGATTCGAGGGCGCTGGCGATCATGGCCTCGATCATCACTTCGCGCGCGGGCAACGGCTCGGCCTTCTTGCTGTTCTCGTCCATCATGCGCGTCAGCAGCGACTGATCCAGCGAGCCCCAGTTGACGCCGATGCGTACGGGCTTATGATTCTCGACCGCGCACTCCACCATGGTGCGGAAGTTATCGTCGTCCCTGCGTCCGATGGAGACATTGCCGGGGTTGATGCGGTACTTGGCGAGCGCGCGGGCCGTGGCAGGATATTTCTTGAGCAGGATGTGCCCGTTGTAGTGAAAATCGCCGACGATGGGCACGCGCAGGCCGCGTTTTTCCAGGCCTTCTACGATGTGCGGCACGGCGGCTGCCGCGCCCTCGTTGTTGACCGTGACGCGCACGATCTCAGAGCCGGCAAGGGCGAGGGCCGCGACCTGCTCGATGGTGGATTCGACATCGGCCGTGTCGGTGTTGGTCATCGACTGCACGACAACCGGAACCTCCCAGCCTGCGCGCACATGTCCAATTTTTACGGTGGGGGTTTTTCTGCGTTGAATCTCCGCCATGGTTCTAGTGTACCCGCAACTGAGGCGAGCGGGCCTTTGTGGTCTCCCACCCTTCGCGCAAAGGGCCGCGCGAAGGATGGGGCACGGGCAGTTTTTTGAACGCTCGAATCACGACCGCTATAAACCGGCAAGATTTTGAAAACAAAGAGCCTTTGTATTGGCTTTTTCTCGCCCCTTACAGGGCAGATCAGACCAGGACCTTCTCGTTTTCGGCTGCCGCGTGGATGCGAATTTGCTCACAGAGAGGGCCGATGTCCATGGGCCTGCCGAAGTGCCATCCCTGGGCATAACGAACTCCGCGCTTCACAAGATACTGCGCCTGCGGTTCTGTCTCGACGCCCTCGGCAACCATCTCCAGATGCAGCGAGTGGGCCATTTCGATGATGTGCAGCACCACCTGGCTGGTAGCGCCGTCAGTATTGATGGTTTCTACGAAGGCGCGATCGATTTTGAGCGTGTCGAGCGAGAGCGACTGCAGGCACGAAAGGCTCGAGTAGCCGGTGCCGAAGTCGTCGATGGCCACGCTGAATCCCTTGGCGCGCAGTGCATCGATGATTTCAGCAGTCTCGGGGCCCTGCAGGAACGCGCGCTCCGTGGCCTCGATCTCCACGTTTTCCGGGCGTGCTCCGGAGACGCGCAGGAACTGGTCCATGGCATCGATGGTGCGGTTGTCGCAGAGGTCTGCCGCGGAAAAGTTTACCGCGACGCAGAACGTGGGATCGATCTTCAGGAACTGCGGCAGATCGCGTGCGACCATGGCGAGGACCTGCTCCGTAATGAGCTGGATCATGCCGCACTGTTCGGCCTGGGGGATGAAATAATCGGGCCGCATGTCGGCGTAGCGGCTCCGCCAGCGGACCAGGGCCTCGGCGCCGATGACGCGCCGCGTAGACAGCTCGACAACCGGTTGATACAGGACATACAAACTTCCGTCCTTGAGGGCGCGGCGGAGCATGGTGGGGAACGAGGAGTGAATGCGCGTAAGCAGGCTGACCATGAGCGAGAAGATGACGCCGCAGAGCACGCCGATGGGCAGGAAGATGACGGCAAAGTGGCTAATGCGCTGATAGATGTAGTCCTGTGGCGTTGCCACCACAACGGCGAGGTCCCACTGCGCCGAGCGGACCCGCGAGACCAGGTAGCCATTGTTCAGAATGGTGGACTGGGATCCTTGATCAATCGATTCGAACCAATCGGAAGGGAAGTTCTGGCCCTGGGCGGCGATACGATCGCGATTGGCTGCAGATGGAACGAATACGGCAAGCTCGACATCCGTGCCTTCGGTGGAAACGTCGACGGCCAGGTTCGGGTCAACGATCATCGCGAATCCGCCGACCGCAATGACGTTCAGCGGATGCGAAGGTTGACCTGCCAGATCTCTGTTGAAGTATTCTGAGACGCCCTGGTCGGTAACCAGATCCGGCTTGCCAAGAGAAATGGAGTTCGTAACTCCCTGCGAAGTGCAAAGAAGGGTATCGCGGGTGACGCGGCCGACCGCCTTCATGTAACTGGCTCCGAGATCGACCTGCCGCATCAGCTTGATGTCCTGCGGCGAGCAGGGCGGCAGGTTGGCTTGCGCCAGTCTTTGCGCGCCGTCCTTGAACTGGCTTGAGGTCTCTTCCATACGGCGCAGAACGTCCTGCGCGTTGTTGAGACTCAGCGCCTTTTCCGTCGCGTAACTTTCCCACCAAGCGAGATAAGCGGAGGCCAGAACGGGCGCAAGAAAGGCTACGAGTGCGATGAGCAGCGTGATGCCGGCCCGTGGTTTGTTCGGCATGCGTTAGCCTCTTCCCGATCGTGAACAGAAGTTACCTTGGTTTCGGATCATAGCCGAATCCAAAGGGTCATGCCATCACCCGTACGATGCAGAAGGCGAGTCTGGGAACGCCCCGGCAAGCAACCTCTATATCTTGTTTATCTCTTTGAAGGCGCGTTGATTAGGCGTTGATCCTGCGCCCGGTGCGTGGGGAGCAACATAGTATCCATCTTGAATCCTGGCCGGCGGTTCCATCCAGTCGTGCAGCCAGGGAATGTATTCAAGTAGGTCACAGGCTGTATGCGCAAAGGACAGGTGTTGATGCACCTGTGCCATTTCACCCACGTGCGGCGCTACAGGCAGGTTGGCGCTGTGCGACCTATCGGCGACCTCGAGAAACTCCTTAATGCCGGTCAGGCGCACCACGTCCGGTTCCACATAGTGCACGGCGCCCGCATAAATGAACTCGCGGAAATGGGCAGCAGTGTAGATTTGCTCGCCAAGCGCAATCGGCGTACGAATCGCCTCGGCCAGGCGGCGGAAGATGCGTTACTCTAGCTCCGTGAACAGCTCGATTCATGACACGATGCAGCATGTCTCGCGCGTGGCAGCTATGGGCGGCGGACCGTCCCTGCGCATTCGTGGTTTGCATAAGGCCTTCGGCGATGTGCGCGCCGTCGACGGCATCGACCTTGAAGTGAGACCGGGCGAGTGCTTTGGGCTGCTGGGGCCGAACGGTGCAGGGAAGACCACGACCATCGAGATTTGCGAGGGCTTGACGACGCCGGATGCAGGCACTGTCGAGTTGCTGGGGCGGAACTGGCAACAGGATGCCAACGAGTTGCGGCAGTTGATCGGGATTCAGCTGCAGGAGACGCAGTTTCCCGAGAAGCTGACCGTGGAAGAAGTGTTGCGCTTGTTTCGAAGCTTTTACCGGCACGGAATGGCGTTGGATGAGGCCATCGCGCAAGCGCAACTTGAAGAGAAGCGGCGGGCGCGCGTAGGCGGCTTGAGCGGCGGGCAAAAGCAGCGGCTGGCCATGGCGACGGCGCTGGTCGGCGATCCGGAGTTGCTGTTTCTGGACGAGCCGACGACGGGACTCGATCCGCAGGCGCGGCGTCATGTGTGGGATCTGGTGGAACGTCTGAAGCAGGCGGGTCGCACCATCATTTTGACCACGCACTACATGGAAGAAGCGGAGCAGCTGTGCGATCGCGTGGCCATCATGGATCATGGACACGTGATTGCGCTGGGCACGCCCAAGGAACTGATCGCGACGGTGGGCGGCGAGGACATTGTGGAGTTTGCAGTGGGTTTAAAAGCAACCGCAGGTCCTTCGACTGCGTTTGCCGCAAAAGATGCGGCAAACTCCGCTCAGGATGACAACTTAGAGGGAGCACAGGGCGTGGTGGACGCGGAGGCGCTGAAGGCTATTCCCGGCGTGCAATCGCATCGTGTGGATGAGGCGTTGCACCAGCTCTCCGTGAGCGAGCTGCACACAGCCGTGCCGCGCATCTTTGCCGCTCTCGAGGAGCAGGGGTTGCATTTGAG
>Ga0181533_1001033_pt1 | contig 36614 bp, 38 predicted proteins | sample PEATcosm2014_Bin_45_FD_119772 | JGI IMG/M metagenome (GOLD analysis project Ga0181533, IMG submission 119772) | Peatland microbial communities from MTU Mesocosm Facility, Houghton, MI, USA - PEATcosm2014_Bin11_60_metaG | ecosystem: Environmental > Terrestrial > Soil > Wetlands > Peat | place...
GCCCCGTATGTTTTCAGGAAACCCTGCAATAGCAACTATCTCGCGGTAGAAAACAAGGCCGGCCATCATCAGAACCAGGGCAGCCAGGACGCCGAATATAAGCGACTGCCGCGCTATCTTTATCGCGCCGGCAAAATCGCCTGCCCCTATGGAGCGTGAGAGCAGGGCAATAGTGCCGATGCTGATGGCGTTTGCAATGATAATATTTAGAAAGAATATCTGGCTGACGAAACCTACGACTGCCTGTACCTCGGGGCTGATGAACCCGGCTACGTAAACATCGGTCATCCCTACTAAAAAGTTAAAGATCATTATGAGCATAATGGGCCATGAAAGCCGCCATATGGAAAGCCATAAATTCCCAGTGATAATATTTATACGCTCATCTGAAGACAAGATAGCTCCTAATTCTGACCCCGCCAGACACTCAGCCGGGTCCCCGTATTTGACAGCAGGTTCTGAAACTCACGCAGAGGGCAGGTAAATGAAAAAAATGGAACCTTTCCCAACAGTTGACTCGGCAATGATATGACCCTTATGATTTTTAATGGCGAAGTAGCTTGCGGCAAGGCCGAACCCTGTCGCCTTGCTGCTCCCTAGCTTTTTTGTGGTAAAGTAAGGATCGAATATTTTGGGAAGCAGCTTTTCCTCGATGCCGATACCTTCGTCCTCTATTTTGATCCTGATGTAATTCCCCTGTTTTAATGAGTCACTGTTGTTAGGACCGACAACGACATTATCTGCACTTATTGTAATGCTTCCCTTGTTGTTCATTGCATCGCAGGCATTGATCACTACGTTATATATTGCCTGGCTAATCTGGTCCTCGTTTACCGTAACAGGCCAGAGTCCATCTTGAATATTATATGTGCATTCGGTATGAGATCCCTTCAGCGCAGATTCAGAGGCCGCCTTAATAAGACCGGTTATCGAAATAGTCTTTTTCTCGGATTCACTGTTCTTGGCAACCATGTGCAATTGACGAGTCAACCCCTCGGCGCGCAGGCATGCGTCTTCTGCCATGGTCAATAAATCATACAGATGGTCGTCAGGCTTCAACGATGTTTTTGCCAGTGAAATGTAGCCTAGTATGCCGGTAAGCAGATTGTTGAAATCATGAGAAAGGCCTCGGGCAAGGATCCCTATCGATTCCAGTTTTTTTGTCCTGAGCAGGTCGGTCTCAATCTTTTTGCGAGAGGTTATGTCCCTGATTGCCTCAATTACCGCAACTGTCTTGCCGGCAGGGTCTTTAAGCGGGGAGACAGTGGTTTCAAAATATTTAATACCGTTTTTTGTGTGAATGCACTGTTCAGCTACGTGGGGGTCACCGTTGATAAAAGTCATATCTGCCGGGCACCCATCGCACATTGTATCATTTCCTTCAAAGGCCTTATAGCAGTATTCTCCGATATGGTTGCCCATAAGATTTCTATGGGGCTTGTTCTCATAAAGTATCTTGAAATCTGTGTCGAGAATACGAATGCTGCCTCCCACAGCATCCAATATATTCTCACACCTGGTTTTTTCATTTTCTATTCTGGCTACGGAATCCTTAAGTGCCTGCTCAGAGCGCTGAAGCAACCCTATAGAGCGCTGTATGAAAATATACAGCATACAGGAGGTGGTCCCAATAAAGGCCCAGCCTTTAAAGGTGCTTATTTTAATAATTGTAGGGACATCGCCGAAGAGTCTGGCTATTAAAAAATCAGAAAACAATATCCACAGTCCGCCCACCAGAGCATAAGCGCCGGTTATTTTGATAGCTGCGAATTTTTTTAGAGGAATCTTTCCTGGCATGCCTTGGCTCCGTACATGGAAGTGTCAGCGTTACCGTTCGTATTTATAGATACCACAGCATGGGATTTTTAATCAATGTCACTGTCAAAAGCATACAAGGAAAAACAACCTCGTTCAGAGGGATTCGGACCTTCTGCTCTGTGTGGCAGTCAAATTTGTGACGCGCATTATCCCTATCTCGGGAGCATATACTGTATAGGGAACTTGGCTCGTCACAGTAATGACAAACTTCGGAACTTGGAGTAGCATTGCTATATATACATTGGCTGGGAATAGAAACGAAACAAAGGAGGGAACTAAAAATAATGAAGACAAAAGAGGAAGTCGAAAATCTGAAGGCCAACTGGCGGGATGACCCTTGCTGGAACGTCGAGGACACAAGAGGATTTGAGGAACACAAGGATGAACTGCTTGCTTACCGCGTTCTTTGCGAAAGCGAACGGGCGGAGAAGAGACGCATTCGGCTGAGCGAGTTGAGCGGGAAGCTCGGTATTCCGGGGAACACAAAATTGACTGAATACGTTGAACGGCTTGAACACCGGATTGAAGAGCTTGAAAAACGGCTTGATAAAATTGAGAAGAAGGACTAAACACTTCAATTCATAAATACGGTTGCATTCGGGCGCCGCTCTGCCCCAAAAGTCTTTGACTTCCGGCGACCCCGCATCCGCTTCAGCTTCGTTGCTCTCCCTCTCCGTACACAACGGTACGCCTCAGTCATGCGTCTCGCTGATAAGGCCATCGACACTCTCGGTGCGACACCGTATTTATGAACTGAAGTACTAAGTTCGGGGACCAGAGATGAAGCCGGGATGATAAAAACAGGTACGGGATAAGTCATTGAAAAACAAGTGCGCCCAGAGGGATTCGAACCCCCGGCCTGCGGATTCGTAGTCCGACGCTCTATCCAGCTGAGCTATGGGCGCATGCCTTGTTTCTATTATGTTTTCTGCTTTTCCCGGATTTTCCGGGGGGTACTTTGGGGGGAGACTTCATTTATTCCCTTTCCCGTGCCTTCTAGTTTACCATAACCGGGATTGATAATCTCCAGCTTTTTAATCGTCTCTTTGGTCCCGTTACCGAGAGATTTGAGATACAGATCAGTAGTGCTGACGCGGTTGTGTCCGAGTATCCGCTGAATCTCCGTGGTCCCCACTCCCAGCTTGGAAAGCAAAGAAGCGCCGAAATGCCTGAGACAGTGATAACTGAAAGTTTTCACTTTGGCTTTTTTGCAGAGGGTCTTCAGGAATTTGCTCCGGTATCCGTAATTTTTCCCGGTAGCGGGATTGAGAAAAAGGTATTCTTTAACCGTCTTCATCCGTCTGGTCAGAATTTCCTCCAAGACCCTGTTAATAGGAACTTTGATTTCCTTCAAATCGGAGTTCAGCCTATACGGATACGAAGGGAGGGAAAAGAAGGGTAAAATTGCGTTTTGAGACAAGTTATGCAAACCTGTATTTGCATGTTATTTTTTTGTGTTGGCTAAAAAGGGTGACGAATTTGGTATAATTTATTGGAAAACACGCTGCCTTAATTGATGGCTTTTAGGAGGTGACCCATGCATTACAGAATCACCATCGAGCAAGATGAGGACGGAGTATTTGCGGCTGAATGTCCGGCTCTCCCCGGTTGCGTTTCCCAAGGGAAGACACGCAAAGAAGCCTTGGAAAATATCCAAGATGCTATCAAGGGCTATCTGGAGAGCTTAAAAAAACATGGCGAACCTATTCCGCCTCCAATTGAAGAAGAAATAGTCGAGGTCGCTGGTTGAGTAAGTTGCCGGTTGTGTCAGGACAAGACCTTTGTAAAGCTTTAAAGGAAATGGGCTATAGCATAGACCACCAGACGGGAAGCCATATCATTCTTAGGAACGAAAACCCTCCCCACCGAAGACTAACCGTTCCAAACCATCAGGAAGTTGCCAAAGGCACCCTCAGATCAATTCTCCGCCAAGCGGGATTAACCGTGGAAGAACTTATTAACGTAATGTAAGAGCGCGTTGGGAAAAAATAAGAGGCAAGTATTTTGAATGTAGGATGTAAGGAATGGATTTAAAAAATATATTGAACAATTAAAATGAGAATAAGTGGATCAAACTGTGAATTGACCTAATTCCTTAGACAGCTATCTCCAGAGCTATCTTGTCATAGCTGATAACCGGCCTTGTTTTATGATCAGTTGCTTTTTTTTCTACGAGCCCTATCTGCTCTAAATATTTCACATCCGCAGTCACATTCTTAATATCCCTACGTGCCATGCGCGCAAGTTCATTAATAGAAGAAGGCTGTTCCATTTTAATAATATGCAAGAGTTCGAGCCGCTTAGGTGTTAGCGCCTTCCGTATCCCCTCAAAGCTTGAAAAATACATCTCGGCCTCTGTTACCGGCTTCAGTTTTTCACCCGCCTCAATTTTGCCCACAGTGTCTTTTATATCGCCAAACACGTCGCGGACACTTCTTACGCCAATTTTCACTTTTTTTATTTTCATAGCTTACCATCCCTTAAATAACGTTCTATATCTTTAGAAAAATCTTCCAACAGTTTGTCGATGCCGATAAAAATATACGCCGTTTCTTTCTCTCTATAGTGCCGATGATCTCCCATTCCCTCGGAGTTGTCATAGCCTATAACCCTAAGATTGTCTACAGTGTATGCCATCCTGTATTTATAGCCATGCGGCTTGTCAGGAGACGGCATTTGCAGCTGCCATATTTTTATCTCTATAATATTGCCGGCGTCATCTTCAACCTTCACATGCTTTACAAGATGAGATTTCATCTACTGGTATTATATGCCAGTATTAGCAAAAACTCAATGAGGGTTTTTTCGTCTTAGGTTTAATAAATTTCAGCGTAATTAGTGTACAGATTTAAAAAAACGGGCCACCATTAATTAATGATAGCCCTCAAATTATATGGGTGACTTTTTGAAAAAGCACCCCTTTTTACCCATTTCAGTCCAAATTATCCAAAGAACAAAACACGTAAATTCACTAAGTTATTGATTCTGCATTTCCCCGGAACGCTCTCTTAATCAGCGTGCCAGAAGATCAAAATAAAAAGGGCGCCTTAATAAGCGTGCCCTTTTATTACAATTCTCAAATTCCGAACGATGCGGAAACTTTTCATCCTCTCCCATATTTATCCCTGACCAATCCGTGATAATCCGATCCACAGGTTATCAAAAATCCGGGGGGACTTTGGGGGGAGAAAAACAGCAAAATAGGCTCTTTTAGCATATTTCATCCAATTAACGATTTGTACAAAGGAGATTTATCAAATAGTTACGGTTTTCTGAAATCAGAATTTGGAATTCGTAGTCCTACGCCCTATCCAGCTGAGCTATGGGCGCAAGCCTTGTTCTTCAACGGAATATTCGCCCTCAAAAAATTATTTTAACATATGACTGTCACATACTGTACCGAAAACATTGATGCTGAATTGAAAGAGTGATTGATACAGAGTAAAAACAAGTTCCCCTTTTTCTCCTGCCTTCCTTTTGACGCGCCATCAGCGATCATCGGGCAGAAAGTTTCGAGATGCATTCCTCCATATCACGGGGCAGCGGACTCGAAAATTCAATATAGCGGCCTGTACCAGGATGGATGAAGCCGAGCAGTTCGGCATGGAGCATCTGGCGGGGAAAGGCGACCCGGCCATGTTGTACCGCGACTGACGTTTTTTTGCCGTAAGTTGTATCTCCAAGCACCGGATGTCCTATTGCGGCAAAATGCACCCTGATCTGATGGGTCCTCCCCGTACCGAGTTTTGCCTCGATAAGGGTGGCAACGCCGAACCTTCCGGTTACCCTCCATCGGGTGACTGCCTCTTTCCCGTGACGTGTGCGCGTTGACATCTTCTTCCGGTCTGAAGTGGAACGTCCTATGCTCATGATAATTTCACCTGAGTCTTCCCGGATGTCGCCGTAGATGAGGGCACGATAGCGCCGGGTTATCGTTCTGTTTTCGAATTGTTCTGCAAGGCTGTAATAGGTCTTGTCATCGAGGGCGACTACCATAACGCCTGAAGTGTCCTTGTCGAGCCTGTGGACGACACCCGGACGCAAAGGCCCTCCGATGCTTGCCATTTTCTTAAAGCTGGAGGCCAGAGCATTGAGCAATGTGCCTTGCTTGTGTCCGGCTGATGGGTAAACCACCATCCCCGCTTGCTTGTCGACAACGACAAGGTGCTCGTCGCTATAGAGAATATCTATCGGAATAGTTTCAGGTGTGAGGATATCATCAGCCGGTTCGGGGCGCACTATTTCGATAATATCATGAGGTTGCACCTTGTAACTTCGGCTTGCAATCGTGTTGTTTACGAGAAGATTGCCCTCTTTAATAAGTATCTGTATCTGGGAGCGGGTTGTCCCTGTTTTGCCGGCTGCAAAAACATCGAGCCTCATTGAATGGTCTGATGGGGAAACTGTTATAATCTCCTTCATAGTCTTGCAAATATTATATCAGAGTGATAAAATTACCAATACGTTATTGTGTCGCCTGGTAGAGCGTAATAAACGTATATTTCACCCTAAAGATTACCCAACGCCCAAATATTAATAGTCGACTTAGGGCTCGCGAATAAATAGCTTGTGCATTCAGGCTCTCAGATTCAGGTCAGATTTGGCTGATCCGACTGAGCAAAACCGCAGGCGTAGCATAACTACGTTCCGTCCCAAAAAATCTAACGTTTTTTTTGGGGGCGCCTATGAGATGCATCAATGTGCAAGTTGTTAATTTTTCGAGCCCTTATAAGGGAGGGATTGTTGTGAAGCTTAACGAACTCACTATTTCAGATGTGAGGAAGCTGCTCGACAACAGGGAAGTCACGCCCAGGGATGTCCTTGACGATACAAGCAAACGCATCAGCGAGGTCGAAGGCCGGGTCAGGGCTTTCATAACACTTACCAGCGAAACTGCATACGGAATGGCTGATGCAGCCGGAGAGGCAATTGCGTCGGGTAAGTCAGATCTTCTTACCGGCGTTCCTGTTGCGGTCAAAGATAATATGTGCACAAAGGGTATAGCTACCACTTGCGCCTCGAAAATCCTTTGTAATTTCATTCCGCCTTATGAAAGTACTGTTACGGGACTGTTGAGCAGGCAGAACTATGTAATGGTCGGGAAGACAAATCTGGATGAATTTGCCATGGGGTCCTCTACAGAAAATTCAAGTTTTCATACGACAAAAAACCCCTGGAATCTTGACTGTGTGCCTGGCGGCAGCAGCGGCGGCTCTGCTGCTGCGGTTGCCGCTGACGAATGTATTGCCGCGCTCGGTTCCGACACAGGCGGCTCGATACGGCAGCCGGCAGCCCTGTGCGGTATAGTTGGACTGAAACCCACCTACGGCCGGGTGTCGAGGTACGGGCTTGTCGCTTTTGCCTCATCGCTTGACCAGATAGGGCCAATAACCAAGAATGTTACGGATGCGGCCATAATGCTGAATAGCATCAGTGGCTTTGACTATTCTGATTCAACTTCTGCGCCGGTTGATGTGCCTGATTTTGCACTTGCACTGGGACAGGATATCAGGGGATTGAAGATAGGCATACCGAAGGAATACTTTGTCGGGGGGATGGATAAAGAAGTGGAGGACGCGGTACTCGCAGCCATAAAAAAGATCGAGTCACTGGGGGCTTTTGTCGTTGAAGTCTCTCTTCCTCATACAGGTTATGCGATTGCAACTTATTATATACTTGCCACCTCTGAGGCGTCCTCAAACCTTGCCCGCTATGACGGCGTCAAGTATGGCTTCAGGGCCGGCGGAAAAGATCTTCTTGAGATGTACATGAACACGCGGGCCCAGGGGTTTGGTCCCGAGGTCAAAAGGCGGATAATGCTCGGCACCTATGCTTTGTCAGCCGGGTATTACGACGCGTATTACAAGAAAGCACAGCAGGTAAGAACATTAATAAAGCAGGATTTTGACAATGCTTTTACTCAGGCTGACGTAATCGTTACCCCAACATCGCCCAGCGCTGCGTTTAAGATCGGTGAGAAAGCAACCGATCCGCTCCAGATGTATCTGTCTGATATTTTCACCATATCGATAAATCTGGCGGGCGTTCCAGCCATGTCCATCCCCTGCGGTTTCACTGAGGCAAATTTGCCGATCGGTCTTCAGTTAATCGGCAGGCATTTTGATGAAGAGGCCATTTTTAAAGTTGCCTATGCCTATGAGCAAAGCACTAATTGGCATACAAGGAGGCCTTCTCTATGAGCATTCAGCAAAACGACGCATGCTCCATGAAGACAGGGACCTTCGGCAACTCCAAATATGAAGCGGTTATCGGGCTTGAAGTGCACGCCCAGTTGCTGACGGACACAAAGTTATTCTGCGGCTGTTCCACAAAATTCGGTTCCGGACCCAATACCCAGACATGCCCCGTCTGCATAGGCATGCCGGGAGTCCTGCCGGTCCTTAACCGGAAAGCGGTTGATTTTGCCATTAAGACCGGGCTTGCCATGAACTGCAGTATCGCCCCTTACAGCAGGTTTGCCAGGAAAAATTATTTCTATCCGGACTTGCCGAAAGGCTACCAGATAAGCCAGTACGAACTCCCGTTATGCATAGGCGGCTTTATCGAAATAGTTGTTGACGGAGAGGTCAGGAAGATCGGCATCACAAGGATACATATGGAAGATGATGCCGGAAAAAATATCCATGAGGAAAAGGGGAATTACAGTTTTGTCGATTTGAACCGTGCCGGCGTCCCCCTTATGGAAATCGTTTCAGAGCCTGAGATCAGAAGTCCTAAGGAAGCTGCGGAGTACATGAAAAAAATAAGGAGTATCCTCAGGTATCTCGGTGTGTGTGACGGTAATATGGAACAGGGTTCTCTCAGATGCGATGCCAATGTGTCTATGCGCCCTGTCGGGCAGACGAAGTTCGGGGTCAAGGCGGAACTGAAAAACATGAATTCTTTCAGATTTGTCGAAAAGGCGCTGGAATATGAGATAAGACGCCAGACAAAAGCGCTGGAGGAAGGCGGTAATGTCCTGCAGGAGACGAGACTCTGGGATGCAGGGGCGGGTATTACTCAGTCCATGAGGTCAAAGGAAGAAGCTCACGATTACCGGTATTTCCCTGATCCGGACCTTGTGCCCATGGCAATAGGCCGGGAAACAATTGATGCTGTAAAGGCAGATCTTCCGGAATTGCCTGATGCAAAACGCGAAAGGTTTGCGGTCCGGTATGGCCTGCCCGAATACGATGCAGATCTCCTGACCTCGGAAAAGGCTGTTGCTGAATGGTATGAGCGTGCTGTCAGCGAGGGCGGACAGCCCAAAGCAGTGTCAAACTGGATGATGGGTGAAATGATGAGGATGCTTAATGAGGACGCCATATCAATTGAAGACTGTCCATTGAAGCCAGGTCAGCTTGCCGGAATGCTCAGGCTTATCGAGAACGGAACAATAAGCGGGAAAATAGCGAAAACGGTTTTTGAAGATATGTTCAGGAGCGGTAAAGATGCAGAGAGCGTGGTCAGGGAAAAGGGACTTGTACAGATAAGCGATGAGGGCGCCATAGAGAAAGCTGTAGATGAAGTCCTGTCTAAACATGCAACAGAGGTTGAGCGTTTCAGGGCAGGAGATGAAAAACTTATAGGTTTTTTCGTCGGTCAGGTCATGAAGGAGACCAGGGGGAAGGCCAACCCTCAAATGCTGAATGAACTGCTGAAGAGGAAACTGGGGCCAGGTTGATTCCCTAAAACGGGAAGCAGGTCCTTAAATTGTAAAAAAAATTGTAAAAAAAGCTTTCATGTTCGACTTTTTTATAGTACAATTAAAGCTAGAGTTGCAAGGCATGTTAATTGCTATAACACTATCAGTAGAAAGGGGGTGAAGAAATGAAATATTTTTCAGCATTGTTAGTTGTAATTGTTGCGCTTATGTTTGTTGTCGGCGGTGCAATGGCGGTTCCTGCTGGTAAGACTGTTGAGTTTGCGGGCGGCGGGCAAGGTAAGGTTGTTTTTGCAGGCAAATCTCATGCTGATGCAGGTTTGAAATGCGGTGACTGCCACACAAAGATTTTTCCTATGAAGAAGACAGAAGGTGTTTTCAAAATGGCTGAGATGAAAGATGGAAAGGCTTGCGGAGCGTGCCATAACGGTACGAAGGCTTTCAGCACGTCTGACGCAGCCAACTGCGCCAAGTGCCACAAGAAATAGTCTTTCTCTGAATAATAAAAAAAGGCGACCTTATCGGTCGCCTTTTTTTATTATTCTTTGCGCCGCCTCACTTCAGGTAGGTAAGCCACGATTCATATTTCTTGTTTTTACCCTTTACGATATCGAAAAAGACGGACTGCAATTTCTTCGTTATTTTGCCGGCCTTTCCATCTCCGACGGTCCTGCTGTCAAGTTCCCTTATAGGGGTAATCTCTGCCGCCGTTCCGGTAAAGAATGCCTCATCGGAGATATAGACCTCATCACGGGTAAACCTGGTTTCGACTGTTTCTATGCCCAAATCTTTTGCAATAGTAATTATACTGTCACGGGTGATCCCTTCGAGAATCGAGGTCAACGGAGTCGTCTTGAGAGTGTCATTTCTTGAAATAAAGATGTTTTCCCCGCTGCCTTCGGAGACATATCCCTCGGTATCGAGGAGCAGCGCCTCGTCATAGCCGCAGGAAATTGCCTCTTTTTTAGCAATCTGTGAATTGACATAATAGCCGCAAATCTTGCCGCGTGACATATTTGAGTTCACATGATTTCTTATGAAAGAGGACACTTTAACCCGGATGCCATTTTTCAGGCCATCCTCTCCCAGATATGCCCCCCACGGCCATACGGCGATCGCAACGGATATGGGGCATCCTTTTGGATATAGTCCCATGGCTCCGTAACCGATATATACCAGCGGCCTGATATAGCATTCCTTGACTTTGTTTGCCTTGACAGTCTCAATTATCGCCTTTTTAATTTCCTGCTTAGTGTATGGAATCTTCAGAAGGAATATTTGCGCCGACTGGAAAAGCCTGTTGATGTGATCATCCAGTTTGAAGATGGCAGGGCCTCTTGGCGTACTGTAGCACCTGATACCTTCGAAGGCCCCAAGCCCATAATGCAATGTGTGCGTCATAATGTGCACCGTTGCCTTGTCCCACGGCGCCAGCTTGCCATCCATCCATATCTTATCTGTTTTCTGAAGCATAAGATATTATTTATAACAATAGTATACAGAACATGTCAATCTTATTTTATGAACAGATAAAACTGGCTAATCAATAAGGAATTACCGCATCAAAATCAACCAGCATGCGGGCGACGTCGCCAGCGGATAATAACGCCAGGCCGTTTCCGGGTATAGTGGAGAATATCTTCGCATTCATTTCACCGAGGGTCTGGAGGTTGAGATCAGTTAAGTCTCCGGGTTTAAGGGCGTGTTCCATGACAAAAACGGTCACCAGGTTGTCGGCAAGAGTAAGGCCTACTGCCATTCTGAGGGCCTCCTGCTCTCCGTCAGTTACAATAACGGCGACTTTTTTCCTCATGCAGCGCCTCCTGCCACTATAGTAACATACGGAAATCGTTCCCCTGCTTAAAAGCACCTACTGTTGGCTTGTCGTGAGTCCGTAACGGCCGTGAAACGTGAAGCGTGAAAAAAAGGCCGTAAGACGCGAGTCGTGAATCGTGGGAAGTGAACACAAAGTCCATTTTTTTATTTTTTTCTATTCACGTTTCACGATTCACGGCCTTTACAATTCCGGACAGGCCGGAATGGCAAGATCACAAACCCATTGTTGACTGTACAGCAGCCGGTATGATACGGTTAATCATAATAGCTTGAATAGTTGCCCATATCAGCCGTGGAAAAGTTTATCTCTGTAATAATCCCCAACTATAACGGAAGCGCTACAATAGGCAAATGCCTGGAAGCGGCGTTTGCGTCTGTCTATGGGAACTTCGAGGTCGTAGTTGTCGATGATTGTTCGCGTGACAATTCTGCGCTGATCATAAAGCAGTTTCCCTGCAGGCTCATAGAACTCAAAACACACGGGGGCGCTGCAAAGGCAAGGAATACAGGGGTGCTTCACAGCAGGGGAGAGGTGTTTTTCTTTGTCGATGCCGACTGCCTTTTATCTGTTGATACACTGTCTTTGGCGAACAGAGCGATTACTGAGGCAGACCATGATACGGTTATCGGTGGTACTTATACGCCAATTCCCTACGATAAAGACTTCTTCAGTACCTTTCAGTCTATTTTTATCCATTATTCGGAAATTAAGAACAGCGGCAGACCGGATTACATAGCAACCCATGCAATGGTAATTTCCGCTGAAACATTCAGGAAAGCGGGCGGTTTTAATGAAGGCTTCATGCCTATCCTTGAGGATGTGGAGTTCAGCCACAGGCTTAATCGCGGAGGCTGCCGGCTTGTGATGGACCCTGGGATAACGGTCCGTCATATATTTAATTTCACGTTTAAGCGGTCCATTTTGAACGCATACAGGAAGGCCCGATACTGGACCACGTACTCGATTGTTAACGGCGATATCCTTGCTGATTCAGGCACTGCTTCAAGGGAACTCAAGGTCAATGGCATAGCATATTGGGCATGTCTGTTATGTTCGCTGCTTTTTGTCCTGACGGGTGTCGCTGCCTGGCTTTTTCTCCTGGCCGTTTTTGTAGGACTCAATATTTTTGTCAGCCGCGGCCTTTTATCTGAATTTTATAAAACCAGGGGCTTCCAATTCGCTCTTCCTGCAGCGCTCTATTATCTGTTGTTGTATCCTGCGCCAGTATGGGTTGGCACTGCTGCAGGGCTGACAGCATACGTGAGACAACGTGGAAAATGCGGTTAGTACTCCATTTCATAAATACGATTACATTCGACCGCCGCTGCATCCTCGCCGGCGTCGTTGCACTCCTTCGCCGTACTCAACGGTACGCCTCAGTCGCGCGTCTTGCCGCCGCGGCGCAGCGACGCTCTCGGTGTGACACCGTATTTATGAAAAGGAGTACTTAGTGTAGTATTATAGATTATGTATTCACCGGCACGGCATATCGGGCATATTTTCAGGAAAACCAGACCAATTCACCTGACGTTATTTTTGACACGCAGATGTAACGCACATTGCCCGTTCTGTTTCTATCTGAGAGGCAGGCTCCGGTCTACGGACTGTCCCACCGCCGAACTCACGTTCAGTGAAATTGAAAAAATTTCTCATTCCATGGGCAGCCTCCTTTGGCTTGCTTTCTCGGGCGGAGAAATTTACCTGAGGGACGACCTTGTCGAAATAAGCAGTGTCTTCTACAGCAACAACAGACCTGCTATAATGCTTTATCCGACAAACGGCCTTCTCCCCGGTGTCATTCGGTCCAAGACTGAGCAGATACTGAAGTTCTGTAAAAAAAGCGTCATTGCCGTAAAGCTTTCCGTTGACGGTCTTGATGGGGCACACGATGCCCTGCGCAATACTCCGGGGAGTTTTGAAAAAACAATGCAGACATACAGAGCGCTTGGAGAACTTGTCGACGCCTACCCTAACTTCGAACTTGGTGTCAATACGGTGTTCTGCTCGGGGAACCAGCATGCCATGGATGACATAATCGATTATGTGAAGGAACTGGAGCATATAAAGACCCATACGGTCTCGCTGGTGCGCGGAGACCTGGTGAACGGACAGTATAAAGATGTGGACATCGAACTCTATAATCGGGCAATAGACCGGCTTGAGAGCGACCTGAAGAGCTGTTGCTCCCGCAGATACCGGTTCAGGGGGGGGCGAATCAAAGCTGCCCAGGACATTGTTCAGCGGCGTTTGATACACAGGACATATCACGAACAAAAAAGGCTTATCTCCTGTTATGCGGGCAAGCTGAACCTGGTGATTACCGAGTGCGGTGATGTATTCCCCTGCGAAATACTCACCGAAACTTTTGGAAATGTGAGGTTCGTTGATGGTGATATCAACAAGCTGCTGAGCACTGACAAGGCTGCGGGAATTGTCCGTTCAATATCAGACAGGAAATGTTATTGCACTCACGAGTGCTATTTCATGACCAATATTTTGTTCAATCCCGCTCTGTACCCGGCTGTGGCCAAGGAATACCTGGCGCTGGGCGCTCCACCCGGGGATATGTGCTGAGTCGCAAACAGGTAGCAATTTAGAAGGTTGGAGGGTTAGGGGGTTAGACAATCAGAAGTGGGGCCAACCCTCTAATCTTCTAACCCTCCAATCATCGCTTCTATTAGGGTTCTTACCAATTTTTGACAGAATGAGGTAATATAAATTGCATATATTTTAATTAGAGAGGGAGTCACGCATGAAACGATCGCGAACAATGACGTTCTTTGCTGCCATTTTTATCATATGCTGTGCTGCTTCATCTCTGGGCGCCGATGCACAATCGTACTTTGACAGCGCAACCAGGTTTTACAATGATGGTAAGTTCGCCGACGCCGTTAAAGAATACAGCAAGGCAATTTCCCTCGTCCAGGACCGTTCGGAGCCTTACTATTATCGCGGTAAGGCCTATTACAACTTGCGTCAATACGATGAGGCAATCGAGGATTTCAACAAGGCCATTATCATCAAATCCGACGATGCGGATATGTATCATGACCGCGGCCTTGCATACTTCAGGAAAGATTTGTTCGGCAAAACTATCGAAGACGATACAAAAGCTATTGCACTCAACCCAAAATTTGCTGCGGCCTATCAGAACCGCGGCATTTCCTATTCCAGAAGGGGTCAATACGATGAGGCAATCGACGATTTCAACAAGGCGCTTTCTATCAGGCCGGCTTTTGTGGAAGCATATGTTTCCAGAGGGTTTGCTTATTTGAAAAAGGCAGAGGCCGATTATAAAAAGGCATGTGACATGGGCGAGAAAAATTCCTGTGATAACCTGAAACAGCTTTCCGAACAATAACAAGTTGTTTATTCGAGGGCACTTAAGGGTAATATATGGAAGATAAGAGTCTCAAAGACCTGACAGAAGATTGGCTGAAGGAGAAAACAAAAGGCGCCTGCGGCGAGGACCCTCTGCAATGCCTATCGTCATCTTTTGTGGATGATAAAAAGAACAATACAATGTATATCAGGTGCGTCAAATTTAAGTCCCGATGTACTTTTAAGTGCGAGGAATGGGCGTAGCGTAGCCGCTTGGAACCTGATGCGGGAAAATATCCTTGGCAATGCAGAGATTACTGCTTTGACTGCGGCTGATTACAAGATTGTCATCAGGAAATTGAAAGAGGGCGGACTCTCTGGCGGGATTATCTATGATGCGCTTATCTGCTCATCGGCCATAAAGGCGCACGCTGAAAAGTTGCTTACGCTGAATGGCGCTGATTTCAGGCGACTCCTGATGGCAGAGGGGGTTGATATTGTAGAGCCCTGATGTTTGAAATAAACCAAACAGTCTATTCGTTCACTCTTGTGCCCCGCTTGTTTTTTCCCCTTATCTTCTGCTCTCGATCTCTTTGTTAAAAAAGCTTTCCCTTCTTTTTCCAGAAAGTCTTTGAAGAGCGAGCATCGCGAGCTCATCCGTACCTGGTAATCCGCACGCCGCTCGGTAATGCCTGCGCTTGTTTCCGTGTTGTCCATGCCCGTTACTGCTCCTTCCTTTTTTATAGCAGCATGGCATTACTGGGGCGTGTCCGGCAGCTTACATTGCCACTCACTGCTGGACTATCCGCATCATAAAAACGTAACAGCTTATCTTTCCATTCGTTTGCGTACTCAACGCCGATACGTTTACTTCTTTTTATCCGCAGTCGTATTCGGGAACCGGAGAGAAGATACAACCTATCGCCGCATAGATCCATGCTATGGTAAGATCGGGTGATTTTGAGAGCCCGCGTGAGTTTGCCAGGGCCGGAAAGATCAGCTTGCCACTCATCGAGAGGTTCGGCCGCGCGGATAAGCACGGCCTGTGCTTTGCCAGTTTTACCCACGACAATATTGAACATGTTGTACATCCCGTAGATGAGGTAGACGTACGCATGACCAGCAGGGCCGAACATGACCTCGGTCCGTTTTGTCCTGCCTTTAGAGGAGTGGGAAGCAAGGTCATTCGGGCCGAGATATGCTTCGGTTTCTACGATGCGCGCCCGGTACTCCTTGCCCCGAACACGATGCACGAGAATTGTTCCGATCAAAGCGCGCGCAAGCTTGATCGCGTCTTGATGAAAAAATGACCGGCCGAGCTTTTTCATAGCACTGTTATCTTACCATCAAAAACCAGATTGTTGATTACATAACGTCAATCTTCTGTCTGTGAGCTATAGTACGACCGGAAAGCATTATACCTGGTGAAATTTGAAAATCGAGATGAAACAAGCAGTGGCATCGGCCGGATCGTTTTTCTGCAGTCGAGCGCCCCGGTTATTTGCAGTGGGCGAGTTACGTCGAGCCCACATATATAACTTGAACTCAGATGATTTTCTATATGTACAGCAGGGTGACAGAGAGGGCTAATGGCTCGCAAAGCCAAAAGTAGGCGCTTCCAAGCGGTAAATTATCCTGCCTATGCCGGAAAAGCGAAAAAGTTTCGAATAGATTTTAGATGAGGCAACGAATACTATTTCGATTTCCAAGCTGCATGCCCAATTCCTTGAACTCATTAGCCGGGATTCCAAACCCGGTCATCCCCTCGTAAGCCTGCGGTATTTTATCCGATGCGGCTGGTCTGCCGAGGCGCCAAGACGCGCCTTTCTGTCACTTTCATAGTCCGAATAATTTCCTTCGAACCATACAACCTTACTGTCGCCCTCGAAGGCGAGGATGTGTGTTGCAATCCTGTCGAGGAACCATCGGTCATGACTTATTACGACCGCACAACCGGCAAAATTTTCGAGTGCTTCCTCAAGAGCGCGCATAGTATTTACGTCCAGGTCATTTGTCGGTTCGTCAAGCAGCAGTACATTCGCCTCTTCCTTAAGCATGCTCGCCAGGTGCACACGGTTCCGTTCTCCTCCTGATAACGTGCCCACTTTTTTCTGCTGGTCCGGACCGGAAAAATTAAAGCGTGCCACGTATCCGCGGGAGTTGACCTGTTTTTTGCCGAGTTGGATGGTGTCTTGACCGAGGGAAATTGTTTCCCATATAGTCTTGTCGGGATCCAGGGAATCACGGCTCTGGTCCACATAGCCCAGTTTTACTGTCTCACCGATTTTGATTGTTCCTGAATCCGGCGTTGCCTTTCCGGTAATAATTTGGAAAAGTGTTGTTTTGCCGGCCCCATTCGGGCCAATGACGCCTACTATTCCACCGGGAGGCAGGGAAAACGACATTCCTTCAAACAGGACCTGGTCGCCATAGGCCTTGCTTACATTGTCTGCCTCGATGACAGTATCTCCCAACCGCGGTCCCGGAGGTATGTATATCTCAAGCTCAGCCGCCTGTTTTTCCCTGTCCTGCCCGAAAAGGGATTCATAAGAATTTATGCGTGCTTTCGATTTGGCATGCCTTCCCCTCGGAGACATCCGTATCCATTCAAGTTCGCGCTGCAAGGTTTTCTGACGCTCGCTTTCGGATTTTTCTTCCTGTGAGAGCCTGTTCTTTTTCTGCTCCAGCCATGACGAGTAATTACCTTTCCACGGAATACCCTGTCCTCTGTCCAGCTCCAGTATCCATCCTGCCACGTTATCGAGAAAATAGCGGTCGTGAGTGACGGCGATAATAGTGCCGGCGAAATTCTGCAGGTGGTGCTCAAGCCATGCGACCGATTCTGCATCGAGATGGTTGGTTGGTTCATCAAGCAGGAGGATATCAGGGTTTTGGAGCAAAAGTCTGCATAGTGCAACACGGCGTTTTTCACCTCCGGACAGCACCATGACAGGCGTATCCCCTGGGGGGCAGCGTAAGGCGTCCATCGCCATTTCCAGGTGTGAATCGAGGTCCCATGCATCCAGTGAATCAAGTTTCTCCTGTACCACGCCTTGGCGCTCGATAAGTTTGTTCATCTCATCGTCTGACATAGGCTCGGCAAACTTCTCGTTAATCGCGTTATATTCATTTAGCGTAGTGACAATTTCCTTGACGCCCTCCTCGACAATCTCGCGAACGGTTTTTGTGCTGTCAAGTACCGGTTCCTGTTCAAGATGCCCGATGGTATGTCCGGGTGAGAGGACTGTTTCTCCGTGAAAATCTTTGTCAACGCCCGCAAGAATGCGCAAAAGCGAGCTTTTCCCAGAACCGTTGAGTCCTAGTACGCCTATTTTTGCGCCATAAAAATATGAGAGATAAATATCCTTTAATATCGGTTTTTTATCATAATATTTGCTCACGCCCACCATTGAATAAATTACTTTGTTGATTTCCGTGCTCATCTAGACCGCTTCCCTCCTTCAGAATCAAGGCAAAGGTAAAGGCAGAGGTAAAGGTAAAGAAAAGAAAAAATCACTGTGTATCCTTTCCTTCTACCTCTGCCTCTGCCTCCTACCTTTACCTGTTTTCACTATAGTATAATGACATAATGAATGAACTATCAATGAATAAAACCGCTTACAGCCTCTATGAGCTGAATACCGCCATTAAATCCGCCATCAGCACGGCCTTTTCTGAAGCATACTGGGTTACGGCTGAAATAGCCGAGCTCAAATGTAACCAGCGGGGGCACTGCTATCTTGAACTGGTAGAAAAGGATGATGCCAAAACTGTTGCCCAGACCAAGGCGACCATATGGGCTTATGAGTACCGGAAACTAAGCCATAAATTCCAGGCCGCTACTAATGAGTCTATACGGCCGGGTATGAAAATAATGCTTCTTGCCGTCGTGAATTTTCATGAGGTGTACGGGTTAAGCCTCAATATCAGGGACATTGACCCTACGTATACCCTCGGTGAGATGGCGCGAAAGAGGAAGGAGGTCATCGAACGGCTGAGGAAAGAGGGTCTCCTTGAACTGAATAAAGGCCTCCCTCTGCCTTTGGTTCCCCAGAGGGTTGCGGTCATATCTTCCCCTACTGCCGCGGGTTACGGGGATTTCTTTGCTCAGCTTGATACCAACCGGTACGGCTATAAGTTTGTCCATGTCCTTTTCCCTGCATTGGTGCAGGGCCTGGATGCTGAGGGTTCTATTATTGGAGCATTACGTAAGATCGCGAAATACCGGCATTTGTTTGATGTTGCAGTTATCATCAGAGGAGGCGGGTCTGCCGTTGATCTGAGTTGCTTTGACAATTATGATCTCGCAGCGGAAATAGCCGGATGCCCTCTTCCGGTCATTACCGGCATAGGCCATGAAAAAGATGATACTGTTGCAGATATCGTAGCTCATACCAGAATGAAAACTCCGACAGCGGTTGCAGAATTCCTTGTCTCAGGACTAAGAGGTTTTGAGGACAACGTTATTGATATACGGAACAGGATAAAGACATATACTGCCAGACTCCTGCAGGATCTCCGCTACCGGCTTTATTCGCTTGCCCGGCACCTCGGCCATGTCCCCGGCCGGGCGGTTTCAGCCCAGCTTAATAAGCTGCTACTCCTTCAAAGCAGTCTCAGGAATCTTGCAACCCGGCGTATACAAAAGGTGGACCATACGCTCGATAGGACCGAGCAGGCGTTAAGACTTCTTGATCCGGTCAATGTGCTCAGGAGGGGCTATAGCATTACCCGCCACGATGGGAAAATTCTTAAAGATGCTTCGCTTGTAAACAAGGGGGCGTCGATTGATACAACACTTTACAAAGGTAACATTGTCAGCATTGTAGGAACACAAAGGAGGATGCGGAACCATGAGCAAGAGCAAGCAGCCTGCTTACTCCCAGGCTTTGATGGAGCTGGAGCAGATAATCAGTGAGATAGAAACAGAAGATGTTGATGTTGATGTGCTGGCAGAGAAGGTAAAAAGGGCCGCCCTTCTTGTTAAACTTTGCAAGACGAGACTGAGGAATGCAGAGGAAGAAGTTAAGAAAATAATGGCTGAAATAGAGGCTGATTCGAATGAAGGCAGTGAGCTTGACGAAGACGATGAGCCGGAGGTCGAATAACGGTAGTGGGTCATTTTGTTTTGGGCCCGATGGTTATCGGCTTGGAATGGACAGAGGCGGGTTTTGACCCGGCCAACCTGAAGTCTTTCGAAGAATCTATCCGAGGATTTAACGAAGCATGCTGAGATAATAAAAAAATGGAGTATCGATGATGGACCGACGGCGATTTATCGGGAGCGTTTTAAAGGGAGAGCGTGTGGACCGTCTGCCCAGGGCGCTGTTCGGCGCCGGCCTGTGGGCATACCGTCAGACCGGTTTGACCATAGAGGAACTCGTATACGACCCTGCGCGCTTTGCGGAGACCCTGGGGGATTTCTTCGGTCAACTGGATACGGACATCGTGTTCGCCGGCTCTGGTCTCAATACCTTTGCAGCCGAGGCCATCGGAGGTCAGCTGACCTTTAGGGCTGAGCAGGCGTCGCTTCTTTCGTTCCCGCTGATACAGAGCGCTGAGGACGCCCGCTATCTCGAAAGAGTGGACATCACCACTTCTCCTTATACACTTGCATTGATTGAAATGATAACGGTACTGAGGCGGCGCCTTCCCGACCGGTTCCTCTGCGCCACTTCCTGGGGTCCCTTCACCTGGGCCATGGTCCTCTGCGACTGGAAGCTCCTGAAGGAGAAGACCGTTATGGACAAAATATTTATACGGGAGGTGTGCGAGCTGGGCGTCAGGCTTTCGACAGCTCTCTTCGAGCCGCTCATCGCGGAGGGTCTTATCGACGGCATTTCCGTGCCCGAAGGGGCTGTTACACTGATTCCGGATGATCTGTACCGCGAAGTGGTCCTCCCCTGCGAACAGAGGCTTTTCGAAAAGGTAAAACAGCACGGTCTCCGATGTTTTCTGCACCAGTGCGGCAATATCAGCTCACAGCTTGAGTACTATCCCCATACCGGCGCCGATTGCATCTCCATTGATACCGGAGTGCCGATTGGCGAGGTATACGAGCGCTTCAGGGAACGACTCGTCACTGCAGGAAATGTTGATGTCATAAATACTATATTCGGAGGAGACCCCGCGCTGCTCTGTAAAGCGGTTTCAGACTGCGTCGGTCAGATTTTAGACCCATTCCGAAAGTACATTCTGATGCCCTCCTGCGACCTTCCGCCGGATACCCCACTGCATAACGTGAAAGAATTTCTTTCCTGCGCAGACCGTCTCTCCATTGATTAAAACAATCCTTGCTTCAAAGTGCCCTCTGCCATGACTGGTGGAACGCCCTGTACGGCCTTTTGGGGCCTCTATATCTTACTTATGAATGTGCAATTTGTTGTTTTGAAAAACTGTCAAAGCCCGCTATTGCACTGATGACAACCATACAACCGTCATAAAGGTCTCTAATTCTGATAAACTCCTCCGTAGAATGCACTTTCTGCATGCCTGTTGAGATATTGATGGCCTGGATGCCTTTTTGGTTAAAGATATTTGCATCAGATCCTCCACCCGTAACTACATATGCCGGAGATAAAGAGCATTTTTTAAAAACGCTTCCGAGATAAAGAAGGAATGGCGACCCGCGGTCAATTGAGTATGCAGCATATTCTTCCCGCTCTGTTATGTTAATTTCGGCATGACTCCGTTCTGTAATGCCCCGGGCAGTCTCAAAGATTGTTCTTTTTGTCTGTTCCATTTTCTCGGCGCTGTGTCCCCGGATCTCTCCCTTTATGAAGACTTCCTGAGGGACAACGTTGGTGGCTGATCCGCCTTTGATAATGCCTATGTTTGCCGTGGTTTCGGGGTCTATCCTTCCATCAGGAATTTCAGTGATAATACGCGAAGCGACCCGTATGGCGCTGATACCGCGCTCAGGCTCTATCCCGGCATGGGCCGACTTTCCTAAGATCCGCATTTCATAGGTGATGTGGGAAGGGGCGGCAACTATCAGGCTGCCGACGCTGCCGCTTGAGTCCAGAACAATCGCATGCCTGCCCCTGATCCCGGCAAAATCAATATTCCTGGCGCCAAGCAGGCCTATTTCCTCTGCCGAGCTGAAAATAATTTCAATGTCGCCATGAGGAATGCCCTGCTCTTGCAGGACGAGGAGTGCTTCAATAATCTGGGCGAGGGCGCCCTTGTCGTCGGCGCCGAGGATGGTTGGGCCTGTAGTCCTGATAATGTCGTTCTCGATAGAGAACATTATGCCTTCGGAGGGTTCTATGGTGTCCATATGTGCGCTTAAAATGAGAGAAGTGACTGACCGGTTTTGACCTTCTTTAAAGGCCATGAGATTAAAAGAATCACCGTAGTCCTGCATGGTTACGCTGCATCCGGCCTTGCGTAATTTCTCCGCAAGCAATTTTCCTATTTCGCCTTCGTTTAATGAAGGGGAGTTAATCTTTATGAGTTCTATAAAGGTGTTTATCAGCCGCTCGCTATTAATTGAGTAAGCACTATCCATATGCTGTTGCCTCCGGGTATTTGTCCTTTCTTTCTTAATCAACCCTGCTACACCTATCATACGATAAGAATTGCTGTCGGGCAATCAAAGGAAAGAGGCATGTGTCAGGGTAACTGTTTAGAGAGGTGAGCTGCCGCAAATCGTAGTGGAGTTTCCCTTAATTTTTCTACTAATCTTGAATGACCTTGACAATTATATTCAATTAAAGTAATCTGATTCAAATCTATGAATGTAAGAATAGGAGGTCTCGATGATCTGCAAAGCTGACAAGTTAGAAGTCCTGAAAGTCGTTGCCCATCCCATAAGAATACAAATCCTTGAAGAACTGGCAAAAGGGGTCAAGTGCGTAAGCGACATGGAAGACTTCTTCGAAATCCGTCAGTCTAATATCTCACAGCATCTTTCATTGCTTCGACGTTATGATCTAATCGACTTTTATGTGGATGGAAGGCTTCGCTGTTACTTCCTTAAAGACCCGTTTATTCCGGATCTTCTCGAATTACTGAAGAAACAATATGAAGACGACCTGCCCGGACCGGCCTGCTGCCCGGTAACCAAGAAGGGCAAATATCCGGGTGAGAGGAGGAATTGATGAAGACAGGTTGTGCCTATCTGAAAATAAGAGGTGTTGAGCAACCGAAATGTGCGCCCTTTTCACTTTGAAGCCTTACACGAAAGCGCCAGGTAGAGCGAGAAGACTTTAACGTTTTACCCGAGCAAGAGGAGGAAATTATGGGAAAAAGCATCACTCTGTTTTTATCTACTTCGCCGTATTCTTATGAGAATACCCTCTCGACGATCAAGATCGCTGATACCGCCCTGAACAAAGGGCACACCGTCAATGTCATTGCTTCTGCCGATGGAATCTACTGTTTTTTGAAAAAACAGAAGGCAAAAGGGATTACAAACGCAGAGGAAAAATTCTCCGAACTTATTCAAAAGGGATTGAAGGTCTATCTTTGAGGCGGGTGCCTTAACTTTCGCCGTGCGGCGCAAGAAGACTATCTCGACGGCGCAGAGGTCGGCTCGCTCAAAGGATTGTTTAAGACCATGGGCGAAAGTGACGTCTGGCTCAATATGGGCGCATAGGAGGCTATAATGGGAAAAGTTGCGATGATACTTAGGAAACCGCCATATGGCGACATTAATGCTGCCGAAGCAGTAAGGCATGCCCTCGGCGCTATTTCGGGAGATATCGCAGTATCGCTTATCCTTGTTGACGGCGGGGTCCAGCTTGCAAGAAAAGGCCAGGACGACGCAGGCACAGGTTTTACCAATCTCGAATCGACCCTGAAAGATTGCAGGGGAATGGGGGTAGAGGTCATCGCTGACAATCTGTCTCTCATCGAATATGGCCTTAATAAAGAAGATATGGTTGAAGGAGTGGAAGCGGCAAATGATTCAGCTATTGCAGCGCTGATTAAACAGGCCGACAGCACAATGATTTTTTAGCAAACTAATAATTGGAGGTTCTATGCTAGTGATTATAAAAAGCGCACCGAACACGCCGGAAGGGAAAAGAGGCGTTAAGATCGCGCATGATATGTCTGCGGATATTGTTCTTCTGCAAAACGGAGCCTATTTTCTCATGGAGCAAGCGCTCGAAGCCCATGGTTTTAAGGGGACAGCCTATGTTCTCCAGGACGACAAGCGATTAAGAGGGCTGAAGGGCTCTGACGAAAATAAGAACATAAAGGGTATAGATTACGGCGGTCTCGTTGACTTAATGACGGAAACCGACAAAGTGATAGGCACGTTCTGAGAAACTTTATCAGGACATAAAAGGGGAGGATGACATGTCTAGGATAGTTGTATTGGGAGGCTCAATCGGAGGACTTACCGCGGCCTTTGAGCTCAAAAGGCTTCTCGGAAAAAAAGCGGAGATCACCGTTGTCAGTGATGACGAAAAGTTTGTTTTCATACCCTCCCTTCCCTGGCTTTCGCTGGGATGGAGAAGGGCCCCGGATATAACCTTGTCCGTAAAGCCTATCCTGGAGCGCAAAGGCATAGTATTTATTCATGAAAAGGCAAAGGGCGTGGATGCCGACGCATCAAATGTTCTGACTGAAACGACAAAAATACCATATGATTATCTGGTCATATCGACCGGCCCATACCTAGCGTTTGAAGAAGTGCCCGGATTCGGCCCTGATAAGGGACATGCGGAATGCATATTTACCCTCGATCAGGCGCAGAGGGCCAAGAAGGCGTGGGACAGGTTCCTTGAAAACCCCGGCACAGTGGTTACCGGGTCAGTCCAGGGCGTCAGTTGTCTTGGACCGCCCTATGAATACGCCTTTGAGGTTGACGCGGAGCTTCGCAGGCGAAAGATAAGACACAAGGCGCCGATGATATTTGTGACCTCTGAACCATATATAGGTCATTTCGGTATCGGGGGACTAAGAAATTCCAAGAGGATAATGGAGGACGAGTTTGCTAAGAGAGATATTAAGATTATCGCAAACGCTGCCGTCGAAGAGTTCACGCCTGGCGAGATGAAACTCAAAGACGGCACAAAGATAACCCACAAACTTGCTATGTTTGCCCCCGCCATGAAAGGAGTGCCTGCTGTTTCGCATCTCGGCAATCCAAGAGGCTTTATCCCCGTGGACGGAAGATACAGGCATACCAAATACAAGAATATTTTTATTGTCGGCGTAGCTGTTGCAATAGCGCCCCCGGAACCGACCCCGGTGCCAACGGGGGTACCCAAAACAGGGTCTATGACCGTCAAAATGGCAAAGACCGCCGCTCTCGCCATTGCCGCTGATATATCAGGAAGCGTGCAACCTCAGGAAATCCCCATAGATGTCTTCTGTCTCATGGATATGGGCAATACCGCTGCATACATGAAGGCAGCGCCGGTCCTTCCGCCAAGACAGGAGTCGGTCCTTAAAGAAGGCCTACGGTTTAAGTGGGCCAAGATAGCGTTTGAGAGATATTTCCTGTGGAAGATAAAACACGGGCTGACCGGCCTGCCATGAACAAAAAAACATTAGTATTTTATTCATATATGGGAGGTGTGAATGCGGAAGTTTTCTCTTGTTGAATTCTCTGTAGAGCACCCGAAGCTGGTTGTAATCCTTTCTGTGATCGTCACTCTTGCCTTTATGACGCAGTTCCCAAAGATGAGGACTGACACGAACCCCAAGAACATGCTCCCGGCAACGTCGGATGTTCGGGTCTGGAATGACGAGGTCGAAAAGACCTTCAGTCTTTATGAGGACATGATCGCGCTCGGGATCGTGAATGAGAAAGGCATATTGAATCCTGACACCTTGGGGAGGATCAAGAAAATAACGGACCAAATCCTGACGATCAAGGGCGTCGCCGCAAGGGACGTGTCGAGCTTCACCACAATAGATAACGTCACGGTAGACAATGGAACGCTAAGGGTAGCCCCATTAATGACTGATGTCCCCCGGAACCAAAAAGGGCTTTCATATCTCCGCAAAGAACTTTATGACAATCCTCTCTTTATCAATCGCATCATTTCCCGGGACGGAAAGACAGCCGCTATCTACATTCCCCTCGAAAAGGGGTCGAACGGCAAGGAGATCGCCGACAGGATACGCGAGATAATAAAAAGCGAGAAAGGGGACGATAAGTATTACATCGCCGGAGACCCTGTTGCCCGTGACACCTTCGGGGCCGAAATGTTCAAGCTGATGGCAATCTTTGCGCCGATTGCAGGGATGGTCATGCTCATCGTCAGATATCTTATGTTCAGGGACCTCTTCCTGTCTGTAACACTTATGATGGACGCTATGATAAGCATCATCTGGAGCATGGGTCTCCTCATCGGCTTGGGCTTTCCCATTCATATCATGAGTTCGATGGCGCCGGTTTTTCTCATGGCGATCGCAACTGACAGCATGCACATCTTCAATGAGTTCTACTTCAGGTATAGGGAAACAAGAGACAAGAAAAAGGCGATCATAGAGACGATGCATGCCGTAAGCCGCCCTGTGCGCTATACTGCACTGGCGACCGCGGCAGGCTTTGCAGTTCTTCTTTTCATGCACATTGTTCCGGTGAAGGTCTTCGGCGGGCTTGTGGCCTTCGGGACGCTCTCGCTCAGAATCCTGAGCTTCAGTTTCATCCCTGCGATGTTCATGTTTGTAAAGGACGAAAAGATCGCAAAGATTGCCGGAAGGGAAGCTTCCTCAGCAGGCAAGGCGTCACAGTTCATGAGAAGACTTGCCGGATTTGGGGTGCATCACCCGAAGAATACTGTCATTGTCGGTCTCGTTCTATTGGTAATCGCCGTCATTGGTTTGACAAGAATAACCGTGAACAACAACATGGTGGCGTGGTTCAAGAAAGGCAGCGAAATTCGCGTCGCCGACACAGTGATGAACAAGGCCCTCGGGGGGACATCCCTCGGGTACGTCGTTGCGATTGCGCCGGATGACGACTTTATCAAGACCCCCGAAGCCATGCGGTATATTGAAGGGCTACAGAGGCGACTTGAAAAGCTGCCTGTCGTGGGCAAGACAACCTCTGTTGTGGATTACGTAAAGAGGATCAACCGTGTTCTCCATGACGACGACCCAAAATACTACGCCGTGCCTGATACCAGTGATATGATTGGCCAGTATCTTTTCCTGTTCTCAATGTCCGCCAAACCCTCTGACCTTGATAATGTTGTTGATTATCCTTTCAAAAGGGCGAACATATGGGTCCAGTTGAAGACATGGGACGCTCAGGCCATGCAGAATGTCATAGAAGCTGTGGACGATTATAAAAAGACTAATCCTACGCTTATGGAAATAAAGCCTTCCGGTATCGCGTATTTCAATCTTGTATGGAACCACGAGGTTTTGTGGGACATGGTAAAAGGCTTTGTCCTTGCGCTGATCGTGGTTTTCTGCATACTTGCACTGGATTTCCGTTCCCTAAAGTGGGCCATTGTGGGTTACACGCCGCTACTGTTTACGATCCTGCTTATCTATGGCGTCATCGGCTTTACCGGAAAGGATTTCGATATGCCGATCTCGGTCCTGTCCACTCTGTCTCTCGGCATGGCGGTAGATTTTGCGATCCATTTCGTGAGCAGGCTGCGGCAGCGCTTTAAGGAGGCTCCGGGCGAGTCATTATCAGATGCCCTGCTGTGGACGGCGGAGCGTCCGGGAAAGGGGATTATGCGAAATGCAATTCTCTTTGCCGCATCATTTGCAGTGATGATCTTTGCCCCGCTCACTCCTTATATAACAGTCGGCGCTTTTATTGTCAGCATGATGCTTCTAAGCTCAATTATGACACTTATTTATTTGCCTGCCCTCGTGACCCTTACGCGGGGTTGGCTGTTTAAAGGAGACCCGAAAGGCTTGGCTTAAAGGCGTGATCACAGATATTATGGAATTGCCGGGAGGCCTTATATCGGAGGCGCAGGATGAATAACTTTCGAGGGAATTCAAGAAAGAAATTATTTGTTGTACTTAAAAAGAGCCATAACAGGAAAGAAAAAATAGTAAGGATGGAGGTTAACTGCAATGAAGAAATATTTAATTCTATTGGCGCTCTTGCTTATTCCCTTTGAGGTCTTTGCACTCACAGCGGATGAAGTGGTGAAGAAATCACAGGCAGCGTTTCTCTATCAGGGGAAGGACTTCAAGGCGCGGGTGCTTATGAAGCTGATCAGCAAAGGAGGCCAGGAAAGGGTGCGCGAAATGACCATGTTGAGAAAAAACTACGGAGCGTCCGGAGGTGATCAGAAATATTTCATCTATTTCTTTCAGCCCGCTGACGTAAAGGACATGACCTTTATGGTCTATAAGTATCCTGGAAGAGATGCCGACAGGTGGCTCTTTGTCCCTTCGATCAGCATGGTGAGAAGGGTCGCGGCAAAGGACAAATATTCGAGTTTCGTCGGCTCTGATTTCACCTATGAAGATGTGTCGGGAAGAAACCTCGAAGAAGATACTCACAGTATCATAAAGGAAGAGAAGTATAACGGCAAGGACTGCTATGTTGTAAAGAGCACCCCGAAGGCGGCAGACATGGAATACAGTTATAAACAATCCTGGATCGACAAGACAAGTTATCTGCCTCTCAAGGAAGAATACTTTGACAAGAGGGATGAACTCTATAAGGTCTTCACGGCTGATGAAATCAAGGAGATAAAGGATTTCCCAACCGTAACAAAAAGGACCATGAAGAACCTCCAAAGCGGTCACATGACGCAGGTGACGTATCTCAAGGCTGACTACAATATTGGGCTCGATGACAGCCTCTTTTCCGAGCGCTATCTCAAGCAGCCGCCCAAGAAATGGATAGACTGAGCAGGTTGATAAATAAAATCCTCCAAAGACGGATACCACGTGAAAGACCGACTCGTTGAAGATGCCGGCTTCAGGCGCATCCATGCCGGAAAGACCGATAATGCGGGACTCAATGATTAGGCGATGTTGGGCAATTGCCTTTTTCTTTTTCGCAGTTCTCATTCCTTTATCTGCCGGCGTAATGGCAGATGATGTCTCGCTGCATGGTTTTTTGCAGAGCAATTACTCTGCCGATGTTGCATCATCCAATCCCAACGGCGGCGACTTCAAAGTTGCAGAGGAAAGACTTCAACTGAAGTTTGAAGCGTCGAAAGATCCTTTTCACGTCTTCGTTAAGGCCGACGGATGGTACGATCACATTGCTCAGAAATGGGATTCTGAACTGAGAGAAGGCTATGCCGACTATACCGCGAATAAATGGGATCTGAGAATAGGCAGGCAGATCATCACATGGGGTGTGGGGGACCTGCTTTTCATCAACGACGTCTTCCCGAAGGATTATGAAGCCTTCTTTTCAGGCAGGCCGCTTGAATACCTGAAAAAAGGCGTTGACGCCGCAAAGATAGGCCTTTATCCGGGCTTTGCGTCCTTCGAACTTGTAGCGATTCCGTTCTTCACCCCTGACAATTCCCCTGACCGACAAAGGTTCTCAATGTTCAATCCCATGCCGGGCGTAACAAACAGAGAAACGGTAGAGCCCCCCGCCACGCTTGAGGATACGGAGATCGCGTTGCGGGCCTATCGGGAAGTTGCAGGCTTTGACGCATCCCTCTACTTTTATCGAGGTTTTTCCACTCAACCTTCTGTGATGCCGGATAGTTTCACAATGCCATCGAGACTTACTCTCTTTTTCCCGAAACTTTCAGAATATGGCGGGAGTCTTCAGGGGAGGGCGCTTGATGGTGTGTTGAGCCTTGAGGCCGGGTATTACGATTCAAGGGAGAACGAAAGCGGTGCAAATCCGATAATCCCCAATTCGCAGACCAGGTTCCTGGTCGGCTACCAGAGACAAATATGGGAGGATTTTACCATCGGGCTGCAATATTACGTAGAGTATATGCGTAACTATTCAGCATATGTGAGTAATCTACCGGCGGGCTTTCCAAAAGAGCATAAATATCATGATCTTACTTCCGTGAGGCTGACACAATTACTCATACAGCAGACGCTGAAGCTATCTTTTTTCGCCTTTTATAGCCCGTCGGCAGGTGATTACTTCCTGAATCCTGAGATAAAGTACAATTTCACAGACCACATCTGGACGGCAATCGGCGCGAACATTTTCGGAGGCGGCAACCCGGCAAGCCAGTTCGGACAGTTTGCTAAAGATGATAATACATATGTGCAGGTGCGGTATGAGTTCTAAAAAAATAAGTCCGCCACTGTCTTTCGATGTTTGTTTTAGTGCTTCCTGGAATATTGCAAAAAAAAATTATACCTCAATTATATTATAATTAAAAATAGCAGAGAGATTGACGACGGCGTAAGAAGTCCGGGAAAGTGTATTTTCGTCATTCCCTTGCTTAAGGGCGCCTACTGTTGTGAAAACGGGAATCCGGTTTTTCCAAATAGTTGTTTGCACTCGGATGCCCGCCTTCCACGCCCCAAAAAGTCTGCGACTTTTCGGGGACCCTGTGTTCGCGGGTATGAGACTTTTTACGAAGTCGTCAAAAATAGTATTAAGGTTAATAATTTTTTGCAGGAGCTTTCATGATCGCAATTGTTGATTATGGCATGGGGAACATCAGGAGCGTCGAAAAGGGGTTTATCAAAATAGGCGCTGATGTCAGGATAACTGCTGATCCGAAGGTCATTGCCGACGCAAAGGGTATTGTGTTGCCCGGAGTAGGCGCCTTCAAGGATTGCATGCGCAATCTGGATGACTTGCGCCTGCTCGACTGCATTAAGAAAGAGATTGCAAAGGGCAAGCCCTATCTGGGCATATGCCTTGGTCTTCAGATACTCTTTGCAGAATCAGAAGAGTTCGGCTTCTGCAAGGGGATGGGTATTTTCAGTGGAAAGGTTGTCAAGTTCAACTTTGATATTAACAGGAATCCCGAAACCGGAGTGATGAAGATCCCCCACATGGGATGGAATACCGCCAGGCTGTTAAAAAAACCGCCCATTTTTGAGGACATCCAGGACAATGCGTATTTCTATTTTGTCCATTCTTATTACGTAGTGCCGGAAGACGAGGGGATTGTCGCCTCACGGACGGATTACGGAATTGATTTCGTCTCGATGGTGTGGAAAGACAACATATTCGCAACGCAGTTCCATCCTGAAAAGAGCCAGGAACTCGGGCTGAGAATCCTTAAGGGGTTTGATGGATTCGTTCGCCGTTCATAGTCCCAAAAGTATTGTCCTCGGCACGGCGGGTCATATTGATCATGGCAAGAGCGCTCTTGTTAAGGCGCTTACCGGAACTGATCCCGACAGGCTTAAAGAAGAGAAAGAACGTGGTATTACTATAGACCTGGGGTTTGCCAGTATCACTTACCCCGAGGGCCTTACCGTTGGGATAGTCGATGTGCCGGGCCATGAACGGCTCATTAAAAACATGCTGGCCGGGGCCGGGGGCGTTGACGTAGTCCTTATGGTAATCGCCGCTGATGAAGGAATAATGCCCCAGACGCGGGAGCATCTTGCAATATGCGAGCTGCTGAAAATCAAGGATGGGATTATTGCACTTACAAAAGCTGACCTTGTCGAGGAAGACTGGCTGCGCCTCGTGACTGACGATGTGCAGGGTTTTGTGAAAGGGACTTTTCTTGAGAGCGCAGAGATTCTCCCGGTCTCTGCAAAAACCTGGTTGAATATCGACGCGTTGAAAACTCTTATCAGGGACCTTGCTCTCAAAGTGCAGCCGAAGCGTACCCACGGGCTTTTCAGAATGCCTGTTGACCGGGTATTTACGCTCAAGGGTTTTGGCACAGTAGTGACGGGAACGGCGCTGTCCGGCGCCATAACATTGGACAGTCCGGTAAAAATATTGCCTGCTAAGCTTACAACAAAAGTAAGAGGGCTTCAAACTCATGGTCGAAGCACTGAAAAGGCATATGCCGGACAGAGGATAGGGATCAATCTTCAGGGGATCGACCGGGATTCTCTCAAAAGAGGTGATGTGGTTGTCGATTCTGATAAACTCCTGCCCACTCGTGCACTCGATGCCGAACTCGAAATGCTGAAAAATGCGCCGGTCATAAAAAGCAGGGACCGGGTCCATTTTTATACCGGCACCTCCGAGACCATAGCGCGGATTATTGTTTACAACAGTGATGAAGCACACGGGGAGGTAAAACCTGGCGTGTCCTGCTACTGCCAGTTCCGCCTCGAAGATCCGGTAGTAGTCCTTTCGGGCGACAGGTACATCATCCGGAGGTTCTCTCCGCTGGAGACTATCGGAGGCGGTGAAATCCTTGATCCCTTTCCTGTCCGGAGGAAAAAAGGCGCCGGGATAGATGACCTCATGGTTTTTAAGGAGGGATCACTGAAGGACAAGATAGGAATTAAAGTCCGTAGGTATCGGTCCAGGGGGGTCTCTACAGGAGAGATTGTAGGTTGGGTGCAGGGTGATGTCCCGGAAATAGAATCCGCTATAACTCAGCTTTTGAAAGAGGGGACACTGGTCAGAAGCCAGGACATGCTCGTTCATAAAGACGGCCTCTTTGCATTCAGGGAAACGGTAATGGCCGAGGTCGGTCGGTTTCATAAGGAAAATCCTTTGAAGCAGGGAGTGCCCAGGGAGGAGTTGAGGGCCAAGGTGAGGGTTGGGGGGAAAGACGATGAAAAGTTTTTTGACGGCCTTATTGCCATGATAAATGATCTGACGGTGGATAAGGACATAATACGTCTCACCGGCTTTAGCGTTGCCCTCTCGAATGCGGATGAAGGGACAAAGCAGAGGATACTCGCAGCACTTGACAAAGAGGGATTCCAACCCCCCCTGAAGAACGAACTTGCCCTGCAACTGTCAATCAAAGAAAAAGAACTCAATGACCTTCTTATGCTCCTTGCCAAAGAAGGCCTGCTGGTAAGAATCAGTGATTCTATTTTTATAACCAAAGTCCGGTACGATGCGATGATCGGCTCGCTTAAAAAGTTCTATGCAAAAAAAAACGAAATGTCCATTGCTGAATTCAGGGACATGCTCGGGACAACCCGCAAATATGCGCTCCCTTTTGTTGAATATCTTGACTCGAAGAAGATTACCCTGAGAGTTGGGGATATAAGAAGATTAATGTTAAAATAAACTATGAAAAAACAGCTTATCTGGATTCCGGTACTTTTGCTGACAGGATTTCTTCTTGGAGGCGTTACCTACCATATCCTGACCAAAAGTACAGCTCCATCATATATCCCTTTTACACCCAGAGTGCCAAGTTCAGTTGCCGAAACCTCGCGCGGGTTTTCCGACATAGTGAGGGCTGTTTCGCCTACGGTTGTTAATATCTCCAGCATCAAGACCCTGAAACGTCAGCCGACTCCCTTTGACGAGTTTTTTGATTTCCTGTATCCCTTCCCTGATGGCCGCTCGAAGAAATGGAAAGAGCAAAGCCTGGGGTCCGGAGTTATTGCCTCTCCTGATGGTTATATTATTACCAATTACCATGTTGTCGAACAGTCGGATGATATAAAGGTAATCCTCTTTGATAAGAGGAGTTTCAGGGCAAAGATTATAGGATCAGATCCAAAAACCGATCTTGCGGTCATAAGAATCGGTGCGAAAGATCTTCCCATTGTACCGTGGGGTGATTCCGATAGGCTCCAGGTGGGCGAATTTGTTCTTGCCATCGGGAACCCCTTTGCCTTAAGTCATACAGTTACGATGGGCATTGTCAGCGCAGTCGGCCGTGTGGATGTAGGAATTGCCGATTATGAAAATTTCATCCAGACTGATGCCGCCATCAATCCCGGCAATTCGGGTGGACCGCTGGTGAATATAAAAGGCGAGTTGATAGGAATAAATACTGCAATTTTCTCAAAGACAGGCGGCTACCAGGGCATCGGGTTTGCCGTGCCGAGCAATATGGTCCGCGTTGTTATGGACCAACTGTTGAAAAAAGGGAAGGTGGTCCGCGGGTGGATAGGCGTCACGATCCAGGAACTCACGCCTGAGCTTGCCCAGAAGTTTGGCCTTAAACTCTCTGAGGGCGCGCTTGTCAGTGATGTTGCGCAGGGGAGTCCCGCACATGGAGCGGGCATAATGAGGGGAGACATCATTCTTGAGTTTGACGGGAAAAAGGTTGCCGACGTGGGTGTTTTCAGAAATATGGTAGCACAGAGCCGGATTGGTGATCAGGTGGGCATTAAATTGCTGAGAAGAGATAAGATGTTGGCCACTGTGGTTAATATTGTCGAGCTTCCGGCGGATGGGTCCGATATGACTACGGGTGTAATATCTTCTAAGCAGGAATCCAACGAAAATGCCCTCGCAGGCATGGCTGCCACAGACATTACTCGCGCTATAATGAAACAGCTTGGCGTAGAAAATGATGAGAAGGGAGTTGTTGTAGTCAAAATAGAACCGGACTCACCCGCGGAGGAAGCGGGTCTGAAAAAAGGTGACATTGTGCAGGAGGTCGACAGGCAGAAGATCACGAATCTGAATGAATTCAACAAGGCTGCAGCCAAAGTCGGCCCGAGCGATACTGTCTTGCTGTTTGTCAATCGCGGCGGTAAAAAGTTTTACGTTGCATTGTCGCCGGAGTAAAAAGTAAGCACAAGGCAGTAAGCAGTAAGCAGTAAGGTTTTGCCATTGGTGCTTACTGCTTAGTCCATACTACCTACTGACTTTAAAGCGAAAGGGGGTGAACCATGTGTCTACACTGCTTGCACGGATCATAATATTAGCGGTTTTTTTGTTAGCAGGATATTTTTACGGCTTGAAATACGGTTTTATAGCCCAGGGATTAGTTACAGGAATTTTTCTGGGGTTAATCACTATTGTTGTCGAGATAAGGCTGACCAAAGTTTCATTCGGATCGGTGATCGGAGGGTTTTTCGGTCTGACAATAGGGCTTTTATTCGCCAATCTTCTTTTATTTCCTTTCCACTCGATCATTATCGGTGAAAACTGGACGTTATCCACGTTTGCCCTGAATGCGATACTCGGTTACGGAGGGCTGTTTGTTGGTCTCTACAGGGGAAAGAATCTGACCATCCCCGCAATCATGAGACTGTTCAAAGGCCAGGAACTCGAGGAGGGGCTGAAGGTCCTTGATACCAGCGTGATAATTGACGGACGCATAGCGGAGGTCATCGAAGCCGGCTTTCTTGAGGGCACGTTCATTATCGCTCAATTTATACTCCAGGAACTCCAGTACATCGCCGATTCTCCCGATCCTATGAGGAGATCAAAGGGAAGGCGCGGACTTGACGTCCTGCATCGTATTCAGAAGATGTCGAACATAAAGGTCAGGATAGTCGAAGAGGATTTCCCGAAGATAAAAGAGGTCGACGCTAAACTTATTTCCCTGGCACGTCTCCTGAACGGCAAGATCATCACCAATGATTTCAACTTGAATAAGGTGGCGCAATTGCAGGGCGTGGTAGTGTTGAATATCAATGAACTTGCAAATGTGCTCAAGCCGGTAGTGCTCCCGGGAGAGAGCCTCAACTTGTTTATTGTCAAAGAAGGGAAGGAATACAACCAGGGTGTTGCCTATCTTGATGATGGTACTATGGTCGTAATTGAGAATTCCAGAAAGCTTATCGGGAAGAATGTCGAGGTAGTGGTCACGAGTGTTTTGCAGACTACAGCTGGAAGAATGATATTTGCAAAGTTGAAAGAAGAGGAATAATAGCGTTGAGAGTTCAGCGTTCAGCGTTGAGCGTAAATTAGGGAATAAAAGGCGTCGAACGGTGAGCGTTTATCGGCATGAGTGATTGGCGAAAACTATGATGCACCTAAAGAACATTGCTGCGATTGTACCTGCCGCAGGACTCGGCAGGCGTTTCGGCGCCGGAGAAAACAAGTCGTTGTACGAGTTTATGGGCAAGCCTCTTGTTGTCTGGGCGCTCCAGGCCCTCCAGTCCGTCGATGAGATTGGAGAGATAATTCCTGTGGTCAAGGAAGAGGATTTAAGGACAGCTGCCGATCTGGTAGAACGTTACAAAATCTCCAAAGTCAGGCGCATTGTTCCGGGCGGCAGAGAGAGGCAGGATTCCATATATAACGGGCTCTGGGCGCTTGATAAAGAGACCTCTATCGTTGTCATACATGACGGCGCTAGACCGCTGGTGGACAGTTTGCTGATTAAAAACAGCATATCGGCGTTGGATACCTTTGACGGTATTGTTGCCGGTGTTCCGGTGAAGGACACGATCAAAGAGGTGAAAGCCAAAGGTCAATGGGCAAAGGACAATGGGCGGGAAGATGAGCTTATCGTCCGAAGCACCCTGAATCGCGATGTCCTGTGGGCGGTCCAAACGCCCCAGACGTTTCGCTACGCGAAGATAAGGGAAGCACACGGTAAGGCGCATGACGAAGGGTTCTATGCAACCGACGATGCCGCACTGATCGAACATTACGGGGGATGCGTCAGGATCATCCAGGGCTCATATTTGAATTTAAAAATAACTACACTGGAAGATGTCGATATTGCCGAGACGCTGTATCGACGCAGGTTAAAATCATGCGTATAGGCACGGGATATGATTCGCACAGGCTCGTTCACGGCAGGCGTTTGATTATTGGCGGGGTGGATGTTCCTTTTGAAAAAGGTCTGCTCGGCCATTCAGACGGCGACGTGCTCTGTCATGCGGTTATTGATGCTCTTATCGGAGCGCTCGGCGCCGGCGACATAGGACAACACTTCCCCGATACTGAAAAGCAATGGAAAGACGTCTCAAGCATGCTGCTCTTACGGCATATTTTGGAGCTTGTGCATTCTAACAGCTACGAGGTTGCATGGATAGATGCGGTTGTCCTCGCAGAAAGACCGAAGCTGGCCCCATTTATGGATTCCATGAAAGCGGTCTTTGCCGGGGCTGGAATTCCCGCTTCCGCCATAAATATTAAGGCAAAGACCAACGAAGGGATGGGGTTTATCGGCAGGGGAGAGGGGATTGCGGCACAGGCGGTGTGTCTACTAAAGGCGATAGGCAATAGGCAATAGGCAATAGGCAATAGGCAATAGGCAATAGGCAATAGGCAATAGGCAATAGGCAATAGGCAAA
>Ga0181533_1001035_pt1 | contig 36579 bp, 29 predicted proteins | sample PEATcosm2014_Bin_45_FD_119772 | JGI IMG/M metagenome (GOLD analysis project Ga0181533, IMG submission 119772) | Peatland microbial communities from MTU Mesocosm Facility, Houghton, MI, USA - PEATcosm2014_Bin11_60_metaG | ecosystem: Environmental > Terrestrial > Soil > Wetlands > Peat | place...
CCAGGAATTCCAGAAACGAAGCGGAATTGGCTGCGAGGTTAATCTGGTCCCATCTGATACAACTTTTGACGGAGATTTCTCTAGTGCCCTTTTCAGAATCTTTCAGGAGTCGCTGACCAATGTACTTCGGCATGCAAAGGCAACAAAGGTTATGACTACGCTAAGTGATCAGGGAGGCAGCATCATACTTGAGATTGCCGACAACGGTATTGGGATTACTAATGAGCACCTGTCAAAGGCCAACTCCTTCGGACTTATTGGTATGCGGGAGCGTGTGCAAAGTTGTAATGGCGAAATACGGATAGCCGGCAGTCAAAATGCCGGCGCCACGATAACGGTCATAATTCCAAAAGATACAGCGAAGCACTCACAAGAGCAACTGGCTTGATTCGGCCGGCAATTTGATATACGCCTCAAGCTGCGTCTGTCTTTCCAATCGAATCAAGTGTGGGGAGAGTAATTCGGGTAGTAGCTTTCATACAGTTGCGTGAATCCAAAACATTGAGTATAAGTAGAATCTGGACTGCGCGGAGCGAGGATTAGAAATGGTAATTATTACTGAGTCAGAATGTCCACAGTGTGGTGTTGTCGGGTGGAGCAAACGCTGCTCGAATTCTCTCCTTTATACGTATTTCCCATTGAAGACTGTAGAGAAAATCGGCCTCAACGCAGCGCTGCTGCGCCTCCTGGCGCTTCTCCCTTTTTTCCTTGCCCGCAACGATTTCATCTCTCTCTCGCTTCAGTATCTATTTTGAGATAGGTTCTGGTAATAAGAATGCTGTTACTCAATTCGATCAGTTAGAAACTGAGGGATGGCAAGCCCGAAAGTCGTATGTTCGACAAAAAGAATCATTGAAAAGCTTAGATGCATCAAAGTGCAAGTTATTTATTCGCGAGCGCTAAGGCCGAGGCATACTCTTCCCATAGCCGTTCTTTCATGGTATCCGATTTTATAAAATCCCACGGCAGTATTTCCTGGAAATCCCTCTTCCTGAAGATATAAAAATCCATGTCTATCCCGGTTTCGGAACACCCCTTCTTGATATCATCGGTCTTCGACATGGCCTCAATGACCTTGAATACTTTACGGTCTCCTCTGGCAAAAAAGCCTTGCAGGTAGGCGTATTTGGGCACATCGTGAAAGACTTTTACGTTCCCCTCGTCCCTGAGAGCTTTTTTGATAAACTTAAGCTTTTCTTTTACGGCGCCAAGGGGTTCCATTACATGCCACTGAAAGGGCGTGAGCGGCTTTGGCACAAACGTGCTTATACTCAATACGAGAGTGCCTCTCTTTGATGTCCGCCTGATTTTTCTTGCCAGGTCTGCAATCCCTGAAATATCCTCCTGCGTCTCCGTCGGCAGCCCTATCATGAAGTAGAGCCTTAGGTTCTCGACACCGGTTTCGAGTATGCGCGCCGAGGTATCGAGGATATCGTTCTCGCTGACTTTCTTGTCTATTACCTTGCGCATTCGTTCGGTCCCGGCCTCGGGTGCGATCGAGATACTTTTATGGCCCTTGAGGAGTTCTACCAATTCCACGCTTTTCGAGCAGGCCCGCAAAGAAGTGATAGAGAAATCAACTCCCTGGACGCCCAATACCTCTTTTATATGCGCATAATCGGTTAAAGACGGCCCTATCAGTCCTATTTTGCCGGTGTATTGTTTCGCACGCGCGATTTCCTCCTTAATAGCAGCAATTCCTTTCTTTCTCAGCGGACGATACATATGTCCGACGAGGCAGAACCTGCAACTCCACGGGCATCCGCGCATTGCCTCTATGAGATACATATTGGAAAATTCAGATTCCGCACTGACAATGGCAGTAGTGACGGACGCCGCTGAGAGTGCTCCGAAATGCCGTCTCACCACCGTTGCAGGGGCATCTTGCAATGGAATTCTTCCGGCAAGCGTGCCGTCATCATGATACCGCACGTCGTAGCAATCAGGCACGTAGACGCCCTCAATAGAAAGGGCCGTTTTTTTTGCTGCGGCCTTGACCTGACCTGTCTGCATTGCCGCCTTGTATTTTTCGAGAAACTCATTTAGAGACTCCTCGGCATCTCCGATAAACATAACATCAAAAATCGGCGCAATTGGTTCAGGATTAAATGAGGGGCATACGCCTCCGGCGATCAGCAGCGGGTGGAAGCGGTCCCGCCCGGATGACAGGAACGGTATTTTTGAATATTCCAGAATCCTGAGGATATTGGGGTAGTCATTTTCAAAGGGAATAGAAAAAGCCGCTATATCAAATGCCGTAACAGGCCTTTTCGATTCAAGGGAAAAAAGAGGAGTTCCAGTCTTTTTATACAGCGCCAGGTCCTCCTCGTCAGGCAGAAATGACCGCTCGCAGACCACATCGTCTTTCATGTTAAGCAGGCCGTAAACACCTTGAAAACCGAGATTGGCCATGCCTACCCTATAGGTGTTAGGGTAGATCAGACATATTGATATCCTTCCGCCAGGGTCTTTAAAAACAGTGCCCTGCTCACCGGATATTAATGAGTCAGCTTTTTCTATAAGAGCGCGGTTCATCAATTAAAATATTGAATTTTGAATTAAGGAAATTAAGTTTAATTTTCTCCACAATTCAAAATTCAAAATTTAACATTCAAAATTTGTTGACTCACTCATACCTTCTTCCTCAAAAACGTCGGGATATCGAAAACATCCTCGGCAGGAAACACGGAATTATTCATTAATTCAGGATGCTCATTGCTCTCCTGCTCCAAATGTCCCCGCCCGCTTGAGGCAGTCTGTTCCGCGGGACCTTTTTCATGTCTCCCATCGGCCCCATTTGTCAAAGGAGGGATTGTGGGATTATCGGCAGGTTTTTTTATTCCCTGGCCGGTCATTTCCGCGACGGACACTTCCGGCTCTCGTGGATATTTATACTCCTCGACATACTCTTTTGAGGCATTGCCGATGCTTTTTGACAATATTCTCTCGGAGCCTCTCAGGCAAACGGGATCTTTTTTCGGAGTCCACTTCCTGACCTGCGGCAATTCGGCCTTTTCAACCCTGTCCTCAAGACCTGTTGCGATTACCGTGACCTGCACCTGGTTCTCCATATCGGGATTTATGACCGCTCCAAGTATAATATTCGCCTCATCATGAGACGAATCATGGATCAGCGATGCGGCCTCCTGAACAGAATCGAGTGACATGGTAAGACCGCCTGTAATATTGATCAGAATACCCTTGGCCCCTTCAATTGATGATTCTTCCAGGAGAGGGTTGGAGATTGCCTTTTTGGCGGCGTCAAATGCCCCTTTTTCGCCTTCTCCGCTGCCCATCCCTATTACCGCCCTGCCGGCTTTTTGCATTATCGCCTTTACATCGGCAAAATCAAGATTGATAAGACCGGGAACGAGTATCAAATCGGAAATCCCCTGTATCGCCTGCCTGAGAACATCATTGGCAATTGAGAAGGACTTCAGCAGGGGAGTGCCTTTTTCAACTACCAGATGTATCCGGTCATTGGGAATAACAATAAGCGTATCAACGCATTTTTTAAGCTCTCTTATGCCTTCTTCTCCATTGATAGCGCGCTTTCTGCCCTCGTAGTAAAAAGGCTTGGTCACGACGCCGACGGTGAGAATCCCTTGTTCCTGCGCCAGATTGGCAATAACCGGAGCAGCACCGGTGCCGGTGCCCCCGCCCATGCCGGCGGTAATAAATATCATATCCGCGCCTTCGACCACACTCATGAGGGAATCATTATCATCAAGGGCCGCCTGTCTGCCTATAACAGGATTTGACCCGGCCCCCAGCCCCTTAGTCAGCGATTCCCCGATCTGAATTTTTACAGGGGCCAGGGATGCTTCAAGGTGCTGTTTGTCCGTATTTACAGCAACGAATTCTATCCCGAAGATGTCGGCTGAGACCATACTGTTTATAGCATTACCTCCGCCTCCGCCAACACCGATCACCTTTATTTTCGCAACCAGCCTGCTCACTTCATCCAATTGAAACATAACAGCCTCCCATTTTCATTTTCCTCTCACTATTTTTCTGAACCAATCAGTCATCCTTGCAACAATCTTATTGAAAACATTGGAAGAGAACATTGGCCCTTCAACCGGCATTAACGATCCGGAGCCGTATACTACAAGCCCTATACCCGTTGCATATATCGGGGTATTGAATTCCCCCTTCAGTCCCTGAATGCGTGCATGCCCGTCATCGTGCCCCTGGTCCCCGTGTACCTCCCGCACCGGGTACCCGATCCTGACCGGCATGGAGAGAATGGCCTCAGCCATCCTGTCAAAACCTGAAAGCAGCGACGAACCGCCGGTAAGTACGGCGCCTGAAACAGCAACACCGTTCCCCTGAAACGCCTGCATCTCATGCATGATAAGTTCAAGGAGTTCTTCGCTCCTCGGCTGCAGTATTTCAGAAATATATTTTCTGGGAATTGTCCTCACCTGGCCGTCAATGGCAACAACATCTACATCAGTCATATCGTTCATTTCCGCTGAAGGGACCATCGGCGCCACGGTCCCATATTTCTTTTTTATCCTCTCAGCCTCGGGAAAGGGCACTCTCAACCCGACAGATATATCATTGGTGAAGTGATTGCCCCCGATGCCCAGTACAGCCGTATGCCTGAGCCATCCGTCTTTGTAAAGGGCCATATCGGTAGTGCCTCCTCCGATATCCACAAGCATGACACCCATGTCCCGCTCATCGGAAGTAAGCGTGGCCTCTGCCGACGCAAGCGGCTGCAAAACGATATCAACAACCTCAAGCCCCGCCCGTTCGCAGCATTTCAGAAGGTTCTGCACTGAAGTGACCGCTCCGGTAATAATGTACACCTTTACTTCAAGTCTGACGCCGGCCATCCCGACAGGATCTTTTATCCCGTCCTGTCCATCGAGGATAAAATCGGTTGGAAGCACATGGAGTATTTCCCTGTCCAGAGGAACGTATACCGCGCTGGCTGAATCTATTGCCCTCTCCACATCATCATGGGTCACTTCTTTTCCCTTGATCCCGACTGCGCCATAGCTGTTGAAACTTTTTATATGGCTGCCGGCAATACCTACATACACCTCCCGCACGCTCGTTCCGGTCATTTCTTCAATCTCGGCAACTGTCTTCTTTATAGAGTTTGCTGTGACTTCGATATCAATCACAACACCTTTCTTCAGCCCGTTGGAAGGGTGGCTGCTTACCGCAAGCACAGCGATACCCTCTTCACTTACCTCGCCCATAATAGAACATATCTTTGTCGTTCCTGCATCCAGTCCGACTATGATATTCCCGCCGTTAGTTCTTTTTCTTCTTTCCATCATGCGCTGCCCCTGTTGTCTCACCGCCCCCGGCTTCCTGATGTACCGGTTTTACAATGATTTTATTTGCAAACCTGAGATCTATATACTCAACGGTCATGTTTCTCTTCTCTATTTCATCTCTCACAAACGCAAGTCTCTCCAGTTTCTTTTCAAAGTCACCCATTCCAACCTTGATCGTTATTTTATCAATTTTCAAGGTAATATCTTCGGGCTCCTGTCCGGTAATTTCAACATCCCCGTTATATGATACCACTCTTTTATCATAAAGGACCCGTACAAACCTTACTGCCTCGGCATAGGTTTCCCTGTTCCTGACAGGGTCAATGCCCTTTATCATAGGCAGAAGCAATATAGAGCCTTCTTTCATCTGTTCGAGCACGACGCCCTCGTTATCGATCAAAAAAGGTTTGTCAGCTATGCTCAGCAATGCAGCCGGCAGACGTTCTGTTACCTTAATAAGGACCGTGCCCGATAATTCTTTCCTGACCACCGCATCCTTGATCCACGGAGACTGCTTAAGGCCCTGGTAAATTTCTCTCCCGCGAACACCAAAAAGCTCACTGTTTTTTCTGATCTTGCATAGCGCGCTCAACTCTTCATTTTTAAGATGGTGGTTTCCTATGAAGACTATTTCAGTCACATGCAAAGAGTGTTTTATGAGGAAAAAAGCAGCAAGGCACAGCACAACGGCGAGCAAAGGGGGTATAATCAGATAATAGAACCTCTTCTTTTCCTTTTTCCTCTGTAATGTCCTGATATTCCGTCTAGCCATTTCCCTTAAATCCTAATTATGAGTACTGCTTACGGCGTACTGCTTTCTCTTTAAACGCTGAACACTGTTCGCCTATAGTGCCAACGCGAGTATCTTCTCAATAAGGTCCGGGAACTCTATTCCGGCAAGCTTGGCTATTTTAGGCAAAAGACTCGTTTCGGTCATTCCCGGTATTGTATTGACTTCGAGCAGAAAGGGATTATTGAACTCATCCAATATAAAATCAACCCGTGTAGCTCCACTGCACCCGAGTGCATTATGGGCCCGTAAGGCCGATACTTTAAGTATATCGTAGGCTGAAGGACCTATTTCAGGCGGCAATATATAGTTTGTAAGGCCAGGAGTATATTTTGCCTCGTATGTATAAAACTCCCTTAAGGGTTTCACTTCTACGCCGCCCAGCACCATCTGCCCAAGAATTCCAATCTGTATCTCTTTCCCTTTTATATAACGTTCGACAAGAACTCTCTCCCCATAGGCAAATGCTTCCTTTAACGCCACTGCCAACTCGCCCTCGTCCCTCACTAAACTGACACCTATACTCGAGCCTTCAGTTACAGGCTTGACTACCCACGGCAGAGGGAAATCTGCAGCAGCGGTGACCACCTCAGTGTCAATCCTGCCACGATTCTCCACCTGTTTCTTCCTTACCGTAATAAAGGGAGCGACGGGAATATCCTGGGAAAGGAACACCTTCTTTGAGGTCTCTTTATCCATAGCCAACGCGGAGGCAAGGATTCCCGAGCCTGTATAGGGGACACCCATGACCTCTAACAGGCCCTGAATTGCCCCGTTTTCTCCATGTCCGCCATGGAGCGAGACAAAAGCTATTTCCACGCCCTCTTCCCTGATGGCCTGACAAACCTTGTCCGACACATCAATAAAAACCGGACTATAGCCCAGACCTATAAACGCCTTGTAAACAGCATTTCCGCTTTTAAGAGAGATCTCCCTTTCCGCGGAAGTGCCGCCTGCAAGGACCCCTATGCGTTTTTCAGTTATCATCTATTGTTACCGCCTAAAATATCGTTGTTGTCCCAAACACTGCAATTAATGAACATGGCATGTCCGTCTTTCGGCAAAATCCACGAGTCTCTCACTGTAACAGGGAGGAAGTAACCTGCGTCTCGCGCAACGGGTCCCGGAGTTCTGATGGCTACCGTCAACTTTTAGTTGTGTGAGAAAAGTAAGTTTGAGTTTGCCGAAAAAGGGACATACCATCTTCTTTATGTAATACACAGGTACATTATAAAATTTTTTTGCCACTTTACGCTATAAAACAGTGCGTCATGGTTGTGGGGCGCGCCAGGACGTCATTCCCGCTTGTATGGAATAGTGAGTAGTAAGTAGTAAGTAGTAAGCAGTGAGTAGAGAAATATAAAGGCAGCCATTACTACTCACTACTCACTAGGGATTATCATCTGTTGCAAATTCAATCCTCCCATGCTATTCTTTTTTCGAGAGGGGGACGAACATGGCAAATCAATCAGCAGCGGGCCTGAAATCATCGGACTTGGCGGAAAAGGTAATGCTCTATTTTGTGGAGCACGGTATTCAGATCGTCACCGCCATTGTCCTCATGGGGATTGGCGTGCTTATTGCCAGGTGGACCGCTAATGTCCTGAATCGCTGGTTGAGAAAAAAGGGACTTGACGAGCCTGTCATCACCCTCATCGTCAGGGTCATAAAACTCCTGATCATCGCCTTTATTGGAATCATGGCCCTGGGTCAGATGGGGATCCAGATTACACCGCTTATAGCAGGACTGGGGGTAGCAGGCGTCGGAGCGAGTCTTGCCATGCAGGGGCTGCTAGGCAATCTCGTTGCAGGACTGACCATTATTTTCACAAAACCATTCACGATTGGCGAATACATTGAGCTGCTCGGTGTATACGGACAGGTGACTGATATTGCACTCTTTTCGACCACCTTGCTCCATGCAGACAATTCCCATGTCATCGTGCCTAACCGCAAAGTCGTGGGAGAGATACTGCATAATTACGGCAAGATCCGGCAGCTTAATATGTCTGTCGGCATAGCCTACGGCACAGACCTGGCCCTTGCCCGCACCCTGGTCGAAAATGTCTTGCAACAGAACCCTCATATACTCAAAGAGCCTGCTCCTCTTTTCGGCATTGCCTCCCTCGGCGATTCATTCATCACCCTCTCGATCCAACCCTGGGTGAGCGTAGATGATTTTCCTGTGGCGCAGGCCGAGGTCTATCAGTCCCTGCTGGAAAGTTTTCAGGAGAAGAAGATCGAGATCCCAGGCCCCAGGCAGGCGGTCCGGCTTATCAATCAACCCTCTTGATCACGCCTCTCCGCGTCTGAGATGACATGAGCCGATGCATGCTGCCGGCAGCTTTTTAAATTGCAGTGTCATCTCTGTCTTCTTTTAGATATACGGACACGGTGCTGCCCTCATCCACCCTGCTTTTTATCTCTATCCTGCCGTTATGCAACTTCACTATTTCATTGCAGATGCTAAGCCCCAGGCCGGAGCCTCCACTCTCTCGTGAACGGGATTTGTCCACACGATAAAAACGGTCAAATACTTTAGCCAGGTCGTCCTCAGGGATCCCGATTCCCGTATCTTTTATTTCGGTCAGAATTAACCCCGGTTCTTTTATAAGATTAATATATATTTTTCCATTAGGCACATTATATTTTATGGCATTGCCTATAAGGTTATTAAACAGCTCGGACAATAATGAGCGGTCCCCAAGGACTACAAGCGGTTTGGCCGGTGATATATCTATGCCGACTCCTCTATGTTCCGCAAACGGACTTAACAGCTTTACCGACTCGCTTATAATTTCGCTCAGAATTACCCTTTCAAACCTAAGGTCAACATTATCTGAGCTTAATTTGGCTATGGCAAGCAGCTTCCGGACTATCTCCGACATCATTATAGCCGCGTCCTTGATGGTGCCTAAGCTATTTCGGTATTCCCCGGCGGTCCTGTCCTTCCTGAGTATTATCTCGCTCTGGCTCAAGATTACTGACAGCGGCGTCCTGAGTTCATGAGAGGCGTCCGCCGCAAATTGCTTCTGCCGGATGAAGGCCATCTCGAGCCTGTCAAAAGTGCGGTTAAAAGAAGACGCGAGGATTCTTAATTCTTGCGGAATGTCATCTACGGACATCCTTTCCGAGAGGTTCGATTCTGAAATCTTATCTATTGTCTCAGAAATATTTTTTATGGGGGTAAGTGCCCTGTGTGCGATTAAAAACCCTCCCGAGGTTGAAACTATAACAATGGAAAGGATGGAGAGAAAAAGGGCGATCCTGTAGCGTTTTATGAGATTCACCTGAAATCTTATATCCTCGGCGCACTGGATAACAAGGCTGTTTTTTTTATTTTTTGACATATTGAGTTCGCCGTTTTCAATGGGAACATGAAAATTTATGAGCCTCGCAGGACGTCTTCCCAAAGTGATAAATTCAAAACTTGTCTGACGGTCAAGTTTGGAAAAAGGAAGGTCCCTATTCCCGAGGGATGTGGACTTCTCTATAGTTGTTCCATCAAGCCGGCGTATTTGAAAAAAACTTCTGGCATTCGGCGAATTGTATTCCCACGTTATCTCGTCTGAAAATTTGAATCGCGTTTTGTCCCCGACATCCATGCTGACCAGCGTAGCCAGTGCCGTTGCCTTGGACAAAAGGTTCGAATCAATTGAATCATAGACAATTTTGCTGAGGCTGAAAGACAGCAACCCCCCCAGTACTGACAAGGTAAGAAGCAGGACAGCCATATAGAATATGATAATTTTTGCCTTGATAGAAGAAAACATCTTATTCCTTGAGCATATACCCGGCGCCCCGCACAGTATGGATGAGCCCTTTGTGGGACCCTCTGTCTATTTTCGCCCTTATGCGGTTGATGAATACGTCGATGACATTGCTGTCGAGGTTGAAGTCCTGGTCATAAAGATGCTCTGTCAGGGATGTCCTGTTCAGCACCTTATTTTTATTAAGCGCCATGTATTCAAGCAGAGCATATTCTTTAGCGGTAAGCGGGATGTCCTTTCCACTTCTCTTCACCTCATGAGTGGCCATGTTAATGACGAGGTCTCCAATCTCTATCATGGATGTCTTGACCTCGGAACTTCTCCTTAACAAAGCACGTATGCGTGCCAGAAGCTCTTCAAACAGAAATGGTTTTGTCAGGTAGTCATCCGCGCCGCTGTCCAGCCCCGAGACCTTATCAAATAATGCGTCCCTGGCTGTCAACATAAGAACAGGCGACTTAATACCTTTCTTGCGGATTTTTTTGAGAATCGTCATTCCGTCTATAATCGGCAGCATTATATCCAGGATCATAAGGTCAGACGGTTCATTTTCTGCCATAAAAAGGCCGTCCTCGCCGTTGTACGCTACGTCTACTGCATATCCCTCTTCATAAAGTCCCTGTTTGATAACGTCAGCAAGCGGCTTTTCGTCTTCAACAATCAGTATGCGCATAGAATATTATCTGCTTTTATCATGTTCGTTTACAAGAAGTCTTCCTGGTATTATATGAAATCATCGATTACAGGAAGATGAATGCAGGTCGATCGGTTCTCTCATCCCGTCCTCAGTGGCTGCGCCCCGAAATGAATGCTGAATTCTTTTAACCAAACTGCAAATGCAGCGCTGCCAAGCACAATACCTGCGACAAGAGGAAATTGAATAGCCGTAAAAGAATCAAACCCCCGGACCGGGGCCTCCCTGCATCCGAATACCGAGGAGGGGGCGCCTACTTCTATGGCTGCCGATCGTTTGAAAAAAATTGGGCCGTGGTTATAGGCCACAGCCCGCTTTTTGCAGTACCTGTTTGGAATAATACTATTTTTAAAGCCAGCCTGTGCAGCTTTGCCCAATCTACTTTTTCAGCGCGGCCTGCGCTGCTGAGAACCTGGCGATAGGCACTCTGTAAGGAGAGCAGCTTACATAATCAAGACCGATTTCATGGCAGAATGCAACAGACTTCGGCTCCCCACCATGCTCGCCGCATATTCCTATTTTAAGATCTTTCCTGACCTTCCTTCCTTTTTCCACGGCAATGCGCATAAAAGCGCCGACACCTTCCTGGTCAATTGTAATGAAAGGATCATCTTTCAATACGCCGTTCTCAATATAAAACGGCAGGAACCCTCCTGCATCGTCTCTGGACAGTCCATAAACTGTTTGAGTAAGATCGTTCGTCCCAAAAGAATAGAAATCGGCGTGGGCCGCGATCTCGTCGGATGTCACGCAGGCACGCGGCAATTCTATCATTGTCCCCACCGTATACGGGACTTTCACTTTATATTCTTTCTGCACGCGGCCCGCAGTAGAGATAGTCAGTTCCCTGAGCTTCTCCAGTTCATTGACATGGCCGACGAGAGGGATCATGATTTCTGGCATCACCTTTACCTTCTCCCTGACAAGCTCGCAGGCGGCTTCCATAATGGCCTGCACCTGCATCTCGTACATTTCAGGATAAGTAACGCCGAGACGGCAGCCGCGGTGTCCGAGCATCGGATTAAACTCATGCAACGACTTGTTCTTTGCATTCAGCCGGTCAAAAGAAACCCCCATGTCCGCAGCAAGCTCCCGGAGTTCTGCGTCGGTATGGGGAAGGAACTCGTGAAGCGGCGGATCAAGAAGCCTGATAGTGACCGGCAGGCCTGCCATGGCCTTGAATATGCCAATAAAATCAACCTTCTGGAATGGCAGAAGCTTAGCCAATGCCTTTTTTCTGCCTTCGACATTATCGGAAAGGATCATCTCCCTGACTGCTTTTATGCGGTCGGGGCCAAAGAACATGTGCTCTGTTCTGCACAAACCTATTCCCTGAGCGCCGAAATTTCTCGCGACAGCGGCATCGTTCGGCGTGTCGGCATTGGTCCGCACCTTTAAAGTTCTGAACTGGTCTGCCCACTTCATCAATTCCTTGTACCAGAGGTTGCTCTCGGGCTCAGCAGGCAGCAACGGGAGTTTCCCTTCATAGACACGGCCTTTAGTCCCGTTAAGCGTTATCCATTCCCCTTCCCTGTAAGTTCTACCGTTCACATTTATCTCTTTCTTATGCGCATCTATATCAAGCGCCGATGCCCCGACAATACAGCACTTGCCCCATCCCCTCGCAACAAGCGCCGCGTGACTGGTCATTCCGCCCTTTGCCGTCAGAATCGCCTGCGCTGCATGCATGCCGTGGACATCTTCGGGTGATGTTTCGCTTCTCACCAATATGACCTTCTCTCCCCTCTTGGCCCATGCCTCCGCATCATCGGCGGTGAAAACTATTTTCCCCTCGGCGCCGCCCGGACCCGCAGGAAGACCCTTTGCTATTTCCACGGCCTTTTTCTCTGCTGCAGGGTCAACGCTCGGGTGCAAAAGCTCATCAAGCTGGTCGGGTTTCACACGCAACAGAGCGGTTTCCCTTGTAATAAGCTTTTGTTTTGCCATTTCAACAGCCATGCGTATGGCAGCCTGCCCATTGCGCTTGCCGACCCTTGTCTGAAGCATCCAGAGTCTTCCTTCTTCAATCGTAAATTCAATATCCTGCATGTCCCTGTAATGTTTTTCCAGCTTCTTCTGGATGACAAATAATTCCTTGTAGAGTTTCGGCATCTTCTCCTCAAGAGATGGAAGATGCCTGGTATCTTCAGTTTTCCCTGCCTTGTTCACCGGGTTGGGCGTCCTAATACCGGCCACAACATCTTCACCCTGCGCATTAGGCAGCCACTCTCCGAAAAACATGTCCTCTCCGGTTGCCGGATTTCTGGTGAAAGCAACACCTGTAGCCGAATTATCTCCGGTATTTCCGAAAACCATTGACTGGACATTGACTGCAGTGCCCCAATCTTCGGGTATTTTCTCAATCCTCCTGTAAGAAATGGCCCGCTTCCCCATCCATGACTGGAAAACAGCGCCGATACCTCCCCATAGCTGCTCCCGGGGGTCATCAGGGAAATCTTTCTTAAGCGTGTCCCTGACAATAACCTTGAACGACTCACAAAGCTTTTTCAGGTCATCAACTGTAAGATCGGTATCGCTCTTGTATCCCTTATCTTTTTTCATCACTCCCAGTGCATGCTCCAGTTTATGGCGAACTGCCTGCTCCTCGCCGGGCTCTATCCCGGCTGCCTTCTCCATGACCACATCGGAATACATCATAATCAGGCGGCGGTATGCATCAAAGACAAAGCGTTCGTTACCAGTCTTTTTTACCAGTCCCGGGATTGTTTTTGATGTCAAGCCCACATTCAGCACTGTTTCCATCATGCCCGGCATTGAACTTCTGGCGCCTGAACGCACCGAGACAAGAAGCGGGTCTTCGGGGTTTCCGAACTGTTTCCCCATGATCTTTTCCACCTTCTGCAATGCTGCATCGACCTGGGGCTTTAACTCGGCAGGATATTTCCTGTTATTCTTGTAATAAAGAGTACATACTTCCGTGGTAAGAGTGAAACCGGGAGGCACAGGAATGCCGAGGTTGACCATCTCTGCAAGGTTGGCGCCCTTGCCGCCCAGCAGGTTTTTCATTTCAGCCTTTCCGTCAGCCTTACCAGCCCCGAAAAAATAAACGTACTTATTGCCCTTTACTTTTTTTGCAGTCTTCACAGCCCGCACACTCTTTTTCGACTTCTTACCGACTGTTGCCATCAAACCCCTCCCTCCAGAAATGTGTTATTTATTGTTTAAAAATAAATATAGATTGGATTTCTACATCTATAGCTATAGTACAGTGGCAGAAAAAAAATTTCAACAAAACAATGAAGACAGGGGTAGTGGGTCAATTTGTTTTTTGAGGAAGACAGGAGAAGAGAAGGGGAGCAGCTACGGGCCGGCTATTTTCAGACCGCTCTGCCTGATAAGCCGCAGGTCATCCTCAAAAGTCCTGCCTGTCGTGGTAAGATAATTTCCGGTAAGGACAGCATCGGCGCCTGCCATAAATACCATACAGTTGAACTCATCGAGCGCCTGCACCCTGCCGCCGCATACGCGTATCTGTTTGCCAGGCAGGATGAAACGATAAAGACTTACAATTTTAAGTGCCTCGAATGGAGGAAGTACCGTTTGCCCGCCCAGCGGAGTGCCTTTGACCGGTATAAGAAAATTGATAGGCACAGAGTCGACATCAAGCGCTCTTAGCGCGAATGCCATATCCACCCGGTCCTGCCATGTCTCTCCAATGCCAAAAATGCCTCCCGCGCATACGGAAAGCCCTACGGACAGTGCCGCCTCAATGGTTTTCAGCTTGTCATGGTATGTATGGGTGCTGCAAATTTCAGGAAAAAAACTTTCGGATGTTTCAAGATTATGATGATACCGCACAAGGCCGCATTTTCTGAGATATGATAGTTCCTCTTTATTAAGAAGTCCCAGAGTAGCACAGGGCAAAAGCCCGGTGCGCCTCACTTCACTGACCATACCGCCAATTTTGGTTAGCTCGTCATTGCCGACCTTTCTGCCGCTCGTGACAATGCAGAACCTCCTTACCCCGGCGTTCTTTGCCTCCAGTGCCTTTTCAATAATTTTACCTTCCTCGCGAAGCGGATAAACCGCGACACCTGTGCTGACCTTCGATGACTGGGCGCAATACGAGCAGTCCTCCGAACACGCGCCCGATTTTGCATTGACGATAGCGCACAACTCGATGATGCCGCCTCTGAAGCGCTGCCGTATACTGCTTCCAGCAGCAAAAAGACCGATAATATCAACATCCTGAAGCCCGCTAATCCAGAGCGCCTCTGAAGGAGTAATGGAGACCCCGGCGATAACCTTATCCCTCAGGTCTTCAATCGTGAACATTCAAAAATTAACCACAGAGAACACAGAGAAATACTTTAATAACACCAAGTCAAACATACTCGCTATTGCCCCTCTGTGACCTCCGACTTTTCACTCAGATTCTTCTTCCAGTTACCGCAAACCAATTAGTGTTCACAACGGAAGCATCCTGAACCATATGCATTTAGTCTTTAATCTTTTTTGGTTATCATGCTTCATTCTTTTCTCTGTGCACTCTGTGGCTTCATTTCTTGTACTCTATTTTCATAAAACTTTTGACATTATCGCTCTTTTAATGCCTGATCTCGAAATCAGCGATATCCTCAATCCCATTTTCCCACGTCACGTCCACATCGGCGACCCTGGATGCAGGAGGCCCCTGCCTGCATTTCAGTATGGCCTTTTCAATTACTTCACGGTTTCCCTCAAAAACAGCCTCGACCCTGGTGTCGGGGAGATTCCTTACCCATCCGGCCAGATTCAATGTGTGCGCGATATCGTAGACAAACCACCGGTAGCTCACACCCTGCACTCTTCCCGAGACAAAAAGATGCACCCGTGTCTTCATCCGATATCCACCGCCCCCTTGCGTCGAACCTTTGATTATTTACTAAGACATCATAAAATAGAATTGTACCAAAAAAATCGAAAAATAGACATAGTTTGTGAAGACATGCGCAGAACAACGGTTAGCCTGTCATTTCCATTGCAGCAAATGGCGAAAGGCAGTAGAATAGCGTAATGTATTTATTCTCTGCATTGCGTAATCGCTTATTTATCCCGCTCATCCTTCTCTTCGCCATTCTGACTGGCTTCACCGGTGCTTATGCCTTACCCGGGTCAAATCTCCACATTAAAATTCTTGCCATTAACGACTTTCATGGCCGGCTGTCTGAAGGACGCATGGTTGGCAACCGCCCTTTGGGCGGGGCGGCGGTACTGGTATCATACCTTAAAGCTGCGGAACGCGGCATAGAGCATAATACCCTCATCGTACATGCAGGCGATCAAGTTGGGGCGTCTTCTCCCGTGTCAGCGCTGCTGAAAGATGAACCTTCAATAATGTTTATGAATACGCTGGCAAATAAGTATTGCCGGTATAAGGAGGGCTTAGATCCCAGGTGCAACATGGCAGCCACCGTAGGCAACCACGAATTTGACAAAGGGGTGGACGAAATGATGCGCCTCCTATTCGGGGGTAATCATCCCGAGGGTCCCTTTCTCGAAAATCCCTGGCGCGGCGCCTTATTCCCCTATGTAGCATCAAATGTTGTCAATACAAAAACAGGAAGGCATATACTCCCTCCGTATGTGATCAGGAAGGTAGACGGCATCCAAATTGCTTTTATAGGTGTCGTGCTCAAAGGCACGCCCGGCATTGTCGCTCCCTCTGCCACAGAAGGCCTTACCTTTCTGGATGAAGCGGAATCCATCAACAAGTGTATACCCGAACTCAGGGTCAAACATGTGAGTGCTGTCATTGTGCTCATACATCAGGGAGGCTACCAGACTCCCTATCAGGGCGCAACACTTACGGGAGAAAAGGTCGAAGGCCCCATTACTGATATCGTCTCACGCCTGGATGATGAAATCGACGTTGTCATATCAGGTCATACCCACACATTCATCAACGCCCTCTTAAAAAATAAGCACGGTAAGGATATCCTGGTTACCCAGGCTTTTTCGTATGGTACCGCATACGCCGATATCGACCTGGAAATAGATCGAGCCACCAAAAATATTGTCAGGAAATCTGCATCCATTATCACTACCTATGCCGATGCCGGCCCGGGACGGGACCCGGATCCCGCCGTTTCAAAACTGGTAGCAGCGGCTGAAGCAAAAGTCGGCCCGCTGGTTCATCAGGTGATCGGTCGGGCCGCGACAAACATCACAGGCGAGCAAAACAGTTCAGGGGAATCCGCTCTAGGCAATCTGATCGCCGATGCCCAGAGGTCGGCCTTTGCCGCCGACTTTGCCTTTACAAACCCCGGAGGGATACGTAACGACATCCACGCGGGAGGTGTCACGTGGGGTGCGCTCTATGATGTGCAACCCTTCAATAATTATCTCGTAAAAATGAATCTGACCGGCAGGCAAATATATGATCTGCTAAATCAGCAATGGCAGCAGGGGACTGATGAGTCTCACCGGCGCATGCTCCAGATTTCCGGCCTTGCTTATACCTGGGACAGCACTCGTCCGGCCGGCAGCCGCGTAGTCAAGATATTCCGGAACGGCATACCCATTGATCCTGCTGCCGTGTATACGGTCGTGGTAAACAGTTTTCTTGCCGGCGGCGGTGACAGTTTCAAGGTACTCACCAGCGGGACCAGCCAGGCAGCAGGTCCTGTTGATCTCAATGCACTGATAACCTATGTCCGGAAATTACCGCAACCTTTTTCAGCACAGATAAACGGCAGGATAACAAGGGTTAAATAACCTTAGCAAATATTAAATAGCGGCCTTTAGTTAATTGTCATATTTCTGTTAAGATAGTTTACTAATTGTGAGCGGTATTCTTGCGCAGGTGAAAAAAAATAGAGCGACCACAAAAGATCTGATCCTGGCAGCGTTGCGTGAACGCAGCGATATGCCGGCCATGTCTAATACCATCAAAGTTGTTAACGAATTCAAAAAGTCAGAAGATGCCTCTGTTTCGGAATTTGCCAATATCGTTTTAAGGGATTATGCTTTAACCACAAGGATTTTAAAACTTGCAAATAGCGCAAGCTACGCTCATGTAGTAGAGGTTACCACCGTTTCGCGTGCAACCATCCTCCTTGGCATGGAAAATATTAAAAATCTTGCGCTTTCACTCATGTTTTTTGATCATTTCCAGAAAGGCAACCCTAATGTTGAACATATTGATACAATGGTCAAATCCTTATACAGCGCAATACTGGCCCAGAATATAGCTAATGAAATAACCTCCATAAACGAGGAAGAAGTGTTTATCTGTTCGCTTTTCCACACTTTCGGCAAGTTATTGGTATCCTTTGCCTTGCCGGAGAAAATAGCAGAGATAAAATTTATGATGCTCGAAAGAGGCATTTCAGAGGATGCGGCTGCGCTCTCAGTCCTCGGCGGACGCTATGAGGAGTTTGGCGTGACAATAGCCAAGGATTTTAATCTCCCGGGAAAAATAATTCAAAGCATGCACAAGCTTCGCGGAACGGAAATCACAGAGGCCGCCGGTGACGCGGACAAGTTCAACGGTATTTCTTTTTTTGCAAACGAAGTAACCAACATACTTTCGACGTGTGAGGAAAGAAAAGAGATGGATGAGAAGATAGGACAGCTTGTAACAATGTTCAGGGACCATTTCGGCATGCCGGATGGCAGGATAGGGGTTATTATTAATGCAAGCATTGATAAACTGTATGAGTTTATAAGCGTTTTCAGTGTCAACCTCAATGTGGTTCCTTTTAGGCAGCAGTTGCTGACGTGGAAGGATCAGGAAGAGAAGGCTGCTGTGACCTTCACAAGAGCAACGCCTGCGGATTTTGCAAGTGAAATACTCAAGACCAGTGATATCATTTTTGAATCGGAAAAGTCGGACACCCCCGACAGCATCTTCACAACAGGCATTCAGGATATCAATAGCGCGATACTGAGTAATTTCTCCCTGAACAATGTGGTCAGCATTGCACTGGAAACCATGTACAGAGGCATGCAACTGTCCGGGGCAGCGAGAGCTCTCTTCTTAATAAAGGATATTAACCTTCCTGTCATGAACGTCAGATACGGGTTCGGTCTTGGGATTGAGGAATTCAAGAGATGGTTTAATATTACACTCAGCGATTCGGGCGATATTTTTAATATAGCAATAGTGAGACAGAAGGATCTCGTCCTCAGGGATACTGAGCTTCCGGATATTAAAAAGCTGCTGCCGGATTGGTTCAAAAGTAAAGTATTTGCCGGAATCTTTCTTGTCCTTTTGCCTATTATCATAGACAAGAAACCTATAGGAACATTTTATGTAGAAGGGGACAAGAAAGGCTTTGAGAAAATTTCCGCCAGTCAATTAAACTACCTGAAAATATTGCGAGACCAGACGGTAGTGGCGATCAGACAAAAACGTTTTGACTAAATGGAAGCTGTAGACCAGCAAATAGCTTATCAAATCGAAGTGACTTTTTAATTGGAAAGGTACCTCTTGGGATTTACCGTAACGCACTTCATGATGGCATTTTTTTCAAATCCGATTTCAACGAGCTGCCTGGCGGATTCAATTATAGTCATGCTCCCGCCCGCGAGTCTGCCGCTGCCAGCGGTGACCCCCTGGCCGCTCCCGGGCATCTTTGACCCGGAGACCGAATCAGAAATGATGATTATTCTTGAAGGATTTTTTACTTTAAGTATCAAATCAATCGTTGCCCTATGGAGATGGAAGGGATCTGCAATGACTTCTATATAAACCTCCTGGTTGAGAAGCCCGAATCCAGCTATGCCCGGCTCCCGGTGGTGAAAACTCCGCATTGCATTAAAAATATGCGTAATGCCCCGTGCACCTGCATTAAATCCGTTCTCAGCTTCACTATAGGTTGCTGCTGAATGTCCCATGCTGGGAATAATCCCCTTATCAACTATTTTTCTTATTGCCCCGGTGGCGCCCTTCAGCTCAGGAGCAATAGTGATGATTTTTATTATATCCTCAAATCCATCGATCAGTTTTTCTATATGGTATTCCTCAGGCTCAAGGAAAGTAGTTACATCGAGCGCGCCGCAATGTACGGGGTTCAGAAATGGCCCCTCAAGATGTACTCCGATAATCTTTGAGGGTCCCCGACTCCCGGCGCGTGACGCGCGACGCTCTGCGCCCGCAGCTTTTTGCAGCTCCATGGCCTTCCTGACAGCATCCATATGCTTTCTCATGACCTTTATAGCTGCCGGGTAGATTGCTAGTACGATTTCGGCAACACCGAGGGAGCCATGTGTCGCTGCAATTGCAAGAATATCTTTCTCCTCAAGCGTCCTCGTGTCGTAGCCGCCAATACCGTGTGTATGCACATCGATAATTTTCATGAGAATATCTTAGCATAAGGCGGTTTTTCATTAGACATTTTGGTAGTGATCAATTTGTTTTTGCCGAGGCCTTTTATCAGATTTTGAAATACCTCCAATGTTTTGCTATAGTTAATTTTACAAAAGGATACTCTGATGCACGGGGAGGAAGCAGTGCTCCTTTTAGGAAAATGGACGCATGACTCATTTGAGGATATGCTGCGGAAATCATTTTCATACAGCACACCCGGAGAACGCATATATTATCTTTCCTCCCTTTTCCTTGGCACAGCTTATAAAGAATCGACCCTGATCGGAAACGTCGCTGTGCCTGAGATCTTTGTAATAAATCTTCAGGAAGTGGACTGTTTTACCTTCATCGAGTATATCGAAGCCATGCGGCTGTCGGCCTCGCTTCAGGCGTTTGAAAAAAATCTGGTGAAAATAAGATACCGGTCCGGAAAAGTCGCCTTTACAGCAAGAAAACACTTTTTTACCGATTGGAGTGAATTTAACAAGGATTTTGTTGATGATGTCACCAAACGTATTGGAGGGCGGGAAACAATACCGGTCTGCAAACAATTGAATCGCAGGGAGGATGGAACATCCTTTCTCTACGGTATTCAGCCGTTAAGTCGTGAGATTGAATACATTCCTTCCGGTCCCCTGGCAGATAAACTTGTTGACAATCTGAAAACCGGAGACTATATCGGTATTTATTCGGCCACTCCGGGCCTTGATGTTTCACATGTCGGTATTTTTATCAAAACCGGAGACGTAGCGTATCTGAGACATGCCTCATCCGCAATAGAGCAGATGAAGGTAATCGACCAGGACTTTAAAAGTTACATAAAAACCAAACCGGGCATTATTGTATTGAGGCCGAAATAGCTACCCCGCAGGCTTCTTTTGTCTGCCATGCTGCATCCCCCTTTATAGTGCGCCAGCCTTGCATCTGCCCGCCGGTGTGCGTCATGGTTGCGGGTTTGCAATTTTGTAATTACAGGGTCAATCGGTTATTATTTAAAGATGAAATTCAAGGTTGACCTGCATGTTCATTCATTGTACAGTGAGGACAACTGCGCCGATCCCGAAGAGATGGTGCTTCGCGCCATCGAGATGAAACTCGACGGCCTCGCTTTTACTGAACATTACTCCTACGCCGCTTCGGGCCACATCGAGACGTTGAAGGAAAAGTACAGTAGCACGGTACGTATTTTCAGGGGAGTCGAGTACTCGAGCGCCGAAGGACACTGCCTCATTTTCGGGGTTGACACCGACAGTCTGCTGTTAAGACACGCGCCAGTCGAAGAGGTGATCAGCATTGTTAATGAAGCAGGGGGCGTGGTCATCCCTTCCCATCCTTACCGAAGGGGGACCAGCCTGGGAGACCTCGTCCTCACAGTTCAAGGCATTTGCGCATTGGAGGGACACAACGGCTGCAACATGCCGTCCTTCAATGCTCCGGCTGTGGAAGCGGCTAAAAACCGTAACCTTCCCTATACCGGAGGGTCCGACGCTCATTCCCCTGAAGAGGTGGGATCGTGTTACACCGAATTTTACGATGAAGTGACTTACGGCAATTTCATCCATCTCCTCAGACAGGGACGGTATCAAGGTGTCGATACGCGGCGAATGTCCTTTTTGAGCCGCATAAGGTAAAGAGGGAAAACCGCGCTCGAATGCGACCCACTTTTTACAACAGAAAATACCGCAAATAAAAAATGGATACGCCTTTTGGACATATCCACTGGTCCGCATTTTAAAACCTATACTTATTTTATTTCTTTGTTTGAGCCGGCGTCAGTTCTTTCACAGCGGTATGCTGTACTGCTTCCTGAGCAGAGCTGAAATGCTGAGGAGTTGTCACTGCCGCAGCAGTCGTTGTCCCAAAGTAACTATTTACAGTTTTAGCATCAAGGCCCAGTTGGGCGGCAATCACGGAATTGCTTGCTCCCTGTTGCTTTAGTTGTTTGGCCCTGGCGTATGGCGAAAGTGTTACGGTGTCCCCTTTTGGTTCCTGTGTTGCCGTTGTTTGTTTTGGTGAATTTACACCGACTATGCCGCTCCCGGATGCCGGCGGTGCGCTTGCAGGGATTTGCATTGCATTTCTCCTTTTTGCTCTGGATTTAAAACTCTGTTCCATTAAAGTCTGTTATCGGCTACTTTAGTTATCGGCTACTTTTAAGCAAACTTGAGCAGTTCATTTCCGATCAGGCAAAAAGGACCGCAACTCACTGAATTTAAAGCCCTTACTACCGGCCGAGCATATATTTCCGGTGCTGGAGATATGCATCCTTGAGTGCGATATAAGGGTCTATGGCAGCTTCCTTAAAATCCTCGTATTCACCGATATGCAATGACGTTTTATTGAAATAGTCATAGGCTTCAAGCTCCAACGCATCCTGGAGCGGAGTAATATAATTAATCGGCGTCAGATAGCTGTCCCCGACAAGGCCGGCCGTGTCCCTCAGGGTTGAAGGGCCCAAAAAAGGCCAGACTATATAAAAACCATTTCCTATGCCATACTTTCCGAGTGTCTGACCGGTATCCTTCTCCTGAGGCTGAAAGTTGGGGTTCCGTTTCATTATATCAATCAGACCTCCGATGCCCATTGAACTGTTCAGGGTGAAGCGGACCAGTTCTATCCCTGCTGCCTTCGGCTGTCCCTGAAGAACGGAATTAACAAACCTTACAGGCATCTCGAGATTGCGGAAAAAATTATTTATCCCTGTTCTTGCTACCTCCGGCACCACCGCGTTGTAGCCGCGGGCTGCCGGTTTCACGGCCCAGAAGTACATCCTGTCATTAAATTTAAAAACAAAACGGTTCCATGGCTCAAGAGGATCGGGGGTAGCTTCTCCTTCTGAGAGTTGTTCTGTTTCGCTCTCATTTCCGGCAGCAGCTCCCTTTTCACCCAAAAGACCGGTGAACGGCGTCTGCGACCGGGCAGTCGCTGCCATTGATAACAAAATGATCATTATTAGCAGGATACGAAGTCCTTTCACAGGTGTCCCTCCATGAAGCAGTATATATTCCTTTATATCTTCTGATATTTTAAATAATACCACAAAAAATACCATTGAACTAAAGCTCCTTCATATTTCAACCTTCAAAGACCCGGCCCGTCTCCAGCGAACAAATTGATATGCGGGATTGGAGGCGTGCCAAGAGGGCATTCCAGTGCTTAAGAGCACCTGCTTCTGGTGCTTAAAGCGCCTACGGTTGGTACTGTTGGCTTGTCCGGGAATCCTCCATGAAAATAGAGAAAGATTCCGGACAAGCCAACAGTAGGTGCTCGTAAGCACCGGAATCCCCATTACCTACGCTCGCAAAGGGGCAAGAAAATCACCCTCCCCTCAGGGGAGGGGAACTATAGTTAGATCCCTCTCCCCTTGGTGGGAGAGGGTGGGGGTGAGGGGGTATTTTCGAGGCAATGACAAAATTGTAAGCTCATAAATCTGATGCTGGCGCGTGGGGATTCTTAAACTTGCAAAAAACAGTGTGTTATAATAAATTATTGTAGTATGTCATTTGGATTTTTTGCACCTTTAAAAAGCTGTCCATCTCAAACAAGAGGAGAAAAATGCGCACACTATTACTGAATCCCCCTTCTTATGGCGGGTTTGACGGCGCAGCCGGTTCCCGATACCAGGCGCGTCGTGAGATACGTTCCTTTTGGTACCCGACATGGCTTGCATATCCGGCAGGGCTCATCCCCGGAAGCCGTCTCATCGACGCCCCCCCCGCCGATATGGGCGTCAATGAAGTTGTTCAGCAGGCGCGCGGGTATGATCTCATTGTTATAAATACAAGTACGCCGACCATTGTGAATGACATCACAATAGCGGAACTGCTGAAAGAGCATTACCCCGGCATTACAATAGGGTTTGTCGGCCCACACACTGTAGTCCTTCCTGAAGATACGCTGAAAAGATCGGCAGCTGTCGATTTTGTCACCACAGGCGAGTTCGATTATGCGGTGGCTGAAATAGCGAAAGGCATTCCCCTTCAACGTGTAGACGGTATAGCATACCGCGAAAACGGCAAAATAAAGCGAACAGAAAACCGTCCTCCGTTACAGGACCTCGACGCCCTCCCCTTCGTTACAGACATTTATGCCCGCGATCTTGTAATAGAAAGGTATTATAATGGATATTTGAAGCATCCTTACGTTTCTTTCTACACTGGCCGCGGCTGCCGGGCACGTTGTACATATTGCCTTTGGCCGCAGACGATTTCGGGTCATGTCTACCGGGTTAGGAGCCCTGAGAATGTCTATGAAGAAATGGTGAGTGCAAAACGTCTTTTCCCCCAGGCCAAGGAATTTTTCCTGGATGACGACACGTTTACCGACAATCCTTCCCGCGCAATGGAAATCGCCCGGAAGTTCCGGAAACTGGGGATCACCTGGTCATGTAATGCCCGGGCCAATGTTGAGAAAGAGACGCTGCGGGTGCTGAAGGAAAGCGGGTTGCGGCTGCTTACCGTGGGATTCGAATCCGGCAACCAGCAAATTTTGAACAATATGAAAAAAGGCACCAGAATCGATCGGATAAGGGAATTCGTCAAAGCTACGAAGGATCTCGGCATCCTGGTCCACGGCGCCTTCATTTTGGGATTGCCGGGTGAAACTGCGGAGACCATTGAAGAGACCATGCGTTTTGCTCTTGAAATGGACCCCTACAGCATACAGGTATCGCTTGTGGCTCCCTATCCCGGCACGGAATTGTATGCGCAGGCGCTGCGTGAGGGCTGGCTTTCGGGCGAGGGAGATCCGCTGGTCAGCAATGGCATTCAGAATTCAACACTGTCATATGCATCGATTTCGAGCGAAGAATTGTTCGAGTCAGTGGAGCGTTTTTACCGTCGTTTTTACCTGAGACCGCGGCCAATCCTGAGGATATTGAAAGAAATGCTTCAGGACAAGCACGAATTCAGCAGGAGGATCAGAGAGGGCAGAGAATTCTTCTCTTTTATGGCAAAAAGGAAAGAGACGGTTTCAAACTGATGATATCCGATATGAATTTTCAGGGTAAGGGCTTGTGGAAAAATAACCTGTATATTCAGGCGCTCAGATTCGGAGCAGGTTTGACCGATCAGAAGGAGCAAAACCGGAGGCGTAGCAGAGGCTACGTTGAGGATTTTGTGATTGAGGATCGCTCAAAGATGCCTGAATCTGAGATGCATCAATGTACAAGTTATTTTTCCGCAAGCCCTAAAGGCTGTGTGGTTATTGTTGCCGATGATATGGGCAAATCAGAATCGGTCAACCGGGCAATCGCCGAAGCCCATGACGAGGGGATACTGACTGCCGCAAGCATTATGGCAGGGGGAGAGGCTTTTGATGACGCGGCGCATACCGCTCTTGAACGCAGCCGGCTCTCACCAGGGCTGCACCTGACACTTTGCGACGGCAAAGCCGTATTGCCCCACTCGTCCATTCCGGATATTACCGATCATGACGGCAACTTCATCAAAGATCCTTTTAGTGCGGGACTGCACTATACGAGACCGGGCCTTCTTGCGCAGATCGAGGCTGAAGTGGCCGCTCAGTTCGAGCGCCTTGAGAGGGCCGGAATCCGCCCTCACCATGTGGATGGCCATCACCATCTTCATATGCACCCCGTTATTTTCGAAGTGCTTTGCCGGCAGGCCTCCAGGAGAGACATTTGCTGGATCAGGCTGCCGAACGAGCCGCTTTCAATGGTCAAGGCCTTTCGCTCTCCATCACGCGGGACCCTCCCCTTTGTCGAATGGGCGGTCTTCGGAATTCTCGGAAAATACAACGCCAGGACAGCCCGTAAATACGGGATGCTCAGTGCCGCCCGTGTTTGCGGTCTTTCACGCACCGGGAACATTGATGAGCAGTTTTTTCTTGATATCATGGAGCTTACCGGTACAGAGATTAGTGAAATATTCACTCACCCGGATACTGCGACACCCGCAGGCCGGCTGGAACTGGCAGCGTTAGTCTCCCCCAGTGTGTATAATCTTATAAAAGAATTACATAAATTACCGGTCGGGTACAAGGATTTCACCGCACCAAAAAAATCTTAACCGCAAAAAGGAGATGCAGTGAAAACATTTATCGTGATATTATTGGCGACCTTGAGTGCCGCAATAGGTGAATCATTATTAAGCTACGGAATGAAGAGGAACGGCCAGGTGGACCTTGCCGTACCTTCACACTGGGGGCAACTGATATTATCGGTAATCCGCAACCCCTATGTGTTGGCGGGAGTGGTCTTCCTCGCCTTTTTTTTCTTCCTCTACCTCGCCGCCCTCTCATGGGCCGATCTAAGCTTTGTCATGCCGTTAACAGCCATGTCATATATTTTTGCCGCGCTGCTTGCCAGATATATGTTGAAGGAGGAACTATCCTGGTTTCGCTGGGCCGGAACCGTAGTGATCATTCTGGGCATCATTCTCATAGCTCTCGATAGCCGGCAGCGAACAGAGGAGAACGGGATGACAAAGTATCAGCAGAGCATAAATGGAGGCGTGACGCACAGTGCCGCAAAAGGAAGGAACTCCTGATGAGCGGGACACTATCGCGGCTTCAATTCAGGTCACTCCCTGCAAAACCAGAGGAGAAAAAACTTCCGGTTTTTACTTCGCAAAGACTGGCTGACGGGGTCGGCGAAGCCATACGGAAATGTCATGCATATTATTTAGAGGAGCAGCATAAAGACGGATACTGGCTGTACGAACTGGAATCGAATGTTACCATTACTGCCGAATATTTAATGCTCCTTCACTTCCTCGGCTTGAAAGACGCCGTTAGAGATAAAAAAATAGCACAACATATATTAAAAAACCAGAGGATCGACGGCACATGGGCGATACACTGGGGGGGGGGAGGTGACCTCAGCACAACAGTCGAGGCCTATTTCGCGCTTAAACTTGCCGGCTTTTCAGCTGATGACCTCCCACTGAGAAAAGCCAGGGCTTTCATCCTCGAATCAGGGGGTATCGAGGCTTCGAGAGTGTTCACAAAAATCTTCCTCGCCCTTTTTGGAGAGTTCGACTGGAAGGCGATCCCGTCTATTCCGGTGGAGGTAAACCTTTTGCCTGCCTGGTTCCCCATAAATATTTACAATTTTTCTAGTTGGGCGAGATCTACACTTGTACCGCTCTCGGCAGTCCTGGACAGAAAGCCCTTACGTCCCTTGCCGGATAAAACAAGCGTGCGCGAACTTTTCAAAGAACCCGGGAAAGTACCGCCTGTTACAACACAAAAACTATCGTCTTTGTCCTGGAAACAATTTTTTATCATCATGGACCGCCTGATAAAAGCCGTGGAGGACCTGCCGGTAAGACCTTTAAGGGAAAAGGCACTGAAAAAAACGGAACAATGGATACACGAGCATCAGGAGCCGAGCGGCGACTGGGGAGGAATCCAGCCCGCAATGGTGAACGCTATACTCGCACTTTCGGCCTTAGGTTATGGCGTAGCATATGAACCCATGAAAAAAGGACTGGAAGCCCTTGAAAATTTTACAGTAGAAAAGGATGATGAGATTATCCTGCAATCATGCATATCTCCCGTATGGGACACGGCATTGACAGCACTCGCGCTGCTGTATTCAGGCATGGACAGGGACAACCCTGCCATTAACCATGCCTGTAAGTGGCTCATCTCGAAACAGATCTTCTGCAAGGGGGATTGGAGTGTCAAGAGACCGGATCTTCAGCCGGGCGGCTGGGCCTTTGAATTTGACAACAGCTGGTATCCCGATGTGGATGATACCGCAGTTGTACTGATGCTTCTGAACAGGTATGCTGATCGTTCCTTTGTTAAGCCTGAAAGCCTGCAAAGCGGCCTCCGGTGGATACTCGGAATGCGTGGAAAGGATGGCGGATGGGGCGCCTTTGACGTGGACAATAACCTGGGAATATTAAATCAACTGCCCTTCGGAGATCTCGAGGCGATGATCGATCCCAGCACGCCAGACCTGACCGGAAGAGTCCTTGAACTGCTCGGATTAGTCGGGTTTTCACAATCACACGATATTGTGCGCAAGGCGATACGGTTCCTGAAAAAGAACCAGGAAGAGGACGGAACATGGTGGGGCAGATGGGGAGTAAACTACATCTATGGCTCCAGCTCGGTACTCGTCGGCCTGGGTACCATCGGCGAGGACATGTCAAAACCGTATATACAAAAAACAGTGAGGTGGTTTAAGAGCCGTCAGAACATCGACGGAGGCTGGGGAGAGTGTTGTGAATCGTATGATGAGGCGCACCTGAAATGCCAGGGTTGGAGCACCCCTTCACAGACAGCATGGGCATTACTGGCGCTGATAGCCGCAGGTGAAGGTACCAGCGAGGAAGTGCACAAAGGCATAAAGTACCTCCTCAAAAAACAGCAGCCGGATGGTACCTGGGAAGAGGAGTTCTTCACCGGTACCGGATTTCCGAAATACTTCATGATCAGGTATCACAATTACCGCAACTGCTTCCCTCTTATGGCGCTCGGCAAGTTTAATAAGCTTATCGAGGACAAAGGAGTTGCACACTAGTGAGGGTCCTCGTTACCGGAGCTACCGGTTTCATAGGTTTTCATGTTGCCCGTTTTTTAACAGAAAAAGGAATTGAGGTAAGGGCTCTGGTAAGGGGACAGAGCGATGCGACTGCTCTGAAAGCCCTGGACATAGAGCCTGTCAATGGCGATATCAGGGACTTTGAATCTGTCTGCCGGGCGCTTGATGGATGCCGGCACTTATACCACATCGCTGCAGATTACCGGCTTTGGGTCCCCGATCCCGAAACCATGTACGCTATAAATGTTGAGGGCACGAGAAACTGCATGGAAGCTGCTCTTAAACTCGGCGTCGAGAAGGTCATCTATACAAGCTCAGTGGGAGTACTAGCTGCATCATTAAACGGGAAGGTTTCAAATGAGGAAAGCCGCGCTGCCATAAATGAAATGGTCGGCCATTACAAACGGTCCAAGTTTATTGCCGAGAATGAGGTGCATTCGTTCATCGGGAAAGGATTGCCTGCAGTCATCGTATATCCCTCTACTCCTATAGGCCCTATGGACAGGAAACCCACTCCTACCGGAAAAACTATCGTTGACTTCCTCGCCGGCAGAATTCCCGCATTCCTGGATACGGGGCTTAACTTTGTCGATGTCGGGGACGTGGCCGCAGGACACTGGCTCGCATCACTGAGAGGAGAGATCGGACGGGGATATATTTTAGGAAACAGAAATATCACACTCAGGGAATTCTTCGGGTCCCTTGCCGTTATTACCGGAAGCCGGCCTCCTAAAATCCGTCTCCCATATCTGCCGGTACTGTTTGCAGCCTGCATCGACGAAACCATTTCAACACTGCTGACGCACAGGCATCCGAGAATTCCGCTCTCAGGTGTGCGAATGGCCAGAAAATATATGTATTTCGACGCTTCCAGGGCTGTCAGGGAACTGCACATGCCTCAAAGTCCTGTTGAGCACGCCATGGAATTGGCAATAGAGTGGTTCAAAGAAAATAATTATGTAAGGAGATAAATATTCATGCGTTTTCCGGTCAGCTTATATGTATCGCTTACTAAATCTTTTATCAGGAACGCCCTGGCGGGAAGAAAGCGTTTTCCGCTTGTGCTTATGCTCGAACCTACTCACAGGTGCAATCTCGCCTGTGCCGGATGTGACAGGATACGCCTGCATGATGATATGCAGTCGCCTGACCTTTCTCTGGAGCAATGCATCGGGGCTGTTACCGAGTCAGATGCCCCTGTTATCACCGTAACAGGAGGAGAACCTCTCCTCTACAAGGAACTTATTCCGCTTGTCAGAGAAATTCTGAGGATGAAAAAACATGTGTATCTATGTACCAATGGCCTTCTTACCGAATCCTTCATTGAGGAGTTCGAACCGAGTCCCAGGCTCACTATCAACTTTCATCTGGACGGACTGGAAGAGACCCATGATGCCATTACCAACAAAAGCGGGACTTTCAGGAAGACGATTGAGACGATAAAAAAAGCAAAGAAACGGGGGTTCAGAGTGAGCACGAACACCTCAGTTTACAAAAACTCCGACGTAAAAGAACTTGAGCGCCTGTTCGAGATACTGACCAATATCAAAATTGACGGCACGCTGATCGCCCCTGCCTTCAGCTATGAGAGCGTAGAAAACAATATCTTTCTCAAAAGGGATGAGATACATGATAAATTCAATCAAATGGCGTCATTCTTCGAGAGGTTCCCGTTTATGAATTCACCGCTCTATGTGGACTTGCTGAAGGGCGTCAGGGACATGCCCTGCACTCCCTGGGGCAACCCGACGCGCAATCCCCTGGGATGGAAAGCCCCGTGCTATTTGATTACCGACGCCTACTATACTTCTTTCGGCGAAATGATGGAGAAAACCCCCTGGGACAGTTACGGCACAGGAAAAGACCCGAGGTGTGAAAACTGCCTGGTGCACAGCGGGTATGAAGCAACTGTCATGAGGACCGCCTTCGCAAACCCAAAAGACCTCTTGAGACTATTAATCTGGAATCTTAAGCATCATTGATGGGGGAATTCCTTCTGCTCGTCCTGCGCACAATTGCCTTAAGACCATACGTATTTGTGTTTCTGTTGGTCTATATGCTGGGCTGTTCGCTGCACCTGGGATTAAAAAGAGCACTGCTTTTCGGCATTGCAGGATACGGCATTGCCTGGCTGTCGGAATACTCTTCAATTCACAACGGCATCCCGTACGGATACTACTTCTATATTGAACAGACAAGGGGCATGGAAATCTGGGTGCTCGGAGTACCCCTGATAGATTCGATGAGCTATGTATTCCTTGCCTATGCCAGCTATTCCGTGGCCCTTCTTGTAAATGCTCCGGTAATGCGCCTGAAGAAAACGATCTATATCCTTGAAACAAGGGAAATCAGAAATTCACCTTCTGTCAGAATGCTCGGGGCCATGCTCTTTGTCTACCTCGATATCATTATCGATCCTGTTGCACTGGCAGGCCACAAGTGGTTTCTGGGACAGCTTTATGGGTATCCTCAGAGGGGGGTATATTTCGGCGTTCCCATCTCAAATTTCGCGGGATGGGTCATAGTGGGGTTCCTGATGATCGGCGCCTTGCAGAAAATCGATGATTACCTGCACAGGAACGGTTCATCTGACTATACAGGATATCGTTATGCGTGGAGATACCTTGTGGGTCCTGTCCTTTATGCCGGCATTCTTGTTTTCAATCTCCTGGTGACTTTTGCGGTCCGCGAGTATACGCTGGGGTGGACCGGCGCCTTCATTGTTTTATTGCCGTCAGTGCTGATCTACTACATGATAAAAACAAAACTGACCTCCGGAGATGCGGTAAATGCCCTGGATGCCCATCTCCGGGATTTTCCCCTTGCCTCTGTCAACGGTCCCCGCACAGCTCAGTGATGACAAACCATATAATTACCAGATACATATACAACTACTTCAATTCAGATAGGGCGGGGTAATTTTTCTATACGAGCAGATAGTCCGCAGTGCCGGCCCTGCTGCATGGGATACGATACTGTACACAGCTCAGGACTTGCAGGAGAAGCTTATTCCTGATGCTGAGAATCTGATTTTGATGATTACAGTAAGTTTCTCCATTTTCCTGACCATATTTTTATCCTAATGCTTTCACTGATATCCTGTTTACTTTTGTTGGGATATCCGTCATATGAATTGCGCTTTCAGCCGCATTTCATCCCGATTTTCAGAACACCTCTCCCTTGAGCCTTCAAAATCCCTCCTTTGCACGTACTTCTTCTTTATGTAGCAGCCACCATTACCAGGTTGTGGCAGAAGACAGCACATCCCGCACTGGAGGCAAAATTCTTAAATCCCTTATAAAGGCGACTGCATTGCCCTGATCCGCCATCAAAAAAATAGACGACCCACTTTGATCCTTTAAGGACAATCAGTTAGACCAGTTGCAGCAGTAACAAACTATCACCCACCAGGTGAATATACGAGGGTATCCCCACGGAGATAGGAATACAAAACGGAGATGGTAGTTCTGTTATGGGGTTGTGGAGTTGTTATCCTCTTAGCGGCGGGGGTAAGGGGCGTAGACCTTCGGTTGCCGGATTAGCGGAGCGTGTTTTAATCCGGGCCGGATTGCAGTGTTGTGTTGATGAGCGACGTGCCCAGTTATTTCCAGCTTATTTCCGGCCCCAAAACAATTGAAGGTTTGGGGCAGGAATAAGCCGGAATAACTGTGCGGACCATATCGTCAATAAAATAAAAAACCTCGTTGTCCCTATAGGGACAACGAGGTGATCATATTATGGCACAAAGAGGGCTTCCATATGAATATAAAATTGAGGAGAGCAAAGCAGGGCTGACAAGTTTTGGGGGCTTGCCGACTTATTTGGATCTTGCGGCATCAACAGGGTTATTGGGTTCTATAGACCGGCATCTCAAGGTACGAACCGGGGATCAAGGATGGACAGACCGGCAGATGATCTTATCGCTGATGTTATTGAATCTGGTGGGTGGTGATTGTGTGGAGGACATAGATAAGGTGGAGGCGGATAAAGGCGATTCGTTTCGGTCTGATTAACATAGCAGCACGGGTTATGGAGCACTCGCGAAGGTTATGGGTAAGAATATCATGGAGCCATCCCTCAAGCGGCTTGTTGATTGATATGCGGCGCAGGGTAGCTGATTTAGCGGCATCCGGATGAGCAAATAAGGAGGTAACAGCACTTACAGAAACTTCATAAGAGTCAGTGACGGAAGAGGTGCGTCTCGATTCGGTATTTCTCTGGCATTTCTACGGCTGCCGAAACAGTTTTAGTCAAGTCCCGGAGGTCTATTCGCCGAAACTGAGGCTGTAACCCTCTTAAAATCCCGACCCACCGCACTGTCACAAATAGATGGCGGATTGTGGTATTACACCTCCGGTTGTCTTTTAAAAGCGGTTGTTGCTAATATGTAATCAATATAAGTGCTTTGTCGCCTGAGATTAACGCGCTGAAAAAAATATAGTGAAGGGTGAAGATTATGAGGTCAGCGGGATTGTCTTTAATGGTCATCGTCTGTTTAGTCCTTGTATGCAAGCCGGCCGTCGCTCTTGAACCTCTCATCGCAAGCGGCTGTTCCGTAAGCAATGTCGGCTATCTTAACGATCTTGCCAGAGAATTCGAAAGAGAGACGGGCGTTAAAGTGCTCGTGCGAGGCGGCGGCAGCCTGGTAGGGCTGACCGAATTGGGCGCTCAAAAGACCGACTTCGCGGCCTCGTGTAAGAGCAAAGGTCCCGAAGACCCGCAAGACTTTCAATTCATTCGGGTAGCATGGGACGCTCTCGTTTTTATCGTACATAAAGATAATCCCGTGAACAATGTGAGGCCCGAAGATATCGAGGCAATATATGAAGGCAAAATAACAAACTGGAGGCAGCTTGGCGGAAAAGACATGCCCCTCAAATCATATATTAGCACCACAAAAGGCATGGGCGGCTTAGGTGAGGCATTGAGCAAATGGATATTGCATGGGAGGCCGGTAACGGAACGTTCCAATTCAATTAAGGAGGCGCCTTCGGCAGCTATCTGGGAACAACTGGTGGAAAAAATGCCTGATGGGTTCGCGAGCACCGGCTTCGCAAGTGCCCGAAAACGCAATGTTAAAATGCTCACTGTTAACGGACAGGCCCCTACGAAACAAAATATAATGTCGGGTAAATACCCCTTTAAACGCCCCCTCTTTATCGTTGTAAAAAAAGACGCTAGGCCTGAAGTTAAAAGATTCACCGACTTTATTCTCAGTAAGAAGGGCCAGAGGCTAATATCTTCTTATGGTATTCCATCCCTTTCAGATATGAAATGAGACTCTCTCTAAAAGCCAAGATCACGCTTTTGATCACTGTAGTATCTGTTACTACAAGCGCAACCGTCAGTTTCATTCTTATCTCAGACCATAAAAGAAGCATGGAGAGAGAACTCATAAATCGCGGCATCACCATGTCGGAGGCGTTGTCCAGGGCGGTAGCCGAAGGACTCGCTTCAGAGAATCTGCAGTTGATACAGCAGGTGCAAAGCATAGTTCACACTTCTGATGTCAAACTTGCCCAGGTTTACTCGACAGTTTGGCTGCCAGTGGATGCTTATCCCCTGGAGAAATTCAATGAACCTCCGTACCAGGCTGCAATCGAGTATTTCAAGACAGGGAAAGAGTCTTTCTATAGGACTAATATCAACCTGGTTGATGTGTACTCCCCGGTTTTCTACCACCAATTCGAGCAAGTCAAGGAAAGGAAATACCTGATAGGATATGTAAGACTCATGATGACGACCGAAGGAGTTCAGCAGACAATAAGAAAGATGCTGATGATGAATATACTTGCTTCGGTCCTGTTGACCCTTATAGCCGTAATAGTCCTTAATGCATTTATCAGGAAATATTTCCTTATACCGCTTTTGACCCTCCGGGAGTCAATTTCGAAATATAGAGATGGGTCTTTGCCTGATGTAATCCCGGTAGACTCAAATGACGAAATTGGAGAATTATCACAGGAATTTAACCGGATGAGCATTGCCGTCAAGGAAAGGGAAGAAAAATTCAGGACGCTCTTTAATGAATCCCCCGATGCCATATTGCTTGTGGACCCCTATGGCAAGATCATCGACGTTAATGATGTGGCTGTGGAGCGGTACAAATACCGACGTTCCGACTTTATCGGCATGTCAGCAACTCAACTTTACAGTCCGGAGGATGCTGATAATGCTCCCGCCAGGACCGAAATGCTGAAGGAGCGAGGGATAGCGGTCTTTGAAGCCCGGCATATGACTAAGGACAGCCTTGTAATACCGACCGAAGTTAATGCGCGTTCGGTTGTCATAGGGGGAGCTGCCTTTATTATTTCTACATGCAGGGATATTACCGAACGGAAGAAGGCCCAAGATGCGCTTGCTGAAGAAAAGGAGCGCTTGGCGGTAACATTGAGAAGCATTGCTGACGGGGTCATAGTTACAAATACCGAAGGGACTGTCACCCTGATGAACCGGGTTGCCGAAGAGCTTACCGGATGGCATGGAGAAGAGGGGCTGGCAAAGCCCTTATCCATGGTCTTCCATATCATAAACGAAGGGACAAGGCTGCCCTGCGAGAACCCTGTAGACAAAGTGCTCAGTAAAGGGTTCATAGTCGGGCCGGCGAACCACACTTTGCTCATTAGAAGAGACGGAACGGAGATAATAATAGCGGACAGTGCAGCGCCGATAAGAGACAGAGATAGCAATATAATAGGAGTTGTTCTAGTCTTTCGTGATATCACTAACCAGACCAGGATGGAAACAGAGATACGGAAGATACAAAAACTGGAGTCTCTGGGGGTCCTTGCCGGCGGGCTGGCCCATGACTTCAACAATCTGCTCACAGGGATCATGGGCAACATTAGCATAATCAAATTGCATGTCGACCCGGAAAATAAAGACTATGCTCGGTTGTCAGCGGCCGAGAAGGCAGTGGAACGGGCGACCGACCTCACGCAGCAGTTGTTGACCTTTGCTAAGGGGGGGGCGCCGATAAAGAAGACTCTGCCTATAGCTGACTTGGTCAGGGAGTCCGTGGATTTCGCGCTATCCGGCTCCAATGTCAGCTGCAATTACAGCATGTCTGGCGGCCTATGGAACACAGAGGCCGACAGGGGGCAGATGGCCCAGGTATTCAACAACCTTTCGATAAATGCCATGCAAGCGATGCCGGACGGGGGAATAGTCAATGTAAGTATGGAGAACGTGACCCTCGATGTGAATAACGCGACTACCCTGCCTGCCGGGGATTACATAAAAATCGTTTTCTCTGACGCCGGAACGGGCATTCCTGAAGAACACCTGTCGAAGATCTTCGACCCTTACTTCACCACAAAAAAGCGCGGCAGCGGGCTCGGCCTTGCTACTGCGTTTTCTATCGTCAGTAAACATGGCGGTCATATCACGGTTAATACCGGACCCGGCATTGGCGCCACTTTTTCCATCTATCTGCCGGCTTCTAAAGACGGCTGCTGCCGTGAAGGAGATATACGTACGTTTATATCCACAGGCCACGGAAGAGTCCTTATCATGGACGACGAGGCGATAATAAGGGATGTGGCAGGACAAATCTTGAATTCTCTCGGATACGAAGCTGGTTTCGCAGAAGACGGTGCAAAGGCTCTTGAAGAATACGCCAGGGCCAAGGCTGAGCAGAGGCCGTACAGCGTTGTGATAATGGACCTGACTATTCCAGGAGGCATGGGCGGCAAAGAAGCTGTGAAAAAACTCCTCGATACAGACCCAAATGCAAAGGTGATCGTATCAAGCGGGTATTCAACCGATCCGATAATGGCCGACTACAGGAAATATGGTTTTAAGAGCGTAATCACCAAGCCTTATAATGTGGTACGGATGAGCGAGGTCATCTCCAGACTTATCTAGGCTGGCCCGGGAGGATGGGTATCGAATCCTGTGGCAAGGCCCGGGGAATGTGCTCGCTATCAATTTATTCATTTGCTCAGCAGGTTATTCAGCCCATCGCTAAGTTCCTGAAGCTTGTAAGGCTTTGTCAGACAAGCGCTAAAGCCATAATTACGATAATCAGATACAAGGGTGTCATCCGAGTAACCGCTCGATACAATAGCCTTAATCCTGGGATTGACTTCAAGCAGCCGCTCAATAGTCTCTCTTCCCCCCATCCCCCCGCGGATGGTCAGATCCAGTATGACAACATCGAAAGGATTGCCTGACTCCATAGCGGCTTTGTATTTCCCGA
>Ga0181533_1001037_pt1 | contig 36561 bp, 28 predicted proteins | sample PEATcosm2014_Bin_45_FD_119772 | JGI IMG/M metagenome (GOLD analysis project Ga0181533, IMG submission 119772) | Peatland microbial communities from MTU Mesocosm Facility, Houghton, MI, USA - PEATcosm2014_Bin11_60_metaG | ecosystem: Environmental > Terrestrial > Soil > Wetlands > Peat | place...
CGCTGAACTACTTCAGGCAATACAACCGCACGTACTGCAGCAAGACCTCTGTTCTTAACAAGATTCTTACTCCTGACAGAAACATTGAATAAGTCTCTCTTAAGAGCTTCATAACCACTGGTATCGATCTTTTCTCTCTTCGACTGCAACATAAAATCACTGATTGCAAGATTCCAGGCATTTTGAAGGCCCTTTACCCTCTTTTGGTATTTAGCCTTCAATTCAGGATTTGCCAGAACCTTCTTTGCATAATCCGTGGCATCCTTGAACCGCCCCTGGTTAGCCAGTTGCCTTTCACTCTTAATAATGTGAGAATAATCCGGATACCTTGACCGTATCGTATGACCTTTCACAACCCGGTAGATCCACTTATCAAACCTTCCATGTTGTTTCTTGAACAGAATATCGTCATCTACAATCACAAAAAATATATTATAATTCTAGAAAGCAAATATACGTAAAGAATCAGAAAAATCCAAGTTTATTTCTGATCAATTTATTGACATAACATTTTATAAAAAAAGTCATTTTGTTCGGACTTTTACCCTAACATTTGTAAATTGTTAATAAAATCAGAAAAATATTTTTTTTTATTTTTCATTCTTACCACAGAAATGTACGCTTAATCTCTCCTTTTAACCCTGAAACCCTGGAACCCTGGAACCCTGAAACCCTGGAACCCTGAAACCCTGAAACCCTGAAACTCTGAAACCCTGGAACCCTGGAACCCTGAAACCCTGGAACCCTGAAACCCTGAAACTCTGAAACCCTGAAACTCTGAAACCCTGGAACTCTGAAACCCTGAAACATCAAAAAAATTCCCCTATTTTATCTCCATTTCCTTTTGATATCAAAAATATTTTCTAAATTTGCACTCCCAAAAAATCAAGTTACTCAACTATAAAAAATGTACGCGATAGTAGAAATAGCCGGCCAGCAGTTCAAAGTCCAGAAGAATGATGAGATTTTTGTCCACAGGATGGATGTAGAACCCGGCACAAAAGTAGAATTCAAGGAAGTGTTGCTTGTCGATAACAATGGAAAGGTCAATATTGGCAAGCCACACATTGAAGATTGCAAGGTGAGCGGTAAGGTTCTCGAACATGCCAGAGGCGATAAAGTGATCGTCTTTAAGAAGAAGAGAAGAAAAGGATTCCAGAAAGAAACCGGCCATCGCCAGGATTTCAGCAAGATCCTTATTGAATCTATCACACTTAAAGGAGCTGCAAAAGAAAAAAAATCCAAAAAAGAAACCACGGAAGAATAAAATTCCTCTTGTATTGATTTTTTCGGGAAAGAATTTTGATCGTAAATATTAATTCAGAATTGATATGGCACACAAAAAAGGTGCGGGCAGTTCAAGTAACGGCCGCGAATCTCACAGCAAACGCTTAGGTGTAAAGATCTTTGGCGGACAATTTGCCAAATCGGGAAGCATTATCGTCAGGCAGCGTGGCACCGCTCATAACCCTGGCATAAATGTCGGAATAGGCAAAGACCATACTTTATTTGCTTTGACGGATGGGATTGTTGAATTCAGGAAAGAAAAGAAAAATCGTTCTTTTGTTTCTGTTCTTCCCCTTGAACCCTCCAATTAATATATTTGCACTTTATAAAGCTTTTGGGTTTCCCGGGTCATCAGCCCGGGATTTTTTTTGCTGCCGCCTGACCCTCATTCTTTAAAAGATTATATTAATTTTGCCTTAGTTAATAGTAATAAACTCTCTTTATTAAGAGGGTGAAATGATAAGATTAATTAAAATTACTGGCTATGCTTGTATTACAGACCATACGTGAGGATCCGGAACTGGTACTGAAACTTCTGGCGATCAAGAATTTTGATGGAAAGAATATAATTCAGAACATACTTTCCCTGGATGATAAAAGAAAAGAAACACAGAAAAAGCTGGATGATAATTTGGCTCAAAGCAAAGCCCTCGCACGGGAGATAGGAAAGCTGGTCCAATCAGGTAAATCTGCAGAAGCCAATGATATGAAGGAAAAAACATCCGGGTTGAAAGAACTCGCCAAAGACCTGGATGCCACCCTTGAAACCACAAAAAAAGAACTTGAAGAACTGCTGCTGAAAGTCCCTAACCTACCTCATCCTTCTGTTCCTCCCGGGCAGACTCCTGAAGATAATGAGATCGTCCATCAGGAAGGCATCATTCCTGACCTCCCGGAATCAGCCATTCCTCATTGGGAACTGGCCATAAAATATGATCTGATCGATTTTGCCCTCGGCAATAAAATATCTGGTGCGGGCTTTCCTGTATATAAAGGAAAAGGCGCCCGGCTGCAACGTGCCCTGATAAATTTTTTCCTTGATAATGCCATCGCTGAAGGATACAGGGAAATTCAACCGCCTTATATGGTGAATGCTGCCTCAGGCTTTGGTACTGGACAACTCCCCGACAAGGACAGCCAGATGTACTATGCTCCGCTGGATGATCTTTACCTGATTCCTACGGCAGAAGTCCCCGTTACCAATCTGTACCGTGATATCATCCTGAAAGAAAATGATTTCCCGCTGAAAAATGTCGCTTACTCCAGCTGTTTCAGGAGGGAAGCCGGCTCCTATGGAAAAGATGTTCGTGGATTGAACCGGTTACATCAGTTCGATAAGGTAGAGATCGTACAGATCTCTCACCCGGAAAGGTCATATGAGATCCTGGAAGAGATGGTGACCTATGTTTCAGGACTGTTACGTAAGCTCAGATTACCTTTCCGTATTTTAAAACTTTGTGGTGGCGATTTGAGCTTTACCTCTGCCATGACCTATGATATGGAAGTCTATTCGGCAGCACAAAAACGGTGGCTGGAAGTAAGTTCTATTTCTAATTTTGAGTCGTACCAGGCCAACCGGATGAAATTGCGTTACAAAGATGAAACCGGGAAGACACAATTGGCACATACCCTGAACGGAAGCGCACTGGCATTGCCAAGGGTCGTGGCAGCCTTGCTTGAGAACAACCAGACCGCTGAGGGGATCAGAATTCCTGAAGCCCTGGCCCCATATACCGGCTTTAAGTTGATTTAAATTACTCCATTTTTAACCCCGGAACCTGAGTAAATTAAATTATTGTATATTTGAAAATTCATTATGATCACCCTGTAAATTTTGTTTCTATGAAAAAAATCATTTTACTCTTTGCTATCCTCCTTTTCTCTGCAGGAGTGACATTCGGGCAATTTTCATGGGGCCTGAAGATCGGGTATAATGCATCAAAACTGCATACCAGTCTTGATTCTATTAAGTCTTCTTTCAACTCTGGTTTTCAATTTGGAGCTTTTGTCCGTATCGGTAAAAAAGTCTATCTCCAGCCGGAACTCTATTATACTTTACAGGGTGGCATATTTCAGAACAATGTTTCAAATACATACAACAACTGGAAACAAAATGTAACTATCGGGACCCTGGACATTCCCGTTCTTGTTGGATTTAAGATTATCAACCTTGACGTTGTAAATTGGAGGATTATGGCCGGACCTATGGCCTCTTTTGTCGTAAATTCAAAGATCCGGGATGTTTCTCTGACCGGGCCGATCAAGAGCTCTGATATCAACAGCGCTAACTGGTATGTACAGGTCGGTACTGGGGTTGATTTCCTTTTCATGACTCTGGATCTCCGCTATCAGATCGGTTTGAACCAGATGATCAAGACGGCCCAGAGTGAAAATTCAAGTGGCTCTGCAGTAGGAAAGGCATATGACCTTAATGCCACCAACAATATGTGGGTCGTCAGCCTTGGATTCAAATTATAACCTGAAACATGGAGGTTGATGGCAGACAATACAGGACTGTATGGATGGAAGGCTCTGCAGTCTTCCTCATTGATCAGAACCAGCTGCCTTTTGAATTCCGTGTCCTGGAATTGAAAACATACCGGGAATGTTGTACTGCCATTTCATCTATGAGTATAAGAGGTGCAGGCGCGATTGGCGCAATGGCGGGATTTGCAATGGCATTGGCATTTCAGGAAGCATCATCTGTTTTTCTTCCGTTTGTAACAAATGCCCGGGCGGAAATTGAAACTACCCGGCCGACTGCCCGTAATCTGTTTTATGCCACTGAACGGGTCTTTAATGCAGGCTTGACTTCCCGCAAAGCCGCCGTTGAGGAGGCTCATCGTCTTGCAGATAAAGATTCCCTGGACTCTAAAATGATCGGTGAGATAGGCAATGTACTGATCCCCCATGGAGCCCGGATTGAAACACATTGTAATGCAGGATGGCTCGCTTTTGTCGATTATGGAACTGCCCTCTCCCCTGTTTATGTTGCACATGAGCATGGCAAGGATGTTTTTGTCTATGTCGATGAAACCCGTCCGCGCGGCCAGGGGGCAAAGCTCACGGCCTGGGAGCTTCACAATGCCGGGATCCCTCATGTGATCATAGCAGACAATGCCGGTGCCTACCTGATGTCCCTTGGTAAAATTGATCTTGTGATTACAGGGGCAGACAGGATTGCGGTAAACGGGGATACGGCAAATAAGATCGGCACACTGGAGAAAGCCATAGCTGCGAAAGAGTATAAGATCCCTTTTTATATTGCTGCGCCGACATCTGCTATCGATATAAGCTGTAAGACCGGGAAGGATATTGTCATTGAAGAAAGAAGTCAGGATGAGATATTTTATCAAGAGGGGCCGGGAGAAGATGGGAAGAGTCATAAAATACTTGTGTGTTCACCGGGATCAGCTGCCTTGAATCCGGCATTTGATGTTACCCCTGGTAAATTCATCACAGGGATCATAACAGAAAAAGGAATGTGCCGGCCGGGTGAAGAAAATATTATTAACCTTTTAAAATCATAAAATATGAAAAAATGTTCTCCCTGGGGGTTATTGCTGGCAGTGGCTTTCTTCCTGTCAACCCTCAATGTTCCTGCCCAACAGAAAAAAGAAGGACCTGTAAACGATAAAAAGGCTAAAACAGAAAAGAAAGACAAGGAAGAAAAGAAGGACAGCACCATGAATTCCGGTCTCGTGAACGGACTGAAATTCAGAAGTATAGGTCCTGCATTCACTTCAGGGAGGATTGCGGATTTTGCCGTAAACCCGAAAGACCATAATGAATGGTTTGTAGCCGTCGCCTCGGGGCATATCTGGAAAACAACAAATGATGGTACCACTTTTGACCCGGTTTTTGACAATTACGGTGCATACTCGATAGGTAGCGTTGTCATTGATCCGACCAATACAAATGTTATATGGGCAGGTACCGGGGAACGTAATTCCCAGCGTGCACTGGGTTATGGTGATGGCGTTTATAAAAGTATTGACGGTGGGAAAAGCTGGAAAAACATGGGGTTGAAGGAATCACGACAGATAGGGAATATTGTTATCAACCCTCGTAATCCGGATGTGGTTTATGTTGGGGCAGAGGGTTCTGTCTGGAGCCCCGGAGGCGACCGTGGATTGTTCAAAACCACTGATGGCGGGAAAACATGGAAGAAAGTGCTGGAGATAAGTGAAAATACAGGTGTAAAAAATGTCCTGATGGATCCCCGGAACCCGGATGTCTTATACGTTTCTGCGGAACAGCGGCGCCGGCATGTATTCACAAAGATCGGGGGAGGACCAGAAACAGCTATTTATAAGTCCACCAATGCCGGGGAGAGCTGGGATAAATTGACTTCCGGACTTCCTTCTGTTGATATGGGTGGAATGGGATTGGCCATCTCACCGGTCAATCCCGATGTGATTTATGCAATTATAGAAGCTGCCGATGATGCCAGCGGGTTGTATCGTTCATCGAATCGTGGCGCTTCCTGGCAGAAAATGAGCGGACATGTTTCACAGGGCCAATATTTTAACCGGATCTTTTGCGATCCCAAAAATGTCGATAAGATCTATTCCATGGAAACCGTTTCCCAGGTTTCAGAGGATGGCGGGAAAACATGGAAGCCGATTGGGAACAACAAACGCCATGTAGATGACCATGCAATGTGGATAGAGCCAAAGAATCCCTTGCACTTTTTAATCGGGGGCGATGGTGGCATCTATGAAACTTTTGATGGCGGAAAAGAATTCATTTTTAAATCTGATCTTCCTGTGACCCAATTCTACAGGGTGCAGGTGGATAATTCCTTTCCTTTTTATTATGTATATGGCGGTACACAGGACAACAATTCTGTGGGCGGCCCCTCCAGATCAGTCAGGGGAGAAGGCGTTCTTTCTGATGACTGGTTTGTGACCAATGGAGGTGACGGTTTCTGGTCCCAGATCGATCCTGAAGAACCGGATATAGTTTATGCGGAATCTCAGTATGGAGGCATGGGAAGATTTGACCGGAAAAGCGGTGAACTGATTGATATTCGCCCGGAACCGCGAAAAGGTGAAGACAGCTATAAATGGAACTGGAATACACCGCTATTCATCAGCCCGCATTCCCATACGCGCCTCTATTGCGCTGCAAACAAGGTTTTCCGGAGTGATGATCGTGGAAATACCTGGCAGGTGATCAGTGATGACCTGACTGCAAAGATTGACCGAAATACCTGGCCAGTGATGGGAAAATTCTGGAGTATTGATGCCGTGCAGAAAGATATATCTACTTCATTGTATGGAACCATCGTTTCCCTTGCTGAATCACCTGTGAAAGAGGATCTCCTTTATGCAGGAACTGATGACGGGCTCATCCAGGTAACTGAAGATGCAGGTAAAAACTGGACCAAAATTACAGCATTTCCGGGGATTCCCGAAAATACCTATGTGAGTTGCATTTTCCCATCCCGTTTTGATGCAAATACTGTTTATGCATCTTTCGACAATATCCTCCGCGATGATTTCAAGCCTTATCTCTTAAAAAGCACGGATAAAGGCAAAACTTGGACATCGGTTTCAGGAGACCTGCCTGCCAATGGAACAGTTCATAGTATCCAGCAGGATTTTGTGGATCCCGATCTTCTGTTTGCAGGAACGGAATTCGGCTGCTTTTTCACCATCGATGGCGGCAAGAAATGGATCCAGCTGAAATCAGGTATTCCAACCATCCCTGTGAGAGATATGGTGATCCAGAAAAGAGAGACTGATCTTGTTCTCGCTACTTTCGGCCGCGGTTTTTATATTCTGGACGATTATTCGCCACTTCGCACTATAAATAAGGAGAACCTCGATAAGGACGGGTATCTCTGTCCTGTGAAAGATGCGTTAATGTACATTCCAAGGGATGGAAAAGAAAGCCAGGGTTCAATGGTCTATGTAGCTAAGAATCCTGATTTCGGAGCCATCTTCACCTGGTACCTTAAAGATGTCCCTAAAACCCTGAAAGAAAAAAGGCAGGAAAAAGAAAAAGAACTGTTCAAAAAAAGTGAACCAATACCTCAACCTTCAGATGCAGACCTTCGTGCTGAAAAAAATGAGATACCTCCCTATCTGACTTTTACCATTTCAGACGAAAATGGAAATGTCGTGAGAACCATCCGGAAGAGCCCTTCAAAAGGCATCAGCAGATTGAACTGGGACTTGCGCTACCAGGCAACACATACCATAGAAGCAGGAGAAAAATTTGATCCCCTGAAAGACAATGGCAGCGGAATACTTGCCATGCCGGGGAAATACAAAGTCTCAATGTCACTGACATCCGCTGGTGAAACCAAACTCCTTGCCGGACCTGTGGAATTTAATGCTGTTGTCCTTAACAATACAACGCTGCCTGCATCGGATCGCGCAGCCCTCGTTGCATTTCATAAAAAGGTGGCGGACATCGCCAGGGTAATGCGGGGAACAGAAGAATATGCAGGAATACTTTATAAGACTGTAAACGATATTTTGCAGTCGCTGAACAGTACTCCCCAGGCATCGCCTGACCTGAGGAATAAAGCGCTGGAACTGCAACTTCAGCTTGATGAGATCCTGAACATAAAATTTAACCGGAGAAGCAATAAGCCCAGCCAGGAAGAAAATCCTCCTGCTCCTGTGCCATTGAATTCCCGGCTCGAGAAAATCGCTTATGCAACTTGGGCTTCCACTTCACAACCTACACAATCGCAGTTGGATGCTTACCAGATTCTTAAAGATGAATTTCCCCCTGTTTATGAACAAGTTAAACACATAGGAACAGTGGATATTCCTGACCTGGTAAAACAATTGGATAAGATGAATGCTCCCCCGGTGCCTGGCTGGCTGCCGGAATACAAATAACCGTCTCAGTTGTGAATGTCGGTTATGAACTTTATGGAAAAGTCGGTTGCCTTGATTTTGTGACCCTGTTTCTCTGTCACATCATTATTAACTATGATCAACCATAACCTGTAAGAGGAAAACAGGCCCAAAGACTATTTTTTTTAATCCTTGTTTTGGATCTTTTCCGTATTTCGTTGTTGACGGTCTTTCTTTGCAAGTTCATTGTAATAGCTTGCTTTGTTCAGATCCCCTTTTGCCTTGAATAATAAACTCAGGTTCATGCAGACTTCATATCCCGGATTTCGTTGTGCAGCCTGTTCCCAGTACTTTATGGCAGTAGTGGTATCTTCTTGCATAATAAAATAATTCCCGTCGCTTAAATAAGGAGCATCCAGGTTGGGATACTTGTGCATGATATCCTCATTTATTTTCATGGCTTTCCCAACTTCACCATTCTCAAAATAAAGATCTGCCATCTTAAAGACAACAGTCAATGCATGTGGATTGATTTTCAGTACCTTCTCATAGCACATAATAGCGCTGTCGGGCTTGTTTTCTTTGCGGTAAGCCATGGCCATATTCTCCCAGGCAGTTTGCAATTCAGGTCTTAAAGCGACGGCTTTCTTCAGAAAAACCAGGGCAGAATCAGTTCTGGATGAAAAATTAAGATAAACTTTCCCAAGATCATTCAGGGTAGTATAATCATTGGGATATATCCTCAATGCCCTGCGGAAATGAGTAATGATTATCCTTTGTTGTTTTTCATTTACTATTCCGTTTTGCAGATAATTGTGATCCCTGTAAACCATGTCTGACATGAATTCCGCATATTCCATATTGGCTTTGAACGATTTGACCAGATAGGGTGTATCAGTCATATAAAGATGACGGACGTTGCGCCAATCCCGGTTCCGCCATATGGTCATGGCAGCACAGGGAATCAAAAGAAAGGCAATGATCATTAAAATCTTTGCCCTTTCATTGAATTCAATGGTAAGACTCCTGGGCTCAGTACGAAAAGCCATGAAGATAAAATAGACCAGCGCAATTACGAATCCCAGGGACGCATTAAATGCAAACCTTTCTGCAACAATACCTGCAACCGGTGTCACCACATTGGTAAACATTGAAATGGCAATAAAATAATAGAGGATGGCAAATGAAAGAATATGTTTTTCCCGGAACTTCATAATGGCATAAAGAAAAATGCAGAAATGAATAATAAAAGAGATCTGCACAAGTAAATTGCCCCAACCGGTAAGCGGGATCATGTTGTAACCGTAATAGTACAGTAATGGATATGGAAAGATTAATATTTTTAGATAAAAAAACAATGTCATCATGCCAGCGCCCGTGCGTATCAAAAGATTCTTATCCATGAACAACGGGTTCTCAATAAAAGAATGTACCTGTGTGACTTTCGGGAGGAAAAAGCGTGGAATGAAATAGGCCATTAATCCCATGAATAATACTGCACCGGATATCCAGATGAAATTTCTTGGTTTCATGTCGGTGAAGAAATACAACACCAGGGGATAAAGAGCAACAAAAGGCAATATTGATGAGCTGCATAAAAAACCCAGGAAAAAGACGATCAATGTTGCAATAACATAAATGTTTTTTCCTCTTTCAGAATATCGGAGTATAAAATGCAACCCACCGAGGCCGCAAAGAAACGACAATAGTTCATCCCGGTTTTTAAGGCTGTCAACCACTTCAGTATGAACCGGATGTGCCATGAAAAGTAACGTGATCAGGAACGGGAAGAGAATATTATAATTCTTCAGCAATCGCCTGAGTATGAAAAATAACAGGGTAGAGATCCAGAAATAGAGAAGTACATTGATGAAATGGCTTAAGCCGGCTTTTTGCCCTCCCCAAAGACCATATTCAATTGCAAAAGTCATTTTGACAATAGGTCGGTAGTCGTTTTGCTGGCTTCCCGCATTGTCTGTCGTGTCTGCATAAAAGGATGAAAAGATTTGAGGGATTGCTGCAAACCCTTTTTTCACAAGTTCATTCTGCGGGCCTGTCACGAATTTATCATCTACCGCCCATTTATTGAGAACGGTATTCCCATATAATATGACTGCAAATAGAAAAAAGAAAAGAACAAAATAACGGTTTGCTTTTTTTGAATTATCTATTTCACTCATTCCTTTTTCCGGAGGGATCCTGGTTCTGTCATGTGCAGGCTTGGCAATATTTTTTGTTTTGTCATCTGAAGAAATCCGTGTTGGGAAACTTTTAGATGATCTGTTTTTTTTATTATGAGAAATCTTGCCCATGATTGAGACTGAGAACTGCAAAAATAGAAATTTTCAAACAACGCCTTTCAGCTTATCCTTCAATGTATTGCGTTAGTTCCATAAAGTCAGAAACACTCAGTTGCTCTGCACGTTTATCCAATAACAACTGGATTTGGGGTAAAGGTAATTTCCCAATCGTGATCATCCCTTTCAAAGCATTTCGTAAAGTTTTCCTGCGTTGATTAAAAGCAGTTTTAACTGTCGTAAAAAAAAGTTCCTCTTTGCAATCCAGTGTTTTTGTGTCATTTCTTCTTAAACGGATGACCGCTGACTTGACTTTAGGAGAAGGATAAAATACCGATTCATTCACCGTGAACAGGTATTCAATATCAAACCACGCTTTCAGTAAAACACTCAGGATACCATATTTTTTAGAGCCCGGCGTGGATGCAATCCGTTGGGCAACCTCTTTCTGGAACATGCCAATCACCTCTATGACGGAATTCCTGCACTCAAGCATATGAAAGAGGATTTGACTTGAGATATTGTAAGGGAAGTTCCCGATGATTGCGAAAGGGGCAGGAATTACCGAAAGATCTGCTTGCAGGAAATCCTTTTCTGTCAACCTGTCTGAAATAACCGGGTAATGCTGCCGAAGATAAACTACCGCTTCATGATCGATCTCAAAAAAATAAGGATTCAGGCTGGGATTTTCAAGCAGGTATTTTGACAGGATTCCTTTTCCCGGGCCGACTTCAATGACATTTACAACATCTCTGGAAAGACAACCTATAATCTTACGGGCGATATTCTCATCTTGGAGGAAATGCTGACCCAGGCTTTTTTTTGGTCTGACCATCTTAGAATTCTTTATCTCCCCGCAATAACCGGAATCGTTTCCTGGAATCAGGAACATAGATACTCCCGGGATATTTACTCATCAGCAATTCATAGTACGCCATACCTTTAGAAGCATCCTTGATATCTTCCTCATTCATTCTGGCTCTTATGTAAAGCGCCTGATCAGCTAATACATCATCAGGATAAGTCTTGTCAATAGTTCCCAGAAGGGTATCGGCTTCCTGAAATCTTCCTTCTTTCCTGAGAATATTCGCTTTTTCCATATACATATGTGGAAATATCGGGTGATCCTTAAAAACCAATGCAATGGAATCCAATGTTTTCAGGGCATCTTCATTTTTGTTCCTGTACTCAAGGAGATCGGCATGTGAAAAATATTGTAATCCAATGGTGTTGCTGTCGGCATCAAAATTTTCACTGATGAGCAATGACAAAGCCATGGCATCATTAGCGATAAGTTTCGCGGTGGCAGCTTTAAGGATATCCAATTGCGCCTGGGCCCATTTGAACTCGCCGATATAATAGGATAGTTTTGCATTTTTAAACTTGGCGTCCTCCCCTATTTCATCGTTCTTGAAATCCATATAGACCTGTTGGTACAACAACGTCGCCTCCCAAACATTGCCAGTAAATAAGTAAATATCAGCCAGTTCCAGTTTCACCTGTGATCTTAACTTAAGGTCGATATCAGGCCTCTCCACGATTTTCGATAACATCTCGATGGCTGCTTCATTTTTTTCAAGAAAGAAAGCATCCAGGTGCGCCATGTCTTTTGTAAGCATCACCATCTGGGTACGGTCATCGGTTTGTAGGATTTCAGTTTCAAATTCCTTTTCAAGTTCTGTCAATGATTTTTGTGATGGATTTGGATGTGAGACTAACTGGATGAATCTTGTATTCAGCAATTCTGTCCGGCTTTCATCATAAAACGGATATTCTTTCCCCTTCGATACTACATATTTATAGGCTTCAATGGCAGACTCATATTGCTGGTTTGAAACCGCCATTTTTGCCAGTTGAAAGACTCTTCCACCATCTTCCTGCAATCGCCGGTCAAGAGACCTTGCCTGGATTAATGCTAGATCAAAATCTTTTTGCTGGATGGAGTACCACCAGAGCATCTCTGAATAGTAAGTCTTGTCAGGTTCTTTCTGTGACTTTTCAAGCAGGTATTTACGGAACGTTTCGTTCTTTGAATTATCAGGATCATTGGCAAGATCATATTGTAATCGGTCTTCAATGGTAGCTAAATACGATTTGTTACTTTCCAGCAAACCAAAATACTCATCCAGCACTTTTTTAAACTCCCCTGTTCTTTCATAAATAATCGCAAGCTCAAATCCAAAGGTATAAGAATTATTCAGGAGTTCTTTTCCTTTCAGGTAGACCTTTTCTGCATATTCAATTTCGTTACGGCTTATGAAGGCATTGGCAAGATCAGCAATCTGTTGTTGGTTTGGCTCAAGTTTATGAATCGATTCATCATATATTTTTTTTGCTTTCTCCTGATCGCCTTTCCGGTATGTGATGTATCCCAGGTCGACCATGTACTTCAGGACATCCTTATCATTTTTCTGTGCGGTTTTTACCAGCTTTTCCGCCTTGGAAAAATCTCCGGTCTCAACCAGGCAGAACAAATAATAAGAATAGATGTAATATGATGGTTTAAGGGTATATACCCGTTCATATATCTCTGCCGCCTTGCTATATTCTTGATTCTGAAAGAACTGCATTGCAACCTGTTCATCATTATTATCCGATGCATTTGTCTGGAAAGGCAATATGGGTACAGGGGTTGCTGGGTGATCCTGGGCAATACAATAAAATGCGAAAACTGAAAAATGAAAAGTGAAAATGATGAAAAATAAAAAACGCTGGTGCATAATAAACATTACTGGTTCAACCGGTTGATGGCGATCCATCCCATGAGTCCCATTCCCGTTTGAAGGCACCGTTCATCTACATCGAAAGTACTCGTATGCATATTGGAAACGATGCCTTTTCCTTCATTCCTGACACCCAGCCTGTAAAAGCAGGAAGGGACTTCGTTAGCAAAGTAGGAAAAATCCTCCGATGTCATTCGCGCATCAAGATCAATAACGTTTTTTTCTCCAAGATAGTCTATGGACCATTCGCGTATTTTTGAGGTCAGTTGGGTATCGTTATCGAGAAATGGATATCCGTGTGCAAGCCTGACTTCACAACTTCCTCCCATACCAGCTGCAATTGACGATGCCATGTGCGTGATCTTTTCCGGGATGGATTTTCTCCAGGCTTCATCATATGTCCTGATGGTACCTTCGATCGTAACTTTGTCAGGAATAATATTTGTCCGCCCTTCACCTGAGATTTTGCCGAAAGAAACAACAGTCGGGACACCTGGATTGGCATTCCGGCTGACAATTTGCTGCAGCGCCACAATAATATGTGATGCGATCAGGATTGGATCAACCAATTGTTCAGGCGTGGCGGCATGACCGCCCTTGCCTTTAACGGTCAGATAAATTTCATCTGTAGAGGCCATGTAAGGCCCTGGCTTCAAACCAATCATTCCGGTATCAATCGTGTTAATCACGTGCTGTCCAATAACGGATACAGGTTCGGGATTCCTGAGCACCCCTTCGCGTATCATACGGATAGCACCACCGGGGTATGTTTCTTCTGAGGGTTGAAAAATCAATTTCACGCTCCCCTCAAACCGGTCTTTGATCCGGTTCAGGATCTTTGCTGTCCCCAGCAGGCTTGCCATGTGAACATCATGTCCGCAGGCATGCATTTTTGAAGGGACTACAGATTTGTACTCAACTGTATTTTCTTCCCGGATTGGCAGTGCATCCATATCAGCCCGCAATGCAATGTTTCTTGATTCAGGCCTGATTCCATTTATAATGCCTACAATTCCGGTTTCCGCAACTCCTTTTACATAAGTAATCCCATATTCATCAAGCTTTTTGCAAATGAATTCTGCAGTTTTGTACTCTTCACAGGAGAGTTCCGGATGCTGGTGAAAGTGGCGACGGATGCCTCGTATCTCCTCAAAATACTCGGAAGAAAAAAGTTTTATCTGTTCCTTTAAATTATTCATAATCAAACGCCGGTTTAAGTATCCAAAGATATTACAATTTTTTAACGCTTGCCACTATTTCACATGCTGACTCGCCAGTCCACCAACTCGCCGACTAACGAGTTTGTTATTTTACAAGTTTATCCAGACCTTTGCGTCGGTTTTTCAGACAGTAATGTGGTATCTGAAATCGCTTAAGTTTGTGAGAATAATTACATTAACAATAGTTTTAGTCTTTGCAGGCAGTTTAGCCATCGCTCAGCAGTTAGATACGCTGAAGAATGACTGGTTTTCTATCCACGCACAGACAACTGTAATCAATCAATTCAAACCAGTCTTTTCTGTAAAGTACTCAGGTCCCAACAGTCTATTGCCCACCCAGGAAGATAAAACTTCCATCACATCAACACTTTTTCTTGGAGCAAGACTCTGGAAAGGTGCTAGTATTTTTTTTGATCCTGAACTTGCAGGTGGCTATGGGCTTAGTGAAACAATGGGAATTGCAGATGCACCCAATGGCGAAACATACAGAATAGGCAACCCGGCGCCGGAAATTTATATAGCCCGGCTATTCTACAGGCAGGTTTTCTCTTTGACTCCCAAACAGACTTATCAGGGTCCCGATTTTAATCAATTGGGTCAATATCTGCCTGACACGTATTTCTCTTTCACGATAGGGAAAATAGGGATTACAGACTATTTTGACGACAATAAATACAGCCATGATCCTCGTACGCAATTTATGTGCTGGTCATTAATGGATTACGGTTCCTGGGATTATCCGGCCAATGTTCGTGGATATTCACCAAGTATTATTTTGGAATTTGTATCGCCCCGGAACGAACTTAGATATGGGTTTTCCCTAGTCCCGTTAACAGCCAATGGTAGCGACATGAATTGGCATATTCTGGAAGCAAATTCGAGCTCGTTGGAATATACTTACAGGTACAAATTAAACAAAAGAGCAGGTGCAATTCGTTTGTCAGGATTTTTAACAACGGCAAATATGGGCAATTACAAAGAAAGCATTGCCCTGGACCCGCAGGACCCGGTTATTGAGAATACCAGAGCGTTTGGTCGCACAAAATATGGGTTTGGGATCAATGCCGAACAGGATATAAATGATTATGCAGGTTGCTTTTTACGTGCAGGTTGGAACGATGGGAACAATGAAACCTGGGCTTTTACGGAAATTGACCGCTCAGTAAGTGGAGGGATATCTATGACAGGAGCAAAGTGGAAAAGGAAGAAGGATAATTTGGGAATTGCCTGGGTTGTCTCAGGACTTTCAAAACCTCACAGAGACTATTTGAGGGATGGTGGAGATGGGTTCATACTGGGTGATGGAAATCTTAATTATGCCTGGGAACACTTGATAGAATTCTATTATTCGGCCGAACTGGTCAAAGATCATATTTATCTTAGTGCAGCATACCAGTCTTTACTTAACCCCGGCTATAATAAAGACAGACAGGGACCCGTGAGCATTTTTTCCTTACGACTGCATGCAAAGATCTGATAATCTATTCAATATCATCTGTTCCGAATTAAAAATTCAAGTTATTTTCTGTTCTGATGCAATAAAATGTGTACCTTTACGCTTCAAAAACGTTGTTGTTCTAATTGATGCGATGTGTGTTTAGATTTATTCTAATTTGATTTTCAATGGAATCCGACTCAAATAAAATAATAGATTCTTTTACCCGGGGAGACTATAAATTTGGTTTTATCACCGATATCGAAACAGATATGGCCCCAAAAGGGTTGAATGAAGATATTATTCGCTTTATTTCTGCAAAAAAGAACGAACCGGATTTCTTGCTTGAATTCCGTCTTAAAGCTTACCGGCATTGGCTTACAATGAAAATGCCCACCTGGGCCAATTTGAAAATACCACCCATAGATTTCCAGAATATCATATATTTCGCAGCCCCGAAAAAGAAAAAACAACTGGCAGGCCTGAATGAGGTTGATCCTGAATTGCTGAATACATTCAACAAACTTGGCATCTCTCTTGAAGAACAAAAAAAACTCAGCGGGGTTGCGGTTGACGCCGTGATGGACAGTATTTCGGTAAAGACCACTTTTAGTGACACCCTTTCAAAGCTGGGAATTATATTTTGCTCCTTCAGCGAGGCCGTTCAGAAACATCCTGATCTTGTAAGGCAGTACATGGGATCAGTGGTTCCTTATACAGATAACTTCTTTGCCACACTGAACTCTGCCGTTTTCACCGATGGTTCATTCTGCTTCATTCCAAAAGGCATCCGTTGCCCTGTTGAACTTTCTACTTATTTCAGGATCAACGCTGCTAACACCGGCCAATTTGAACGTACACTGATTGTTGCAGAAGAAGATGCTTATGTTAGTTACATGGAAGGATGTACCGCCCCGCAGCGTGACGAAAATCAGCTTCATGCCGCCATCGTCGAGATCGTGGCGCTGAAAAATGCCCAGGTGAAATATTCAACTGTTCAGAATTGGTACCCCGGCAATAAAAAGGGCGAAGGAGGTATCTTCAATTTTGTTACCAAAAGAGGTATTTGCAAAGGAAGCAACTCGAAGATCTCGTGGACACAGGTGGAAACCGGTTCTGCAATCACCTGGAAATACCCAAGTTGCATCCTGATGGGAGATAACTCAGTGGGTGAATTTTATTCAGTAGCTGTCACCAATAACATGCAACAAGCCGATACCGGCACCAAAATGCAGCATCTGGGTAAAAACACAAAAAGCACCATTATTTCAAAAGGGATCTCGGCTGGACATGGCAACAACAGTTACAGGGGATTGGTAAGGATTGCAAAGAATGCGGTAAACTCACGGAACTATTCCCAGTGCGACTCCCTTCTTCTTGGCGATAAATGCGGGGCACATACGTTTCCTTACATGCAAGTGGAAAACAAGTCGTCGATCGTTGAACATGAAGCCACTACATCAAAAATTTCAGATGACCAGCTTTTTTATTGCCAGCAGCGGGGCATTGACATGGAAAATGCCATCGGTCTTATCGTTAACGGATTTTCCAAAGAGGTCTTAAAACAACTCCCGATGGAATTTGCTGTGGAAGCACAGAAACTACTGTCAATAAGCCTCGAGGGAAGCGTAGGTTAAAGTAATACCGTAAAGAATTGAGAGGTGAAAGGAAAAAGGATTAAGTGTTAAGGAATTATTTATAATTATAGATATGTTGTTATCGATTAAAAATCTTCACGCTTCCATTAACGGGAAAGAGATACTCAGAGGGATAAACCTTGAAGTAAACCAGGGTGAAGTGCATGCGATCATGGGGCCGAACGGAACAGGTAAGAGCACTCTGGCATCAGTTATTGCCGGGAGGGATGTATTTGAAGTGACGCAAGGAGAGATCACTTACAAGGGAAAGAATCTGTTCAAGCTTCCCATTGAAGACCGTGCCAGGGAAGGGATATTTATTGGTTTCCAGTACCCTGTTGAGATACCTGGTGTCAGCATGACCAATTTCATACGGACGGCAGTAAATGAATTGCGTAAGTACAAGGGATTGGATCCCATCTCTGCTGTCGAATTTCTGAAGATGATGGAAGAAAACAAGCGCCTTGTGGAGATCCAATCGAATTTGACAAACCGCTCTGTAAATGAGGGATTCTCCGGTGGCGAAAAGAAAAAGAACGAGATCTTCCAGATGGCCATGCTCGAACCTACCCTCGCCATCCTCGATGAGACTGATTCAGGGCTTGATATTGATGCATTACGCATCGTCGCCAATGGGGTAAATAAACTTCGCACTAAAGAAAATGCATTCGTGATCATCACTCACTACCAGCGTCTGCTGGATTATATTGTACCCGATTTTGTACATGTTCTGTTTGAGGGAAGGATCGTTAAAACGGGACGCAAAGAGCTGGCTTTTGAGCTGGAAGAAAAAGGCTATGACTGGATTAAGAAAGAATTTGAATAGATCAATCCGGAACTAAGACAGGTAAAATGACAACAGCGCTCAAAGAGATCATCACAAAGGAAAGGATGATCAACCTTTTTGAGAAGAACCGGAAGGAAATTTTCAAAAATGACCCGGAACCAGTAAGTCGGCTTCGCCAGAAAGCATTTGATTCCTTCGCTCAATTGGGCTTTCCAAATAACAGGATGGAAGAATGGCGGAATACCGACCTGAAAGAATTTCTGGGAAAGGAATATGAATATTATTTCCATCCCTTGCCCGGGATGGATGTCCGTAAAATATTCCGTTGTAACATACCGCATCTTGACACTGCCATTATTGGCCAGATGAATGGGTGGTACGTTTCAAAAGATGTTCCCCTGATCCGGTTGGGGAACGGGATGATCCTGGGAAGCCTTGCACAGGCCTTCAGGGAATACCCTGAGATAATTGGGCAGCATTATGGGAAGTACACCGCCAGTGGTAAAAGCGGCCTGAATGACCTGAATACTGCTTTTGCCCAGGATGGTATTTTTATTTATGTTCCAGATAATGTTCACAGCCCGAAGCCTATTCAGCTTATCAATGTGATACAGCATGAAGAAAATATTTTTCTCCAATCTCGAAACTTGGTCCTGTTGGGAAGAAATGCCAGGCTTTCACTTGTCCATTGTGATGATTCATATAATCACCAGGCCAGCTTTTCAAATATAGTAACAGAGGTACACCTTGATGAAGGCGCTTTCCTGGATCATTATAAGTTGCAGAACCTGAACAATAATTCCACGCTGATCAGCAATACAGTATTCCAGCTGGAAAAAGATGCCGAACTCATTTCGGATTTCATTACCCTGAATGGGGGAATGATCCGGAATAACACCCGCGTCCTTTTTAACGGCCCTCATGGAACCGCCAGTATTTATGGCTTATACCTGATGGATCGCAGACAGCATATCGACAATCACTTGTATGTGGATCATGCAGCTCCGCATTGTACAAGCATGGAATTGTTCAAAGGCATCATGGATGAAAACTCGTCAGGCGTCTTTAACGGCCATGTCTATGTTCGCAAGGATGCTCAGAAGACCAATGCTTACCAGGGTAACCGAAACATATTGCTGACAGATACTGCTAAGGTAAATTCTAAACCTTTCCTGGAGATTTATGCAGATGATGTAAAATGCAGCCATGGATCCACTACAGGCCAGCTGGATGATGAAGCCATGTTTTACCTGATGCAGCGGGGTATCGGACCCGAAAGTGCAAGAATGTTACTGATGTTCGCCTTTGCAAATGAGATTGTTGGTAAAGTATCCATTCCTGAACTTCGTTTACGTTTAGAAGACATGGTGAAGAAAAGACTCCAGGGCGAATTACAGATTTGTGAACAATGCGTGCTCCACTGTAATACTCCTGAACATCCGATAGAGTTTGATATTGACATGAGTAAGATATAGGAAGGGATACTAAGTATAGGGTTTTAGGTATTGTAATTTGTAAGTACTAATGAGTAGGTTCCCGGTAGATAAGATAAGGGAGGATTTCCCGATTCTCTGGCAGACGGCTTATAACCGCCCATTGATATATTTAGACAATGCCGCTTCAACCCAGAAACCGGTCCAGGTTATCCGTACTGTTTCCGGCTATTATGAAACAGATAACTGCAATATCCACCGTGGTGTGCATTTTCTGAGCCAGCGGGCGACAGAAGCTTATGAAGGAACCCGGAAAGTGGTCCAGCGTTTCATCAATGCTGCGTCATCAAATGAGGTCATCTTTACAAAAGGAACTACAGAATCCATCAACCTTGTTGCCTCTTCATTCGGCAAAAAATATATCTCAAAAGGTGACGAAGTACTGATTTCCATTATGGAACATCATTCGAACTTCGTTCCCTGGCAACAGATGTGCATAGAAAAAGATGCCAAAATCAGGTACATACCCATCCATCAGAACGGGGAACTTGATATGGCTGCTTTCCGCGAGGTGGTGAATGAAAAAACAAAACTAATTGCAATCACCCATGTATCCAATGTACTAGGGACCATCAATCCGGTCAAAGAGATCATCAGGTACGCACATTCATTTAATATTCCTGTGTTGGTTGATGGAGCACAGTCGGTCTCGCATCTGGGCGCTGATATGCATGACCTCGACTGTGATTTTTTTTGTTTTTCAGGTCATAAAATGTACGCTCCTATGGGAATTGGCGTTCTTTACGGAAAGGAAAAATTCCTGGAAGACCTGCCGCCTTACCAGTCGGGAGGGGAAATGATCAAAGAGGTTTATACCGATCATACGACATTTAACGATTTACCATTTAAATTTGAAGCAGGTACACCCAATGTGGAAGGGGTTTATGGATTACGCGCTGCTATTCTATATTTGCAGGATCTGGGAATGAATAATATCAGGGATTATGAGCAGGAGCTCCTGCATTATGCCACAGATAAGCTTTCTGCCATGGGTGATATCCGGATTATTGGCACTGCTAAGGAAAAGACCAGCCTGATTTCGTTTCTTATTGGTAACATTCATCCCTATGATGCAGGCGTTATCATAGATAAAATGGGAATTGCGGTCAGAACCGGCCATCATTGTGCGATGCCGCTGATCGATTGGTATGGGATACCGGCAACGGTGAGAGCTTCATTTGCATTTTACAATACAGTGGAAGAGATCGATTCATTGATGGAAGCCATAATCACGGTAAAACAGATGTTTGGATAACCAGGCCGGACACAGTAATCAAAAAATATGAAAATCTCAGAATTACAGGAACAGGTTGTTTCCGAATTTTCACTTTTCAATGATTGGATGGATAAGTACAATTACCTTATCGAGATGGGAAAATCAATCCCGGTCATTGAAGATGTCTATAAGACAGATCAATATGTGATTACCGGATGCCAGTCAAAAGTATGGCTTCATGCAGATTACAAGGATGGGAAAATCATCTTTACGGCCGACAGCGATGCCGTTATCACAAAAGGTATCGTAAACCTGCTTATCAGGGTACTATCCCGTCATTCTCCGGACGAAATCCTGGATGCAGATATGAATTTCATTGAAAAGATCGGATTGCGTGAACATCTTTCACCCACGAGATCCAACGGGCTTTCCTCCATGATCAAGCAAATGAAACTTTATGCACTTGCTTTCAAAACAAAGTCTGTTTCAGGAAACTGATCCTACTTCTCTTTAGGGTCAATAATACCCGCGTCACGGGTGATGGTATCCGGCAAGAACAAAGGATTGTGATGCCGTATCAGCAATGACATTTTATCTCTTTGTAATGTATTTTCGGTTACAGCATCTTCATAAGCATCGCTGTACGATTTTCCCTTTGTCATCTCTTGCCTTTCCATCATTTCTATGGCAATAGAATATTCTGTTTCTTCACAGGAGACCTGTCCATCGATCCATATTTCTTTCTGCGGGATAAAATGACAGGTAAGATCATTACCGCTGAAACCAAAATCCGGGTAAATATTCTTCCTTATGAGATAGCCGTCCACGATCCATATATTGATCCCGTTTCGTTGTCCGATTGGTAACCGGTAAATATTCTGCAACTGGATACTGTCGGGGATATCTTTGATCTCCTTGACATTATCGTGATCAGTCACCCCGACCTTGTGAAGCGAGGCTTCATGTTCCCTGCAGATACCTTCATAAAGCCGGCGAGTTTTGACCTCAAGCTGAAGCGAAGAATCATGGGCTTTTTCATATGTCCAGCCAAATTTCGCCATCAGGTGACGCTCATTCAATTCGTGGATCAGGGTCATCTCAAATTCCTCGCAGGAGATTGCATTGTCAATCCATATTTCTCCTTTGGGAGTGAATGGATAGCGCTGTTCATTTCCGCCATAGAGAAAAGAATTATAGATCTTATGCCTTACTTTATAACCATCTACGATCCAGACACTATAGCCGTCCCTTTTTCCATAATAATATCGATAGACGCCATCAATGCTTTTTTTGTTTGTGCAACCTGACAGGAAAAAAATAATAACGCTGAAAATAATAAAATGCCTGATTTTCATGTTTATGATTTGAGTCTCCAAAGATAATTGATTTGCTGTTGAACTTTACTGGACGATTATTTAAGTAAACTTACATTCTCAATTACTATTCCCCATGACTTTTACTCAGATCGTAAAGCAATTCAAATTCTCTATTGCAAGTGTGCTCATTTTTGTACTGATCGAGAATATATCATGGATCGTTGAGCCGACTTTTTTTGGTTCACTGCTGGATGCCCTGATTGATCATTTCTACAATAAAGAGGTCGTCAATTATTACTCACCCCTGTTGATATGGATTTTTATTTACCTGGTTAATGTTCTTGGAGGTGCCATGAGCAGGTTGTTCAGCGGTAAGGTTTATTCCAAAATGTATGCAGATATTGCTACACGGGTGATCGTCAATTCAAAAAAACAGGGTCATGCACCTCCCAAGTTACTGGCACGCGCAGAGCTTGCCAGGGAATACATCGTTTTTTTTAAGGAACGGTTGCCGGAAGTCAGTTGGCAGTTTTTTGCTACGGGAGGTGGGGTTATTGCCTTGTTCTTCTATGACTGGCGGATCGCTGCAGTGGCATTCCTGGTGATTTTCCCTGTTATTTATATCAATAATATATATCGGAGAAATGTAGTGACCCTTCAGAAGGATATTCATGACACTCGCGAAGACCTCTACCGTCTGGTGGATGAAAAAAGTATGGCAAACATTAATCAATATTATCGCGACATGGTGCTACCCCAGCAGAAGATCGCAAAATGGAATTCTATCGATTATTCGGTGATCAAGGTTTTGCTGATGATCATCTTTATTGTGGTGCTCTTTATTTGTGTGGACGTGGATAATTTTTCCACTGGAAAGATCTATGCCATAGTATCTTATATCTGGACCTTCATTGCCTCTACAGAATATCTTCCCGGATTAATGGAAAGCCTGACTTCCGTGAAAGACCTCAGCTCACGCTTGAAAGAGGAAGATGTTTAACAGCTAAAGATGAATATCAATCCCCGGAATTAATCCTTCAAATATCTTTTACATTTCCGGAAATAAAACCTAATTTTACGCTTAAATTTGAATATTCTTTTATCCTGGAAGAAAATCAAACAAATAGACTAAAATTGCTTGACAAAACAACATTCGAGTCTCTTTTCCGTAGCGAATTCAAGGGATTGTGTTTTTTTGCGTTTAAATACACTAAAGATCACGATACTGCACGCGAGATAACACAGGAAACTTTTATAAGCCTTTGGGAAAAAAGGGATAATATCGATCTTTCAAAACCGGTAAAAACATACCTAAGTACCACTGTTCGCAATAAATGCCTGAATTGGCTCAGGGATAATAAAAAATTCAATAAGGAGATATTGGATATTGAAGGATTGCTTTCAGACAGGTCTTATATTCAACCGGACCGGCTTGTTGAATCTGAGATTAGGGACAAGATCGACAGGGCCATTGAAGAGTTACCGGAAAAATGCAGGGAGATATTTGTGCTCAACCGGCAAGAGAACCTGAAATACCAGGAAATTGCCATTCGTTTGGAGATCTCCGTAAAAACAGTGGAAACCCAGATGTCGAAAGCATTACAGCATATGCGTAACCGGTTGGAGGAGTTTATGAAATGAATATAAAAAGAATTATCATTGTCGCATAAGGGTAAAAGCCTGAATAAGTGTAATAATGTCAGCAAAACTATGGAAACAGATCACACATATCCGATTGACCTGATCACACTCTACCTCGCCGGAGAAGCCGGCGGTGATGATTTGGTTTTTCTGGAAGCCTGGTTGAAGGCCGATCCCGGGCATAGGAAGATCTTTGAGGAGTACCGCCGGACCTGGCTTGAAATGGAGCAGCTCAGAATGGATAAGGTCTTGGATACCGATAAAGAATGGAATAAACTTCAGGAAAAACTCTTCAGCAGGGAAGAAGCCGGGCAAAGAAAGATAGTTCCTTTCTCTTTCATGAAAGCAATGCGGATTGCAGCAATTATTCTTTTATTGGCCATCCCTTCTGTTTTCATAATCCGCCACTTCACCCGTCCTGAACAAAAACAGATCTACGCAAATCTGTCTGTAAAGGAGGGAAAATTACCGGATGGAACATCAGTCACTTTAAATAAAGGCGCAACCCTTGAATATCCCTCTTCTTTCAAAGGAAATAAAAGAAATGTTAAACTCAACGGCGAAGCTTACTTTGAAGTCAGCCATAATAAGGCGAAACCATTTATTGTTTCAAGCCGCAACGTGAAAGTAGAGGTACTGGGTACTTCTTTCTATGTGAACACCAATGCCGCCAATAATACCATGGAAGTGATCCTCAACAGCGGCTCTGTTGTCATCTATTTCGATGATCATAGAGAGAATAGCCTTATCCTTTCTCCGGGTGAAAAAGCCGAGATCAATCCCGGTCAGGAGAAGTTGGATAAAAATGTCAATACTGATCCGAATTACAGATCATGGATGACACAACGGTTTAGTTATAGCAGTGAACCGTTGATTATGATCGTCGCCGACCTGAATAAAGTCTACCATGCAAACCTGCATATCACAACACCAGCCATCTCCTATTGCCTTATTACAGCAACCTTTGATCATCAATCGGTGGAATCAATCCTGCATGTCCTCCAGGCTACCTTAGATTTGACCATCACCAATCACGGGACATGGACTGAAATTTCAGGTAATAAAAAGTGTAACTAATTCTTTATCCAACGATCATTGGAAATCAAGAAAATCATACACCTTTTCTTATTCTGCATTCTTGTGTCCTCCAATTCCCTGCTTTCTCAGGATCTGAATAAGAAGATAACAATCATAGCCAGGAATCAATCCCTCGGAGAAGTGATCCGAAAGATCGGGGATGAAGGGAATATATATTTCTCTTATAATCCGAAAAGTCTTCCTCTCGACCTTAAAATAAGCGTAAAAGCAAAAAACAAATCATTACATGAAGTGCTCGACCTCGTATTGAAAAAAAATGGGATCATTTATTTTGTCACGGAAAACCAAGTCGTTCTCAAATTGAATCACGGCGAGGAGACGGGCAAATCGGGAGAGAAAGGCCCTGGACCTGGCAAGCATACCATTAGCGGTTACCTTAAGGATAAAGCAACGGGGGAAGTGCTGATCGGCGCCAACATATATATCCGTGATTTGCATCTTGGAACCACTACCAACGGCTATGGCTTTTATTCACTGACACTACCGGCAAGTTCTTACCAGCTGATTTTCTCTTATATCGGATATAAGAATTATCAGATGAATATCGATCTTAAGAAAGATGAGGTTGCAACAGTCGAGATGGAAACAACAAGCCTCCCGATCAAAGAAGTCGAAATACAAGGTAAAAATAAAGAGGAAGAAAACCGGACTACTTCACTGGATGTATTCCGGTTTTCCTCAAAAACGCTATCTCAATTACCCGGATTTGCAGGCGATCTTGATATAATCAAATCTTTGCAGGCTGTTCCGGGCATCATATCTTACGGTGATGGATCCTCACTTTTTTATGTTCGCGGAGGTAATAGTGATCAGAATCTGATCCTTATCGATGAAGCGCCTATTTATAACCCTTCTCACCTTTTTGGCTTCTTTTCTGTCCTGGCCCCGGACGCTATTAATGAAGTGACAGTCTATAAAGGTGATTTTCCTGCAAAGTACGGTGGAAGATTATCATCCGTAATCGATATCAAGGCCCGTGACGGGAACCTTAAAAAGTTCAGCTTTTCTGGAAACATTGGCCCTTATGCATCAGAACTGACCCTGGAAGGACCAGTTATAAAAGATAGGCTTTCTTTTGTTGTCTCAGGAAGGATGTCGACGCTGAATTGGCTGAATGACATTCTTACTACTTTAAAGTCTTTTAATATCCTTTTTTACGATATCAATGCAAAAGTCAACTTCAAGCTGAATAACAATAACCGTTTTTACTTTACTTTCTTTTACGGCTATGATCATTTCGGACAAACGAACCAATCCACCTATCCAACTTCCGGGATGAGCTGGTACAATCTGGCAAGTACATTCCGGTGGAACCATACGTTCAACAGCAAGCTGTTTTCTAATACCACCCTTTGTTACAGCAGTTACCAATATTATCTGTATATCGACAATGAACAGAAAGATATTTGGAATTCTGCCATCTCCGGGTTGACCTTTAAAACGGATTTCACATGGTATTTGAGTCCGAAGAACACGATCCATACTGGAATTGAAATTACCAATCACAACTCGAATCCAGGCAATGTAACTTTGCCAAATGACCAGACTGATCCGTCAGCTTACCCCATCGCCAAATATCATTCGATGGAATATGATTTTTACCTCGGGAATGATCAGTTGATCGGGAAAAAACTTTCGGTAAGTTACGGGATCAGGTTGCCGGTGTGGCAGGATATCGGCCCAACCACAGTGTACCAATTCGATGGCTATCACAATTTTATAGATTCTATGAGGGTCTCCAATATGGCGACTTATGCGACATTTTTCACTCCTGAGCCGCGGATTAATATTCGTTATTTACTGAATGATTATTCCTCGCTGAAAGGGAGTTACAGCAGGACCACTCAATTCTTCCAGGTTCTTTCCAATTCTATAAGTCCATTTACTTCCCTGGAAGTCTGGGCTCCATGTGGCCCAAACATCAAACCCCAGAAATCTGACCAATTTTCACTGGGATACTATACACAATTATTCCGGACAAACCTGATTTTCTCGGCTGAAGCTTTTTACAATCTGTTTTATAATCACATTGATTATAAGGATAACGCTAACCTGTTGTTCAATCACTTGCTGGAAGGAGAAATTCGTGAAGGAAAGGCAAAATCTTACGGAATCGAATTAATGTTGAAGAAGACAGAAAACAAATTTACAGGATGGGTTGGATATACATACTCCCGCACATTTGTCCTGACGCCGGAAGTCAATGATGGCAAAGAGTACCCGGCCTTTTATGACCGGCCAAACAATGTTTGTATTTTCCTTTCATATGCAGCCGGGAAGCACTGGTCCTTTTCTGCTAACTGGCTATACATGACAGGAGGTGCAATTACGACTCCCATCGGGTTCTTTTATAATAACGGTTATTCTGTTCCGATCTATGGGGACCGGAATAATGACAGGCTTCCTGATTATCACCGCCTTGACCTTTCGGTAAAATGGACTATCAGCAGACCTGAACAACGCTACCAGCATTCACTCATACTGACCATTTACAATGCCTATGGCCGGCTGAATCCATTTTCAGTGAATTTTAACAAGATTCAGGATGGGAATGGCGACATTGTTGTACCGTCTAACCTGGAGGGAGGGTACCAGTTGATTCCAACAGTCATATCCGTCGCCGGCATGATCCCATCACTTAATTATCAATTTAAATTCTGATGAAAAAAATATTCATGCTCGTTCTTATATTACTTTTTTTCTCTGGCTGCGAGAAGAAAACCAGCTGGACATTGAAAGGTCAGCCTCCAAAACTCATAGTTGTTGATGGGATCATAACAGGTGAAACGAAAACTCAATCCCTGACACTTACTTTCCCGGTTTCTGAATTAAATGCAAAACCTGCCCCGGTGACCGGTGCGACTGTCCAGATCTCAGATGAAGACTCAGTGTTTCACATGACAGAACAACCTGCCGGCTCAGGAATATATAATTCAGTTACACCTTTTTCAGCCAGTGAGGGTAAGCATTATTCACTTCTTATCTTTTATGGTGACCAGATTATTTCAGCAAAGTCAATAATGGAGCCAGCCCTACTTTTTAATTTCCTGGTATATTCAAAAAATGAAGATTCTGGATTATATAATATTTCCTGGGTAGCAAGTTCCTTCAGTACAAGCCCCCCGGCCATGTGGGAGGTGCTTCTAGACTGGTCAAAGGCTCCCGGTTATCAACAGACTGATTCTGCAAAATGCAAGGCAAGAATGCTGTTTTATACTCTTTCGACATTGGATGTAAGTGAAATCTTTGCGCCGTCCGTTGAATCGGTTTCTTTCCCCTCAGGAACCCAGATAACAGAAACAAGATACTCACTGACACCTGAATACGCTGAATTTATTCGTGAAGTTTTACTGGAGACTCAGTGGCAGGGCTCTCTTTTTAACACATTACCGGCAAATGTCTCGACAAACCTGAGCACAGGTGGTGCTGGTTTCTTTGCTGTCTGTGGAGTTTCTTCAATATATCAAACTGTCCCTTAAGGAAAAATTAAAAAAAATGATCTTCGGATAAGGGTTAAACCATTTCACAGTGTATTATTCACAAAGAACAAGACATTAATTACATCCATATATAAAAATACAGTTCCATGAAAACAAAAAATCTTTTCCTGCTGGTATTTCTGATGATCGCCGTAATGATATTTATTTTAGCTAGTTGTACAAAAGAAAAAAACAACAATACTCCTCCTGCAAATACGGAATCACTGCAACAATTGGCCACTGATGAGAACAATGTTGCGAATGCTTCCAACCGGGCTTCAAATGATGCCGAAGCAGTTTTATCACAGCAGAAATTAAAATCGACTGAATCAGGACCCTGCAATACGACAATTACTATTGGAGGTGTTGTGAACGATACCATTTCGGTTGATATTTATTATCATGGTGCAGATTGTGACAATACCGTAATACGCAATGGCCATGTTATTATAAAGAAGAAATATGACCAGGATTTTGGTGAAGCAGGAGCTACGGTTATATTAACCATGAACAACTTTACTGTTACTAAAGGCGGAAAATCTCTGACATTGAACGGATCAAAGTATTTTGAGAATGTCAGCGGTCATTATCTCTATGAACTCGGACTTGATAGTACCGTAACTTCAGTCGTCCTCAGGGAATGGGGAACAATCACCGCTACTTTTGATGATAATACAAGCAAAGTCTGGTCTCTGGCACGCCAGGGAACTTATACCGGTTCATTGGTCCAGTTGGTTATAACTGAAGATGGCTTCGGTACTGCCGGCGGGTATTCTAATCTTGTAATGTGGGGAATTAACAGGAATGGCGAGCAGTTTTATTCCAGCATTACGCAATCAGTTGTTTTCAAACAGGTTTGTAATTTCAATCCCTGTTCTGGTATCATAGTCCACAATATCCCGGGTGCTGACAAATCGGCCACTGTTACCTATGGATATGACAATAATAATAACCTGATTACCAATGGCGACTGTCCTACACGGTACAGGGTCGATTGGGTAATAAAAGATAAATCTGGTACATTCTTCCTCCCACTCTGATGTTGATTTGATGTTTGCGCAAGAGACCGCCTGATTAGCGGTCTCTTTTTTTTTAATTCATCATTGACTCCTTGCCGGTAGCTGTTCTTGAATTTATTGGTGCTCGATATTTTCCCGGGAAGATGAGTTTTATGCCATTTTTCGGAGTACCTTTGCAGCCAATTTCAAGTCAGGTCTTTATATTCATTACTTGCAGAATATCAGAAATATCGCAATCATTGCACATGTTGATCATGGTAAGACGACCCTTGTTGACCGGATCCTCCACCAGGTAAAATTATTTCGTGCCAACCAGGTCGTAGCTGATCTTGTGCTCGACTCAAACGATCTTGAACGCGAAAGGGGCATCACAATCCTTTCAAAGAATGTTTCGGTCAGATATAAGGGAATTAAGATCAACATCATTGATACCCCCGGTCATTCCGATTTCGGTGGAGAGGTCGAGAGGGTACTCAACATGGCTGACGGAGTTTTGCTGGTGGTCGATGCCTTTGAAGGACCGATGCCGCAAACCCGTTTTGTACTTCAGAAAGCTCTTGAACTTGGCAAGAAACCCATCGTGGTCATTAACAAGGTGGATAAGCCCAATTGTTCTCCGGATGAGGTCAATGAGGCAGTCTTTGAACTGATGTTTAGCCTGGATGCTAATGAAGACCAGCTGAACTTCCCAACAGTATATGGTTCATCAAAACAAGGCTGGATGTCTGCAGACTGGAGACATCCTGCTACTGACGTCACTTATCTTCTGGATATTATTATTGAACATGTTCCTCCCCCATCAGACGAGCCGGGCACGCTTCAATTACAGATCAGCTCACTGGATTATTCATCTTATGTGGGTCGTATAGCAGTGGGCCGTGTATCACGGGGATCGGTACGTTCAGGTATGCCGGTCTCTCTGGTAAAGAACGACGGGACGATTTTACAATCAACCATTAAAGAGCTTTATTTATTTGAAGGATTAGGAAAAGAGAAAATTAAGACTGAAATAGAGGCAGGTGAGATCTGCGCCGTTTTAGGTCCCGAGAACTTCGATATCGGTGATACCATTGCAGATGCTGAGAATCCTGAAGGGATGAAGCCGATTAGTGTGGATGAACCGACCATGAGTATGCTTTTCACCATAAACAATTCCCCATTTGCAGGACAGGAAGGGACTTACGTCACTTCCCGGCACATCCGGGAACGGCTTTTTAAAGAAACTGAGAAGAACCTTGCATTGAAAGTGGAAGAAATGGATTCTCCTGATAAGTTCCAGGTCTATGGAAGGGGCATACTTCACCTGGCCATTCTCGTTGAGACCATGCGCCGTGAAGGATATGAATTTCAACTGGGTCAGCCGAATGTCATTACAAAAATGATCGGCGGGAAGATCAATGAACCCGTGGAATTATTGAGGGTAGCAGTTCCGGAATCATTTTCGGGAAAAGTCATAGAAATAGTCAGTCGCCGTAAAGGAAACCTTATTCGCCTCGAAACCAGGCATGACCGGACCATTCTTGAATTTGATATACCTGCACGCGGATTGATCGGCTTACGGAATCCTTTACTGACGGCAACTGAGGGTGAGGCAGTGATTGCACACAGGTTCAAAGGATATGAACCCTGGAAAGGAGAAATGAACAGCCGTAACAGCGGCTCCCTTATTGCCGGTGAAACAGGGACCGCCATCACCTATTCAATTGATAAACTCCAGGCAAGGGGAAAATTCTTCATTGAACCCGGTGAAAATATCTATGCCGGCCAGGTTGTCGGGGAAAGTACACGCAGTGACGATATCGTTATTAACCTCACAAAAACTAAGAAACTCAGCAATGTCCGTGCTTCCGGTTCAGACGAGAAAGCAGTGATCGTCCCGGCAATCAAATTCTCACTGGAAGAAGCAATGGAATACATTCTGGAAGATGAGTTTGTTGAGGTAACCCCGCAATCCATCCGGCTGAGGAAGATAATCCTGGATGAAACAGAGCGGAAAAGAAGTAAAAAAACCGGATGAGACATTACCGGGAGATGGGTATTGCTCAGAAAAAAATTGTTAACTTTGTTCATTCCTGGAAAAATAAGAATTATGACAAATCAGGATAATAAGTTGAGAGAAAAAGTCATCGAAGCCCTCAAACGGGTTCATGACCCTGAGATCCCGGTCAATATTTATGACCTGGGACTGGTTTATAACCTGGAAATTGATGATCAGTCAGTGGTACATATCACGATGACGCTGACAACACCTAATTGCCCGATCGCTGAAGATATGCCTGGTGTTGTTTACAATGAAGTAAAACAAGTGGAAGGTGTAAAGGATGTAAAGGTGGAGTTGGTCTTTGATCCACCCTGGGATAAAGACATGATCTCGGAAGCTGCTCTTCTCGAGCTGGGACTCCTCTGAGAAAGTTCTTCCGCTGCAAAACAAGTAATTTTGATTGCCTTACTTTATGATAGAAGATATCCTGAATTTAACTTTGTATAACCTGAAAGATGACTGCTAAGATTGGTGACCTTCTTGCAAAAATAAATGACCCTTCTGATCTCAGGAAGCTGAAAGTTGAAGATCTGCCAAGGCTTTGCGGGGAGATCCGTCAATTCATCATTGACGTGATCTCAACTAATCCCGGACATCTTGGTGCCAGCCTTGGTACCGTGGAATTGACTGTTGCGATTCATTATATATTTAATACGCCTTTCGACAAGATCATCTGGGATGTCGGTCATCAGGCATATACCCACAAGATCATTACCGGCAGAAAAGATGTTTTTGATACAATCCGGACCTACAAAGGCATCAGCGGATTTCCCCGGATGTCTGAAAGTATATATGATGCATTCGGCACCGGTCATTCCTCTACATCTATCTCTGCGGCATTGGGTATGGGCGTTGCCGCCAACCTGAATAATGAAAGAGACCGGCATCATGTGGCCATTATCGGGGATGGCGCCATTTCAGGAGGAATGGCCATGGAAGCCATGAATAATGCCGGGGTCTCAAATACTAACCTGCTGGTTATCCTCAATGATAATGGAATCGCAATCGACAAGAATGTCGGAGCCATCAAGGATTATCTCGCGGATATCGTTACCTCAGGAACATATAATAAAATTCGTGACAGGATCTGGCTCTTGCTGGGGGGCGGAACCCGGTACGGGAAGAATTCAAGAGCCATTGTAAAGCAATTGGGGAATGCTTTGAAATCGACCTTGCTGAATAGAAGCAATCTTTTTGAAGCTTTTAATTTCCGTTATTTCGGACCTGTGGATGGACATGATGTCATCCGGCTTGTTAAATTGCTGGAGGATATGAAGAAAATCCATGGCCCCAAACTGCTGCACGTAGTGACAGTAAAAGGGAAAGGATATACACACGCAGAGAAAGAACAAACCATTTATCATGCCCCCGGGGTTTTTGATAAAAATACAGGTGAAATTCAGGAAGATAAATGCCATAACCAACCTCCAAAATATCAAACAGTTTTTGGACGTACCATAATTGAACTGGCAGAGGCAAACCCAAAGATCGTAGGCATCACACCTGCCATGTCATCCGGCTGTTCACTCAATATTATGATGAATAAAATGCCGGAGAGGACTTTTGATGTTGGGATTGAAGAACAACATGCAGTTACTTTTTCTGCCGGTCTTGCTGCCGCCGGGATGATCCCGTTCTGTAATGTCTATTCAACTTTCCTGCAACGTGCTTATGACCAGATCATCCATGATGTTGCACTCCAGAACCTGAATGTGGTTTTTTGCCTCGACCGTGCCGGATTGGTAGGTGAAGACGGGGCCACTCACCATGGATCTTTTGATCTTGCATTTCTGAATTGCATTCCGAATATGACGGTTTCGGCTCCTATGAATGAGGAAGAACTCAGAAACCTTATGTATACAGCCCAGCTTGATAATAAAGGGCCTTTTGCAATCCGTTATCCAAGGGGAAGAGGCGTCATGCCGGACTGGAAAACGCCATTGAAAGAAATACCGGTGGGAAAAAGCAGGATGACCCGCGACGGGAAAGATGCTGCCATTATCACCATCGGCCATATTGGGAATGAAGCAATTGCCGCTTGCCAGGAAATGGAACAACAGGGATTCTCAATTGCCCATTACAATATGATCTTCCTGAGGCCCATCGATAAAGATATCCTTCATGATATCTTCCGGAAATTCAGGAATATTGTAACTGTTGAAGACGGGACCATCATCGGTGGACTGGGCTCTTCTGTCATTGATTTCATGTCGGAAAACGGATATGTGGCACGGGTTAAAAAGCTGGGCATTCCTGATCATTACATTGAACAGGGTACCATCGCCGAACTGCACCATGAATGTGGCTATGATAAAGAAGGAATAGTGGCAGCGTTGAAAGAAATGTTGGAACCGGAAACCTCAGGCAGGTAAAGTATCCCTGAAGATTTTTTTCTCAGTTAATTCTTTTCTTTACGGTTTTCCATGTTTCAGTTATAAGGAAACTTTCATCCATATTGCCCATCATGGTAAGGAACTTTTTGAATGGGATGGAGAATGATAAAGTATCCTTTGGAACACAGGGCCTTGCAGAACAATCAAACATTCCAAGAACGGCTTTTGGATTTTCTTTGGCATTTTCATGCCAGGTCTTGAAAACAATACTTGAGCAGCCGGAGCCAAACGGGGCTACAACACCATCTCCATCCACCTGATCGAAATTTGCGAGTGTAAATAGTCCGGAAAGGACATCAGGCTTTGCAAAGAAGATAACACCTTCTGGTTCATCATTTTCTTCCAGCTTATCCCATCTTTTAAAGATGATATATTTCCCATCGGTTGGGATGGTTTGCATTTTTTTCATGATCTCCCTGACCATTTCCGGTGTGCGGATATAACGTTCACCTTCCATTTCACCCGGGATCCCGCAGGAAAGGAAATACTCGAAGTTTTGTCGCATTCCTTTGGCATATCCGAAATATCGCAAGGATCCGCCACAACGAAGGTTGAATTCATTATATGCCAGCGACTTACCTTTTCTCACTTTTGCCAGTTCGCAGATGATGCAACTGTGGTCTTTTTTCTCATTAGCCAGGGTGGCTGTTCCGGGGTCGGGGGAATAGAAAAATACAAAAGGTAATTCGGCCTTGCCGAAATATTTTTCCCACTTTTGCAGGAATTCATTTTTTAGTTTACTATCCATATATAATTGTATTAACGTTAGTTCGTTATAAAGATTAATAGAAAATAACCAGATTCTTTCTTTTCATTTTTTCAGGTTACCTTATCACAACCATTTTCTTTGTATCCTACGTTTTTCAGATTTAATTATTCAACCACTAATTTTTTGACTTCGACATCATTTTCCGTCTGAATCTTCACAAGATAACTGCCCTTTGCAAGCATGCTGACATCCATCTTAATCTGGTTTTGATTTCTGAACGTTCCATTTATCGATTGTTCTCCGTTAATGGTAAAAATGGTGACACGGATTTCTTCCTGAGCCATGTTTTTACCTGTGATTGTGACTTTGTCACTTGCAGGGTTGGGACAAATGGTGAATGTGGTTTCGGCTGGGTGGTGTTCCTTGATAAATGTAACTCCTCCATTGCCTTTATTCAGTATTGTTCCCGCCTGACCAACCACATAACCTGTGATGGAATCCGTAAAGAAAACCGCATTCAGCTGATTCCCTGTTCCACTTGAATCAACAGTCCAGCTATTACCGGCATCGGTAGTCTTAAAAATATAACCCTGATCACTTGCAATATAACCTAAATTAGAAGTAGAAAAGTAAATCGAATTGAAATCTTCCATTGTTGCGATCGGTAAATTTGTCCAGGTCGAACCCCCATCGGTAGTTTTCATGCCCGTTCCAAGATAGCCCCCAACATAACCTGTACTATCATCTGTAAAGAAAACTGAAAATAAAGCACTGGGTGCTTCATTCGTTAATATGTTCCATGTAGTGCCTCCATCTGTGGTTTTAATGATGATGCCATTTGAACCCTCTGCACCCACAGCATATCCTGTATTTGAATCGGGAAAACAAACTGAAAATAAGTGATAACTGACATAAGTCGATGTCCATGTCACCCCTGCATTGGTGGTTTTTAGGATGGTTTCAGCCCCGACAATATAACCGGTATTGACATCCGTAAAAAAAATTGATTGTAGCATATGATTTGTTCCACTTGATAATGTAGTCCAGGTTGTGCCTCCATTGACTGTTTTATAAAGGGAACCGAGCTCACCTCCAGTATATCCTGTATTAGCATCGGTAAAGTATACCGATGAGAACTGAGCATTAGATCCTATATAAGAAGATGTCCAGTTCGTACCTCCATTTGTTGTTTTAAATAATTGGCCAACGTCACCCACTGCATAACCGGTACTGGCATTGGGAAAATAAACTGAGAATAAATTATTATTAGTTGTTCCTTTTGATAGCTGAGTCCAGCTTGCACCTGCATTGGTGGATTTAATAATATCACAGCCACCTACCGCATAACCTATGTTGGCATCGGGAAAGAAAATTGAACCATCTTGATAACCTGTTGATATTTCAGTCCACGTTGCTCCTGCATTTGTTGTTTTATAAATGTATCCATCACCATCCGAAACATAACCAGTATTGGCATCCGTAAAGGAAATTGAATAAAACCAATTACCACCTATTATTGTTTTAATGGTGTCAGGAGTCCAGGTTGCTCCTGCATTGATCGTTTTTAAAAAAATTCCACCATCTCCTGCAATATAACCGGTATTGGCATCTGTAAAAAAAACAGAGTTTAATCCATAAGTTGTTCCGCTCGATAAAGTATCCCAGGTTGTTCCTCCATTTATTGTCTTTAGTATATTTCCGAGGTCGCTTATGGTATAACCTGTATTTGCATCTGTAAAATAAACCGAATTAAGTTCATTTGAAGTCCCCGAAGTCTGACTTGTCCAGGTCGAACCGGCATTGGTAGTTTTTAGAATTTCACCCCAAAGTCCAACAGCATAACCGGTATCGCTATCAGGAAAGTAGATTGAATTTAACCCAAAATTTGAACTGATATATACAGTATTCCATGTTGTACCTGCATCATCGGTTTTTAATATTAAATCACCACC
>Ga0181533_1001042_pt1 | contig 36377 bp, 32 predicted proteins | sample PEATcosm2014_Bin_45_FD_119772 | JGI IMG/M metagenome (GOLD analysis project Ga0181533, IMG submission 119772) | Peatland microbial communities from MTU Mesocosm Facility, Houghton, MI, USA - PEATcosm2014_Bin11_60_metaG | ecosystem: Environmental > Terrestrial > Soil > Wetlands > Peat | place...
AGGTCCTACGGCCTTCGTCCCGCGCAGGCGGAGTCCATCATAAACCAGTGTCGTGTACATTTTCATGCTTCGGGGTGTCGCGAAGCGACATGAGCGACTGTTTTGTAGGTCCGCGGCTTTTCGGGAAGGGCCGCGCAGCTGCCGAACAGGTCTGCTACGCCTGCTCACGGCTCATATGAGAAGAAGTGCCTCCGAATCGGCTGCGGCGGAGCAGCGAGCGTAGCGCAGACCTCCGTCGTTGAGGTCTGCGGCTCTTACCTTGCCGATACCACAAATCTAAATGGGCGAGTTCTACCCTTGGGATTAGGTTCGTGAACTCAAGCAAGAACCGCAGACCTCAAAACCGGAGGTCTGCGCTACGGTCGCCTGTTCTGCAGGTCCGCGGCTTGCTGTCAACCCCAGGCTGGACGATTGGCGCGCTCGTTTGCTACATTGGATTTGCGCAAAGGGCGCAATCCAAGACGAAGGAGTCATTTCTATGTCGAAACAAGACGAAGCCGGTCTCATCCTGAAACTTTATGAACTGCGCAGGGAAGACACGATGCGCAAAGCGCGCGATTGGTATTTTCGGGAATTTAACCCGCAATCGATCGCTGACTTCACCGAAGCGATGTTTGGTGAGCACAGCGGTCATTTGCGGATGGTGGTTAGCTATTGGGACATGGCGGCGGCGCTCGTCAATGAAGGAGCCATCGGCCTGGACCTTTTCACCAGTACCAATGGCGAGTACATCGGCGTCTTCTCTAAAATCGAGTCGTTGCTGAGCGAAATCCGAAGTGCCTATGCCCCCCAATTCGCGGTCAACCTCGAAAAGTTGATTGACGCGACACCCGATGGCCGGAACCGGAGCACGCAGGCTCGCGAACGCATGAACGCTGTGCGCGAGCAGATTGCCGCCAAGCAGGCGAAGCGAGTATAGCGCAGACCTCCGTTGTTGAGGTATGCGGCTCTTATGCCCATAAATATGGTAATATGGGAAACCACATGAAAACCACCGTTGAACTTCCCGAAGACCTTCTACTCGAAGCTAAGCGGAAGGCATTGGAAACCAGGACGACGTTACGCGACATCCTGGAGCGCGCTTTGCGGCGGGAGTTGAGACCCTCTAGCAGCCGTCCGACGAGCCGTCGCTCCCGGATTCGTTGGGTAACATCGCCAGGGGGGCTGCCGCCGGGGCTCGACGTTTCCGACCGCAGCAAAATGTGGGAATGGATGCAGAAAGAACGCAGCCATGATCGCCATTGACACCAACCTCCTGGTTTACGCCCAACGCCGGCATAGCCCCGAGCACCGGGCCGCCCGAAGAGCGATTGAGCGCGCCAGTGCAGACCCCCGAGGTTGGGGAATTCCCTTACCCTGCATCGCCGAATTCTGGTGTGTGGTCACGCATCCGGCGAGCAGCGGGGGCCCATCGCCGTCCAAAGAAGCACGCGGTTTTCTTCACGCTTTGGTTGGGAATGGCGGGGCATGTATTTGGACTCCAGGGACTGGGTTCTGGGAGCGTCTGACTCAACTGGCGAGTGACCTGAAAATTGCAGGTGCTCGTGTATTCGATCTGCAAATAGCTCTGATTGCGCTTGAAAACGGCGCCACGGAACTTTGGAGCCATGACCGAGCTTTCGCCGGCGTTCCGGGGTTGCTCGTGCGCGATCCGTTATAGATAGTCGGCGGTAGGATATGGGCAAAAGGATTAGTTTTCGGCTGGACGCTGAGGCCGAGCGGAACCTTCGCGCCATGGCTAAGCGGACAATTACATTCGGGCGGACGACGATACCGAACGGATACTGCGTGAACTTCGGAAACGCGAAAAGGGTTCGACCTCAGACTTGATGCGAGATGCCATTCGTACCCACTGGACCGTAATCAATGAGGGGAATCGCCCCACTTCTTGGGAAATCTATCAGGACTTGTATCATCTTTTGCCCGCGCCCAAGGAGGGGCAGCCGCTCCACGACCGTGCCCGCCATGTTAAGCGCCTCATAAAGGAGAAGTTGCTTGCCAAGCGCTGAAAAGGCAACCTAACTTGACACTCCCTCGCTGGTGTCTTACGATGTAGCACATGGCCGATACGATTTCATTTCGAGTGGATGCAGAGACGCGCCGCGTTCTGCGAAACCTGACGAAGCACACCCCAGGGACCACCTCTCAAGTCATCAAGGATGCCCTGCAAGCACGTTGGGCGTCACTGGAAAAGAACTCCCGGCCGTCTGCTTGGGAGGTTTACTCGAAACTCAATATTCCTCCGCCCCGGGGGCCGAAGCATGACCGGGCTCGCAATGCGAAAAAGCTGATTCGGGAGATGCTCCTTGCCAAGCGGCGAAATGGCACTTTGTGACACCGGTCCCTTGGTCGCGCTGATCGATAGCAATGACTCGTCGTATGCGAAATGCCGCGCCGAATTCGGGCGCTACTCGGGCGCCTTGGTTACCACGTGGCCGGTTCTTTCGGAGAGCTTCTACTTGCTCGCGAAACAGCATTTGCGCGAAGTGCTCTGGCAGTTTGTCTTCGATGGCGGGGTAGACATCGCGGAACCGGTCGCAGGCGATTTGCCGCGAATCCGTGCGTTGATGGCCCAATACGCTGATTTGCCGATGGATTTCGCCGACGCATCGCTAGTCGTCGCGGCGGAGCGCCTTAACCTGAGGCGAGTTTTCACACTCGACCGGCGCGACTTTCTGCTCTACCGGCCCCGAAACGTAGCCGCATTTGACGTGTTTCCGTAAAGCGCCTTCGGGAGGAATGAAGGGGACGAACCAAGGACCTAAAGAACAGGTCCGCGCTACACCTGTTTATTCCGCTTCGACGTAATCACCGGCAGAAATCTCGCGGTAACTTGAAGTGACCATCGCCGTAGACGATTTCGACCGCACGGAAAGCACCACCGCCTCGCCGACGGTCTCCGGAGGCACGGGTTCTTCCGTCAATAATCCTGTCGAGTGGGGAGGAAGGGTCTTGTAGATGCGGAAGCGCTGACCGGGCTTGACTCCTGCTTTTTCGCCCAGATTCAAATAAATAATCTTCTCGGCGCCCAGAAAGCCAGCATTGTTGCGACTTGCGGTTATCCTCCCGTGCAGTTTCGTTCTGCTTAGAGGCTCAAAGGGGTCAAGCGGCTTGGAGACCGTATATTCGGGAATGGGAGCCGGTTGAAAGGGCACCAAGATGTCACCGGGGACAATGGCGCCGCAGGAAAAGGTGATTTTGGCGATGAGTCCCGCGGCTTTCGCGTGCCTAAGCGAGACGTCGCCGGATGACGAGTCAACTTCCCCCACCACCGCTCCCGGATTCAGAGGAATCACCTTAACCCTGCCGACGTTTTCGTAAGGTTTGCCAGACTTCCTGATACCCGATCGTTCACCCGCGTAATGCGTGGTGAGGAACAGTTCATTCGCGGGACGGACTACACTGTAGTCACCGGCCGCAGCGACGTCGGTGTCATTATGGTGGGAGATGAAAATCGTGTCGCCCACTACAAATTGACGAACTGGGGAGTGGAAGGTGTTATCCTCTCCTCCGGTAACGACCAAGTCGCGGGGCAAAGCTGATTCGGCAATGAAGCCCGAGCAATCTGCTTGTGAGTAAGAAGCGGCAGGGACGGACGTTGCGACGGGTCCAGTTTGCTGGGTTTGGGCGGCTGCCGCCAAAAAGGTAAGACACACCACCGCCAGCGCGAAGGATATTCGATGCACGGGTTTCTCCTCTTTTACCAACGCCTGGCGCAGGCGGATCACCCCCCAGTGACGCCGCCAACTACGAGCTAACCTCTCTGCGTGAGTGTAAGGAAAACCTTGGCGCCTGTCAAGCGCAGCAGGGATGAAAAACCACGATTGACGCCCATTCGCACCTCTGGTATTCATGAATGTGTAGGATGACGGGGCAGCGACTAAACCAAGCAAAACTGTGGGGGCCCGATCAGGGATTTTCGATTCTTCCCGAATCCCGAACCCCGAATCCCTGACCCCGAGTTCCGAGTCCCGAGGTTTTCATGCCATTCGAGTCTGACAAGATCATGTTCGAGATTTACCGCGAAACGACGTACACGGGGAAGTACCGGGTGGTCTACTTTACGGAGTTGCAGGACCACAACAAGGAAACCGAGATCAGCCGGGCCATGGCGGGCGAGCATTTCTACGATGGTTTCATTCGCGCTTACCGGAAGGATCAGGCGAAGGAAATGATCGAGAAGATCCTCGCACGCATGAACGAGGGCGAGAAACTGAGCCCAGCGCAGGTTGAATCGGAAATCAAAGCTTTTATTCCAGTATAAATAAAGTTGTCAGTTATCAGTTCTCAGCTTTCAGTGAATTCTTACTGGTAACTGATGACTGAAGACTGAAAACCCTGTGCTATGCCCAACCGCTTTTGGCGCAAGGAAGTCATCCAGCCCGCGCTCAACCACGACGTGGAAGCAGCCATCGCCGAACAAAAGTCCATACTGGCGAATGACCCGAACAACGCCAACGCCTATTTTGCGCTGGGGACGCTCCATCACTTTCAGGGCGCCACCGACACGCCATTTAAGGGAACTTTGTGGCCGCCTTGAGCGTATATTAGGATAGAAACGCTCCCCCAGAGGAGGAAAACATGTACTGTGCGAATTGCGGAGGCACGATTCGGCCGGGACAGAATTTCTGCAATCGTTGCGGCCAGACGACCACTCCAACTCCACCTTCCCCAACCCTGAGTGCGACAGCGCCCGTGGCGGGACCCGCGGCCACGGCACCCTACATCGGCATTCCCCAACGATCGCGGGTGGCAAGTCACGTCCAAATTCTGGGCATCATCTGGATCGTCGTTTCCTTTTTGCGCTTAATTCCTGCGGTGGTGGTGCTGTTCATCGGTCATGGTGGTATCCCGTTCTTGACGATCCCCATGCGAGGATTCCTCATGCCCATCATGGGCGCGCTGGGCGCTTACCTTGCCCTAACCGCGGTCGTCGGGCTCCTCGTGGGCTGGGGCTTGATCGACCACCGGCCTTGGGCTCGGATGCTCGCCATCGTGGTCGGCTGCCTGAAGCTGATCGACTTCCCGTTCGGGACGGCGCTCGGCATCTACACACTCTGGGTGCTGGCCGCGCAGGGCGCCGAAGCGGAGTATCAGCGCGTGTGTCGCTTATCGTACCTCTAATTCTGGTTTCATCGCGGTGAGGTGCCGAGACGAAGAGCAAAAGAGGTGTTAGGTAAAATGTAAGAGGTAAAGTATAAGAGGTAAAGGGAAAGAACCTCACTTATCATGCGTCACTTTTTACACTTTACCATTTACCTTTTACATTTTACCTGACACCGGGCACCTGATACCTGACACCTTGCTCTCAGCTCCCGCCCTGCGGCAAAATCTGGTCGAGCAACTCCGGTGGGCCGGACACATCCAATTCCAGCCGAGCGCCGTCGCGGTGGATCTCAATATTTTGAAGTATGGGAGGAAGGGCCACACCGCTTGCCGGGGTGGGCTGCTTCGCGGCCTGTTGCAAAAGGCCCATGAGGGTGGCAAAGCCCGCCGCGCTTTCCGGCGTGTTGCACACCATAAAGAGTTGCGTGGAAAAGCCGGAGTCCCACTGAACGCGGTAGAGCAGGGCGCGCACGGAGCGCCCCAGGGAGCTGAGATCCACATTTTTCTGACCGCTGGGGGCCAGCCACAACCCCGCCAGATTGCTGGCGGACTTGCCGTTGAGGATTCCCCATTGGGGGGCGGTGCCGTCGAGTTCGCCTTGCCAATTCACAAAGTCTGCATTCGCATTCAGCGCATTCACCGAACCTTGGCGCGCGTCGATCATGGCTTTGACGTCGCCCAACCGGCCGAATGCCGCGAGGGAGCTATCGAAGAAAGTGAAAAAGAGGTCGTTGGGGTCGCTGCCGGAACCAAACGCGTAAAGGTCGGCGCCATTGTACTGGCGAACCGGCAGCCCGGTGTGGTCAAAGTACTGCTGGATGAGAGCGGGCTGGAAGCGCCCCGCCGCCAATCCCAGAAAGCCCGCGGGTCCCACCATCTCCCCGCGCCATCCTAGCATTACCTCGTCAATGTCCTTCTCCGGCTCAATCCCCATGGGACGCAGAAAATCCTCGAAGGCGTGCAACTGGCGGTTCAGAATGCGCTGGCGAATTTGCGGGTAAATGGGAAGGGATCGCAGCACGGCGAGATTCGTAAAGGCCACCTGAAGGGTATCGGTCGGAAAAGTATTGAGCGCCTCCCCGGGCAATTGATCCGCCGCGAGCGGGGTGGGGAAGGGAAGCCCGCCGAGCCCGCCCAGCAGCGAAACTGCCAGCACCATCATCCGAGTTGTGTGCGCCCTGGACATCGTCCGCGTTTCTTCTCGCCGCCGCGCATCGGCATTGCTGCAACTACTCAACCGTGCTGGCCGCGCGCGGTTGCGCGCAACCGTGATTTCCCATTGCGCGCCTGCACCGAATCCACCCTACAGGTCATTCTACAACTAATCCGAGCGCTTAAGGTGCCCGGAAAGCTGCCGCGGATTACCCAACGCCAGCTTAGACAGAACCTTCGCATCGCGAGGCATCGGTCTGAAATGATTAACACTGGCGAGGCAGGAAGGTTGCGTTGAGGGAGGCGGGAGGGAAGGGCGGGACTTGTGCGCACAACCCTTTGCCCTTATATTATCAGTGCAGCGGAAGTTGATGCGCCAAGTGAAGCCGGTTCTTCACCCAGAGGCGCTTTCCGGAGAGAGCCGTTTATGGATCGCAGAGCTTTTCTCAAAACCGCGGCGGGTGTGGGTCTTGCTTCCAATGCGTGGCCCGGCCTTGGCCTGCTTGGGCACGAGGGCGCCGCTCCCGCGTATTTCGGGCTCCATCCCTTCATTGAGGCGCATCCCGAAGCGGTCTTCATCCGCCAGACCCGTGTGTCCTCAAGAAATGATTCCGAGGCCAAGCGGCGGGAGGCATTCGAATTAGCTCGGCGAATCTTTACCCAGCGCGATTCACCCGGCCTGAGTCCCTCTGATAAATTTGCCATCAAGCCCAATCTCACCTCGGCGCTGGGCAAGGGGCATGATTTTGCCATCGTCACCGACCCCTACGTTGTCGAAGGCCTCGTCGATGGGCTGCGCCAAGCAGGTGTCACGGCCGGGAACATCTATGCTCGCGACGCTCTGAATGTGGACCAACCCGGCGTGGGTTATCAGGAATTGTCGCAGCGCTCAGGGGTGCACTACAGCGACAATGATGGCCGCTCGCCCATGTCCAAGGAGTGCCCTGAGGGCGTGGTGTTCCGCCGAACGAAATACCTCGGCCCGTTCAACTACCCGGATGCTCACCTGATTAATGTCGCGAAACTGAAGAGCCATTCGATGGGCCTGACGCTCTGCGTCAAGAACTTGCAAGGCACCAACATCTCTCCCTACATTCAGTTTTGTGGTGGTCTTCAAAAGGCCATTGCGCAGGATTTTCAACCCGACGCCCAAAGCCACGTGGACGACCTTCAGGACAAGCACCAGCAGGCGGGGATTCCGCGTTGGGATACGGCAAAGGCCGGTTGGATGGAAATGTGGATTCAGCGCACCATCGATTCCTACTCGCTCCTGCGCTCGTCCATCCTGCTGAATATCATCGAGGGCGTCTATGCCCAGAACGGTGACGGGTTCACCACGGGCCCGGGACAAGGCGGAGTGCCGGAAATCTTCACGACCAATGTTCTGATTTTCGGCAGGGATGCTTTTCGCGTCGATATCATCGGACATTGGTTGGGAGGGCATGAGCCCGGCAACTTCGGCCTCTTTCACATCGGGAAAGAACGTGGCGTCTCCACGGCGCTCAATCCTCGCAACATTCCGCTTTATCGCTGGGAAGACGCCGGCCCCCAGCTCATGGCACTCGATCAGGTGGCGCGGACGCCGCTGGTGAGTCCGTACCTGGGGAGAGAGGGCGAAGCGCGCTTTCACCTGTGCAATGAATCGTATGCCTACGCCACCGAGCCACAAGCCGCTTGCCAAGTGGGACGAGAGTCGCCAGATGTGCGCGTGCTGGGTCAGTCACAACATGGAAACCAGGCCGCAACGCTCACGCTGGAATTCAACCTGCCGCAAGACATGCAGGCGCGACTGGAGATGTACAATGCCGTGGGCGAACGGGTGGGCATTTTGTCCGAAGGCTTGATGCGCCGCGGCGTGCACGCAGTGGATTGGATGACCCAGCGACAGCCTTCCGGCCTTTACACGTGCCGCCTGTGGGCGGAGGGTGACCTGAGCACTACGAGCATCCTTCTGACGACTCGGGGATAAAATTCCGACAACCTTGGTGTTCAACCGGCCGCCCCCGGCGCGCGTCAGCCGAAAATCTTGCTCTCGCCGCCCAAGCGGAAACCCAGCTTGGGGGGCAAGTCTTCCATCGGCCCCATCCATTGCAACTCGCGTTCAATGTCGGGGTGCACGCGATACTTTTTGCGCACGGCATCGAGCGCCGCTCCCTGAATCCGAATCTTTTTCAGATCGTAATTTCCCAGTCCCACCTGCCCGCAATACACCAGGTAGCCTACCCACGATGGGTCGATGCCCATGGCCTCGAGCCCCACGCGATCCGCCGCGATGTAATCCGTGGAGGCAATGGCGATGCGGGAAGGCACGGGATTGCCGGAATTGGGGCCATCGCCTTCCATGCCTTCATAGCCGTCGATCACCGTGGCGCCCCAGTTGGGCTGAAGCTTTTGCGCGGTCAGCAGCATGTTGTAATGGTTCTGGCGCAAGCCCACGTGATACTTCCGCTTATCGCTCCAGTCCTTCTCCCCCGGCGGATTGTGCAGCGGCGCGCCCAGCGTCAGGTTCTTCACGGAAAGGGTCGCCACCACGGCGTTATGCGTCTTCATGATGGCCGCGCAAATGACAAAGGCATCCGGATCGAGCAGACGCGCCGCCAAGCGCACCGGCGTCACGTGCAGGTCAAAATCAATCAGCGGAATGGTCTCGAACTTTCCCTCACGGTTCAGGTCCACGAGACTGATCTTCTGCTCGCGATACTCATCCGGCAAGTGCGTGTAACGGAAGCTTTCGTAACCCTCCAGCGTGTCACCCGCGGAGGACTCGGCGATGACGATGGGCCCGCGAAAGCGCGGCGCGAGGTACTCCACGATTCCCCGCAGCGCGTCGGCGTGCGTGGAGGCGAGCTGAATCACCGTGTTCACGATGTTCGGTTTGATGACGACGTACTTTTTCTGCCGCAATTTCGGCAGGATCTGGTCATCGATAGCCGCCAGCGCCGCGGAAACATTCTTGCGCCGGTCGTCACCCTGCACGATGGAGACTTGCGAAATGCCGGGAAATTCCTTGACCATTGGTGCAATGGAAAGTGCCGGCGGAGCCTGCGAACTCAGGCGGCGGGCCGGCGTAAGGAGAAGGCCCGTTGCGGTTGCTTGCAAGAATCCGCGGCGTGAGAAAATCACTGGATTAATACCTCCACGCATCCTATGATAGCATCGCTCGAAGGTTATGATAGTTCTCAATTATTCAAGGAAGGATATGGACAAAATGTCAACTCGTCGAGACTTCTTATCCGCAGGGATTGTTACTTCCGTGGCGGGCTTTGCTGCTGCTCCCACCGCCTGGGCGCAGGCGGAACCGCACACGACCAAGGGCCTCAGCTATCGCATACTGGGGAAAACCGGTTTCAAAGTGACCAGCGTAGGTTTTGGATGCATGGTTACCTCCGACGCCAGCGTGATTGAGCGCGCGGCGGACATCGGCATCAATTATTTCGATACGTCGCGCGGCTACCAGCATGGGAACAACGAGCGGCTGGTTGCCACCGGCCTGAAAGGCAAGCGGCAGAACATCTATCTTTCGACCAAAACCGATGGAACGACCAAGCAGGCTGCGCTGCAAGATCTTGACACCTCTCTCAGCGAACTGGGGACCGACCATCTGGACATCTGGTATTTGCACCTGAAGAACAGCCCCAGTGCTTTGCCGGATGAACTCTTCGAGGCGCAGCAGATCGCCAGGCAGCAAGGCAAAATTCGTTTTGCCGGCGTGAGTACTCACAACTCCAAGGATATGGTTCCGTTCCTAGTGAAGAAGGGTGCCACGGATGTGGTGCTGGCGACTTACAACTTCACCATGGAAAAGGACTTTTCCGATGCTATGGCGCAGGCCAACGCGGCGGGCTTGGGTGTGGTGGCCATGAAAGTGATGGCGGGAGGGTTCCGGCGAATCAAGCCGGACGATCCCAATGGCGCCAAGCTGAAGCGCGAGGGCGCCATGCTGGCGGCGCTCAAGTGGGTGCTGAAGGACTCTTACGTGCACACCACCATTCCGGGCATGACCGATATGGATCAGCTCGAAGAGAATCTGAAGGCGATGACCGAGCCCTACTCGCCCCGGGAAGAGCAGCTCCTGGCGCGGCAATTGGATTTTATCACCCCGCTCTATTGCCGCATGTGCGGGGAGTGTGACGGCCACTGCGCGAAGGGCCTGCCCGTGGCGGATGTGCTCCGCTACGTGATGTATGCCGACGGTTATGGCCAGTTCGAATTGGGCCGCGACCACTTTAAGCAATTGCCAGCGCATTTGGCCTCCGTGCGCTGTGGCGACTGCCCAACGTGCACGGTGAAGTGCCGTTTTGGCGTGAAGGTGCCACAACGCCTCAGCCGCGCGCAGGAGATGTTTGCGTAAGAACAGGTTTCAGGTGTCAGGTGCCAGGTATCAGGTGTCAGCTATCATGGGTTAGGGTTTTACTGGCACTTGGCACCCGGAACCTAACACCTTCTTTGCTCTGTGCCTCTGCGCCTCTGCGATGAAAAATCGCTTGGCTCCAGCCATGAAAACCCCTTTGCACACTCTTCGCTTCGCATTCTTGCTGCTTGTTTGCGCCGTAGTTGCAGCACCCCTCGCCCCGGCGGCGGAGGTAGCCAATTGTTCGCTTGTCCCTGGCTGGCGGCAGGAGGGCGCGCTGCGTCACTTCACGGCTGACAACCTTTTTGAATACATGGACGGCAATGCGGAAAGCTACCTGACTTACGGATTCACCCAAATGCAGGGCGTAACGTGCAAATCCGGCGAAAATACCCTGGTGATCGACATCTCAGAAATGCTTGATGCTGACGCCGCCTACGGAATTTTCAGCGCCAACCGCGATCCCGGCCATCCCATCGCCAAAATCGGCATGGGGGGACAGGTGATGCCGCGCCGGGGGACCTTCGCGAAGGGAAATCACTACGTTGAGATCTCCGCCACTCCCGATGTCGATCACACCCCCGTGTTAACCGCCTTCATTGCTGCCATGGAGAAGCGTGTGGAGGGAAGCAGCACGCCTCCGGACGCACTCGTTTGGTTCCCGCCGGAAAAGCTCGTGAGTGCTCGCCTGATTCCGGAAAGCGTGCTGGGCGTCCGACTGCTCAAGCGCGGCTACGTAGCGCAGTATGACCAAGGCAAGGCTTTCCTGGTGCTCGAAACCTCACCCCAGTCCGCCACGGCGGTCATGACCAAACTCCGCGCGCGCTACCCGGCTGCCCAGGCGGCGCCGGTCGCGGACGAAGCCCTTCAGTTGCAGGACAAGTATCTGGGTGGAGTCTGCTTTTTCCGCAAGGGAAAGTACATTGGCGGCTACGCGAACATGCCCGACGGCGCAACCGCCGCCACCGCGTCGGCGACCCTAGCGGCAAGAATCCCCTGAGTTTCCAGCCATTGTTGGGGCGGCGACTTTACGTCGCCACCTACGTAGGGCCAAACGGCGTTCGGCCTAGCGCCAGCGCCGCTGGCCCCTTCATGTTAGGTTGCCGCCGCAGGGACTACGGCCCCGGTTTGATGGTACTTTCCACTCGAAAGAGCTTGAAGTTAGAATAGCGATGCGTGTTGCGAAACCAAATGTCGCGAAAAACGCCCTCGACCTCCACGTCGCGGGGCAGCCAGAGCACTTTCTCCGACCCGCTGGGCTGGACGGGGAAGAAATCAACTGTGGAGATTGAGGACTTGAGTCCGATATCGCCCCGAGGCGCGAGGAGCCAGGTTGTTACCCGAAGAAGTTGGAAGGTCTCCGAATCGATCCACGCCAGCCCTTGGACGAGCAGTGCAGCGGTTTTGCCCTGAACGGTAATCAGGCCGACCGTGTGTACTCTCTCGGGGGTTTGCGCAAAACCCACCACGTGGCATTCTCGCTTTCGGGTCGCGTCCAAGCCGAAGTACCGAAAATCACTCTCCGGTTGGTGGGCCGTGGTCAAGTACAGCCCTGTGGAGACGAAATTGGATGTGATCATGTAGACCCTGGTGAGGCTCGAAATGCCGAGAGGGCTGCCATTGAGATCTGTGCGGTACTCTTCAAATCCAGGGAGCCCCCCCTTGGTTCGAGGGACGACAATGTAGCGAAACTTGCGATCTTGTGGAGGGAAACCCAGCAGATCGGGCCGCGTGGCTGCGGTGGTTGCGACGCATGCCGAGCTATGGAGCGAGAAGACCTCTTCCTCGCAGCGGTCTTGGGGCAGTTCAGTTTCGGTGTGGACGTTCTCCTCGCAGGAGATCTGGGGAAAGTCGGCCAGCAGAAGGTCGCCCGTTTGGCCGACACGAGCGAGAATCTTCGAAAGCTGCTCCTGGCTGCTGGCCAGACGCAGCTTGTGGAGGAAGCGGCAGTCATGAATCTCGCGCGGCGTCCAGTCAATCAGCGTCGAAGCGTGGTTGTATAAATCAAATTCCGCTGGCGAAAGCGCGACGCTGACCGTCGGCGACTGAGGAAGGGCAGCGGATTGTGGCAGTCGCGCGCTTAAACTGCCTTGAAACACTGCCGCCACAACCCACGAAGCCACCAGCGCCAGGGATTTCACACCGGAAGTATTGCCTTTAATGTTGAGCAAGTCAAGCCGCCACCGCAAGATGGTTTTTCATCTATGCGCACCACGTCATCCCGGTTAAACTGCACTGGTACCCGCTGGCAGGGGCAGGGAAGTCAACGGAATCGAACAGGGCATCTGTATAGAGCGACGCAAATTGTACCGGCGCTCGGAGCTTGCCGCGCCTTGAGGGGGAGCGTCGAACGGCGGTCAGAGACCGCCGCCTGGAGTTTCTATATTTTTTCCGTGGGCCAACTCCGCGCCTTAGGTGCTGGTAACCACCCCGGCGTGGTCGGCGCCGCCCCTCCTGAATCAGGAAGGGAGTTCCTAAAAGCACCCCTCAGATGAGGAGGGGTGGCGCGATGTGAGCGGGGGTGGTGCTGGACTGGAAAGGCAGAAACTCAAGGGCAGGGCAATCCGCACCCCTGCCACCCGTCAGCACTCTGCCAATGACCGCAGGGAGAATGGCCCTCAAAGTGCTAGCCTACAAAATGGAGGGCGGGAATAGCGTCATTTGGCGCAGTACGGCTAGGGGTCAAGCCTCGGGGCGGGGCTCCAGGGGATGCGGACGAGGGCTGGCGGCGGGTCTCGGAACGGCGGACTGGTTCGCCCCCCGAGGGCTAAGTTCTGGGAAGTCCCTAGCCCCCGGCACCTAGCCCCTGATGCCGCCCCTCTCCATGATGTATTAGAAACAAAAGGAGTTCGCTGTTTAGCGTCAGAATGTCTGAACGCTCTATATGTTTCAAATAAGGAGAGTTAGATCAAAATACCGGAGCTTGGGCGAAAAAGGCGAGTGCGGCTCTCCATGATGTGGCAGAAAACAAATGGGTTATCCGTTTAGCGTCAGAATGTCACAACGATCGATGTGCTTCAAATAATGAGAGTTAGGTTGAAATTCAGAATCCGGAACGAAAAAAGGGGGCACGGCTCTCCATGACGTAACAGAAACAAAAGGTGTTAGCGATGAACAGCGGAAATCATGCAAAAATCTATCTTATTGAAAAAAGAGCAGTTTTAAAATAATCGGCGGCCAGGGGCATCGGAAAAAAAAGGGGTGAAAATTGAGGCATGAGTTGCGCTAAGTGCCTAAGAACAAATGGAGAAAAAATGTCCACTTTTCGCCTCTCCATGATGTTGATGAAAATAAGGGAGTTACCCCCCTCTCTCCATGATGTTGATGAAAATAAAGGAGAAAGGCGTTGGACGCGTTATTTAGAAAAGTGGCGTCTAGCCATAGTAGCCTACTAACATTGATGGGCGCCGCGCTGACCGGTCATGCCCAGGATGGCCATGCTTCGAGGCGTGGCACGGGCGTCTTGCGCGCGACTGGAGTTCCTAAGCGCTCCCCTCCTCAGATAAGGAGGGGAGGCGCCCTCGGCGACGGGGTGGTGCCGAGCAGGAAATGTAGAAACTCGAGACGGCGGTCAGAGACCGGCGCTACAACTGACTGTACTGTTTCGAGAGACGGAGTCACATCATGCAGGTTTTCAAGGAGGGCGGCCATCGGCTGTTTCAGAGTGATCCCGAGTGTGCGGAAATTGTGTCGAAAATGCTCGCGGATTTGGAACAGCACGGTATGGATGCGGTGCGCCAGTACAGCAAGAAATTCGACGACTGGAGCCCCGCGGACTTTGAGTTGAGTCTGGCGCAGGTGGACGCGGCCATCGCCGCCGTCGACCCACGCGTGATTGAGGACACCGACTTCTGCCAGGCCAACGTGCGCGCCTTCGCCCAGGCGCAAATGAGCACCATGCTTCCCCTTGAGGTGGAAACGCGCCCGGGCATTATTCTGGGGCACAAGCACATTCCGATAAATTCGGTGGGAAGCTACATTCCGGGCGGGCGCTATCCCATGTTCGGATCGGCGCAAATGAGCATCATTCCCGCCAAGGTGGCCGGGGTGAAGAACGTGTATGCCTTTACGCCGCCGGTGAAGGGGCAGGGGTTCTTCCCGGCGACGGTGAATGCCATGAAGAAGGCAGGCGCCGATCGCATCTTCATCCTGGGTGGAGTTCCCGCCTTCGCCATGATGGCTTTTGGCATGGAGGTCTTTGAGCCGGTGGACATGCTTTGCGGGGCAGGGAACAAGTTCGTGGCGGAAGCCAAGCGGCAGCTTTACGGCCGGTGCGGCATTGACCTGTTGGCGGGGCCCACTGAGATCATGGTGATTGCGGATGATTCCGCCGACGCAGCGCTGGTGGCGTGCGATCTTCTCGGGCAAGCCGAGCACGATCCCAACAGCGGCGTTGCCCTGATCTGCTTCAGCCAGGATTTTGCGCGCCGCTGTGAGGGCGAACTCCATCGGCAATTGGAGGTACTGCCCACCAAGGATGTGGCGGCGCTCTCCTGGCGCGACAACGGCAAGATTTACATCGCCGAGAATCGAGAGGAAGCGGTGGCGCTCGCCGACGATTACGCCCCCGAGCACCTGGAAGTCCAAACGGCGGACACGGACTACTATCTTCAGAACCTTAGCAATTACGGCTCGCTGTTCGTGGGCGCGGAGACCACCGTGGCCTACGGCGACAAGTGCATCGGCACCAATCACATCCTTCCCACCAGCCGCGCCGCGCGCTATACCGGCGGCCTGTGGGTAGGGAAGTTCCTCAAAACGGTGACCTATCAGAAGATGACGCCGGCGGCGAGCAAGTTGATCGGCGAGGTCACGGAGCGCCAGTGCGAGGCGGAGAGAATGCTGGCCCACGCGATTACCGCGCGCGTCCGGGTGGAGCGATATTCTTAGTAGGGAGAAACCCATGATCACCAATGTCATCGAATTGGAAAAGCCGCGCCTCCTCATGGGCGATCAGCTCAAAGGCCGGGTGGCGATTGTGACCGGCGCCGCCAGCGGGCTCGGCAAAGCCATTGCTGAGGCCCTGGCGCGCGAGGGCGTCTCCGTCGTTGTGAATGACATCAACACCGAAAGCGGAATGGCCGTCACTCAGGAGATCATCGGCTCGGGGGGAGAAGCGGTTTTTCACTTCGGCGACGTCTCGCAAGTCAAGGATGTAAAGGGCCTGATCGACATGACGGTTGACCGCTACACGCGCGTCGACATTCTGGTGAACAATGCCGGCTTGCAACACATCGCCCCCATTCCGGAATTTACGGAAGAGAAGTGGAACCAGTTAATTGGCGTGATGCTGACCGGGCCGTTTCTCACCACCAAATATGCGTTTCCGCACATGATGGCGCAGAGGAAGGGGAGAATCATCAATATCAGTTCCACCCAAGGGCTGGTGTCGGCGGAGTTCAAGGCGGCGTATGTCTCGGCAAAGCATGGCGTGCTGGGCCTCACCAAGGTCACCGCTTTGGAAGGCGCGCCCTACAACATCACCGCCGTCGCCGTGTGCCCTTGCTTTGCCCGCACGCCGCTGATGGAAAAGCAAATCGCCGGGCAAGCGAAGTTTCATGGGATGACGGAGCAGGAAGTGATCGAGAAAATCATGACGGCGCCTGCCGCGCTGAAACGCCTGCTGGAACCGGAAGAGGTCGCGGCCCTGGTGGTCTACCTCTCAACGGATGTGGCGCAGTGCATTACCGGGTCGGCAGTCCCCATTGACTGCGGCTGGACGGCGCGGTAGGGACACATATGACTAATTTCACCCCCACGGAACGCACGCAGGTGCACCGCCTCCCCAAGCGCGGTGTTTATGATCGAGAGGCAGTTTATCGCATTCTCGACGAAGGCTTGGTTTGCCACGTCGGGTTTGTGGCGGACGGCAAACCGGTGGTGATTCCCACCGGCTACGACCGCCAGGACGACACGCTCTACGTCCATGGGTCGCCGGCCAGCCGCATGTTTCGCGCGCTGGGCAAGGGCGCGGAGGTGTGCATCACTGTCACGTTGCTGGACGGGCTGGTGCTGGCGCGCTCGGCTTTCCACCACTCGATGAATTACCGGTCGGTGGTAATTTTCGGCAAGGCCACGGTGCTGGAAGATCCCGCCGCGAAGCGGGAAGCTCTGCACGTGTTCACCGAGCACGTTGCGCCCGGGCGGTGGCAGGAAGTCCGCCAGCCTTCCGAAAAGGAATTGCAGGCCACTACGGTTTTGGCCATTCCGCTGGAAGAAGTTTCCGCCAAGGTTCGCACGGGCCCGCCCATCGATGACGAGGAAGATTACGCGCTCCCCGTCTGGGCGGGAGTCCTTCCGCTTGAACTGACACCCCAACCGCCGCTCCCCGACGACCGCCTTCCCAAGGAAATCGCCGTCCCGGAGTACATGCGGAGATACGACCGGAAGGTCCGGTAGGGTTTTTGCCGCCCTACGGTCAAAGCGGAAGGCGCAGAGAGCCGCCGAGCAAACAACGCCCTGCGACGCTTGATTTCCGCCTCAGTGTTTGGTAAGTTTGAATGTGTGGGGAGGGCAGGGGATTATCCCTAACACAAACCCCAGGAGGAGTTTCTATGCCGATTGAGCTTACATCGAAAGCCGTGTCCAAGGTTAAGGAAATCATGTCCCAGCAGGAACCCCAGCCGCTGGGGTTGCGCGTCGGGGTCGCCGGCGGCGGCTGCTCCGGGTTCTCCTACCAGATGAACTTCGAAAGCCAGAGCAACCCCATCGACAAAGTGTACGAATTCGACGGTCTGAAAGTCTTTATCGACCAGGCCTCACTGATGTACCTGAACGGGACGAAGATCGATTACGTGGAAACCTTGGAAGGCGCCGGGTTCAAATTTGAGAACCCGAACGTGAAGACGACCTGCGGTTGCGGTAGTTCCTTCAGCGTGTAAGCTCCAAAGCCGCAGGGCTGAAGAGCAAGCCCTGCGCTACCCCAGTCTTGCCGACCCCCGGTGCGCTCGCAAGGCGTCCCCGGGGGTTTTGCTTTTTTGGGAACGGCACTAATTGCACATGGCTCGCAGGCGGCGGATTCCGGTAATGGCAAAAGTATATCGCGGGTCAATTTCCACGGCCGCTTGGTAAAAGGTTCGCTATAATCATACCGCAACTAAGGATAACCCGTGAAAATCGCTCTAGCTCAAATTGACACCACGATCGGCGACTTTGCCGGCAACGTGGCGCTGATCGTCAAGTACGCGGAGTGCGCGCGTGACCGCGGCGCCGACCTCGTGGTGTTTCCCGAACTCGCACTTTGCGGCTACCCGCCGCGTGATTTGTTGGAGAAACCGGGGTTCATTGAACGCTCGCAAAGCGAGTTGATCCGGCTGGCACGCAATCTGCCCCCCATCCCTGCGCTGGTGGGTTACGTGCGCCGCTCGCGGGCGAACGAAGGCAAACAGGTGGCGAATGCCGCCGCTTGGCTGGACGGTGGCAAGGTGGTGGTGGACTACGCCAAAATCCTGCTCCCCTTCTATGATGTGTTTGACGAATCGCGTTACTTTGAGCCCGGCCCCTGTGTCTGCGTCCACGACTTTGGCGGCTTCCGCGTGGGCATTACCATTTGCGAAGACATTTGGAACGACAAGCATTTCTGGACCAACCACCTCTACACCCGCGACCCGGTGGAGGAATGCGTGGCGGCGGGCGCCAACTTGTTGCTGAACATCGCGTCGTCCCCCTACAACACGGAAAAGATTCAGTTGCGTTACGACATGCTCAAGGCGATTGCCACCAAGCAGGGAATTCCGGTGGCTTACGTGAACCACGTGGGGGGAAACGATCAGTTGCTTTTCGATGGCTCCAGCCTGGCCTTTAACGCGCGCGGCGAGCTCTCGGCCCGCGCCCACGCCTTTGCGCAGGATTTGGTGATCTTCGATACCAGCGACGGCGCCAAGGAAATTCGCCCCGCGCCGGAATCCGAGGCGGAGGAAATCTACCTGGCGCTCTGCCTGGGCGTGCGCGATTACGTACAGAAATGCGGATTCAAAAAGGTGCTGGTAGGGTTAAGCGGTGGCATCGATTCCTCCCTGGTCGCCACCCTGGCGGCAGACGCCCTCGGGCCGCAAAACGTGTTGGGCGTCGGCATGCCGGGCCCTTATTCCTCCCCGGGCAGCATTCGCGACGCGGCGGCGCTGGCGTGGAATCTGGGCATTGAATTCCGCGTCATCCCCATTACCCCGGTGTTCGAAAGTTACCTGGAAACGCTGGACCCCACTTTCGAAGGCGCACCACGCGACGTGACCGAGGAGAACATCCAGGCGCGCATTCGCGGCAACATCCTGATGGCGCTTTCCAATAAGTTTGGCTCGCTGCTGCTGACCACGGGGAACAAGTCCGAATTGGCGGTGGGATACTGTACCCTCTACGGCGACATGGCGGGCGGCTTGGCCGTCATTGCCGACGTTCCCAAAACCACCGTGTACGCTTTGGCGCGCTACATCAACCGCTCGGCGGAGCGCATCCCGCAGGTCTGCCTGGAAAAACCGCCCTCCGCCGAACTCCGGCCCAACCAGACCGACCAGGATTCGCTGCCCCCATATGAAGTGCTGGACGCCATCCTGAAGGCTTACATCGAGGAAAATCGCGGCGCTGATGAGATCGCCGCCACCCTCCAGCACATGGACCCCTCCCTGGTGCGCCGCACTGTGCGCATGGTGAACGCCGCCGAATACAAACGCCAGCAGGCCCCGCCTACCCTCAAAGTCACCGCCAAAGCCTTCGGCATGGGCCGCCGCTACCCCATCGCACAGAAGTTTTATGAGTGAGATCACCACACCTTGAGTTTGAGGTTGCCCCGGCCGGGGGTCTCGAACGGTCCAGGAGTGGGATTCGATTCGTTCCTGCTCCGGCCAAAGTAATCAGTGTTGATATAAATCGGTTTGCCATCGCGTTGTTCATAGGGAAGATTCGGAATGATTGCCCGACCGAGCAGATTGGTGGTCACGAGCTTACGCGTACGCTCCGTGTTCCATGCCGGGTCATACTTCATTTCCAGATAGAAGCCGTCGGCCTCCTCCACCAGTCTGATCGCCGGATCAACGTCCGGTTTGACGAGAGGGTCTTTTTCATTCTTGGAGGGGTGGGATCCCTTAAGGAACACATTGCCATCCGCCCACACGGGTAATATGGCGTTGTCATAGGTGCTCAAATCGGCGCCTTGAGCAAACAGATTGTTGTAGTAGCGGTGGTCGCCGTTGGGGTTGTCATGGAATCCCCCAAGTTCAGTGGAATGGGGCTTGAGGAATGGCGTCTGGCGCTTGTCGTAATGATTCGGTTTGATGACCCCGGCGAACAGGTTGTGGACAAAGGCGGCGCTCTGCGAATTATCATCAAGCGACATGGGCGAGAGGGACGAGAGGAAAAGGTTGTTATCTATCAGGAATGGCCCGTGATCCACTTCCACAAATAGATCCTTTTGATTGTCGTGGAAGAGGTTTGCGGAGACGCGCGCGCCTTGCGCCATCCAGTCCAGCCAGAGGCCCAGGCAGGTCCGGTAAATGTGGTTCCGGCTGATCTCGACGTCAATGGCGCCGTGGAATTTGATGCCTGCCATTTCGGCGCCGCCGAACAATTGGCGGACGTGGATGTCATGGATGGTGTTGCCCGTTATGGTGCTGAACGCCGCGCCCAGGCTGCCGACGACCCCGGCCTGCTCGCAGTGTGAAATGGTGTTGTTGCGAACGATGTGGTGGCCAATGTTTTCCTTTGACCAGCCGTGGGCGAGAGCGCGCTCGATGGTTTTGACATACCCCTGGGCGGTATTGGCTGACGTGTTATCCCACTCGTCGCCGTATTTGCCAAGCGAAATGCCCGAACAAGTTGAGTAGCTGATCTTATTGTCCTCGATAATCCAACCCTTGCTCCAATGCGCGCCGATTAAACCGATCTGCTCGGCCGTAGGCGGGGCCCACGGTGTGGCCGCATCCTCCAGGGTGAAGCCGCGCACGGTGATGTAGTTAATACCCGTCTTTTGGGGATAGAACACCGTCTGACGCACATTGATTTCCACCCGTTCTTGATTGGGGTTGACGCCCTTGAACTGCGCCCAGATCGTGGTGTGGTCATTGTCCACTTGACCGAACCAGAGCGCGTCGCTTCCTATGGGTTCCATCACCTCATCCAGCTTGGCCGCCTCGGTCAGCCAGTCGCCGTTGAGATAAACCGCGCCGGTGTGATGGTTGCGGCCCTTGGGATTGAACCAGTCGCCGTGGATGAGGTCGCTGTAGGGATTGAAGCTGCCGAAGAATGAATTGGGGAGCTTCACTTTCCAAGTATCGTTCCCAACCTTCACCCAGTTCTTGATAACTTCCGACCCCTTGATCTCAACCTTCTCCCCGGGAGCGGCCTGATAGACGATGCGCTGCGTGTCGGATTCGCCCCCGCGCGGCGGGCTGATGCGTTCGCGGTAAACACCTTCATGCACCGTGATGACATCACCCGGCTGGGCAAGGTTGGCGGCATGTTGAATGGTGCGGAACGGGGCCGTTTGTGTGCCCGGGTTGGCATCATTACCATGGGGGGCGACATGGAAATCGGCGGCTCGCGTGACGGTAACAAATGTGAGGGCAGTTAAGAATGCGGCAAATAGTGTTTTCATTTTCCTTTTTTCCTTGTTCGTGATTCCCTTGACCGGGCTGACCCTTCAGGAAGCACATGGTTCCATTCTAAACCACTATATCAGGCACGTGGTCCCACGTGAAAGAAGGATATGACATAATGCCGCAATATGCCTGGGTTGCCCTTTGGAGGGGGAGAAGGGTATGAGGCCTGAAACACCCGAACGTTATTTGTACGGGATTGACGCGTCGGACCGTATTACTTTCGTCAGCCCGGAATGGCTGCACTTCGCGGAAACCAATGAGGCAGTGGAGGTGCGCGAGGCTATTGTCCCAAGGCGACTCTTCAACTACGCGCCCGTTCCACGCCTGGAAGAAACCATGTATCCAGCCTGTAGAGGTGTCATCGTATAATCACTGTTTAGAGCTGCAACCAGGCCAAGCCACCAACTCCTCACCCCTCCGTGGAAGAGAGGAAGACGTCTTGAGCGGTTTCTTGCGATCACTTTTTTCTGACTCCAAAGCCTCCGCGTCACATCTCTACACGATCAATCAACGCCGCCAGGAGCTCGCCAAGCTTAACGACGACAAGTTGAAGGTTCTTGGTCGCCAGGCCCAAGAGCTGCACGAAATTATTGCTGTTACCGCCGCGGTCGCCTCGCGAATTTTGGGCTTGGTAATGTTCGATGTGCAACTGTGGGGTGCGCTGGCGCTTGCCAACGGCAAGATCGCCGAAATGCAGACGGGCGAAGGCAAAACGCTCGCGGCTGTCCCGGCGGTCGTTTGGTATGCCCAAGAGCGTCGGGGCGTCCACGTGATGACGGTGAACGACTACCTGGCCCGGCGAGATGCCAAGTGGATGGGCGCGATCTACGACTTCCTCGGACTCTCGGTGGGTTGCATCCAGCAAGGCATGGACACCGAGGAGCGCCAGCGCGCCTACGCCTGCGACATTACCTACGCCACCGCGAACGAGGTGGGCTTCGACTACTTGCGCGACCAGCTTGCTCTCTACCCCCGCCAGCAAGTGCATCGACCGTTTGCCGTGGCGCTGGTGGACGAAGCCGACTCCATTCTGATCGACGAAGCACGCGTTCCCCTGGTGATCGCGGGGAGCGAGTCGGACCAGGACACCATCGTCTTTCCTGTGGATCGTTTGGTCCGCCGCTTCCGCCGATCGATCCACTACACGTTGGACGAGCACGGCCGGAATGTGGCGCTGACGGACGCGGGCATCGAGGCGGTGGAGCGGACGTTCCATCGCGGCAATCTTTTCGCGGAGGAGAACCTCCCCTTACTGACCGCCGTCCAGAACTCCCTGCACGCCCATGCTCTGCTTCGCCGGAATGTGGATTACCTTGTGCAGAATGGGGCCATCGAATCCGTGGATGAGTTCAAGGGCCGCGTTGTGCAGGAGCGACGATGGCCCGCCGCTCTGCATACGGCCATCGAGGTAAAAGAAGGTGTTGCCCCCAAAGTGCAGGGCAAAGTCCTTGGCTCCATCACCATGGAGAACCTGCTTTCCCTCTACCCCAAAGTGTGCGGCATGACGGGGACCGCTGCCACCCAGGCGAAGGAGTTTCAGTCTGTTTACGGGTTGGAAGTGGAAGTGATTCCCACCAACCGTCCGGTCATTCGCGTCGATCACCCCGACATCATATTCCAGACCAAACAGGAGAAAGAGCGGGCGGTACGGGCGGAGATCGGACGCGAGCACCAAACGGGGCGTCCCGTTCTGGTGGGGACGGTGAGCGTGGAAGAATCCGAACGGCTCAGCGCCCGGCTGGGAAACATTCCGCACGAAGTCCTAAACGCCCGCAACGAGGAGGAGGAAGCGGCAATCATCGCCCGGGCCGGAGAACGCGGCGCCGTGACCATTTCGACGAACATGGCCGGTCGGGGGACGGACATCAAGCTGGGGGCAGGCGTGGCCGAACTGGGCGGATTGCACGTGATCGGCACCAATCGTCATGAAAGTCGCCGCATTGACAACCAGCTTCGCGGACGGGCCGGGCGCCAAGGGGATCCGGGCAGCTCCCGGTTCTTCGTATCGTACGAGGACGACCTGATGGTCAAATACGGCATCGACGATCCCAAACTCCAACATAATCCTGAAAGCATCCAGCGGCTGGTGGAGGGCGAGAGTCTTGATATCCGGAATTTCCTGCACAAGTATGAAAGCGTGGTAGAGGGCCAACGCCAGGCAATCGAGCAGCGGCGGCAAAGTATCCTGACGGGCGCCACCCCCTGTTCCACGGAGGTGGAGAGGTTGGTGTCGCTCACCACGATGGATGACCTTTGGGCCGAGCACCTCGCCGCCATCACGGAACTTCGTGAAGGAATTCATTGGGTCGAACTCGGTGGTCGTGTGCCCCTGCACGAGTATCTCCTGGAGGTGCACAAACGCTTCGAGGATTTGCAGGCGCGGATCCCTGCGGAAATCATGACGCGCCTGGCAGAGGCGGAATCCGGCCGGAGCGATCCTGCCCGCCGCGGCGCCACTTGGACGTACCTCACTTCCGACCAGCCGTTCGGCAACTTGAGCGAGCGCATCGCTCGCGGCCTGGTGCGGAAGTATAGGCGATGGTTTGCATGATGCGGTTCGTCCCTTATTCACGACAAAAAGGCGCGGAACGGCGGGTCCGTGCTACGCTTGCTTGCCATCCGAGAAGGCACTTTGGAGAACTAGCAAATTAAAAGGAGATGAAGATGGAAACGTTAAAGAATGAAAATATTCAGGGGAAAAGCTTCTGTTTGGAGGACGTGGTATTTGTGAATTGCCAGCTCACCGATTGCGACCTTTACTACTCCGGCGGGGACTTCGAGTGGGTTAACTCAAATTTTGAGAACTGCCGATTCCATTGGAGAGGTGCGGCGAAGAATACTCTAGCCATAGCACAGGCGATTGGCATGCTCAAGACGCCCACCCCACCAACGGTGATCCCGACGAGCCAAAAACCAAACTAAGATGCGGGCTGGTCTGTTTCAGAACCTCCGACCGCAGGTAGGACAGCCCCCCATTAAAAGCCGCGGACTTGGCGAACAGGTACGCGCTATGCTTGCGGCGTGTTGCTTCTTATGGCGTTGGTATTTACACCTTCCACCGAGCCTTTGCCCTTGGCCGCCAGGATATGCTTATGTTTCTTCTTATGGTGTTTCTTCTTCGTCGTTTGCGTCTCCGTGGCTTGGCCTTTCGCCGCACCGTCAGACTGAGCGAACACCCTCGTGGCCAGTGGGAAAACGATCGCGAGCGCGAACAGCATGCTGAGTAACTTCTTCATCGGGTCGACAACCTCCTTTAGGAATCTAACTGCCTATCTATTTTCAGGACTACCCCGCGCGCGCCCGGGGTTATGACCACAGCCTCGGGCGGAAAGCGCGCTCCTCGGGCCGCAACAAGAACAAAGGCTTCTCACGAACCACGATTCACTTATACCACTGAAGCAACGTTGTTTCATCTATTTTATAAGCCACTTATCCCTCCAAGGCCAGAATGTTATTGAAAGGAAAGGCGGTTACTGCGTTGCTCGCGTCGGGCAACCCGGGAGTTTGTCGTCCTGGAGAGCGGCAGAGCGAGATCATTAAGAGCAGTGAGAAGTGACGAGTGGCGAGTGACCAGTGACGGGAAAAAGGAGAAGACCGAGGAGGGAATAACCAGCAGAGCCGACGGCTAAACCCTTGCGTGATACACTCCCCCGTATCGGCGATCGGTAGTTTTAGGTGACAAGATGAATCATTTTGCGGACTTCGAAAATCGCCAATCACAAATCGCAAATCTCCCGATGGCCCAATCGCTCAATCACCAATCGCTAAATCACCCGATGACCCGATCTTCCGCCTCGTTGTGCTAAAATCATCCCTTGGCTTGATGTCGTTCGATGGCCATTCGCCACTGGGGTTCAGGACTGAAGCGCGTTGACATTTTCCTTCCCATTCCGCCGGTGCGCCGTCATGTGTTTTGCATGGACGGCGTGCGTACTCGGTCTGGTTCTCGGACCTGCCGCGGCTTCTTCCGTCAAACTTCCCAACACCGAAATCCACGAGGTGAAACTTGATAACGGCCTGCGCGCGCTGATTGTGGAGAGCCACGACGCGCCAGTGATCGATGTGCAGGTTTGGTATCACGTCGGCTCAAAGAACGAAGTTGCCGGCAGGACCGGGTTCGCGCACTTCTTTGAGCACCTGATGTTCGACGGGACGAAGAACCTCGGCTCCAACGAATTTTCCGACTACATCATTCGTTCCGGCGGGACGGACAACGCTTACACCACCGAGGACACCACGGTCTTTTGGGAGACGGTGCCCAGCAACATGCTGCCCGTCGTCCTGTGGCTGGAAGCGGACCGCATGCGCAATTTGGAGATCAACGACAAAGTCTTCAACAACGAACGGCAGGTGGTGGAGGAGGAGCGCCGCCTGCGCTTTGACAATCCTCCTTACGGCACGGTGGTGGAGACGCTTTACGACCATGCCTACACGGTTCATCCTTACCGGCACATGACGATTGGCAGCATGGAGGACCTGAACCACGCCAGCATCCAGGACATTCAGGATTTTTACGACACCTACTATGTTCCCAGCAATGCCACGCTGCTGATTGTGGGCGACGTGGACTGGCGCCAAGCCGCCGTCGATGTGCAGAAGTATTTGGGACCGGTCAAGGCGGGGAATGCGCGGAGCCCGAACGCTATTCCTCAGGAGCCTGCGCAACAGGCGGAGCGCGTGGTGAAGATGAATTTGGACGTGTCGCTGCCGGCGTTCGTGGAGGGCTATCACATGCCCGCCGACGGCACTCCGGACGCCTACCCGCTGCGCCTCGCGTCCAAAATTCTGTCGGATGGTGAGAGCTCGAGGATATACACCCGGCTGATCTACGACCAGCAGATCGCCGTGCAAGCGCAGAGCAGCGGAAACTTTACGGAAGACCCCAACCTGTTTTTCGTCTTTGCCGTCATGAACGGTGGGCATCCTCCCGCCGAGGGCGAGACGCAAGTGGAAGCCGAACTCTCGCGGCTCAAAACCGAACTTGTTTCCGACGCCGATCTCGAGAAGGGCAAGAATCAGATCCTGCGCGATTTCATCCTCAGCCGGCAAACCGCCCAGAGCCGGGCGGAGGAGTTAGGATACGCGGCGGTGGTTTTGAAAGATGCGGAATTGGTCAACACGGAACTACAACGCTTTCTGGACGTCACGCCGCAGGACATCCAACGCGTGGCCAGGAAGTATTTTGTGCCGGAGAACAAAACGTTAGTCGAGGTCTATCCCAAGAAAGATTCGGGAGAGAAGGCCGCCCTGGTAGAAGGCGGTAGATAGTAGGTGGCAAGAGGTTCGCATTCTTCGTCATTCTCGTATTTCACGAAGGGGGAAGGGAAGAGGCTGATGAATCGGGACACGGGACACGGGACACGGGACACGCGATTCCGGATTTCGGGGTTTTCCCGTTTTTCGTTTCTCGCCTTCCGAGTCCAGGATCCCAAGCTCCGAGTCCCGTTTCCCGAATCCCGTGTCCCGTGTCCCGTGTCCTTTGTCCCGAGAATTGCGGGTTTACTTCTGCTTTGTCTCGCAATGCCGGCGCTTGCGCGGGATTACCCGCCGGAGGTGCCGCCGCCCAAGCCCATGGTGATTCCGGCGCCGACCATCCAGACGCTCCCGAACGGGCTTCAGGTGGTGGTGGTGGAGCGTCACACCCTGCCGCTCATCACCCTGCGGCTGGTGGTGAAGTCAGGCGCCGAATGCGATCCCCCCAAGCTGCCGGGCACCGCGGCTCTGGTGAACGGTCTGCTGACCGAAGGCACGGCGAGCCGAACCTCACGCGAGATTGCCGAGGCCATCGATTCAGTCGGGGGAGTTGCTGACAACGATGTCGATTGGGATAGCTCCTACCTCAGCCTCAGCGTTTTGACCGACCGCACCGATCTGGCCTTCGATCTGGTCAGCGATATGATTGCGCACCCGGCTTTCCAGGAGGCCGAGATCGAGCGCCAGCGGAAGCAAACCATTTCGGGCTTGCAAGTCTCCCAGGATGACCCCGCGTACGTCGCGGACATGGCCATCCAGGAGTTGGTTTTCTCCGGCACCGCTTACGGGCATCCCGAGGATGGAACCGTCGAGTCCGCCGGGCGCATTACCGCCGAGGATTTGCGCGCCTTCCACCGGCGTTACTACCAGCCTGCCAACTGCATCCTGGCCGTGGTGGGCGACATTACCGCGACGGACGCTATGGCCCTTGCGGCCAAGTATTTCGCCAAGTGGAAGAATGGCAGCGAACCCGCCGCGGCGCCCTCCGGCGCTCCCACGCCCTCCGACGAACGGCGGGTGGTGGCCATCGACAAGAGCGACTCCGTGCAGACGGAGATTCGTATTGGCAGCCACGGCGTGCCGCGCGATAGTCCCGATTACCTGGCTCTCAGCGTGGCGAACGAAATCCTGGGTGGTCCCTCGGAAAACCGCCTCTTCAAAGCCCTTCGTACCCGCCAGGGATTGACCTACGGAGCATCCAGTGACCTCGTCTGCCGACGCCACCTGGGCGCCTGGGTGGCCAAGACCTTCACCCGCACGCCGGAAACCCTGAAGAGCGCGCACCTCGCTCTGGAACAGATGCAAACGCTCCAGGACCACGGCATCAACCGCCAGGAATTGGAGACGGCGCAGAGCTATCTGGTGGGGCACCTCGCCCTGGAGTTCGAAACCTCTGACAACCTCGCCAGCAAGGTTCTGGATTTGATCCAAGATGGCCTGCCGCTCGACTATTGGAACCATTATCCGGAAAAAATCCAAGCTTTAACCACTGACGCGGTCGGCGCCGCCGCCAAGAGTTATTTGGACACTGATCACGACGTGATTGTGCTTGTTGGGAGTATCTCAGACTTCAAGAAAGACTTGAAGAAGCTCGGCCATTGCCGTGTTATCCCCATGAATGATATAGACTTCGGATCACCGGAAATGGTGCGGACGGCGGGCAAATAAGTCGGCGTGACCTATGAAAAAAGGCCTACAGATTTTTCTCGGTTTGACCCTCCTTGCCGCTTTGGCGGAGGGCCTTATCCTCATTCAAATCCGGATTGATCCGTGGCGGACGGCCGCACTGCTGGAAAGCGTGGCGCTGCTGGTGGGCGCGTTTGTGGGGCTGACGCAAACGGCGTTCATCAAGCAACTGCGTTACTGGGCGATGGCTTCGCCGGCCCTGGCCGGAGGGCTGCCTTTGCTGCTTCTCGTCCCCTACCTCATTTTTGGGCTGGGCACCCGGACGTTTTCGCTTCTCGCTCTAGGGAAACTAATAGCCTACATTTTGGTGCCGACGGCTTTGCTGCTGCCGGACCGTCTGCACCACCGCGAAAGCCTGGGCTGGCGCGATGTGGCTGCCATGCTGGCATTGGCGGTCCCGGTCTCCACAGGTTGGTTGCAGGGAATTTGGACGTGGCCGCAGGATATTTATGTTTTCCGCCCGATTTTCTGCGTTCTGGTGGGCGGCTACGTCTTCATGGTGCTGCGCAACCTGGAAGGTGTGGGGTTTCGCCTGGTCTGGAGGAAAGGCGACGTTTGGGACGCTTTGCTGAATCTGCTGGCGTTTTCCTTGCTGGCGATCCCGATGGGCCTCGCTTTGAACTTTATCCATCCGCATTCCACCGCGCCGCTTGCGCACGGTCTCAGTCTGGGGCCGGTGGGGAACTTCTTCCTCGTGTTCATCGGAATCTACCTTACCGTGGCAATTCCGGAGGAGTTGCTCTTCCGGGGAATCCTGCAAAACCTCCTGGTGCGCACCCTCCACAAAGGCCCGCGTGGTCTTTACGGCCTGTTGATCGCCTCGGTCATCTTCGGCGCCTCGCATTTGCACCATTTGACCGGCAACCCGCCGCGCCCCAACTGGCGGTATGCCATCCTGGCGACGTTGGCGGGAATCTTTTACGGAAACGTCTACCGCACCCGCCAGCGCCTGTGCGCATCCGCTCTGACCCACGCGCTGGTGGATACCATCTGGCACTTTTGGTTCTAATCCGACTGGACGCAAAGAGCAAGGCGCTGTAAAATGCCCGCATTCGTCGCCCTAGTGAGCGCGGTCGCCCGCCTTGACCGGGTCGACGGCTAAAGCCTGAGGAGGAGCACGTTTATGAAACGGAACCTGATCTATATCGGCATTTGTCTCACGGTATTATTTGCGGCAAGCTTGGCGATGGCGAAAGACAAGGGAGGCCCCATGACCGGCACGTGGGACTGCCAGGCTCACGGCGGCTCGCAGGGTGACATGGCCTTCACGCTCTTCCTGCAACAAAATAAGGAGACCGTGGACGGAAGCATTTCTTCACCCATCGGGGGCACGGAGATCAGCTCCGGGACCTTCAAGAAAAACATGCTGGAAATCCACCTCGACACGCCCCAGGGGAACTACACTCTCATGGCCAAGTTCAACAAGGGCACGCTGTCCGGAACTTGGTCGAGCGACAATGACAAAGGAGTTTGGGAGGGAAAGAAGCAAGTGGTGGCTCCCAAATAGGCTGCCACTTGTGGTTCTCTAGGCGTTTGGCACACAAGTCCTTCAAGTGCGGGATGAAGCCGAGCGATTGCCTAATGGGTGATTCTGAATCATTTCTCTTAGTTAACATAACATACCTTATCAGACGTACAGAATGGGCGTTCAGGCTTGGCGTTCGTCCTTAGGCCGAAAGACCTGCGTCAGGATCACGCCGATGGACACCAGGACAATTCCTGTCAGAATCAGCCAATTGAGGAATTCGTGCAGAAAGAAGTGCGCAAACATGGTCGCCACCAGGGGCGTAAGCGAGGAGAACGCATACACACGCGCCACAGCCATCAGGCGCAACGCGGTGAACATGCAGTAGATCGCCAGGACGCCGGAAAGCACTCCACTGGCAAGAAGAGCCGCCAGGGCGCGCCAAGTTGCCGTGTGCAAAGTGGCAAGCCGTCCGGCCACCAGCAAGCCCGCGAAGCCCACCGCCACACTGGTGATGAACTGGAGGAAAATCGCCACCGATTGGTGCGCGCCACGCAGTTGCCCATCGCGCCACAACACCCCGGAGATTCCATAGGTCAATGCCGTCGTGAGTGCCAGCGGAATGGCCCAGTACCAATGCGGCGAAATCGGCTGCCCGCGCGACTGGCCAATCGAAAGCCCTACCAAACCCACAAAGATCAGCAGCACACCGCCCAGAGCGTAACGGTGAATCCGCTCGCGGAGAAACATCCAGGCAATCAGCGTGCCCCAGATAACGTAGGTTTCCTGCACGGGGACCGTAATGGTCACGCCCCCGAAGCTCATTGCCAGGTAGTAGAAAAAGAGGCCCAAAGTGGAGATTACGCCCGCCGCCACGAAAGCAAGAATGGGGCGTAAGCCGATGTATTGAGGCGAGCCAGGACGCAATTGGTTCAGCGTGCGGTGCTTCCACATCAAGATGATGCCCAGCGCCAGACTGGGCAATCCCCGCAAAACCGGACCGATCAACGGATCGGCTTGCACCACCGCCAGGCGATCGAAAATATTCGCCGACGCGTAGCCTACCACGGAACCCAGCGCCCAGGGCTCGCCGCGACGGCGGACGTTAGGGGAGGAAGTAGCTTCCATGCAAACCCAATTCAAGGACGACGCGATTCAATGAAAGAGCAGCGATTATATCCGGTTGATGCGTTTGGGCAAGTTTAATCGCAAAAAGACCGCGTCGGCCCCTCGGGGTGATGAATCGGGGTGCTAGGAAGGCGCTCGCTGCGCGCCATAATTGCGGCTGATTCTGCAGCCGCGGTCAGAGACAAAAGGTCCAATTGAGTCACCGCGCGATTCTGTTCGCGCGCGGGCAGGCCGTAATTCAGGTGGAAGCACGCCCACCACTCATCCAGACGGCCTCCCCGGCCATGGGCGACGAGATTTCAAACCAACGCGTCACTTCCCTGCCCCTGGTGGTTGAGAATTCCTACGCCGCTGACCAGGGCTTGGTGTCAGGTGCTCAGGTCAACATTGTCAGCCGATCGGGATCCAATCGCTTCGCCGGCACTGCATACGAGTTTTTTCGCAACAGCGCCCTCGACGCCAAAAACTATTTTGATGACCCCTTCCTCCCGATTCCACCCTTTTCAGCTCCACGATCACCTTTTTCTCAACGAATATATCCGCATAAAACTCACCAATGCATTCACCCCTGAACATCACCTTGACCGGATGTTGGGACAACGCGGACAAGCCTTTTTGGCGCAGCGCCAGAAGCAGAGCCTTCTCATAGACCGATTCAAGAATATCCGCGCCAAGCTCGTTGATAACTTCAAAGGCACAACCAATCAAGCTTTTGGTAATCAGCTCATACTTCAATTCTTTATCTTGTCCATCCTGTTCATCCATGTTCAGCTAGTCTTCCAGCGTGGAAAGGTCGCCGGTGGGCAACCCGAGCTCCCACGCTTTCAGGACGCGGCGCATAATCTTTCCGCTGCGTGTCTTGGGAAGCTTCTGGCGGAATTCAATTTCGCGTGGCGCCGCGTGCGCGGCCAGCTTTTGCCGCACAAACTTTTGGATTTCCTCCTTCAGCTCGTCGCTGGGCACATGACCTTCGCGCAGTGAAATGAAAGCCTTGATGATGTGTCCGCGCACGGCATCGGGCTTTCCAATCACGCCCGCTTCCGCCACGGCCGGGTGTTCCACCAGGCAGCTTTCCACTTCAAATGGTCCCACGTTCTCGCCCGCTGTGATGATCAGGTCATCGACGCGCCCCTGGAACCAGAAGTAGCCATCCGGATCTTGATAAGCGCTATCCCCGGTAACATACCAACCCGGAATGCGGAAATAGGTCTCATAGCGCTCCGGCTGTTTCCAGATCGTCTTCATCATGCCGGGCCACCCGGGCTTTACCACCAGGTTGCCGAGAGAATTGGGCGGCAATTCTTTTCCCTCGTCATCGACAATGGCGGCATACACTCCCGGAATGGGTCGCCCCATGGAGCCCGGGCGGATGGTCATGGCGGGATAATTCGAAACCAGGATATGACCTGTCTCGGTCATCCACCAGTTGTCATGGATCCGCCTTCCGTAAGTCTTCCAGCCCCACCACACCACCTCAGGATTCAGCGGTTCGCCCACGCTCAGCACGTGGCGCAAGCTGGAAAGATCGAATCTCTGCGCCACATCCTCCCCCGCTGCCATTAACATGCGGAACGCCGTGGGAGCGCTGTACCAGATGTTGACCCGGAAGCGCTGGATGGTTTCGTACCAATCGGCGGCATGGAATCGGCCGCCACGAATCAGGTTGGTGGCGCCATTGAGCCAGGGTGAAAAAATACCGTAAGACGTTCCCGTGACCCAACCGGGATCGGCGGTGCACCAATAGACGTCGTCTTCGCGCATATCGAGCACCCAGCGGCCGGTCATCATGTGTCCCAGCATCGCCTTTTGCACGTGTAGCACGCCCTTGGGCTTTCCCGTCGAACCCGAGGTGTAGTGCATGATGAGCGGATCGTCCAGCGTCAGCCACTCGATCTCCGTCTTGTCGCTGGCCTTATCCATCAAGGCTTCGTAACTCTTTTGCCCCTCCGCCAATTCGCTCGCCAAGGCGCCCACCAGGATAATGTGCTTGAGGGCAGGCAGATCGTATTGCGGCACGCGTTCCACAAGCGCCGGCGATGTCACAAGCGCCACGGCTTCCGCGTTGGCCATGCGGTCGCGCACGGCGTCTTCCATGAAAGCTTCAAAGAGCGGGCTGGGAATCGCGCCGATTTTCAGGATGCCGAGGATGGCGATGTAAAGCTCCGGCCGCCGCCCCAGAAACACGAACACGCGGTCACCCTTCCCCACTCCCAGCTTACGCAGGACGTTGGCAAAGCGATTCGACAGGAGCGACATATCCTCGAAGGTGAACCGCTCCGTGTGTTCTTTGTCGGTGTAGATCAGCGCCAATTTGTTGCGGCGGCCGCGCGTGAGGTGACGGTCGATGGCCTCATGCGCCATGTTCACCTTGCCCGTCTTCGACCAATCAAACTCCGCGTATGCATCTTCCCAACGGAACGACGCGTAGCGCGCCTCATAGTCCGCCAGATAATGCGCTTGGGGATCGTCCAACGGGGTCAGAACATTATTCGAATCCACGGAAACCTCGCTTTTTTAATTGTCGATTGCCGATTGACGATTGAAAGTCCTCGGTTGTCGAAAGTGGTAAAGTTTGAATTGCATCACGAAAAGTGACAGCGATGTTGTTTCCTTCCCAGTTTTCGTCGATCCGAGTGTGGTCAATAGGCCGCTGTTGCATTTGGTTTGACCTCCACATGGTATGTGTGATGCGCTTTGAAAATTTCCTGCTGCTGATACCTGACGAGTGAGGACTTTCAATCGGCAATCGAAAATCGGCAATTCTATAACAAGGCTTTTCCCTGCCAATCGGAGGCGAGCCGCGGACCTAAAAAACAGGTCCGCGCTACACCCGCTGAGGACTTTCAATCGTCAATCGGCAATCATCAATCGGCAATCTTGTACGCTTCGTCCAGCAACTCGATCACGTGCATCACGCGCCGTTGATTGCCCTCGCGCTTCACTCCCGCGCGCAACTGTAGCAGGCAACCGGGATTAGCGGTCAGGACCAAATCCGCGCGGGTCTCGCCGATGCGGCGCATTTTGCTTTCCAGCAACCGGTCCGACATCTCGTTGTGAACGACGTTGTAAACACCCGCGCTGCCGCAGCAGATGTCCGCTTCCTTCAGTTCGATCAGTTCCAGTCCCGGGATGGCCGCCAGCAGCTTGCGCGGCGCTGTCCGGATGCGCTGCGCATGCCCAAGATGGCAAGGGTCCTGATAAGTCGCTCGCACTTTTATTATTCCCAGTTCCCTGTTCAAGTCAATGCCCGCCAGGAATTCTGTGACATCGCGCAACTTCGCCACAAAGGCCTTTGCCGGTTCATGGAATTCCTTGTCCTCTTCCTCAAAAAGCAGCGGATACTCTTTAAGGACTGACCCGCAGCCGGCAGCATTGGAAATAACGGCGTCAAATTCCCCTGCCAGGAATGCCTGGATATTGCGCTTGGCCAAATTCCGCGCGATGCCGCGAATGCCGGCGTGCACGTGCAGCGCCCCGCAGCATCCCTGGTCAGCAGGGATCACCACCTCGCATCCGTTCTTAGTGAGCACGCGCACCGTGGCGTCATTCAACCGGGCAAAGGAGAGGTTGGCAATGCACCCGGCGAACAACGCCACCCGGTAACGCCGCTTCCCTTCCGCCGGAACCGTCGTGCCCAGACGCTCGTAAAAAAACGGCTTCTCCATGCGCGGAGCGAGTTCCGCTACTTGCTCGAGGCGACCGGGAAGCAACTTCAGCACCCGCGAAGCCAGCACTAACTTTTCCAGTCCGGAGCGCTGATAGAGGCGGAGAAGTTTCCCCACCAGTTGCAGTCGCCCGGGATACGGCAGAATTTCATAGTAGAAAAGTTTGCGGAGCAAAGCGGTGAGCGGCGGCCGATGATAGTACTTTTCGATTTGCCCGCGCGCGACTTCCACGAGCTTCCCATACTCGACGCCCGATGGGCACGCCGTTTCACAAGCGCGGCAATCAAGGCAAAGGTCAATGTGACGAACGAAACTTTCGCCCAGCGGCAGCCGCCCCTTCTCCACCTGGATCATCTGGTAGATGCGGCCGCGCGGCGAGTCCATTTCGAGTCCCAGCTCGCGGTACGTGGGGCAGGCGTTCAGGCACAGACCGCAGTGCACACAACGGGAATAATCCACCCAGCGCGGAGCCTCGCCCAAGCCGTAACCCGAACGCCTCTCCGTTGCTTCTTTCGCGCTTGCGGGGTTTCCGTTTTTCACAGTTTCAGTCACTCAATCGCCCTGGTTGTAGGGGTACGGCTTGCCGTACCCTCTTCATTTTTTCGCGCGACCGAATTAAGAGGGTACGGCAAGCCGTACCCCTACAACCAGAACCTTCTAAATACCGCCCACGAACCGCCCCGGCGACAGAACCTCATTAGGGTCCCATGAAAGTTTCATTTTGCGCATCGCGTCAAGGTCGTCGCCGCCCGCGCCCCAAACGTCCACGTGGCCTTTGAGGTCCACCGGACAATGTTCTATGACTAACGTACCACCAAGGTCCGTCGCCGCTTGCCGCAGGCGGGCCACTAGCCCCGCAACGCTGGCGTTCAGCGTCTCCTGCAATGTGCACACGTGAACGATCCCCACGCCCACCTGGGCGAAACTCGCGAGCGCGATGCGCTCAGCGTCGGCTTCCTGTTGCGCGCGGCTCAGAAACTCCTCGCTGGCCACCACGGGCAGCGCGGCCTTCACAACGGTGACGTCCCGATATTTCTGCTGAAGCCAATGAGCAAGGTTTGAAACATGCTCCCACGCCTTCTCCGCACCTTCCACGCGCACCAGTGGCGCGCCCACGGCAGAGGCGAGTCGCCGGAGTTCAAATGCGCAACGCTCAATCACCCGATGCGATCCGCCCAATTCGATCCACAACTCCGGCCCCGTATGCTCCTGCGCCTGCGCCGAAACATCCAGCAGAGCCGTGGCCGGCGAATCGAGCAACACCAGCCGCAGCGCGTCGAGCGGCGAGCGCAGAATGCTCCTGCGCAAGTCCCTCGCAATGCCCAGTGTGCCGGCTCGCATCGCAAAGGTGGCGCGCTCCGGCGGTTTCGGAAAGAGTTTCAAGCTGGCCTCAACGATGACGCCCAGCGTCCCGAATGAGCCGGTCAGCAGTTTTCCAAGATCGTAGCCCGCGACGTTTTTCACCACTCTCCCGCCCGTCTTGGCGATTTTCCCGTCCGTGGTGGCAATCTTCAATCCCAGAACCATGTCGCGAGGGCCGCCGAAACCCTGGCGCAAGGGCCCCGCCGCATTCGCCGCGATAATTCCACCGATACTCGCCTCGGCCCCCCCGCGCGGATCGAGGGGCAACCACAAACCGCTTTGCCCGACGAGGTTCTGAAACTTTCCGAATGTCATTCCCGCCTCGACGCTGATCGTCAGGTCCGCAGGCTCATAATGGATGACGCGTTTCAATTCCCCGAGAGATAGGGCGACGTCATACCGCCGGGGGGGATTCCCCATCGAAAGTTTTGTGCCCTTGCCGCGCGGGATCAGCGCCAGATGATGCTCGCTCGAGTAACGCAGGACCGCCGCCACCTGTTCCGCCGTGGAAGGCGCAACCACGCAATCCGGAATCTTGCCGTCTACCGAGAAAGCTGCGCAGGCGGCGGGGTCCACCAGGACGTGGGACGGGCCCACCAGCGCCGCCAAATCCGCCCGCA
>Ga0181533_1001045_pt1 | contig 36303 bp, 35 predicted proteins | sample PEATcosm2014_Bin_45_FD_119772 | JGI IMG/M metagenome (GOLD analysis project Ga0181533, IMG submission 119772) | Peatland microbial communities from MTU Mesocosm Facility, Houghton, MI, USA - PEATcosm2014_Bin11_60_metaG | ecosystem: Environmental > Terrestrial > Soil > Wetlands > Peat | place...
CCAGCTTTAAGCCAATTATACCTAAGAGCGAACTCAAGATAGCCGGCGTGGTGACCGCCGTCGTCAGAAAATACAGTTAGTTTTACTTTTTACTCTAGGGAGGACCCGTGCAGACCCAACCCATTTCTATTCATTCATGGCCTCGTGCTATCCTGCATGTTGACGCCGATGCCTTTTTCGCCTCCTGTGAGCAGGCCGTCCATCCTGAACTCCGTGGTAAACCCGTTATCACAGGAAAAGAACGTGGGATCGTTGCTGCGGCAAGCTATGAGGCAAAGGCCTGTGGAGTGGAAAGAGGAATGAGGCTCTTTGAAGTGAAGAGGGTCTGTCCTGATGCCGTTATCCTTCCATCAGACTATGAGACCTATAGTCTATTTTCAGTCCGCATGTTCGACATACTCTGCGTTTTACACCTGATGTTGAGGAATATTCAATTGATGAGGCCTTTGCGGACCTCACGGGCCTGCGCCGTTCCTTCCACGGCTCCTATGGCGTGATCGCCGGTCAAATTCAGGACACCATGGGGAAGGAACTGGGGTTTACCGTGTCCATAGGGGTGAGTCTCTCAAAGGTGCTGGCAAAGGTAGCATCAAAGTGGAAGAAGCCGCATGGTCTAACCCTGGTCCCCGGCGGGGACATCCACCTTTATCTGCAGAAACTGCCCATTGAGAAAGTCTGGGGGATCGGCCCCAATACTTCGGCCTACCTGAGGAAGTTCGGGATAAGTACTGCACTGGATTACGCCCGTAAGGGCGAGGAGTTTGTAAAAGAAAGGCTCTCCAAACCATATAGGGAAATATGGCAGGAGTTGAACGGCCACAGTGTTTACCCTGTCGTGACCGAAAGCAAAAGCAGCTATCAGTCGATCAGCAAGGCAAAGACTTTCACCCCTCCCTCCCATGACGAGGCTTTCGTCCTTGCGCAGCTTTCAAAGAACCTTGAGGCGGCATGTATCAAGGCCAGACGGTATAAGCTTGCGGCCTGTCGGTTAATCCTCTTTCTCCGCACACAGGACTTCAGGAGCGCAGGGGTAGAGTTAAGCCTTGACCGTCCAAGCGCCTTCCCTTCGGACTTGTTTGTCCACCTCAAGGAAGGGTTCAAAACAATATTTCACAGTGGGACTCTTTATCGTCAAACAGGGGTGGTGCTTGCGGGACTGAAGCCGGAAAGGAATGTCCAGTTTACTCTTTTTGATGATACCGCCCGGATAGAGAAAATGGCGCGAGTTTATTCAGCAGTTGATGAGCTCTCGGCCAAGTACGGTAAATATGCTGTACACCACGGGGCAAGCCTGCAGACGAAACTCCAGGTCAGGCACGAGGGAGAGCGTGGTGACGTTCCTCAGAGGGTGAAGGAATTGTTTAAGGGAGAAAATAATAGGCAGAGGCTGGGGTTGCCGGTATGGAAGATCGACGTGTGAAAAATAGCTTTCTGATGTTATAGCAGCGTGTATTTTTCGAGCTGGTTCACGTGCAACCCCGACTCCTTTTAGAAATTGTTTGTGCAAAGCAAGACCAATGTGCAGGCCTCTATCACTTCGATACCAGCCCCTTTTAAACGGCGGTATTCGTCAGGATTTTCTGAACCAGGATTAAATATAATGCGACAGGGTTTAATTCTAATAACATGATCAATAATAGAAACCTGCCGTGACGGCCTGATATACATGGTAACAGTATCAATTTGATCGGGCACCTTATCCAGGGTAGGGTAGGCTTTCCTGCCAAGGATTTCCTCCCTTCCGGGGGCAACAGGAATCGGGTTATGCCCGCTCATCTCAAGCATTCTCATAGCCTTGTTAGAGTAACGGTCCGCTTTAGGACTTGCCCCCACAACAGCGACATTCTCCATATTTCCCCCTTAGTATTATATTAGCCGTTCTTCCCTTATTTGGGGAAGAAACTATTGTTCCACTTAAACCTTCATAATCAATGAAGTGCTTGCAGCACTTCATTGATTATGACAAGTTTTGATGCTATTTTTTTCCATTCGTAAGTAATCTACTACTTTTGACAACACTGTCGACGAATCATTTTAAGCCGTGATGTATAATATTCCCTATGGGCAAGATATTTACCAATGACAACCAGCTTCAAGAATGGGTTGAAGCAGCTGAAGGGATTGAAGACCGTTTCGGAATTGAAAAGGCGTTAGGCTATGTCATTGGGGAGAAATTCTATAATCTTATTAAGATGGTCAGGTTCTCACGATGGAAGGTAAGGACTATTGATGAAGAAAAAAAGAAGACCGGCTATACTCCCATCCGTGAGCATGATTACGGTGACCGCAAGTTTATCGAAAACCTGGATGAAACTTATGAGCAGGAAAAGGAGAAAATCATTGAGGCAGTGAAACTATCAGACGAATTTGCAGCTTTGATCAAGGCAGCCTTTGACCCTCAGAAGATACGCCAATATCTCCATTCCCACCCCCGATTAGGGGCCTTGGGGCATATTGTGTCTGAGGAAGAATATGATTTCATGGTCAGTAAAGGGGCGGTTGAACACACCCTCGACACCGAAGTTGAAGATTCGCTGATATTTGGGGAAATGCTCAAATATTTTCAGGTGCGATAACGACCCTTCCAGTAAGGGAGCGACGTGGTATAATAAAATGAAAGCAGGGAAGGGAGGATACGATGCCTGTAACGTCTAAACAAAAAGATGTGCTTGATATAAAGCAATATATAACCGATGAGAAAGGGCGTAAGGTTGCCGCAATTCTTGACATAAGAGAGCTTTCAAGAATTGAGAGGATGCTTGAGGATCTCTCGGATTTAAGGGCAATCCAGGACAGGACTGTCGAACCCTCGGAGGATTACGAGTCTTACAGCAAAAAAAGAAGATCACGCCTGCGTGTATAGTCTTCAAATAAAAAAATCTGCAAAAAAAGAGCTTGATAATCTACCAGATGACACATTCCTCAAAATCGATAAGGCCATGCTTTCTTTAAGAAAAAATCCCTGCCCGTATCCGCAGTCTAAAGAACTTAAAGGCGAAAATACACGAAGGTTTAGATCCGGAGATTACAGGGTTATTTATGCCGTCGATGACCGACAGAAGATGATAACCGTTTTCCGCATAAGACATCGCAAGGATGTCTACAAGTAATAAGTGACAATTAATATTTTGATACTGCTTTTCATTGTTATCGCCCCGCTTATTATCGGTTATTCGCTTATTGCTTACCGGAAAATGACTAATAAGGGACGCAGGAATCCCTTAACAAGACAATTATTGCGATCCCCTGGAGAATCCCTCAGGACTAAAATTGAAGATCTCAGTTTCGATGCAACTTATTATCTTATGGTGCTTTTCATTTTACCCTTATTTGTTTATGCGGTTTATTTGTCGCAAATGCACAGGGACAATACTCTCGTTATTCTCTCTATAATATTTGCCTGTGTCGGATTGATTTTCTTAATTTACAAATTATTGAAAGTATGGAAAGACAGATACCGGCTACGCTTGGGTCTTGACTGTGAAATGGCAGTGGGGCAGGAACTGAATCAGTTAATGCGTGAGGGATGTTACGTTTTCCACGATTTCCCTGCCGAGGGGTTCAACATTGATCATGTTGTTGTAAGTCCGAAGGGTATCCTTGCTATTGAGACAAAGGGCAGGGCAAAACCTGATAAGGATGGAGGTTCATCGGAGGCGACTGTTGTCTTTGACGGTGAGGCGCTTAAGTTTCCCGGCTGGGTTGAAAAAAAGCCGATTGATCAGGCAATCCGCCAGGCTGAGTGGCTCGCCAAATGGTTAAGCAGCGCTGTCGGAGAACGAATTGCCGTTCAGCCGGTGCTTGCTCTGCCCGGATGGTTTATCGAGCGTAAAAAACCTTCTCCCCGCCTTCTCCTTTTTAACGGTAAGAACCCGGAGCTCTTACTCAAATGGATGCCGGATACCGGAGTATCTGAGGTCCTAATGAAACGAATTCATCATCAATTGGATCAGCGTTGTCGGGATATAGAGCCGGTGGCCTATCCAAAAAAGGCAAAATATAAGTAAGAGGTGCTTAGCCGATTGGCGAGCGAGTTTTAATCTGCATTTCACTTACTATCTGTCGGGGAGCAGAACTTTCATTTTCTTCGCGTTCTGAATGCCGGGTGATCCGTGGTTGTTGAACATGACAAACACTTTATTTGCTTCATGTTCTACTTTCATAATGGATGATGTGATCTCATCCAGTTCCTTATCCGAATATCGATATGCAAATCTTTTTGCGGTTGTCACCCCTGTTTTCAGCCAGGTTTCACGGTTTCTGCCATGGAGTCGGAAGTAAGCGGTGTCTGTGGTGGTTGCCGTGATGAAAGGGACTGTCTCCAGGTTGCCGTACTGCGGCTCATCTGCGGTCACATATGTAAGCTTATGATCTCTCAGGAATTTGAGAACCGAATCCCTTTTTGCCGGTTCGAGCCAGCTTCCGTGGCGGAATTCAACGGCAACGGGCAAGCCCTGGACCAATTGTGTGCGTTTCAGAATGTCCTCCTGATTTCCGGCGCTGCAATGGAACCAGGGCGGGAACTGAAAGATGATAAGGCCGAGTTTGCCGGCGTCTTTGAGTGGTCTTAGCGCTTCGGCGAATTCCCTGCCTATAGTGACAAGAAGGGCGGGTTCTCTAACATATATATGCTCGGCACTTCGGTCGTCTTCGGACAACTCACTACGGAGGTGGTCGGGCAGTGTTTTCGGGGTTATGCCGTGGCCCGTTAGTGCTCCGTAAGCCTTGAGATGGAAGGTGAACCCATAGGGGGTCCGTGATGACCAGAGGGCGGCATTTTGATGGCGAGGGATGGCGTAATACGTCGAGTCAACCTCCACAGTGTCAAAGTGGGATGCATAGTATCTGAGGCGCTCTTCAGGACTTTTAACATCGGAAGGATAGAACTCGTGGCTTTCAATAAGCGCCTTTTCCGCCCACGAGCATGTGCCGGTGTGGTATTTCATATTGGTATTTTATCATGTAGGCTTCGGATAGATGATGGAAGGGGCCAAACTGTGGAATTATGGGCTTTGAGTTTACCTGGACGTTACGAAGAAAATCTTAATATTTTATCGAAGAGAGGTATGGTAGTATGCCGGAGGCATTGTTTCATCTCTGTCATCGGCATAATGGGCCATTACGGAATCGTCTTGTAGTTTTTCGATAATGATTTTATGGCGGCGACATTGTTGTTGAAAGATGAATCCGTTACGGGTGTTTTCGAGAATTAGTCGTAGTTTTTCAAGGATTGTTATGTCAAATCAGTCCCGACTATTCATCACATCCCCCAGCAGCCGCAACTCCGGTGATACAGAGAATATTTCCTTCGACTCCTCTTCCAAGGCTCGCAGGCACTGAGGGCATAGGTCTAGCAAATTCTCTTCCTTAAAGCCTTGACACTTACCGCCGCATTTACCGACTTGGGATTTGTCAAAGATTGCTGTGATGGCATCAATATTTTTGACGACTTCACCGGATACTTGCTCTGAGAACGCATGTTCTTTCTGTTCTTTGTCATCCATATGCATAGTTTAAAAAATGGTCATTAATATTTCCACAAATTTTAAATAAGTCCTACATCCTTTGCTATAATACTATGGCAGAAGTGATCAAAAAAGATTCTATCTTTTGATGAAATTGTCGTTTATAATCAGGGGAACTTGCCAGGGTGTATATTGATAGCTGGAAAGTCAACAGGATGAAGTCAGAGACGTATGCGGGGATATAATCATGAGTAAAAAAATGGAGAAGACGGAGGCGGTATCCTTTGAGGAAGTCCTTATCAGTAACACGATCGAACAGGAGGCTCTTGTTAGTCTCCTGGTGAAAAAAGGGATCATATCTCATAAGGAACTGCTTGATGAGATAAGGAGGATCAGTAAGGGCTAAAAGTATCCTTCATGTTTAAGCAAATTAAAAAACATAATGTCGAGGCGGACAGAGAAGGGCGAATCAAAATCTACCCGGCCTTACACGATCAAAGAGGACAAGGCAAACTCAAACGGATGCTTAAGAGGCTAATTGAGCTCCGAAAAGGGCATTGAATAACTTCAGGGGAGGGCTTACCACCTACTTTGCGTGGAATCCTGTCAAGGAAACATCAGGAGAGCAACAGAAATTTGATGTCCGGCACGGTGTGAGGTCTAAAAAGAAGGAGGAAGCCGTGAACACCGTTAGTGAGGCGATCAACAAAAGAAGGTCGATAAGGTCCTATCAGTCTAAGCCAGTCTCTCGTGATATCGTAGAAGCTATCATTAATGATGGCAACGAAGCGCTATCTGCAATGAACAGCAAGCCCTGGAGATTCGTGGTTGTTGAGAATGAAGAGGTTAAAAAAAAGCTTTTACGCGCCTCTCTTCCCCATGCAAAAAAGATACTGGAGACGGTGAAGGAATCCGATCCGGCAAGGTATGAGGCAATCACGAAACGGCTAAATGAACTGCCCGATCCGGTATACTATTCAGCCCCGGTCATAGTGTTTGTCATAGGGACAGGTCGCTACGCATCTCATTCCTGTCCTTTGGCTTGTGAGAATATGATGCTTGCCGCATATTCGATGGGGATTGGCTCCTGCTGGGTAGGGTTCGGCTCCATGGTAACCGCAGACGACGAAGTAAAGCGCATTTTGGAACTCAAAGAAGAGGAAATGATATTCGGCCCAATCCTTCTTGGGTATGCTGAGATATATCATGAGCGGCCCATAAAGAGGGAACCCTTGGTGAAATGGGTTTAGAGAGGTAATACAAAATAAGGGGGATAACAGAGCTAATTGGAATGGAACAGACTGCTTGTTTTGTTAACTTCAGAGGTTGTGCAAGATCGCAGATTTACTCATCCAACGATACTTTTTTCACCTTCTGTAGAGCTCCAAATTCCACCCTGCAAGTCCGCACCAAAGACTTCCTTTCATGACTCACGATTTACGTTAGTAACTCACGGTTTCATTCCGATGAGCAGGATTGAGAGATCTCAGGTGACTGCCTCCCATTTTCTTGACCAAGAAAGCGACAAACGCAAAAGCTCGACCCTAATGTGTTCTTCTCAACCGCGCAGTTGGACTGTCAATAAGTAAGTTTGGTGCTCCAACAGCAGCCCCCACAACTCAAGTTGCATATATACTACTTTCGGGTAGTATCGAAACGAACATGCGATGTGTTATAAAACAAGTATTCTGGGGTATCCCCTAGTGTAGATGCGAGATTAGCTTACTGGTATTGATATTTAATGCTGGTTCTAATGAAGTTCTGTTTGAATGGATATAAAAAGATAAAACGCTATATGGTAAAAAGGGATGTGTACCTAATTTCCACGAGGGGGAATGATTGACCTTAAAAGATGAGCTACTGAGCTTCAACCCCGAGCAGAGCGGTTCTGTGACAGCCGATAGGTTTGATTACCAGCGCAACTGGGCCATCTGCAAACTTCTTGACCTGCACAAAAAGGGCGATGATTATGTAATGGTATTCGAGTATCACGATGATATTAGTGTTGTGGATTCCCCAACAAATCCACAAAGAATTTCCTTTTATCAGGTAAAAACGCTTAAAAGCGGCACCTATTCTATCTCAAAGCTTATCAAAAGGGACAAGGGCAAATTGCAGTTTAAAGGCTCGATATTGGGTAAACTGTATCGCCACAAAATTGATTTTAACGACGGGGTAGAATCCTTGAACGTTATTTCTAATGCCAAATATAAGGTTATCCTTAAAGCCGAAGATGACGATAGCCGAAAGAAGGAAACTATCTGCTGCTCGGATCTCCACGATAAGGAGATAGATAAAATACGAAAGGCTCTAAAAGATGAACACGAGCTTGAGGAAGATCCGGCGTTCGAAGGTATCACTTATCTCCTTGTTTCCAACATACCTCTTGAGTATCATAATGAAGTTACTCAGAGCAATTTATCTAAGTTTATCGAGGAACAGTTCCCCGGTATAAAATATCAAGCTTTGCTGATATATAAAAGTATTTTTGACGAGGTGCGACTGATCGGAAATAAGCAAGTTGAATGCACCTCATTTGAGGAACTCGTTTCCAAAAAATCCATCAGCAAAGAGCGATTCTCCGAGATGCTTTCCATTGTTACAAAGCCATATGAATTAGACGAATTAGGTGCTAGTATTGAAACTAGGCTTAATGTCGAGAATGTCCCAATGCTAAAAATTAGAAGCTTTAAAAGACAGTGGAAGGGAGTAATGGTTGCTGAGATGAATCCTACCGACGCTCATCGTAAGCTTAAGACAGCCATACAGGGCATTATCAAAGGTCTTACCAACGAAGAGCAAATGATACCGCTTTGGGAATGCGCAAATTTAATTCTGGATAGGCTGAGAGCCTCAGGCATGCCGCCGATATACGGCAGTGATGAATATTTGCATTCGCTCATCTTGAGGGAATACTGGAATGGTGAATAAAGCTGGTAATATTAAGCAGTTGGTGCGCAATTTGAGAGAGGGAAAACATGCAAAAAAAACTCGTATTGGAAGAGATGTTGCTGCTATCACTCAGCGAGAAAAGGGCCAGGAAGATAGCCTTCGATCGCAGCAGAACGATAGTCCGGGGCGACAATCAAACGGGTAAATCCTGCCTCGTTAAGAGCATCTACAGAACCTTTGGTGCGGAACCGCCGCTTCATCCACGATGGAAAAAGGCGGATGTTTCATCGCTTATCCGGTTTACCGTAGATCAGGTGAGGTATGCCATTCTAAAACATGGCAGCGCAGATGCATATTCTATTTTTGATGACAATAACAAGCTTATTGACACCTTTGATAGTGTCACCACCGGGCTGGCCCCGTTTTTTGCCAATCTATTAAATTTCAAAATCAAGCTTCCTGATCGCGAGCAGAAACAAATAACACCTCCATCAAATTATTTGTTTCTGCCTTTTTATATCGATCAGGATAAGAGTTGGGCAAGCAACTGGAGCGGCTTTCAAAGACTTCAGCAGCTTCCCAACTGGCGCGATGCCATTATCAATTATCATACAGGCATCAAGGGCAACGAGTGGTACCAAGCCAAGGGGGAAGCAGATCAAGTAAAAAACGAAATCAAAAAACTCACCGATGAAAAAGGAGTTTTAAGAAACGTTCTAGATAATCTTCAGGAAAAACTTGCCAATGTGCAGTTCGATATCAGCATTGAGTCTTTCAAACAAGAGATTTCCGAACTACTCAAAGAATGCATTTTACTTAATGCCGAACAGTTAAAATTAAAGGCGCGCCTTGTGGATCTTCATAACCATAGGATAATTATTGACACTCAGATAAAGATTACCGAACAGGCTTTAAATGAGGCCCGTAGGGATTATGTTTATATGGTTGAAGAGTTACCTGATGGCGGGATTGAATGCCCCACCTGCGGCGCCGAATATCATAATGCCTTTGCTGAACGGTTTGCAATCGCCCAGGACGAACAAAAGTGTTTTGAACTGCTACAGGAACTTTATGCCGAATTGGCCAAGGTTGAACAAAAGATACGATATGAAAATGGAAAATACACGGGTAGCATGAAAGAAATGGAACGGATTAACGGGCTTCTTGCGTCGAGGCAAGGTGATATATCCCTCAAGGATTTAATTGAAAGTGAAGGGAAAAAGGAAATCAGGAGTATTTTTGAACAAAAAATAACCGATACAATGAACTCAATCCACGATAAAAGTTATGCACTTGACGTTCTAACTAAGAAACTGGAAAAACTTCAGGATAAGGACCGGCAGGGAGAAATTTTAGATACTTACCGTCAGTTGATGAAAACCTACTTACAGGAACTGAATGTCACCTCACTAACCGCAACCTCCTATAAGCGCATTGCGGCAACAATTTCGGAATCTGGAAGTGCCAAGCCGCGGGCACTTACAGCTTACTATTTTAGTATTTTACAGATAATACAGAAATATTCATCAGCTGCATTCTGTCCTATCGTTATTGATGCACCAAATCAACAGGAACAAGATGATAAAAACTTGCAAAGGATCTTGAATTTTATTAAGACTCATCAGCCCGAAGATGCTCAACTGATATTGGCACTTGGAAAAGATTTGAAGGTTGATTTCGGAGGCGAGGTAATAGAGCTGAACGATCACGAAAAACTTTTACAAGAAAGTGAATACGAAAGTGTTTATTCTGAACTGAGACCGTTTCTTGATGTGGGTATAATGGATAGCAGGCAGGAGCCGGGCTTTCACTGGTAGTCTGCGCCCATGAAGATGGATCAAATGAGTTTGACAAGAAACTGAAGCTGTGTAAGGGATAATTGAGGAAAGCAATCTATCCCTAATTTACCTATAAGGAAGAGCAATTTATGGATGTTTCCCAGCCCATATCGACCTTGGTATGTATGGCAGCAGCATTATTTAGGAGATATGATGCTATCAAATACTAAGAGAGGGAAAAAGTGGCTTGAACAATTTGATGCCGATGATGTGGAGTCAGCTACTCTCTTGTTAGATAGCTTAATACTCGTTGATCAGGCCACGCTTGAAGACGAGATGGAAAAGACGCTGGATGACTTCCTGCGTGAGCATAGGGGGCCTGTGGCCCTATTTGCAGCTGTAGAGCGCCCTAAGCGTGATCGTCGCAAGAGATTGACCGATTTTTCAAAACTTTTTTTCCCTCATCAAATTAACCAGAACAATCCTAATCGAAAACCAGAAAATTATGCGAGTCTTGAAAATACTGGCTCAGAAGGGGCGATGCTTCACTTCTGCCGTGATTATTCGAAGAAAAAAAGCAGAGTGTTAAGTCATCCGGGTCTCGAACAGATGCGCAAGAAGAAGGTTCGTTGGATTGTTTGTATGGATGATGTAATTGGTAGTGGGAATAGAATGAAAGAGTTTGTGGAATGGATCTATGAGGACAAGACAATTCGTAGCTGGCACTCCTTCGGGTGGACTAGAATCGCGGTGTTCTCTTTCGCTGCATCAAAATTTGGCCGCGAGGTATTGGAATCAATCGGGATGATTTCAGAAATTATGCAATGTCAATACCTTTCGGAAGGAAGGGATATTTGGACGCAGAACGAGCGTCGTTCACTTGAGGCTTTATGTCTTAAGTATGCAAGAGAAAAAGATTTAGGCTTTCCGCTAGGGTATAAATCTGCTTTTTCAATGATCTTATTTTCTCATGGCTGCCCGAATACAAATCCAGCTGTGCTTTGGGTTAAAAAAAATGGCTGGTTGCCTTTAGTCACGGGAATTGGTCGAGCAGCGACTCTTTTGAAGGAGGGTGTAGAAGGTCGGAAAACTCAGCAGGAGCGTCTTCTGACGATACTGGGGCAGAGTCGGTTGACTAAACCGTCTCTCTTTCAGCGCCTAAATCCGGAATCTCAGAAACTTTTATTGCTGCTGTCATGTATTGCAAAGAAAAAGCGGAAAGTCTATGTACTGGGTGAGATGCTTGGAGTGCCAATTTCGCGTGTGGAAGGATGGTGTCAAAGATGTCGTAAGTTAGGCTGGATAGATGAGAACAATATACTTACACTTGGTGGTAGGAATGCGCTTAAGGCAGCAAGGAGGAATAAGTGCACCGGTGAATATGAGCTCCTTATTAAAATGGATTTCTATTTCCCGGTATCACTTCGAAGCCCAGCAGGGTCATCTAGTGTTACTCCCTGGAAGGGGAGTCATGGTTGCTAATAATCTAGCAGCCGTTTGGAGTTCGGATTACCGGACTTCTCTGGATAAGCAGCCGCTTACGACCAAGGTTCAGCATGCTAACACCTTCGGTCGTTCGATGGCTCACTTGTCACCATGCTGAATCTCGCTTCGCGAGAGGATCGAAGTAGATGACCCGCTGGGCTTCACATCTATATATTTATCATGGCAAGGAGAGGGGTATTGAGGCAGCCGTCGTCAATGAATCACTTCGGCAGGCGCATCTTTTACAAGACAATGGCTTGCCCCCTGTTCTAACTTTAGGCCATCTGTCGTTTCATACAGATATCCCTTACTGGAAATTGCGCACTTATGTTGCCAGACGATTAGTGATTATAGATGAAAAGTCTGAGCCGAAAGTTTTCTGCGCTTACAATTCATATAGAAGCTTTCAAATCAGAAAGCAATTGGGAGGATATAGAAGAATATGTGTTCCGGAACCTGATTTAATGAAAGTCCAGAAATGGATAGATCATTATATTTTGTCGCAAGTCAAGGCAAGTCCCTATAGTTACGCATTTGAAAAAGGGCAATCCATTTTTGATTGCGCCAGACAACATCTAGGGTGTCGGTGGTTGGTTAAGCTTGATCTGCGGAATTTTTTTGAATCGCTTTCAGAAATCCAAGTGTATCGGGTTTTTAGAGATATCGGTTATGAGAGATTGATATCATTTGAATTCTCACGTATTTGCACCAAAGTACGCGAAACTAGTCGTGAAATTATGAAAAGGTGGAGCAATACATACAATAGATCTATCGAAGCCTATCATCGTCCAGTAATGGGGCATCTTCCCCAAGGCGCGCCGACAAGCCCAAAATTAGCAAATTTAATTGTTAGCCCTCTTGACAAGGCAATTGCTACTCTTGCTGACTCCTATGGATTGGTTTATACTCGTTATGCCGATGATATGACCTTTTCTACATGTAGCATGTCATTCAATAGAGACGTGGCAAAAAAGGTTATTCACGATGTATCGCAAACTTTGCCAAAGTATGGGTTGAGGCCCCATACGCAAAAAATTTATGTAGTTCCCCCTGGTGCTCGTAAAGTGGTTTTGGGCTTATTGGTGGATGGAGATAAAGTTCGACTTTCTAAAGATTTTCGCTCTGCCCTAGAATGTCATTGGTACCACTGTGCGAAAGATCCTGTCGAGCATGCAAAACAGAGAGAATTCAGTTCTGTACTAGGTTTGAAAAATTATCTTCACGGCTTAATCGCCTATGCAAAACAGGTCGATTCGAATTATGTTGATAAACTTACAAGGAAATATGGAGAGATTCCCTGGCCAATTTGAAAATAGGGTTTGTCTCTTTGTTACGAGTACCACTTGTACTCCGCGGGATATTCACAATGAGCATTCCTGAAGAGTTCGGTGAGGAGTTGCCACGATAGGCACACCTGAATCAGCTCCGTGAACTTGACGGTTACGCAAATTTATGTTGTTTTGGTAAAATCTACGAAGAGCTGTTTTTATAAGAGATTTGCGTAAAGGACGGAATCTATGAAAAAAATTATTTCGGTTGGGTTTGATATTCCAGGCAGTAAAGATTATCAGCCCTACACGTCTTCGCAATCTCTGCTTGATGCTGACGTTATCGTGTTTCAACCTGATTTCGACGATTATACTTATCACAAAGACTATCAGGGAAAACCTGAATTTGATGAAAATGAATCTTTTCGTCTCACAGAGGATACGAGACACTGGAAAGCGGAAATTTCAACAGCATTGCAAGAAGGAAAAACAGTATTCGTATTTATGTGCCAATACGAAGAAGTTTTTATCCACACCGGGAAGAAAGAATATTCAGGGACTGGAAGAAATGCCAGGGTAACAAACATGCTTTCTTCTTACAATAACTACAATTTCTTGCCTGTAAGCATTCCCTCCTTAATTGCTAAAGAGGGAACGGAACTGAAGTTTAACAACAATTCAATTTTTACAACGTTTTGGAATGAATTTAAGGGATACATTAAATACGAATCTTACATGGAAGGAAAAATAGATGCTCCCCTTTTTTTTACTAAAACGGGAAATAAGCCTGTAGGGGGATTGTTTCACGTGGGAAAAGGAAATCTGGTATTGCTACCCCCGGTCAGATATCCAGAGAACTTCACGACATATAAGGATATGGAAGTATTTTGGACTGAAGATGCAATAAGGCTGGGGAAAAGATTGATACAGGCGTTGATTGATATAGATAACGCTTTACGCGACACAATTGAAACTTCTCCTCCACCTGAATGGATTGCCGAAGAGAAGTATGAACTGAAGTCAGAATTAGAACTTAAAAGCAAAATAGACGCGGTATCACATGAAATAGAGATTCTTGTAACAGGAAAAAATACACTGCTGGATGTCTTGCAACACGATGTAAGGTTAAAGAATCTGCTTTTTGAAAAAGGCAAGCCACTTGAAACTGCAATAATTTACGCACTTGAGATACTGCAATACAAAGCAGAAAATTATGACGACGGATTTTTAGAAATCGATCAGGTTATTATAGCCCCAGAAGGTGAAAGATATATTGGTGAAGCGGAAGGAAAAGATACTTCGGCTATCAATATAGACAAATTTAGGCAACTGGAATCTAACATTCAAGAGGACCTCCAGCGAGAGGAGATAACCGAACCGGCAATGGGTATCTTATTTGGCAATGGTTTTCGACTGACACCTCCACAGGAAAGAGAGGAGCAATTTACGGAAAAGTGCATCAAGAACGCTGAAAGATTGAATGCTGTGCTTATGCGAACGTCAGATTTATTTAACATAGCCAAATATATTAAAGAGAATAAGGATGACTCATTCGCAAAAGAATGCAGAAAGGCGATATTGGAAAGTCGGGGGAAAATTGTAACTTTTCCAGCAGTACCACGGAAGCTTTCTGCATCGCCGTAAGCTTCCCCATTAGGCAGACAGTTTTAAAGAAGAGTTACCGATAAGTACTCTATGTGTTTTGTCGGCGTCAAGAGGCTGCGCGAATTTTCAATAGAAACATTGCGGCCGCCAGTCCTTGGTTACGATGCGGACTTCTTCTGTGAGACAGTCACGCTAATATATCCACTTGCTGCTCCGCAGTAGAAATATCTTGAAATTAATGAGAATTACTGGTTGAATATGTACGCTGCGACGGAGTCATCGAAATTAAGAAGGGGAACAATATCGGATCGATAGGAAGACTGTGGGGAAAATGCGCGCTTCGTCTAATTATTTTTCAAGAGAGTTATCATGGAAAACATAGAAAAACTTGAAGGAAGACTATGGGAGGCAGCTGACCAGCTCCGGGCCAACTCCAAGCTAACATCTACAGAATACTCCATGCCGGTGCTCGGGTTCATTTTTCTCCGTCATGCCTACAATCGCTTTCTCAAGGTAAAGGCAGAAGTAGAGGCTTCGCTTCCAAGACGTGGAGGTGTTACGAGGCCACTCACCAAGGATGACTTTACTCGCAAGAGCGCTATATTTTTGAGTGAAAAGTCCCGTTTTGACTTTCTGCTGAACCTTTCGGCTGATAAAGACAAAGGCCAGGCTATTATTGACGCAATGGAGGCGATAGAGTATGACTACGATTCGCTGAAAGGCATACTGCCGAAGGACTACCAGATATTTGACAACGACCTTCTCGGAAGGCTACTCAAGATATTTAATGACGCGGCCCTCCAGAACGCCTCCGGTGATGTCTTCGGCAGGATCTATGAATACTTCCTGATGAAATTTGCCATGGCAGGGGCTCAGGACAGCGGAGAGTTCTTCACCCCGCCTTCGATTGTAAGGACTATTGTAAATACGATCGAGCCGAACCATGGTACGGTCCTCGATCCAGCCTGTGGGTCAGGCGGTATGTTTGTTCAGACAAGTCACTTTATAGAGCATTCCGGGAGGCATACGCCCGAGGCGGTCACCTTCTATGGCCAGGAGAAGACAGCCACCACAATCAAGCTTGCAAAGATGAACCTTGCTGTTCATGGACTGGAAGGCAACATAAAAGAGGGCAATACATTCTACCAGGATGAACACAACCTTTTTGGCAAGTGCAACTTTGTTATGGCAAATCCCCCGTTTAATGTTGATGGTGTTGATGCCGAGAAGATCAAGACCGATCCTCGCCTGCCTTTTGGCCTCCCCGGGGTGAACAACAAAGGTGAAGTCTCAAACGGGAACTATCTCTGGATCTCATACTTTTACAGTTATCTAAATGACAGCGGCCGGGCTGGGTTTGTTATGTCCTCTCAGGCCTCAAGTGGCGGGCATGGTGAAAAAGAGGTACGGCGCAAGCTGATCGGCACTGGCCATGTTGATGCAATGATCGCAATCCGTCCCAATTTCTTTTATACCCGCTCGGTCCCCTGCGAGCTATGGTTTTTTGACAAGGCCAAGCCGGTGGCGATGCAGGACAAGGTGCTGATGCTTGATGCGCGCAATGTCTTCCGCAAGGTCACCCGCAAGATATATGACTTTTCCCGTGAACAGCTCAACAACCTCTCGGCCATTGTCTGGCTTTATCGCGGGAAGACTGACAAGTTCCTCGCTCTCGTTGACGAATACCTGAAATATATCCAGCGTGAAAGTCTTCTTATTTCTGATAAACTGAGCGCTTTTGAAACGATTCTCCAGTCGTTGCGCAGTCAGGTTGATGCCGTAGATAAGGCGATCACTGGCAGGGTAACTAAAGAGAAAATCGCTCAATTCAAGGAAGCCCTCAAGGAATGGCGGGACGCATATGCGCCGTATGTTGCCGACCGTGAAAAGTTGATTAAGGCTATAAATGGATATGTGAAGAAGCATGAGTCCGTTGAGATAAAGAACGCTGCCCAGCACACAGCCCTGACTGCTTACGATCCAATTGCTGAAGAGCTCAAGGGGCTTTTCAAACAGGTGGACCTGCTTTATAAGTTGGCTGTCAGGACTGCTGATATCGTAGAGAAGGAGCTAAACTCCAAGGAAGTTACTGTCTGGGACGGCCGGCTTATCAACCGGCTTAAGAAAGAGATGGATGCCTTACGGAAAGATGCTGTGGAGCAGCTCAAACAGGCCGGGTATTTCCATAAACAGATAGTCTGGCTGCAGTCACGGTTTCCGGATGCAAGACTTGCGGATGTGGCAGGGCTTGTCAAGGTGGTGGACAGGGCCGAGATCGAGGCGAACGACTGGAGCCTTACACCTGGGCGATATGTGGGTGTTGCTCCACAGGAAGAGGATGAAGACTTTGATTTTGAAGAGACCCTGCGGGATATTCATATAGAGCTGGCAAGTCTCAATGAAGAGGCTGTGAAGCTCGCAGAGACGATTCAGAGAAGTTTTGAGGAACTGGGGATATGAAATGGGCGCTATCTAAGGTCGAGGACGTGGCCTTGCAAGAGAAAGGCGCCATCGTTTCTGGTCCGTTTGGTTCGAACATCAGTAGCAAGTTCTTTGTGGATGAGGGTGTTCCCGTTATTCGTGGTAACAACCTGACGTTCGGGCAAAGGCGTTTCATCGACGATGGATTCGTCTACCTTACGGAGGCGAAGGCGAGGGAGTTTCGTAACTGCGAAGCGGTTGCTGACGACTTGGTGTTTACTGCTGCGGGGACAATAGGGCAAGTAGGCATCATTCCGCAGGATACACGCTTCAACCGCTACATCATTTCTAACAAACAACTTCGGGTCCGGTGCGACCGGACCAAGGTAAATCCGCTCTTCCTGTTCCTCTGGTTCACTACAAATGAGATGCGTCAGCACATAATTAACAGGAATACGGGCTGTTCAATCCCACTGATCAACCTCGGCATTCTCCGTGGCCTGCCCGTGCCTGTTCCGCCGCTGGAAATACAAGATCGAATTGCCTCTATCCTCTCCGCCTATGACGACCTAATAGAAAACAACAACCGACGGATAAAGCTTTTGGAGACATCAGCGCGACTCTTATACCGAGAATGGTTCGTCCAGCTACGCTTCCCTGGTTATGAACATACCCGCATCGTGGATGGAGTGCCCGAGGGCTGGGAGCGAACGTATGTTCCAGATATTATTGATATTGATCCAAAAACAACCGTTTCAAAAGATGGGGAAAAATGGTTTGTAGAAATGGGCTGCCTCTCAACTGGCAGTATGATGATCCTCAATCCTGCAATGCGTGACGGGCTCAGTGGCAGCAAATTTAAGAATGGAGACACTCTTCTGCCACGCATTACTCCTTGTTTGGAAAATGGGAAAACCGGATATGTGAATTTTCTTGCCGACGATGAAACTGCTTTTGGTTCGACTGAATTCATAGTACTGAGAGGAAAGAAAGTTCCATCAGAGTTTGTATATTGTATGGCTCGGGCTTATGCTTTTCGCGCCAAAGCAATCAAAAGCATGATTGGCTCATCTGGTCGCCAGCGAGTTCAGAAGACATGTTTCGATGATTTTCTTGCTCCTTTACCGCCCAAATTTATTGTTGAACAATTTACTGATTCGGCCAGGCCTATGTTTTATCAAATTAAGAACTTGATGGGGCAAAACCACAAACTCAAAACCGTCCGTGACCTTCTCCTCCCCCGACTTATGGATGGCAGAGTGGAGATAGTCATCTGATGGCCTCTTATGCCATGACAGAAGACAGACTGGTTCAGCAGACCACCGCAGTATATCTGCGGGACACTTTGGGTTGGGAATCGGTCTTTGCCTATAATGAAGAAACCTTTGGCCCTAATGGTCTCCTCGGTCGTGCTTCGGACAAAGAGGTTGTGCTTGTTCGTTACCTTCGCCAAAGCCTCGAAAAACTGAACAAGGATCTTCCAGCCTCGGCCTATGATACCGCCATCAAGCAGATTATTGAGACAAGCGTTGCCAAATCGACTCTCCAGATGAACCGTGAAAAATATAATCTCTATAAGAACGGGGTCCTAGTTTCTATTCGCAATGCCGCTGGAGGTATTGAACAGAAGAAGCTCCGGGTTTTTGATTTTGAAACGCCTGAGAATAATCATTTTTTGGTTGCGCGGGAGCTCTGGATACAGCGCGTACCTTACCGTAGACGGGCTGATATAGTCGGGTTTATAAACGGTATTCCGTTATTGTTTGTTGAGCTCAAGAATGTTTGGAAGGACATCCGCCGGGCATATAACGAAAACCTAACTGATTACAAAGACACTATACCTCACCTGTTCGACCATAATGCGTTTGTGGTGCTGAGCAATGGTGTTGAGGCAATGATCGGCGCATTTTCGAGCAAGTATGAACACTTCTTTGAATGGAGGCGGCTTGCGGAAGAAGAGTCCGGGGCGGTGGACATGGAAACACTGCTTAAGGGCATATGCAGCAAGAAGAACCTGATAGACATCTTCGAGAACTTCATCCTCTTTGATGAATCCAAGGGCAAAATGTACAAGATCATTGCGAGGAACCACCAGTTCCTCGGGACAAACCGCGCCGTAGAATCAGTCCGCAACCGGGAAGCACGAAAAGGGCAACTGGGAGTTTTCTGGCATACGCAGGGGAGCGGCAAGAGCTATTCCATGGTCTTCTTTTCTGAAAAGGTGCACCGGAAGCTGCACGGCAACTTCACCTTCCTGATCGTGACCGACCGGGAAGACCTGGATAGTCAGATATACAAGACCTTTGCCGGCTGCGGGATTGTTGACAATGACAAGGACTCTTGCAGGGCAGCATCTGGCGACAACCTTGTGGAGATTCTGAAGGCAGACAAATCCTATGTTTTTACCATGATCCATAAATTCAACAAAGAGGTTGATCCTGCAAATCCTTACTCTAAGCGGGCTGATATTATCGTAATCTCTGACGAGGCGCATCGTACCCAATACGGCACCCTAGCCTATAACATGAGAAATGCCCTTCCAAATGCTGCCTTTATCGGTTTTACTGGCACGCCGTTATTTAAGGACGACGAACTGACGCGGCGGATCTTTGGTGAGTATGTTTCGACCTACGATTTCCAACGCGCTGTCGATGATAAGGCAACTGTGCCGCTTTACTACGACAACCGTGGTGAAAAACTTAAGATAACCACCTCTGGAATCAACCAGAAGATCGCAGATAAGATTGAGGCTTTATCCCTCGATGAGGACCAGAGGGCTTCTCTCGAAAAGGAGCTGGGGCGCGACTATCATATCATCACAGCTGAAAAGCGCCTTAATGCGATTGCCCAGGATTTTGTCCAGCACTTTACAACGCGTTGGGAGGCCGGCAAGGCTATGCTGGTCTGCATTGATAAGCTCACAGCGGTCAAAATGTACGATCTGATCCAGCTTTCTTGGCGGGGTCGCATTAGAGAAGTCGAAAAGATGGCAGAACTGGCGGCGGATGAGCAGGAAAAAGCTCAGATAGAGAAACAACTGGAGTGGCTGAACGAGACAAAGATTGCGGTTGTAGTGAGTGAAGAACAGAATGAAGTGAAACGATTCAGGGACTGGGGGCTGGACATAACACCACACCGCATACTGATGAAGCAGGGTTTTGCTCTGCCTGGGGATAAGACAGTTGATGTTGACCTGGCATTCAAGGACGAAGCACATCCCTTCCGTGTTGTGATTGTATGTGCCATGTGGCTGACTGGCTTTGATGTTCCGAGCCTCAGCACACTTTATCTGGACAAGCCGCTCAAGGCGCATACTCTGATGCAAGCGATTGCAAGGGCAAACCGGGTCAACGAAGGCAAGAATAATGGTTTGATAGTGGATTACTGCGGTATCCTGAAGAGCCTCCGTGAGGCGCTCGCAACCTTTACAACAGGAGAACCACCTGGAGTTGGAGGTCCAGGAGGTCCTGGCGGCGATTCTCCGGTTAAGCCGGAGGAGGAGTTGTTAGTTGACCTTGAGGAAGCAATCGAAATGGTAGTGAAGTTCCTCTCTGAGAGGGGCTTTGGGCTGAAGCTCATTATTGAGACGACAGGCTTCGCGCGGAATGCAGCAATTATTCAGGCTAAAGAGGTCGTGAATAAGAGTGAGGAGACGCGAAAGCGGTTTGAGATCCTTGCTCGTGCAGTTTTCAGCAAATTTAAGGCTTGTTTGACGATCAAGGGGGTGGGCACCTGTAAGCCTCAATACAGCGCCATCGACATTATCTACAAGAAACTGCAAGATGACCGCGACCAGTCCGACATTACAGCCATCCTTAAAGAGATGCAGGCTATTGTTGATGAGGCAATTAGACCCGAGGAGGTTTCCGGCCAGCCGGAGCCGGAGAAACGAATATACGACATCAGCAAAATTGACTTCGCGAAGTTGAAGGAGGAGTTCCAGAAATCTCCGAAAAAGAATACGACAGTGCAGAGTCTAAAAGACCAGGTTGAAAACAGACTAAAGCGAATGATCGAGAAGAATCCACTAAGAACAGACTTCTACAAAAGGTATCAGGAAATCATATCGGAATATAATGTTGAGAAGGACCGCGTCACAATCGAAAAGACCTTTGAAGAGCTTATGAAGTTTATCGCAGAACTTGATCAGGAGGACAAACGCGCCATGAGGGAGGGGCTTGATGAGGAGAATCTTGCTCTTTTTGATCTGCTATTGAAGCCTGCCTTGTCCGGCAAAGACAGGGAGACGATTAAGAAGGTTGCCAGGGACCTACTGAATGCCCTCAAATCGGAAAAGTTGCGTGTCGATAACTGGCGGGAAAAGGAGCAGACCATAGCAGATGTTCGGTCATTCATATACGACTACCTCTGGAATGAGACAACCGGGCTTCCGGCTGATTCATTTACACCCGAAGAGGTTAAACAAAAAGCCTCAATCGTATTTGATCATGTATTCAGGCAATATGCCACCCCGGTCAAAAACGTTTATGCAGTGTAATACACCTAAATTATGATTATAGAAATGGGACTGCGTGTTCTTGATGGGCCTTATTGACGGAGTCCTTCCGGTGACTTTTTCCCTTGATGATGACGAATCCATCGAAGAGGAGCAGAGACTGTTCTATGTCGCCATAACGCGGGCCAAGAACAGGCTCTATCTTACTTTGCACCATGAAGGCGAGAGGGGAGGCATCACGCAGTTTAACAAGTTGTCGCGGTTTGTCGATTCTCCGGAGATCCTTGAAAAACTTGAGACGAAGGACGTATCCAAATACGCTGCCTCCCGGGAATCTGAGGAAGTTGTCGAGACGCCGAAAATCTACGATAAGAATGCTTTGCTGCAGAAGATAATGGACAGCTATAAGTGACCGGTTCAACTTTAATCCCATGCCACCAATCGTTAGTGGATAGCTGCTGATAACTGATACTGCTGACAGCTCTCTGAGGACGTTGGTTTCCACTATCTTCATAATCATCGAAGTGCTTAGGAGTGTTGGTTTCGGTGAGGAGCGAGCAAAAAGCATTCGTTAGAATCAGCATTACCGGAATGTTTTAATTATATTGCAGAAATATTACCAGACTAAAGGATGCTTTCTATAAACCTGCGACCATACCGCATTGTTTTGACTCGTTCATCGCAGATTACGACTCTCCCAGTATCTCTACTCGATCTTATCAGTCTGCCAAATCCCTGTTTGAATTTAAGTATCGCTTTCGGAATGGAATACTCATTAAAAGGATTGCCGCCGGCCTGCTTAATGGCCTCCACTCGTGCCTTGATCATAGGTTCATCAGGTACATCGAAGGGAAGCTTCGTGATAATGAGGCATTTCAAGCTATCACCCTTTATATCAACTCCCTCCCAGAAGGACTGAAGCCCAAAGATGACACCACTGGTGTTTTCTCTCATTTTCTCAAGCATAATCCTGTTCGCCATGTCTCCCTGCTGCATAGGATTGCGACCTATCTCTCTAAGCTCATTAGCAACCAGGGACCAAGTCTTTTCCATAACATCCCGGGAGGTAAAAAGAACAAGAATTCCGCCGTCCTGTTTCCGGGCTTCGTCGAGTATTACTGTAGAGAGTTTCACAACCCCTTCATCACCCTTTTTAAGGTCTATCCCTTGTTTTACCGTAATGGTGACCTGATTTCTCAGATCGAACGGAGACGGCAGGGCCAACCGGCTAGCTCTGTCTAGTCCCAGGATATTCTGTGACAGGCCAAAGTCACCGCCTACGGCGAGTGTTGCAGAGGTGAGTATGAGCGTACTGTAATCACGTATGATGTTATTTTCCATAAAATCCTTTGGATATATGGGCACCATCCTGAGGCTGGCATTCCTTTCATCTATTTCTGACCACCTCACAAATCCTTCTCTTGGCTGGACGAACCTCACCATTTCAGCTGCAAGAGTGGAGAGCTTTGTGATCGCTGCTCTCAATTCAGTCTCTTCGTCTTCCTCAAAAAAACCTAACACAGATGTATTTATTGTCCCAATAAGTGATTTTATCGAGCCCGAGAGCATGAGCAAGGTTTCCTCAAGTCTGCTGGCATTTCTTATGATTGTCCGATCCTTAAGATCGCGTGATACTCTGAACCATAAGGTGTTCATTTCTTCCTTTAGTGATTCAACCGGTTCATAAAGGTCCCGAGCCTTTTCGAGGATTCCTTTGCATTTTCCCTTGTCGTCGTCCATAAGCAGCCGGTTAAGTATACGGTCGCAACCGTATTTTGAGAGTTTTATACCGATTCGATCAGTAAGTACGCTGTCCAGTGCGTGGCCCTCATCTATCACAAGCACCTCTGCCTTAGGCAGTATTTTCGAGTCTTCCGGCATCATCGCGTTTAGTGTGAGCAGGGCGTGATTTGCAATAATGATCTGAGCCATCTCCCACTTCTTTCTGGCCTCGAAATAATAACAGTCCCGATAATAGCTGCATTTCCTCTTTTTACAAGCGTCTCCGTCAGAGCAGACCTTGTCCTGAGCGGGTGATTTCTTTGCTGTGAACTCTTCGAAGTCACCGGTCTTTGTTTCTGACTCCCATGTGAGAACAGACTGGTGATATTTGGTTTCATCCATGTTGGCGGGAATAAATGACTGCAGCCGTCTTAGACAAAGGTAATTGCTCCTGCCTTTCGCTATCGCATAGTAAAACTCCCGGAGAGACGCGAGGAAGGTAAGGTCCTTGGCTATGAGCTGTTCCTGCAAGTTCTTCGTCCTTGTCGCAACAATGGCCTTCTTGCCTGAAAGTATTAACGGTATGAGATATGCGAAGGTCTTGCCGGTACCAGTGCAGGCCTCCACCATGAGCGTTCCGCCGGTTTCCATCATATCTGCACACGCCCCCATCATCTGCACCTGGGGCTGCCTGAGTTCATAGTCGACCATCTTCTTGATGACGATGTTCCTCAGAAAATCTTCCGCATCTTGTTTAAGGTCGGTAGCCATAAGTGTACCGATATTTTCATGTATCATATTCCCAGTAATCATATATCCTCCAGTCCGTTAAATTTTGATACAGCGTTCGGCTGCGTTTTTCAACCTCTGGAACTCATGAAAGTATCCGAGTGTTGTACTGATATTTGCATGCCTTGCCATCTGTTGCACCTGTATGAGATTCTGCCCGTTGCCGCCTTCAATCGCTAGGGTGATAGCTGTGTGTCTTAATGAGTGAGGGGTTATGCGCTTTGACTTCAGACCGGCCTTTTTCATGTAATCGCTGATGATCTTTCTGATGGCCCGGGTCGAAAGGCTGCCCTTTGATCTGTTGCCCACAGATGGGAATAATGCACTTGAATCTGAGGGGTCATTGAGCATGGAGAGGAATTTTGCAATAGGGTCGTAGGCTTCATCAGTCAGAACCACGAAGGAATCCTTCGAATCCCTCCCTTTCCCATGAATTTTAAGTATCCTCTCTCCTTCCTTGTCCACGATGTCACCTATAAGTGCCCTGGATACTTCAATTTCCCTTATGCCAGTCCGTGCCATTAGGTTAACCATGGCATAGTCTCTGTTTCCCTTGATGGAATCTTTCGGAATACTGTCGAGGAGGTGACGCGCTGCCTCCGCTGTCAGGGCGTCTCTCTGATGGCTTCTCGGGATCCTCGGACGTTTAACCTCTTTGGCCGTGTTGAACATGAATACACCCTTTTCGACCAGATGACTGAAGAACTGTTTCAATGCCGCGAGATAAACAGAGACAGTGTTCGGAGTCAGGCCGATATTCAGGAGATAGGTCTTGTAGGTTTTGATAATGGCCGTAGTCACAGGCATATCATCAGCCCATTGTATGAAGTGCGATAACGCGTTACCGTACACACGCTTTGTCTCGCCTCCTATATCAGCCTGAGCAATAAACGAATTCATGTGATTTCTGAGTTCTAGGGCTGATAAGTCAGATGATATGCATGGACTGCCTATGCCGACTGCCATTATCTTTCTCCTTTAGATGCATCTTGCAGTTTCCGATTCACGCAAATTGCTCTCTGGAACTTCATCCGGCAGAGCTCGGTATTTATGAATGGAAACTTGTTTTTTTTTCCTCATCAAGACTTTTGTGTAAACCATCGAAATAGCTAGAGTCATGATTAATGATGTACATGTTCCTTCTCACTGTTGATTGCTTATCCATGTTCCTTTTTAGAAATTTGGAGGGATTTGTCAAGCGGGAAATTGAAAATAATTAAAAATAATTTAAATTTATTTTGAAGCTGGTCATCATGGTGGACCCAAGTGCGAATGATTCTTATAGGCATTCGGCATTTTGTTATGGAGGACAGATTGGGTTCGGAGGTTAAAAAATTATGAATTGTCCTGTCGAATGAAACTTAAGGCTCAAGTTTGCTTTGGAAAATTAACGCGGAGTTCTCGTTATAGTTACGGAAACTGTTTCCTACCACTATTCCAATTACCGTTCCGATAATGGAGCCAGCCACCACATCTGAGAACCAATGAATGGTTACAGATACTCCGAATCCAATATAGAGCGCGTAAAGAACTGCAAGATATCTTACACTCTTGTTTTTTGGAAACATTATCATCAGCGATACAGTCATAGCGAAAGCAATCGTAGTGTGAGAGGACGGCCAGCCCCAGAATACTCCGCCACGCAGAAATCCAAACCGAAATTCGCGGCTGATATCGACTGTAGCAGGCGTGAGTGATCTTGGCGGATGCGCCCTCCCTGTAAATGCCTTATAAGAGGCAGCAGTAAGCAAGCCTAGGAGAACTGATTGACCTAAAGCGTAGGCTGTATTCACGGCTTTCACATTCCTGCTCACTTTGCCGGAAATATAGAGAGTGAGCGGCGCAATTAATGGCAGACGACCGCCGAGCCTGACAGCCGGAAAAAGAAGCGTTATCAAAAGGTCGCTTCTGGAAGATGTGAAATAGAGCCAGTCAAACCCGGATGTTACAAGGATGTATGTAAGCGCTATCGCCAGGAGATGCCAGAAAATATTATCCCCGCCAAAGCATTTCATTATATTTCCGGGAAGATTGAAAAAAAAACCTCTCATTTTTCACCTCTCTTTTTTGCTCAGGTATGCCCATAAGTTAAAAGCGCACAGCATAACAGTGGCTATTATCACCAGATAGCGGGGAGTCTCAATATATATAATCTTTTCAAGGTAGTGGACGATAAACGAACCGGTATAAACCGCAGTTGGTTCAGATTTCGACTTTAACCATACCTCCATGTAGGTAAGAGGACAGTACCAATCAGACAACTCAACGATAGTCGCAAAAAAAAGTCCGGAGATGTGGAAAATTCTGATCGCTCTATTCCTCACCCCTAAAAAGGCGCCAAAGATCAGAAATGTTATCCACAGGAAATGTGTGAGAACAACAATATCTGCAAGAGCTTTGTAAACCATATTATTTGCAGATTATATCATGTCAAATGACTTCTCTATCATGCCTGAGAGTTTCCCGCTCTTTTTTTCCAAAGTTCCTGTGGAAGCAACATGCAAAGGGAGCGTATCTTGGCTCCGTAGCTGCTCACAGGAAGAAGCATGACATGCCTTTCCTTATAACACTGAGGGGACGACTGCAAACAGTTACTAAGTCTTTGCAGAAATTGGATCTCCTGATATAATTAAGTAAATGGAGCTGAACGATGCCCGGGAAGAAAAGACCGAACATAAAGGATTTCTTTTCAAATATGCAAGTCAACATTCCTTTTTGGACCAAAATTCGCCTTGCACTCAGAAACAACGCAGTTAAGATCAAGACCCGAAAGGACTGCTGTGGCAATTATGGCGAGCCTGGGTGCTGACAATCATCTGAAAAGTCCGCGGACGGCGGACCCTGAAGATAATATTCCTGGATATAGACGGAGTGCTTTGGAAGTATGAAGAGCGTCTCTGAGGCATCACAGTGGAGCACGGCATTTTAAGATGTCAAAGCCACAAAGGAGGATAATAAATGAAGAGAATAGCTTCAATCACAATTTTGGTTTTTGCATTTATGTTCATTTCCGCCACTGTCTTTGCCGCTGACAATCAAACCGAAATGAAACAGATCGAACAAAAAGTTATGAAAAGTGATGTCAAGGGCAAAACAGGCCTGATTGATATTAACACCGCTTCAATAGACCAGTTAAAAAATCTGCCTGGCATCGGCGATGCCTATTCGAAGAAAATCATTGCTAACCGTCCTTACAAGAACAAGTCACAGCTGAAGTCAAAGAAGGTTATCCCTGACGCTGCATACGACAAAATAAAGGATCTCATAATCGCAAAACAGCACAAGTAATTAGCATCGGGAGAAGGAACTCCCGGCCACGCAGGGTTGCACTGTGGTCACAGTATGACTTGTGGTTATGTGAAAAGCTATCGCAAATAGCTGTGGTTCAATATCCCGAGCCGCAGGGCCTTAAGCAATATCACCCCGCAGATAGAGGAGTGCCTGAGAGAAAGCCGCATCAAAGAGGGATTGGTACTTGAAACGCAATGCACATTACGGATTCGGTTTTCATCAACGATAATGAAAGCGGTCTTCATCATGATTTCGATGTCTGGCTCGATAAACTTGCTCCACACGCGCCAGTTTCACATTACCGGCACAATGTCGGGGAGGATGATGCGGATGCTTATTTAAGACGACAGATCATGGGAAGGGAAGCTGTTGTTGCGATAACAGATGGGAAGCTCGATTTAGGATCGTGGGAGCAGATATTTTATGGTCAATTCGACGGAAATAGACGCAAAAGGGTTCTGGCAAAAATAATTGGTGAGTAGGATTATGTATAAACAATGATTTTAGGATGGAATTAGCGATATGAAAGCAGTTGTCTTTGACAGGAACCTGAAACTCGTAAATGACTATCCCATGCCACAGGTGGCCTCCAGCGAGGCATTAATCAAGGTGGGCCTTGCCGGGATTTGCAATACGGATATTGAAATCATCAAAGGATACGCCGGCTTTACAGGCGTAATAGGACATGAGTTTACAGGAACTGTTGAAGAGGCGCATGGAGATGACGCGAATCTCAAGGGCAAAAGGGTAGTTGGGGAGATCAATATCGGCTGTGGAAGGTGTGAATATTGTCGGACGGGGCTGAAGGAGCATTGTGCGAACAGAAAGGTTCTTGGAATTCATGGTAAAGACGGCGCAATGGCCGAATATGTAACGCTACCTACGGAGAATCTCCACGTTGTTCCCGATGCGGTCACGGACGAGAATGCAGTCTTCACGGAGCCACTTGCTGCTGCCTTTCAAGTCCTGAGTCAGGTTCATTTCAGGCCGTCCGACAAGGTCCTCGTTATGGGGGATGGAAAGCTTGGTCTTCTGATATCTTTCGTCCTTTCCATTATCCCTATCGACCTTACACTGATTGGAAAACATGAGAGGAAACTGGACATAGCACGAGCACGGAAAGTGAGGGCTCTTCATTTCGACCAGCCGCTTTCCGAAAAGGTTTACGATGTCGTTATTGACGCTACAGGATCTGGGAGCGGGTTCGAAAGAGCGCTCGAAGTTGTAAAACCGCGCGGGATTATTGTACTAAAGAGTACTGTTGCTAAAAAGAGTGTTATCAATCTGTTTCCTGTCGTTGTCAGCGAGATCACGGTTATTGGATCTAGGTGCGGGCCTTTTGTTCCGGCTCTTCGGGCGCTTAATGAGGGATTAATTGACGCAAAACCGCTTCTGACTAAGGTATTCCCAGTTGATGATGCCTTAGAGGCCTTCGCGGCAAGCGCGGAAAAAGATGCCTTAAAGATCACGATAGACTTCAGATAAAAATGTTGCCTGCACAAAAAAAGCTAATTGAAACAATCTTTCATGAAATCAGTGTCAGTTTGCAGTAAAATTTTATATGCCATCAAAGGCGAAAAAGAAATATTACCGCCTACAGTGGCTTGTGTGACCAATCATGGAGGAACCCAGCTATTTGGAGAAATCCATGTTCGGATGTCTTGCTATTTATCTCCACGGGCGGATGATGATTCTTTTTACTGAAGGAGAAGAGCTATGGAACGGATTGCTGATTCCTACTGAGCATCAGTTCCAGTGATGAGCGCTGCGATGGTGGCACATTCTCACCGGAGTCCGCACTTGCAGATGTCCTGAATATACTGCGGAGTACAAATGAAAATCGTTGTAGATATATAGGTCCTAAATACACGAAATCAAGCCTGACCCCGAAGATGTCCCAAATTGTAGCTACTCAATGTTTCTTATACGCTAATCCATCGTTTCTTATCTTTTTTGATATAATGATGTTTGCATCCATGCTTTTCAAAACAATTTTTTTGGAGGCTATTAGGATCCCGGAATTATTTTAATGAGTTAAGTATCCTTGTGACCCAACTAAGGTCAGCGCGTACGGCTATCCCTTCAGCACCCTCAAAATAAGTACTTTTCAGTTCAAAGATCGGAATTTCTTGCGCCAGACCCTTTAATTTTTGCAAGCCGTGATACTCAAATTCATAATGATGATGGACTTTACTGAGTTCCGTTATCGAACTATGCCCAAGCATTATTCTTGAATACTTTCCCTGACGAGAAAAATTCTCAATTCTTTTCGCTAAACTTATAGCAAAGCCTTCCAATGTTTTTCTCTTGTCAATCAATTTCTTAATGCTTTGTTTATAGGGCCTGTTATCAAGCATAACCTTTCCCGTAGAGATTCCGACACCCAAATCCAAAATTTTCTTGCCTTCTTTAATTCTCTTCCGATTAGTATTTGTCGTATACCAAAGAATTTTCAGAAAGGTCGCCAAATCTAAAGCATCAATCACATCTCTAGTGGTGTTTTTTTTAGAGACAAAGAACACTACTAACTCGTCACCCGATAATTCTATTTCTCTTATGTCATGTTTCCATAGCGCAATACCGCTCAACATTTTAAATTGAAACTCATTTATAAAGTCATTATATCTGTCAACATCCCAATAATTTGCTAATTCTATAGAATCAACTATATCAACAAAAAGAATCGTTGCTTTTTCTAATTGTTTATTTTTCATTGTCTTTCATATAATCAGAATCTTCTTATATGTGCTGTCGACTAAAATTAACTGAGTTTTTTATATGATTCAAGAGTCCTATGAGGTCTTTGATTACATTCCTCGTGCAAATTTTCAATGCAATAATACGCAGATTATAACAGATTATCTCTTGAACGGAACGTTGTTCATCTTTAAGATAGCAGTTTTATAAAGAAAGCAAAAATCTACGACTCTTCATACAACTGGAAATAAGTCGTGCGCTTAACTTTCTTTTGTTATAATATTAGAGCATGAGTGGAAGGGGTATTAAGAAAACGCGAGGCACGCACGCTATCGGTAGGGAAGCGGTGTGACAAAGTACATTAGAAGACAAGTGGATGACGATGGCAATAAAATCTCACTTGAATGCCTGCTGAAGACCCTCGAGGAAACCCAACAAACTATCCGCGCCTATGATGTGAAGTCAGAGGTTTTAACTATCATCCTTACCCTTATTGTCAGCATCGTTAATTTCAACATGGTCAGCGAGTTTAAAAGCTGCTACAGCATAAGATTTCTCTCGCTAGTCTCTTTGGTTCTAACGATTTTTTCTTTGTTGGCCGCCGGGCTGGTTCTTTTTCCGCGCAAGAATCTTTTCAAACAAATTATTCTCGGGACTTATAAGCCAAAGTTCACCTACTTCGTCGACTTGGATATTGTGCCTTCTTTCAGAAACCTTGATGAATATCTCAATCAAGTCGATTCAACCGACTGGAAAAAAGAAGTGGCGTATGAGGTACTTAAAACATCTTGTATTCGGGATCATAAACATCGGTGGTTTAAGTGGGCTTCGATGCTTTCCGGAATCACATTGACTGTAATAATTGGTATCTTAATATTGGCTGCAGGAGCTTCGTATGGCTGACACATTGCAAGATTTATTGAAAAAATATTATCAGGAAGCGGTAGGTGGAATGGTGCAAAAAGCTCCATCTGAATTGAATCGAGGGGAAGCGACTGAAATCGATTATTTCATTTTCAAAATAGACCTCGTAGACTCCACTAAGTTTGCACAGACAATTCCGCATCGAACATACCTGAAACTCGCTCATACTTTTTTGTCCTCAATCGATGAGATCACCAGAAAATTTGGGGCCGATGTGAATCAGGCAGAATATGTGGGAGACGGCATCATTGCCTATTTCCCGGCATCCAAAGTGAATCCGATAATTGTTCTCAAGGCTGCATTTTTTTGCCGTCTGTCTGCCTTGGAGATGAAGAAATTAGATGTTGCATTTGCCCGTTTCCCTTTCTGGACAAAATCTGTTATCCATTATGGCAAGTTAATTATGGCAAAAATAGGACCCTGGGGAGATTCCTTTTCATCTGCAATCGGACCAGAGTTGCATAAAGCTTGTAAAATGGAAGATAAGGTTTCACCGGGACAAGGATTGGTCTCAAAGGAATTTGCTGCTCAATTACCTTCGAGAGAAAGATCTATTCTTTTAAAAGCGAACTATAAAGAGACACAGATCCCAAAGCCGCCACAACGAACGCTATCAACCCTAGATAATTTGTTTAACCCAGGTGGCGAACAGTCGCCTTTAGAAAAGATGTTTGGTATACGGCCTGCAATCTCCCCAGCTATTCTGGGTCTTCACCCTTTCAAAGAGGGACTTACACTGGGTAGTAAACCGCTCGAAAGCACTTATGAAACAAGAAAGGAAGTCATCGACTATTCGATCCATTGGGATAAGATACTGAGCTTCTAAAGAAATAGTTATTTTTTGTTAAAAATGGAGAGAGCTACGTAATTATTGATATGACTGTGAATCGGCATTAAATTTGACCCGGGATCGGCGTCCAATTTTGAACCGGGCTAAACTGTAATTTTTATTTTAATTTCGGGCGTTAGCTATAAAATCAAGTGTGGCACCGGACTAAAAACAACTTTCAAAAAAGACTATTAAAACAAATCAAGAAACGATGAGTTCAGCGGCTTTGCCGATGGAACGACAGGTTGAGTAGTTTCAATCTAAAAGCCCCTGATCTTTCGACCATGAAGAGCATTCCTATCCCCAACCTATTTATATGCACCGGCCTGTACGGTCTGCCAGCCGGATGCTGCACATGTCCAATTACTCGTTGCAGCCTGAACGTTGGTTCCGCCATTGGGCGACATCCAATAATCAAGCCCGATCTGTAGCATGGCATTGCCTTCGACCTTAACCTGTGCTTTTACATAGTACTGCGCTCCCGGCATTGTGACAGGACGTGGCCAGATTGTGTTCCAAAAATGATAGACATAAAGTGGCTTGTTGCCAACAGGCGCAATAACGTAGCCCTCAGGGGAAATGGCAAAAGCGTTGCCGTCGTTGGACCCACTCCAGGCACTTGGGTTCTGCCAGGAAGTCTTTAAAAGCGTATAGCCCCAGATATGGTCTTCCGAGTCGCATAAAGGACAGGTGATGGAACTGGAGATTACGTTGTCATTGCCAGCATATTTTTCATGAATCTCAAGAAACTGTACGGTGACAGTCCCGATAGTGGGGCCGTTTTCACCTATGGTCGCATTTGCCCACGCAATGACTGCATTATAGCCAGCTGGCGGTGTAGGATAATCGGTGGTTTCGTGGTTGACAGCGGCAGGTTGCTGGCTCGGCGCATTAGCGGTGCAGAGATCCTGGGGACTACCTAAGAACGCCCGATAAATAAATGCTGCCATCTGATCTCGTGTAACACCTTCCAAAGAGCAATAGTCCCCATCCCCGCAGCCTGTGGTGACGCCGATCTCATAAAGCTTCTGAACGTAAGGGAAGAAATAATCCGATGGAGGAACGTCGCTAAAATAAGGAACAGTAGATGAACAGGGTATTCCTCCGTTGCAAGTGGGGTTATCGCCATATCCCACCGCTCTTATTAGAAATGCTGCCATCTGATCTCGTGTAACACCTTCCAAAGAGCAATAGTCCCCATCCCCGCAGCCTGTGGTGACGCCGATCTCATAAAGCTTCTGAACGTAGGGGAAGAAATAATCCGATGAAGGAACATCGCTAAAATAAGAAACAGTAGATGAGCAGGGTATTCCTCCGTTGCAAGTAGGGTTATCGCCATATCCCAATGCCCTTATTAGAAAGGCTGCCATCTGATCCCGGGTGACATCTTCTGTCGGGCAGTAGTCGCCGTTTCCACATCCTACGGTGATTCCGTCATTGTAAATCATCTGAATGTAGCTATACGCCCAATAATCGGGAGTAACATCATTAAAGGCAAATAGTGAAATCGGTGAGGACACTATTAACAAAATCAGGCAAGCCATAACTTTTTTCACAATCCCTTTCCATCCGTGCCCGTTTTCTTTTTCGTAGTCTGATTTAAGAGCAAACAACAGCGATCTAATAAATCATACTCGCTGATGCTTAGATCGTCAAGAAAACGAACAACAAAACCTTCAAGTGTTGCAGTTCTTGAGACGGCGATGTGTCAGTGTTCATGAACCACTCATTTGCTCACAGGAACAAACACTGCCGATCATCCTCACAATCCTGCGGGGTACGAGCGGAAATCAATAAGCAGGGTTATGACTTCAAGCCTCTGATATTCGCCGTTGCCTTTTCCCTTTCATGATAGTTGTCAGTTGTGTCTCTACAGGGATAGTTTGAAATATGCTTATGCTTTCACCTGACCATCCTTCCATAAGAAAGGGTGGAGGGGAGGATGTTCTAAATAGTTACTAAAATATGTTCTTTTTTAATTCTTTCTTTATTATCCCGTTAAGAATAATGCGAGCGGTAATGCCGTCCTCTTTCAGAAATGCGAAGCAGAACTCAACCGCTGGGAACGATGATGATAGCTTTGACATCATTCCCGTCAGAGGATTAATGTAAATTGATCGATCCATCTCAATCCACTTGTTTGGCCTTTTTTTGAGTGTTGTAAGTGTATGCATGAAAATGATGAATTTAATATCCGGGTTTGCTGGCAGAGAACGTTCGAAATAGTCGATCTTTTTCAAAAAATGTTCTTCTGTGGCGTCTATCGTCTCATACTCCACAATGCCAACAATACGGTCACTGGCGTCAACAACTGTTATATCAGGCCTGAACATATTCATCTTTCTCTTTTTCGTGCCCTTGAGCTTCGGAATATGAAAAGTAACAGACCTCTCGATGTCGACACAGTAGCCTAAGCGCTGAAGTCGTTGAACAAGCAAACCAAGCACCCGAGAATGGCATCGCCCTCCAGAATAATACGCTCGTTCCGATCCGATAAACTCAATGGAGAATAAGCCATTTCGGACATGATCTGTGAAGTCATCAATTATTGAAGTGATAATTTTATTAACAAGCATTTAATGACTATCTTGCCATAAATTGAGTTAATTAATCAGCTGTTTACCGGAATAGCGGTTTAGTTATTCTCGCAAAAGCCCGCGGGCGGCATGTTCACGATCTCAATACGAGTTATAATCGGGAGGAAACCGACGGTGTCGCTGATATTTTCGAGGTGTTGATACGGGTTCATTGCAGAATAACATGCTCACATAATGCCTTAGTCGGCGTGAGGGTGATCATCATAATGTACTTCCCCAAAAAGCGATTAAATACACATTTGCAAATTAGAAAGGCAGTAGGGTTACAACCAAGGTATAACTCTGAAAGGATCCTGAATGCATGAAGTCAAGCCATGACCCCATTCGCCCCCTTTCATGCCTTCATTCCCATTTATGCGGCAGAAACTGTAAAATATATAAGCAAAATCACAGAGGCGGATAATATATGCTACCGCCGGTTAAGGATGGACCCACCCACCTCCGAAAAACGGACCCATTTACCGGTTTTTGGTGGCCTGATGAATGTTCGGAAAAATGGACCCACCCTCAACACTTCTCGTAACTGTTCTTCTCAAGCCTACTTGTCCTCGAAAAAATGTTCTGTATGGCGTGGAAGCGAGTCTACCTGCTGACGCGAGACTAAGTTGCAGAAACTGAATCTCCACAAATTGAGCGGCGATTAAATTCTCACAGAAGAAACAAACGCTGGCCATAAATATTGCGCTTATTAAGGTCGCTACATGCAATAAACGCCCTTATGACGTTGACTCCTTCCTGCTTATGAATACTAAGAACGAGCATAACAATATATAATATTTTCATGGAGGTAAGATTTCATGGCAAATCCCTTTGAAGAACGAAGAACTGGCGGGACGCATTGTGCCTTCTTGGCAATATCTTGCTCAATATTGCAGGTTTCCGGTAGAGAACTCGAGATAATTATATGGCATTAAGCCTCGACCAATTAAGCTACGCCTATCTGCTACGGGGTCGGGACCCTTATTTCTCATTTGGGAGAAGAAGCATCTTGCGCTATGCCGTGGTAAGTTCTTCGGCACAGATGACGCAGATAAATCCGAGGGGGCCAGAACCTTTCGAATATATCGAGTATGCTAAATCTGATCTCGCATCTGGGAATGAACATGGATATATCGATGCCCTCGGACATGCTAAACGAGCAGTTCACCTTATAATGGAGGCTTTGCTTAAAGTTTGGGGCCTCGATACGGCATACGGCAAGGCCAACTTCCCAGACAAGTTGAAGATCATGCAGGAGATGAAGGCATTTCCAACCCGCATGATTGGACATCTAAACAGGAAACGCAACCTCGTCGAACATGAGTATATATCAGTGAAAAATCAAGAGGCCGCAGATTTCGTTGATATTGCTGAGATGTTCTTGCTGCTTTCGTACCCTTTTATTAAGCACGCGGTAATTGGTGCCTACGTTGGCCTGGAAAATGATGACAGGTGCATAGAGTGGAAGATAGCTTTCCCCAAAAGGGAGATTCACGTTTCAGTAGTCAGTAGTGAGAAATTCATAGATACTCCTATCGGACGTATCCATTATAATATTGGCGACAAGAATAAACGTTCTGTCCAGTCCGTCATGCCAATAAAGCGAATCAATTTTAAGGAGTGGATACCATTTCTCGATTTCTTCGTTTATTTTACAAGGAGGTCTGCCGTTATGCTCCCAGTGCCTGATGACAGGGGGCATGGATTTTTTATTTCATATCATCACTCTTGGTTTCCTGATAAAAGAAATGGCTAATCACACCTCACACGCTTCATTCGCATTCTTAAACAGCTTCCCACTGTGATACACTTGGCCTTCACTGAACGGGTAGCACCACGCGAGGTAGGTCCTTCTGTCGATCCGCAGGATTTATTATTGATAATTCCTAGGAGTCCTGATTGCGTCGTATAATGGTGTTGATCGGCAATGAATTTTGATCCACCTTCGGCGTCCAAGCAAGACCCATCTATCTTGCATAATAAGTGTCTTTCCGGTAAGCGTGCATGAAAATGTAGGGGGATGGGATAAACTCAGTTGCAAGAGCAATTGATCAACGGTCAGCCGATATTGAAGAAAGCTCAGCCCACATTGGATGATGTTCGAC
>Ga0181533_1001048_pt1 | contig 36174 bp, 15 predicted proteins | sample PEATcosm2014_Bin_45_FD_119772 | JGI IMG/M metagenome (GOLD analysis project Ga0181533, IMG submission 119772) | Peatland microbial communities from MTU Mesocosm Facility, Houghton, MI, USA - PEATcosm2014_Bin11_60_metaG | ecosystem: Environmental > Terrestrial > Soil > Wetlands > Peat | place...
CAGCGGTTTTCAGTTGAACGGCGGCCAGTTTTCAAATCTTCTGACCAACACGCCATGGGGCCGGAACCTCAGCGTCAATTTATCTTTTGGCAGCACCCAAACCAATGGCGCGGTTTTCATCACACCTGTCACTATAGACCTCAGTGGGCTGACGGCGTCGGGTGTTTTGTACTCCGGCTCGGGCATCCTGAACCTGGCAAAATCTCAATGACCCCGAAATCTGCAACTCCTTGCTTTGTAGCCCGGAAACGCCTCTGTCATTTGGGCGAGTTTTGGCATCGCCATGGCCGGGCCGGGCGTGCCTTTGGCTTTTGCTGGCTGGCATTTGTCTTTTGGGCGGCTCCGGCGGTGGTTGCCCAGGAAATCTTCCTCAAATCGGACTGGTTAATGAACGTGGCATCGCCTGCGGCCTCAATCTGGGCCGGCGGCAACGAATCGTCAGGGATGCCGGTGGATTCGCCCCACTCCGCGAACGGCATCTGCCTGGCGGAATCGGCCATCGGCCAGATTACTGCGCAGTCTGCCGGATATCCGGACGCGGCAAACGACCTCGCGGCTTTGGGCAACGGCGCGCGGATGGCCGGAAACGCGTATCGTTACACGTCCGTCGGCCCAAACCCCTTGGGCGTCCCAGCCGTAGCATGGAACGTTGTCTTTCCCGGGGGATTCAACCCCGCCACCGGTCAGGCGTATCCCGCCGGTGCGACGAACACCTACATCGCCAGCGATATTGCCCAAGCCGACTATGACCTCCGCGCGCGTCTGGAGGTTAACCCGGCTGATGCAGATGCCGCACAGCAGTTGGTTCTGCTGGTTGAAGATCAAATGCTGCCGTTGGAGTGGTCCGGGACCATGGCGATGGCGTACTCCACGTACGCGCGGTTGCTGGGGATGACCCGAAACGGCACTAATGTCGAAACCTTGGTCGTGGAGCAAGCCCGGGGCTATTTCCAGGGCGCCTGCAATATCTTCGCCCAGTTTCTTGCCAATCCGTTCAATGCCGCGCTGGTCGAAGGCCAAAATGTCTTGCTATCAAGGGCCGTCACCAACCAGGTCACGCAAATCCTGGATGACTATTTGCGCAGCCTTTCCGAATACGCTTCGGCCAGTCTGACCGATTTTCAATTGCGCTCGATGGCCAACTTCTATGATCCGACCATGGAGGGCAGCCAGCCCTCGCAATCGCTCTTGAACGACATTGACGGCACAGTCAGCCAGGTGCAAATGATGCTGCTGCTGGCCAGTCCGTTCCAAACGAACCTCCAGGTATACACGACGAGTTCTGCCGGCCAGATCAGAAGCATCCTCCATGATATGCGCCGCCTCCATCAATCCATCATCCTTGGCCGGATTACGTTCGCTTCGGGCGCCAGCGGAGACCCAACGGGAGACCCGTCGCTCAACTACGGGGAATTCACGACCTCTTTCGTGCCGCTCTTTAACGGGCTGGTCAACCCTGGCAACTCCAGTTTCGACATTGCTCTCAATCTGGCCGAGACTTTCGCCAGCTACGCCGCAAGCCAGGAAGGCGCGGCGAGCAACGCAGTCCTGGCGGTTCTGCAACGCCAGTACGATTGGGCTTCCGACCAACAGAACCTGCAGAATCAGTACCTCTCCCAGTTGCAGAACCTGTGCGGCTACGTGGCCGACAATAATAACAGCACGTTCCCGGATATTCTCACGGCCGCCTTGCCTCCGGGCCCCCGCGACGCCCTGACGGCACAACTTTCCACAAACGGGCTGCAATTCAACGAGACCGGCACAATTTACCAGCAGTGGCAGGCTGTGGAAAGCGCCGCAACCAACCTGGTTCTGGCGTCCGTTCAACTCAGCAACACCTTCGCCATGATGGTTGAAAAGGCGCGGGTCGCCAGTGTCATTTACAGCAACCAGGTGAGCCTTGCGGAGCTGATCCTAACCAACGGCCAGCAAATATCGGCGATCGATCAGCAGGAGGGACAGGTGCAAGCCCAAGGGGACCTGGCCATGGCCAGCGTCAATGCAACGACGGCCGAGAGCGAGGCGGACAATTCAGCTTTCGGCTCGATTGCTTCTGCGGTGGTGGATGTGGCGGCGATAGTCGCTGCGCCGGCGACGGGTGGCGCCTCGCTGCTTGCGTTGGGCGCGAGCGCCGGCGTGTCCGTCATTTCAGCCGGCACGGCTCTTGCCAATGGCTACGATCAAGCGTCGGCGGACCTGCAAATAGGGAGCATCCAGGCTAACGAGGCGACTCAGATTGCGGCCCTCAACGCGCAAATCGAGCAAATCAACGCCAACGAACAGGCCCAGGCACAGTATGTCCAGGCCAACACCACTATGCTGAACTTGTCGGCGGATCTTTGCTCGCTTCAGCAGCAGGCACAGAGCCAGGAGGTCCAGATTCAACTCGCTGCGCAACAGGTGGACCAGGAGAAGAGCAAACTGGCCAATATGATGTCCCAGGTAAGCTCCCTGCTCAACCAATGGATGCGCTCCGCCTCGCTGGTGGCGCAAAACCCGGAGTTTTCCAGCAACCTGTTGCTCACGCGGAACGCTGCCATTCAGCAGGCCAATGACGCCTTTTCCCTGGCGCAGCAATGGGCATTTCTTGCCGCCCTGTGCTTCAACTACAAGGACAACTGTCCAACTGACGCAAATTCGTTGAAACTCGTGCAGGGCGTTTTGGCGGCTCGAAGGACCGCGGCGCTTGTGCCAATCCTGAATACGATGAAGAGCGCCGAAGCGATCATCGCAGCCGGCTGCCAAAGCTCGGTCTTTTACAGCGCCCTGCAGTTCTCCATCCGCAACAATTCGTTTCAGGCCAACCAAACGCAAGGCTCAGGAACGAACACGGTGGCGACGAGTTACGAGCCGGTTTTGGAAGGCGGGACCGTGCTGACCAACGCCGCCGCCAGCATGGCCGCCTGGACCAGCTATCTCGAGTCAAACCTGATAACCAACAAGTTTGGCCAACGGGTCCTGGTTTTGGATTTCAGCACTTCCCTGGACAGCCAGCTCGTGGGCGGGCTTCAACGCAATCCACTCTGGTCCTGCGACACCTTCGGCACGACGCTGTATTCCGGCCAGGACATGAATGGAAACCAGCTTCATGGGGTGCAGATTAGCCTTGTGACGCAAGGATTCACCTTTCCGCTGGGGGCGGAAGCCGGGTTTACGGTTGGGATTGCCCAAAGCGGCACCAGCGTTCTTCGCAACCGGGGCTTTGGGAACACAACCGTTTCGTCGCCGGGTTTCCGCTACTTCAACTTCGGTTACTACGACGTCGGCATGACCGCGTCGGCCAACAATCTGGAGGGCAACCCGGGCACGGCGGCGTTTCAAGATCGAAGCCCGGCCAACAGCCAATGGCAGTTGAGCATCAACGAAGGCGACAGCGCGAACAATGCCGCGCTGCTGAGCAACCTGAGCCAGCTAACCGACATTCAACTCCAGTTCAACATTCGCAGTTATATTGACCAAATCGCCGCTCAAGCGTGCAGCCAATGACAACTAGGCAACCCCATGCAGAAGCGACAGCTTAACCGACAATGTCTGACGATCGCCGCCGTCATCGCCGCCATTTCATCGTATGCCTTGAGCGCAACCGCGCAAACGGCGCCGGCGCTCATCAACTATCAGGGCAAACTGACGGATCAAACCGGCGCGCCATTGCCCACGGGGACGTACGGCATTCAATTCCGGATTTGGGACGATGCGACGGCATCTGGCACGAACGACTTAATTTGGGGGCAGCAGCAGAACGTGACCATCCAGTCCAATGGCGTGTTCAACGTGATTCTCGGCGCGCCAGGTGGAAGCCCGATTCCAGGAGCCACGCCTGCGGTCAATAGTCTTGCTTATGCTTTCGCCGGGAGCAACTGCTTCCTGGGCGTAACGGTCGTGGCGCAAACCGGAACGAACCTCTCGGCGCCGAGTGAAATCCTTCCCCGCCAGCAGTTCTTGAGCGTACCCTTCGCCATTTCTGCCGCCAACGCCGGCACCGCAGTCAGCGCAGCAACGGCACTTTCGGTGAGGCCCGGCTCGATCACGAGCGCGTCGCTGATCGCTGCCAGCATCCAGACCACCAATCTTGCGGACGGGGCGGTTACCCTGGCTAAACTGGCGCCGCGGCCGGTTGGAACGAATGTCCCGCTCGGTGGGCTGGCCATCAGCCTCAGTTCGGGCAATTTTAGCGCGCCCAGCCTGAATGTGGATGTTTCCAATCTGTCGGTCACCCTGCAAACTTCGGGCAGACCCGTGTTCCTGGGGCTTATCCCCGATGGCAACACGAACAACTTGTCCTTCCTCGAAAGCTACCGTGCAGCCTATGATACCGACTCGAGCTTCGGTTTCACAAGGGATTCAGTCGTAATTTCAGCCGCGGAGCTCTTCTACTATGCGGCAGTACCTACGGCCTGCGATATTGAAATTCCTCCCGGCTCGATCTCCTTTATAGACGTTCCGTCGGCGGGAACTCACACCTATACGCTAAGGGTGCTGAGCTTTGATACGAGCTGTTCTGTTAAATATGTTAAACTTGTGGCCTACGAGTTCTGATTCACGCAGGCGCCGCATCCGCATTCTCGCGCGGATGGACATCCGCAGAAGAGAAATGAACCTCGCCCACAGAATGTTTATGTCAACTACATCGTTAGGTGCTGAACGGTTCGCGAGGGCCATAATGACCCAATGGCGAATCGCGGTTGTCGCTTTTGGCGTCGCGTTCATTGGAGTTCCGGCGGCCTGGGCGCAATCCGTGCCGCCTCTTGTCAACTACCAGGGGCGTCTCACCTCCCAAACAGGCGCGCCCCTTGCCGCCGGCCCCTACATCATCCGGTTCCGGCTTTGGAATGACCCGACCGCCAGCGCTCCCGGCAACCTCATCTGGAGCCAACAGCAAAGCGTAACGGTGCAGACCAACGGGGCGTTCAACGTGGTTCTGGGGGCTCCCGCCGGCAGCCCCATTTCGGGGGACTTGCCCGCGGTTACGAACATCGCGTCCGCATTTGGCTCATCGAACGTCTTTCTCGGCGTGACGATTGCGTCCAGCAATGGTGTCGCCATCGCCAGCCCGGCAGAGGTCCTTCCCCGGCAGGAGTTACTCAGCGTGCCGTTCTCGGTGGTGGCGCAACAGGCGCAGGCGGCACAACAGGCCCAGGTAGCACTCGGATTGGCCCCGAATTTGGCCAGCGCCCTCTGTCCACCCGGGTCTATAATGGCCTTCATGGGGGCCAGCGCGCCCCAGGGTTGGTTGCTTTGCGATGGGTCGCTCGTGAGTCGCGCTCAATACGCCGGTTTGTTCAGCGTGATCGGCACATCCTCAGGGGCGGGTGATGGCTCGACGACATTCAACCTGCCCGATCTGCGCGGGTTGTTCCTGCGCGGCGCAAATGGATCGCAAAGTAACACCAACTATTGGGACCCTGACGTGAGTTCGCGGACGAATGAATTCACTGGGGGAAATGTTGGCAACGCGGTCGGAAGCCTGCAAATGGATCAGTTCGCGGCCCACACGCACACCTTTCCAAGCGGCGGGTGGATGGTAAATCCAGGCAACCCTGCAGCAGCGGGATCTGGTTATCCCTCCGGCTCCTATCCGACGAGCAGTTCCGGCGGCAACGAAACCAGGCCGAAGAATATTTATGTCAATTACATCATTAAGTACTGAGACCCTCGGAAGGGCGCTGATGCGGAAATGGCACATCGTGGCCTTTGGACTTAGCCTCGCGTTCGTTGGCGTCCCGGACGGTGGGGCGCAATCCGTGCCGCCCCTTATCAACTACCAGGGGCGGCTCACCGACCAAAGCGGTGCGCCCCTCGCTCCCGGCCCCTACGTCATCCAGTTCAAGCTATGGGATGACGCATTGCTCACGAATGCGACCGACTTGATTTGGGGGCAGCAACAGACCGTCACGCTCCAAACCAACGGAGTGTTCAATGTGATTCTCGGCTCACCGGGTGGAAGTTCGATTCCAGGTGTCACACCGGCGGTCAATAGCCTTGGTTATGCTTTCGCCGGGAGCAACTGCTTTCTCGGCGTGACGGTCGCGGCGCAAAACGGAGCGAACGTGCCATCCCCGAGCGAAATCGCACCGCGCCAGCAATTGCTTAGCGTGCCGTTCTCGGTGGCGGCGCAACAGGCGCAACAGGCGCAAGTGGCTGCAGCGCTGGCCCCAACGGCTGCCCGTCAGCTTGCCCCCCCGGGAAGCATCGTTGCGTACATGGGAACAAGCGCGCCATCAGGCTGGCTGCTGTGCGATGGTTCGCTCGTCAGCAGAACTCAATACGCCGCATTATTCAGCGTGATTGGCACGGCTTCCGGCAGCGGCGATGGGGCGACGACATTCAATCTGCCTGACCTGCGCGGGATGTTCCTGCGCGGCGTAAATGGTTCGCAAGGCAATACAAATATATGGGATCCCGATGCGGGCTTGCGAACGAATGAATTTGCCGGCGGGAACAGCGGAAATGCTGTTGGAAGCATGCAGACGGATCAATTCAGGGGCCATACTCACTCCTTTACGTCAACCGGCTACCAGGGTTGTACGCCTTCTTCAAATCCTTCGGACATAGCGTATCCCTCTAATTACAGTCCGAATGGCGTAACAGGACCGGCCGGGGGAAATGAGACCCGTCCCAAGAACGTCTATGTGAACTACATCGTCAAGTATTGACCCTGATTTGGGGAAAGGCCTCAAGATCGCGGCGAAATTCGGCGTCAACGGCGTCCACAACGCTCGACAGAGCTTCGCTGGGCGAGGGGTCGCGATGGATGCGCTGCCAAGCCAATTCGGCTCCCCATTCCGGCAGAAGCGTGGGCAGGTCCTGGACCAACTTAGCCTGGTCCTGGAGCGAAAGGCCGCTTATCAACGACTCGATTTGCTGAAGTGAGCTCATCGACAAGAATATAGCGCAAAATAGCGACGATTGCAAGCCATGTTGAGGGAACCGAAATCCTCGCCTAAGGACAATGCCTTTCGGAAATTCCCCGGCTTTGCAGGCGCTTTGTCCATCAAGCTTACCATGGGCTGGAACGTGGCGGAAATCTCTAACCCCAACGGGGTTGCGGAGCGAAGCCCAGGGTTGGCGCAGCGCCAACCCTGGGTAATCGCGCGGCGATGCTGGTCAACCCCAACGGGGTTGCGGCCTGGCGGCCAGAAAACCAATCGGCGATTCCCTCCGGCCACAACCCCGTTGGGGTTGCGGGCCCTTGCATTGCCGGGACCCAGCGTTGTCCCTTCGGTCCAACCCTGGGCTTTGTTACACAACCGCTTTGCCGTTGAGGCCGCGCAGGCCACTTTGAGCCGGAAGTCCCGCAAACTCTGGTCCGGAAGGAGGCACCCCTATGAATTCCCGAAAGGCACAGAGCACGCGGAAGGACTCGGAAGTGTGGTACGATGAAATCGTCGTTTTCAACGTGCTTAGGCATTGTGCTGATTCTGACGGTCAGCCTCTGCAGCGTGTGTTTGGCTCAATCGGTTCAAACCGGCGTTTCGCCGCAAGCCATCTCCCTGCCGAGTGGTCCTGGCTCGATGGAGGGCCTGGGTGAGAAGTTCCAGCCGCAGATTAACACGGGCGCGTTCACTTACCAGGTTCCGCTCAGGCTGCCGCCGATGCGTGGCGGAGCGCCCTCGCTGGCCCTTGAATACAATCCAGGGAATGAAAACGGCATGCTCGGCTTGGGGTGGGCATTGCGGATTCCGTGTGTTCAGCGCCAGACTGACAAGGGACTGCCGCGGTACATCCCGACGGACCGGTTCTGCGACGAAAATGCCGAGGAACTGGTGCATCTGGCGGACGGCTCATATCGGCAGAAAATCGAAGGACTGTTCATTCGTTACCAGCAGACTACCAATGGCGGCTGGATTGGAAACCTGCCGAACGGGTCTTTGCTGGCGTTCGGTTCGACCAATCAGTCACGGTTAGACTGGGCTGGCCAGGGAACGTTCCGCTGGATGATTGATTTCTCGCAGGATAGCAACGGCAACCTGGCCCGATACTTTTACATCCAGGACTCTCAACAAATCTACCCGAGTGAAATTCGCTACGGCCTTCATGCAACGCAAGCCAGCGACTATTTCAGCGTCCGATTCGGTTACTCGGCCCGCCCGGACCCGTTTGTCGATTGCCGTCCGCGTTTTGCGAGCACGAATGGTTTACGGCTCAATTCGATTGCTGTCTTTTTCGGCGCACGGCGCATTCGCGAGTGGCAGTTTGGATATTCCACCAATTCCGCCGTTTCCCTGCTCTGCTCCATCACCGAGTTCGGCGATGAGCGCAGCGTCAATGGCGCGAGCGCCCAGGTCAACGTTGATTACCTGCCGCCGACGCAATTCGGTTATACGCCGTTCGTCTGGACGAACCGGCCGGCGGTCCAGACGATCAACTTCGATCCTCAAGAAGAGAACTTCTCCTTTGATGGCGAGGGGCTCGGCGGCCGGGCGGAATTTGTGGACATCAATCACGACGGGCTGCCGGATATCGTCATCAACAACAACGGCAACCCTGCCAGCCCATGGCGTTCGCTCATCAATCCCGGGCCGATTTCCGGCACTTGGCCGCTTTCCCAACTCATCACCAATCCGCCGCCGGTCACGGGCGCGAGCCTTGGCCAACCCGGCGTTCGGCTCATTGATCTCAACGGCGATGGAAAAGCCAAGCTCATGCTTGCCCAGGACGACAGTGACATGGATTTTGATTATTACGATTTTCTTTCACCGACCACGCTGGGACCAGCGCAGCTTTACGAAACGGCCAACGGAATCAGCATTTCCGACAGCGAGGTGCAGTTTGTGGATTTGGATGACGACAAGGCAATCGATGTCCTGCGTCTGGACCCGGCCAGTGGTTTCCTGGAGGCCCTTTATACGCGGAACTATCTGGGCGAGCCGAACGCCTACGCGGTCGTGAACATGCCGGCCGGCACGCAATTCGATTTCGGTCAGGGCTGGCAATTGGCCGACATGAACGGCGACCGGCTTCTGGATTTCGTGTTGCTCAACGGAACGGACAACACGGAGGTGTGCCAGAATCTTGGCTGGGGAGATTTTGCTCCGCCATATCTCATGACCGGCGGACCGGATCAAACCGAGCTTCAGCCAAACAGCGGGACCTCCGGCCCGCATTTGGTGGACATTAACCAGGACGGCTTGGCCGATCTGGTGATTGTGGAGAATGGCGACGTGAAGATCTGGCTCAACCAGAACGGCACGAATTGGCTTGGGCCGACGATTGTGGGAGGGACGCCGCCCTACGAGGAGGGCCAAACCGCCGTCCGGTTTGCCGACATCAACGGCAACGGTTCCACCGACATCATCTGGCACCAGAACCAGGACACATTCATCCAGTACGTTGATTTCTTCCCGAACGGCAAGGCATACCTGCTTAATCATGCGAGCACGACGCTCGGCCGCACGCTGGACATCACGTATCGGAGTTCCACGGATTTCCTCACAGAAGATGCGGCCGCAGGCAACCCTTGGAACACCGCCGCCCCGTTCGCCATGCCGGTGATGGCACAAATCGCCGAGGGAGACGGTTTGGGAAAACTGTACACCAATCAATTCTCCTACGCCAACGACTATTACGATCCGATTGAGCACCAGTTTCGCGGATTCGAGAACGCCATCCAGACGGAAGTGGGAAACGATAGCCAGGGCGCCCCGACGCTTGTCACCCGGTTCCAGTTCAACACCGGCGAAACCAACGAGTCGCTCAAGGGCAAGACGCTGCGCATTGAAACCGACACCGCGGCGGGCCAGGTGTTTTACCGTCAGACTAATTCGTGGACTCCGCGGCCCCTCAACCTGCCAACTTTTCCCGGGGAAACACGCACCGTGACGTTCGCCTACGAGAGCGGCGAGTTAACGGAGGAGGTTGAGCTTGGAGCGGACACCAATGCCGTCACCCTCGAAAAGCAATTCAATTATGACAATTTTGGCAACCAGGTCTTTTACGGCGATTATGGCCGCGTCGAAAACGGAAATCGCACCGCCTGGAATGATGAGCGGCTGTATCTTCGCCGGTTTTCCGCCGAATTCTCCAGCGGCACAAATCTCTGGCTGCTGAACCGGCTCGTGGAGCAGGACACCACGGACATCAACAGCAATATCGTGGCCCGCACGCAGGTTTTTTACGATGATCAATCCTTCTCGGGAAACAACCTTGGCGTCGTGTCGTCGGGAAATCCAACCCTCGTTCGCGATTGGATTAGCATCACAAACAACATATTCCGATCCACTGTCCGAAGGGAATACGACGCCTTTGGCAACGTCACCGGCGCCTATGATGCGCTGGGCGCCCCCGGCCAGCCGAATCAGGGCCACTACCGGCAAATCGCGTTTGACTCCCAAATTCACACCCACCCGGTAGTGGAGACGATTTTCACCGCCAATCCGGATGCCATCGCGGCCGGTTCTCCCCAACCTTCCTTGGCGATGCAGGCAAATTATGACATCGGCCTGGGCGTGATGACTTCGGCCATCGATTTCAACCAAAACACCACGTCGTTCGGCTTCGACACTTTTGGGCGGATTGTCTCAATCACCAAGCCGTACGACACGACCAATCTGCCGACCGCCAGCTTCACCTACCTGCTGCAATCGCCGGCCGGCAGCGGCCAGACGATCAATTATATCGAGACCGACCTGCGCGAGATCGCCGGGCAAGCCGCGACGTTTTCCTCGCGCGCTTTCTTCGACGGGATGGGCCGGAAGATGATGACCCGGACCCAAAGCGAGACCAACGGAGTTGTCGTGGTGAACGGCGCTACGCTCTTCAACCAACGCCGGGCCGCCTGGCGGTCGTTTCTGCCGTACTTCGAGACGGGAACCCTGGCGTTCAACCCCATCAACCAAACCGGCTCGTACGTGGAAACGGATTATGATGCACTGGGCCGGCAAACCGTCAAATCTCAGCCGCCCACACCGCCCGAGAGCTACCGCGCCTTATCGCGGACCACTTACGGTCCATTGACGCGGCTGGTTCAGGACGAGGAACAGACCCAGCCGGCGAGTCCGCATTTTGGCGCCGGCATGCTTTATGTAGAGGACGGTCTTCGCGATCAGAACGGCAAAGGGCGGCTGCGCCAGGTCAGAGAGATTGTCAAAATCAGCGACACCGGGCAGGTCACAGGGAACACCAACATCTGGCTCACCCAATACAGCTACGATACATTGGACAATTTCCTGGGCTATACCGATTCTCAGGGCAACCAAAAGTCTTTCCAATATGACGCTTTAAGCCGGAAGACCTTCATGAACGACCCAGACCGGGGCGTGATGCGATGGAATTACGACCTTGCCTCGAACGTCACGAACACCTTCGACGCCAAAGGCCAGCAGATCGTCTATTCCTACGACGGGGTCAACCGGCTGTTGACGGAAGACTACCTCAATGGAAACCCGTTTCCGCCGTGGCGCTCCTCCACTCTCCACTCTCCACTCTCCACTCTCCACTCTCCACTCGGTACTTTACCACTACGATGTCCCCTATCAAAACGTCCCGAATGGCGACGGCACAAGCTCGACCGCAGCCAATGCCCTGAGCAAACTCGCCTGGGTGGAAGACCTTTCGGGCGAGGAGCACACGAGCTATGACGCCCGTGGGCGCATCGCCTACACCATCAAGCGCCTGCCTGACTTGCAGTTCCTTTACGCGACGAATGCCGGCCTTGCTCAGCCGCTGGTTAGTTACCGGACCGGGTTTGGGTATGATTCGCTCGACCGTATGACCACGCTGATTTACCCGGACAATGACGCGATCAGCTACACCTACAACAACCGCAATCTGCTCCAGAGCATCCAGGGCGGCGTGAATGGCCTGACGCGCGCGGGGGCTGTCATCGAAAACATCGCGTATCAGTCTTCGGCCCAGCTCGGCTCCATCACGTACGGGAATGGTATTCTGACGAAGTACGGTTACGACCCGCGCCTGCGGCTCGCCTCCATCACCACAGCGCCCGAAACCAACGCCGCCAGCCCCTTGATCGCGTTCGCCTACGCCTTTGACGATGCCTGGAACATCAAGACCATTTACGACAACCGGCCGACGAGCGTCGTCCCCGCGGGCAACCCACGCCGGAACACCCAGGTTTTTGCTTACGACGACCTTTACCGGATCACTTACGCGGGCTATGCCTTCGGCACTCCGGGCGACACGACGATCAACGGCGGCTCCATCAACTACATTTACGACCGCATCGGCAACATGCTTGGTCAGATATCGGCCATCAGCGATTCCGACCCGATCACTGGCCTGCCCGTCGCGAACCTGGGGCAAATGGTCTCCGGAGGAACCGCCGGAACTGCCAACCGAGTTGGGCGGAACGCCGGCGACCCGCCCGGCCCCCACGCGTTGACAACGATTACACCGGCGAGCGGCTCGCCACCTCGCGTCTATCCCTACGACCTCAACGGCAACATGACCGATATCGACGGGCTGACCAACACTTGGGACTTCAAGGACCGCCTCATCGCCGTCGAGAACAGCCAAATGCGCGCCCAATATCTCTACGATTACACCGCCCGCCGCGTTTCAAAAAGCGTCGTTTACAACCCGGGTTCAACAAACGCCAACTCCCCAATCACGACTCTCTACATCAACAAGTACTTCGAGGTCCGGGAATACGATCAACCGACCAAATATGTCTGGAATGCGAACCGGCGAGTCGCCCGCGTCATCGGCTCCTTGAGCGCGGGTCAGCGGATTCAACGCATCCGGCTTTGGCCCGGCATGAATCTGATTTCCACCGCCGTCAACGGGGCTGCACTGCCGGCCTCAACAAACATGATTGCAGCCGCTTACCAGTGGAACCAGGGCACGCTCTCGTGGCAGACCGTCCCAGCGGGAGCGACCCTTTCTGCCGGTTCGGTTCTTTGGTTGCAGGCCGTGGCAAACGGCGTGCTCACTCTCATGGGCAGCTATGCTGATCCCTCAGGTTACACCGTGACGAGCGGCCCGAGCTTTCTGCCCTCCACAGGCCTCGAAGCCCTCAGGCTTTCCACCCTCCCCGCTCAACTGACGACCAACAACTGGTTTTACGACGCCCAAAACCTAACCTGGCAGATTTCGGAAGCGATTGCAGGAACGAACTTCAATGCCAATGCTCCGCCGCCCGTCCTGTCGCCGGGGGCGGCGCTAATATCTCGTTCTGATTCCGGTGGAGAATACACGCCGCCCGATGCCACACTCCGCATTCGCTATTATCACCACGATCACCTGGGATCCTCCAGCGTCATCACGGATTCGGATGGCAACCTGGTGGAGGAAGAGGCGCTCTATCCTTTCGGCAGTCTTCGTAACGTCTTTGAACCTCGTTGTGTGAACGAGAATTATAAATTTACGCATAAGGAGCGGGACCAGGAGAGTGGCTTGCAATATTTTGAAGCCCGATTTCACGCTGGCAACCTCGCCCGCTTCACGAGAATAGATCCTTTGGGAGCGAGCCTCAGATCGACATGGTTTCTCAAGCCGCAGGAGATGAACCTGTACGCATACTGCGGAAGCAGCCCGCTCAACCTGACGGATCCAAGCGGAATGCAAGACGGCGGTGAACCTCCCGTGTCACCGATCCCTACTGCCAATAATAACCTGCCATACGCGCAGGCCTGCCAGGTGCTTCCAGATCAAGGCTACTACGACAACGGCCTCAATACGGGCGATTACCTGCACTGCGCACAAAACAATAGCCCAGTCGTCACATCTGGTGCCGTGAGCGTATCAACGCAAAGTGCTGTTGGACAAGCTCCGATGGCTTCGAAGGCGATGGCGGCGGCGGGCGCGCCGAGTCAAAACAACCCTGCGCAAGCGGGGAATGGGATTAAACTGACTCCAAGCAAGTATGTACAAAACGCCAATGGGACTCTCACTTCGTCGGGTCTAAACCTGGACAAAGAGCAATCAGGCATCGGGACACTTCCGACATCGCCGGCGCCCGTTACGAGTGTGCCCCAGAGTGCGCCTTCTGCTTGGGACAGCATGATCGCGGAGGGGAAGGCCGCAGGGAAGGCCGTAATCGACACCTTAGAGACGGCGGCCACAAAGCTCTCAAAGCTCTTTTTCACTCCACCGCCTGCGCCCGACTTGGAAGAGGCACCTGCCGCACAACAACAGGCACCAGCAGAAACCAAACAATAGGGAACCTCACAATGAACTCAAAGTTATATCGCCTTGGATTGATCAGCGTGTTGACCAGTATCTTTGTTTTTTCTTTCGCTGCATTTGCGCAACTGCCAACCCTGCTAACCGTTCCTGACTCGCTTCCCGGTGCCGAGAAACAGGATTTGAGCCGCTGGCGCGAGCAACTGGTTCGGGAGAGGTCAGAGTTGCGGGCGCGCGCAGCCCAGTACAAGCACGACTTTCCTGGCCCTATACCTATCGATGATCCCAGGGTCGCGGAATGCAAGGCCCGGCATGCCCAGTTGGAAGCGGACACCAAGCAACACAGCGGCGCGTCGTCGAACTTCAATTTTGCCGTGCAAATCGCAACGCAAAAAGTGCGAAACCTTGCGCGAGACCCGGCGTTGTCAAAGGCGAATCAACTACTGCTGGACCAGTTGAACGGGCGTCTGGCGCGGCTCCAGAAAGCGATTGATCTGCTGGGGTCCACCAACCCCGAATGGGCCAAAGAATTCAACCGGCTTTACGAAGAACACGTCGAGGCTTGTCACGAGGCTCTCCTTAATAGTCTGGAGCTGGGGACTCTTGGGTTGGCGGAAGGGTACAAGGCTGCAACGGAGGCTCAACTCAAGAGCGCACAGGCGGCTTTCGGAGGGCAGGAATGGGCAGAGCTATCCCGCCAGCGGGACTCGCTAATCAACATTCAAAAGGGGATGAACAACGCGGCACTGGCGAAATGGATTAGCGAGCTCGACGGGGTTGAGAAGGCCGTTCAGGCGCATGACACAGCTTCGGCCGTCGCTCGAGTACGCGAGTCCATAATCTCCGGGAAGGAGGCTTACGAGGGGGCTAAGAAGGCTGCAGCGAGCGGTGATGACATGCGCGCGCTCTATAATGCCAGCGTTGCGCTTGGCGCGGCGACGGTTCCATTCGCCGAAGGGTTGGCGGGGAAGGTTGCGCCCTACGCGAAGGCGGGCTTCAAAACAGCAGAACTTGCCTTGAACGTAAAGCTCATAATCGAGGAGAATCGCCAGTTTGATGATCTCTCAAGGCAATCGGTTGACAGAAACGTTAAAAGGCTCGAGCTGATGAGAACCGTTGAACAACTGCGAGAGCAGAAGTCTGCCATTGAAATGACTATACAGCGGTCGCAGAGCAGTCAATGACTTTATGGCAAACAGCGTGTTAAAACACCCTATTGGTCGAACCGCTAATGGACGCAAATTGACGCGAACACTCTGCGCAGGTCCTCGGAGCGCATGGTTCGTCGTGACACGCGCCCATTCGCGTCCGTTGGCGGTTCGTTTCCCGTTTGGGTCAGGGCGTTCTTGGATGGGGTATCTGCTGATTGCGCGCTTTGCGGCGGGAGTCATGTCTGCCGGTCTGGCCAGCACGATTCCGGAGCCGGGTTTGGTTATGTATGGGACCGCTCTGGCCCCCAACGGCTCGCCGATTAGCTCCGGCGCCGTTACATGGCAAATCTCATCAGGCTCGGCTGGCATTTCAGTGAATTCCGCGGCGATCAATGTTAACGGCCAATACTCATACGTTGCGACCATTCCGTTTGAGACCCGTTCGATTGGCGGCATTCCGATTGGCGGGCCAACCCCAAACACCCTGGCGTTAAACTCCACGCCGACCACCTACGCCCGGCTGGCAACTGTGAATGGCACGAATGCCAGTATTGTCTATGCCTCATCGGGTTCTTCAAACACGTTCACCTTCGGCCCGGCTGATCGTGGGCGCAGCGAGCGCGTTGACCTGGCAGTTTCACCGTCCCAGACGTTCGGCCAATGGCTCACGCAATACGGTCTGCCTGCCGGCTCCGGTCCGAACTCGGATCCCACCCATAAGGGCATGACCCTGGGGCAGCAGTACATCGCCGGCCTGAATCCGAATGATCCGAATTCCCTTTTTCAGTTCGTGGGCATTCTGCCGGTCCAACAAGGCGTGCAAGTCCTTTGGTCGAGCGTCGCCGGAAAGCTATACAGCCTGGAGCAGGGAGTGTCCTTGAACGGCCCCTTCAGCGTGTTGCAGAGCAACATCGTCGCGACCGCGGGCACGAATTCGTTCGTCGTTCCGATGCCGACAAACGGCGCGACCCTCTTCCTTCGTGTTCTCGTCGAGCAAAGCAATTGACGACGCCATGGTCGGGGCGCATCCGTTTGCGAGGCCATCAGTCAAGACGCGGCTATACGCATCGACGGTCTGGCCGAGAGGAACTGGTTGATGCGTGCCGTGCTCAATTGGTTTCGTTGGTTGCGTCTTCGGCGCGCCGGGAAATGTCCGCGCTAACCACGATGTCTTTCGGAAACTCCCCGGCTTCGCAGGCCCTTTGTCCATCAGGCTTAGGATGGGCTGCCATCCCCTCCGGCCACAACCCCGTTGGGGTTGACGAGTCCTGCACCGCCGGTACCCAGGGTTGTCCCTTCGGTCCAACCCTGGCTTTGTTACACAACCGCTTTGCGGTTGAAGCCGCGCGCGCCACTTTGGGCTGAAAATCCCGCGAACTCCGGGCCGGTGGGAGGCACCGCTAGGAATGGCCGAAAGGGATTAGTGCGCTGCATTTTACCCCTTTGGAATGGCGATTCTTCTTGTCAAGCCCGCCCAACACTGTATAAACAAGGGCGCAGGGTGAAAGGGAGTTGGGTTTTTTCGAACACTCGGAATTATGAGCAATGATGCTGGGGTTCCTTATCACTTCTGAGGAGAGTTATGATCATACATCGGTCGTTTGCGCGGCGCCTTAAAGCCTGGATGTTCCACGCGCTAGGGCGACTTGCCCGCGCAGCGGCCCAGGAAAGCTCCGCCAGGAGCGCCACGTTTATAGCCAAACCGTCCGGAGAATCTCAAGCTCCGTCGGGAGCGGCATGTTGCGCTGACGCGGCAACGTCCAGGCGTATGCCGCTCCTGAGGCTCCTCCTGGCGCTGTTGCTCCCGGCGTTGCCCGTGGCGGTGAAGGCCCAATTCAATTACGCGACTGTTAACGGCACGATCACGGTCACGGAGTACACTGGCTCCGGCGGCGCGGTGACCATCCCCGGCACGATCAACGGCCTGCCGGTCACCGGCATCGGCTACGACGCGTTCGGTTCCTGCACCGGGCTGACCGTCGTCTCGATCGGCAGCAGCGTCACCAACATCGGAGACCATGCGTTCTATAACTGCCCCAGCCTCACCGCGCTCGCGGTGGCTGCGCTCAATTCCGCATACAGCAGTGTGGATGGGGTCCTGTTCGACAAGAGCCGCACCACGCTCATTCAGTGTCCGGCCGGCAAAACCGGAAGCTACGCGATCCTCAACGGCGTCACCCGCCTCGGAGACTCCGCCTTTTATGGCTGCGCGCGGCTGAGCGGCGTCACGATCCCCAACGGCGTCACCAGCATCGGGGAATCGGCGTTTGCCAATTGCACCAGCCTGGCCGGAGTCACGATTCCCGACAGCGTCACCAATATTGGGGACTCGGCGTTCTACGGCTGCTCCCGCCTGGTCAGCGTCACAATCCCCGGCGGCGTCGGCAACATCGGAGACGGCGCCTTCGAGTGGTGTTTCCGCCTGACCGCGATTACGGTTGATCCGCTCAACTCCGCCTACGGCAGTTTGGACGGGGTCTTGTTCGACAAGAGCCACGCCACGCTCGTGGCATACCCGGAGGGCAAAGCCGGGACCTCCTACACAGTCCCCAACACCGTGACCCGCATCGGGGACCAGGCGTTCTGGTACTGCGCCAGCCTGACCAACGTCACCATAGGCTACGGCGTCACGAACATCGGGTCCGGGGCGTTCGCCAACTGTCCCAGCCTGGCCAGCCTCTATTTCGAGGGTAACGCCCCCAGCGCCGGTTCCGATGTGTTCTACGGTGACAACAATAGGCTCACCGTCTATTACTTGCCTTGGAACACAGGCTGGGGCACGACGTTTGGCGGCCTGCCGGCAATGCTGGGAACCCTGACGACGCCGCCGGGATACACGATCAGCAACGGCGCGCTCACCATCACAAGATACACCGGCGCCGGCGGGGCGGTGACCCTCCCCGGCACAGCGGCCGGCCTGCCGGTCACCAGCATCGGGGAGTTGGCCTTCTATGACTGCGCCGGCGTGACGAGCATCACGGTTCCCAACAGCGTCACCAGCATCGGAACCTGGGCGTTCGAGTCCTGCAGCAATCTTGCCAGCGTCACGATCCCTAACAGCGTCACCAACATCGGCGAGGGGACATTCTCCGGCTGCGCGCGCCTGGCCAGCATCACGATTCCCAGCAGCGTCACCAGCATCGGAAGCTGGACGTTCCAGTCCTGCACCGGCCTGGCCAGCCTCTATTTCGAGGGTAACGCCCCCAGCTTTGGTTCCGATGTGTTCGCCGGTGACAACAATAGGATCACCGTCTATTACATGCCTGGGACCACGGGCTGGGGCACCACCTTTGACGGTCTTCCGACGATGCTATGGAACGCGCAGGGGCAGGCCGCCATTGGCGGTTTCGGTCTGCGGGCCAATCAGTTCGGGTTCAACATCACCGGGAGCAGCAACCTGGTCGTCGTGGTGCAGGCCAGCACCAACCTGGCCAATCCCGCCTGGTATCCGCTCCAAACCAACACGCTCAACGGCGCCTCGCTTTATTTCAGCGACCCCCAATGGACGAATTATGCCAGTCGTTTCTATCGCCTTGCGGCGCCGTAGTTGAACTTTATCCACGCGGCCCCTATGCGAGCGCAGCGAGCCAAACTGATGTCCCGTAGGGACCAAAGGATAGTAGCCCAGGGCGGCGGCCCCGCCTGCGCTACGCTCCGGCGGGCCTTGCCCTGGGCTACTATCCTGCTGCCCCTCCGGGGCGCCGGAGGCTTGAGGAGTTTTTCGCTGTCAATGGCAGAGGTGAACGGCCGAAAATCGACAGCCGATCTGATCAACCACCCTGCCGAACTGCCGTGATGCACTCAGTAGAAAGAATAGAATTATGCGTAACTTCGTCCTGTTCCGCCTTGCGGTTGTTACGATGGTGTTGGCACTGCCGGCGGTAGTGCAAGCCCAATACGATTACACGACCAATAACGGCGCGATCACCATCGCGGAATACACCGGCCCCGGCGGTACGGTAATCATCCCCGGCGCGATCAACGGCCTGCCGGTCACCGTCATAGGGGAGACGGCGTTTGCCGGATGCTCCGGACTGGTTGGCCTCACAATCCCCAACAGCGTCACCAACATCGGCACCGACGCGTTTCTCTCCGACACCGCCTTGACCAGCCTCACGATAGGAAACGGAGTCGCCAGCGTCGGCGGCGGCGCGTTCGCATACTGCTCGAGCCTGGCCAGCCTCACGATCCCCAACGGCGTCACGGACATCGCAAACTGGGCGTTCGAATACTGCACCAATCTCACCAGCGTGACCATCGGCAGCGGCGTCGCGACGATCGGGGACTATGCGTTTCGGGGTTGCACCAACCTGACGGGAGTCTATTTTCAGGGGAGCGCCCCCGGCGCGGATGCGTCTGTGTTCGAGGATGACGGGACGGCGACCGTCTATTACCTGTCTGGGACGACGGGCTGGGGCGCGACGTTTGCCGGTCTTCCGGCAGTGCTGTTGAACCCGCAGCGAGGGCCGTTGAATTACACGACCAACCACGGCACGATCACCATCACCAAATACACGAGTTCCGGCGGCGCGGTGGCCGTTCCCGGCACGATCAATGGTCTGCCGGTCACCCGCATCGGGGAGCAGGCCTTCTTTAACTGCACCAACCTCACCAGCGTCACTTTTCCCAACAGCCTCACCACCATCGAGGACTCGGCGTTCGCCGGTTGCACCAGTCTGGCCACCGTCACTTTTCCCAACAGCCTGGTAAGCATCGGGGATTATGCGTTCCGGGATTGCACCAACCTGACGGGAGTCTATTTTCAGGGGAGCGCCCCCGGCGCCGGTGCGTCTGTGTTCGACGGTGACGGCAGGGCGACCGTCTATTACATGTTTGGGACGGCGGGCTGGGGTGCGACGTTTGCCGGTCTTCCGGCGGTGCTGCTCAACCCGCCGCAGGGCCAATTCAGTTACACGACCAATAACGGCACGATCACCATTGCCAAATACATGGGTTCCGGCGGCACGGCGACCGTTCCCAGCACCATCAATGGCCTGCTGGTCACCTGCATCGGGGAGCAGGCGTTCTTTGGCTGCGCCAGCCTCGACGGCGTGATTATGCCCAACACCGTCACCAGCATCGAGGACTGGGCGTTCGCCAACTGCACCAGCCTGGCCGGCGTCACGATTCCCAACAGCGTCAGCAACATCGGGAACTCTGCGTTCTATGACTGCTCGCGCCTTACCAGCATCACGATCCCCGGCAGCGTCGGCAACATCGGGGACGGGGCGTTCGAGTGGTGCTCCCGGCTGGAAGCGATTACGGTTGGGCCGCTCAATTCCGTTTACAGCAGTTTGGATGGGGTCTTGTTCGACAAGAGCCAGACCACGCTCCTGGCATACCCGGCGGGCAAAGCCGGGACCTCCTACACAATCCCCGCCAGCGTAACCCGCATCGGCGACCAGGCATTCTGGTACTGCGTCGGCCTGGCCAGCGCCACCATAGGCAACAGCGTCACCGAGATCGGAGACGGGGCGTTCGCCAACTGCCCCGGCCTGACCAGCCTCTATTTCGAGGGTAACGCCCCAAGCATCGGTTCATACGTGTTCGGCGGCGACAACGATATGGCCACCGTCCATTACTTGCCTTGGACCACCGGCTGGGCCCCGGCGTTTGGCGGTCTTTCGACGCTGATGGGAGGCTCGGCGGCGCCGGCGGGATACACGATCACCAACGGCACCGTCACCATCATAACATACACCGGTCCCCCCGGGGCAGTGACCATCCCCAGCATGATCGATGGCCTGCCCGTCACCAGCATCGGCGCCCAGGCGTTCTATGGCTGCGCCCGCGTCACGAGCGTCGTTATCCCCAACAGCGTCACCAGCATCGGAACCTGGGCCTTCGAGTCCTGCAGCAACCTGGCCAGCGTCACTATCCCCAACAGCGTCACCAACCTGGGCGAGGGGGCGTTCTCCGGTTGCGCCAGCCTGGCCAGCGTCACGATTCCCAGCAGCGTCACCAGCATCGGAAGCTGGACGTTCCAGTCCTGCGCCAGCCTGAGCGAGGTTTACTTTCAGGGCAACGCTCCCGCCGTTGATTCATCCGCCTTCTCTTCCGACAGCCACGCGACAATCTATTATTTGTTTGGGACCACGGGCTGGGGCGCGACCTTTGGCGGCCGTCCGACGGTGTTATTGAACCCGCAGGCGCAGGCCGGCATTGCCGGCGTTGGCGTGCGGGCCAATCAGTTTGGATTCAACATCACCGGGAGCAGCAACCTGGTCGTCGTGGTGCAGGCCAGCACCAACCTGGCCAATCCCACCTGGTATCCGCTCCAAACCAACACCCTCAACGGCGCCTCGCTCTACTTCAGCGACCCCCAGTGGACCAATTTTGCCAGCCGTTTCTATCGCCTCACATCTCCCTAACCTTCCGGCACGATTGCCTCGGCCAGCAATTCGGCCAAATGACGCGGCCGAATGCGGGCCAGGTGGGCGATTTGCTGGCGGCAACTGGTGCCGGAGGCGACGACGGCGGCGCCGAAGGGCTGATTCTGGAGCTGGAGCAGGAGCGGTTGGGCCACCTTGACCGAGAGCGCGTATTTTGATTCCAGGGCCCCGAAGGCGCCGGCCATGCCGCAGCAACCGCTGTCGAGCAGGGTCACATTTCGCCCCGGCAGCCGTTGGGCCAGGCGCGGCAGAAACGCCGGGTTGAGGAGGGCCTTGACGTGGCAATGAGCGTGGATGACCACGTTGGCGTTTTTGAAGTCGAACTTCAGCGCGCCGGGTTCGGCGACGAGCAGCTCATCGATGAATTGCTCGAATAAAAAGCACCGAGCGGCCACGCGGTCGGCGCCAGGCAGCTCGAGTTCACGGTAGTCCTGGGCGAACATCGAGTAGCACGACGGCTCTAGAAACAAGATAGGGGAGTGCTCCGACTCGGCGTTGAACATGGCCAGGTTGTGCCGCCCAAGCCGCCTGGCGCGCTCAAGGTGACCCTGGCTAAAGGCGGGTCGGCCGCAACATTTCCTGCGGACTGCCAGCGCCACCTCGAAGCCCGCCGCCTCGAGCACCCTCACGGCCGCCACGCCGATGTGCGGCTCGTGATACCGCGCGAAAGTGTCATCCCAAAGCACCACGGGCCCGCGCGGAGCGGAATGCGGACGGGGCCGGCCGGCGAACCAGCGGTCGAAGCGTTGGCGGGCGAAGGGAGTCAGGGGACGCTGTGGGGCGATGCCGAGCACCTTGGCCAGGAGACTCCGCGCCAGCGGCGAAGCCAGGACCTTGTTGGCCAACGAGGGCCAAAGGCAACCGAGCCGGCCCACGCCATCGACCGAGCTGATCAACCGTTGGCGCAAGGAGAGACCGTCGCGGCGAATGCGGGCGTGCTCGAGTTCGGCCTTGAGCAACGCCAGGTTCACATTCGACGGGCATTCGGTGGCGCAGGCCCTGCACGCCAAACAGTTGCTCAGGGCGGCATCCAGTTCCGCGCTGCGCAACGGGTCGCCTCCCTCCGTGCCGCGTCCTTCCAATACGGCGCGAATCGCATTGGCGCGCCCGCGCGTGGACATGATCTCCTGGCCGGTGGCGATGAAAGTGGGGCACATGGTCGGCGTCTGCTTGAGGCAGCCGCCGCAGCCGTTGCACTGCTCGAGGTTGGCGATGAGCGAGCCGTCCCTGGCTGCAAACGCCAGCACCGGCGTCATGGGCAGTTCCGGCTTGCGCTCGGCCCGCAGGCGCAGATCGCTATCGATCTTGAAACGCCCGTCGGGGACGATCTTGCCCGGATTGAAGAGCCCGTTCGGATCAAAGGAATTCTTGATCTGGCCCATTACCCCGGCCAGCGCCTCGCCCAGTTGTTCGGCCATGAACTCGGTGCGGGCGATGCCAACCCCGTGCTCGCCCGCCAGCGAGCCTCTGAACTGGCGGACGAGCGCGGAGACCTCTTCGGCCAGTTGGCGGAATTTCTTCAGGTCCCCGGCCAGGCGCAGGTCGAGAATGGGCCGGACGTGGAGCAGGCCGGCAGCGGCGTGGCCGTAGTAAGAGGCCTCCAAATCCAGCGAAGCCATGATCGACTCCAGCCCGGCGAAATAGGCGGGCAAATCCTTGGCGTTCACCGCCGCATCCTCGATGGCGGTCACCGGCTTGGCCTTGCCGGCCCGGCCCGTCAGCAACGACAAGCCCGCCTTGCGCAGGGACCACACCAGGTCCATTTCGCCAGGGCCACTGAGCCGCAAGGTCCGCAGGCCAAGGTTGCGCCGCGCCAGCGCGCCCAGGCGATCCGCCACGTCCTCGAAAAACTCCACTGCCAGGACAGATTGGCACGGCCTGAAATCCATTTCGAGCAAGTCGCGCGCGGCTTGGAATTCAAGCTGGCCCTTGGTTTGGTCGAGCAGGACCCGGTCGAGGTGCTCGATGGCGGCAGGGTGCAAATCCAGCAACTCGACCGTCGCCTGCATCGCCTCGGCCACCGAGGCGAAGAAGACCAGGCCAAGGCCCTTCTCCTCCGGGAGCCGGACGATATTCAACTCGGCCGAGACGACGGCCGCCAGCGTGCCCTCGCTCCCGCAGAGCAGCGGAATCAGGTTCTTCGGCTCGTCTATGCAACGGTCGATGGCGTATCCGGGCCGGCGCTTAAGCAGCCCGGGAGCCAGCCGCTCGGCAATCGTAAGCGAGTGCAACCCGGCCAGGTCCGAGACCAACCCCCGCTGCCGCCGCAGAGTGTCGTGCTTCGGTCCCACCCTCAGCGCGCATCCGTCCGCCATGACGATTTCCAATTCACTGACGTGCGCGGCCGTGGTGCCATACACCAGTGTGTGCGAGCCGCTGGAGTCATTGGCTATCATCCCGCCCAGCGTCGCCCTCGAGCTGGTCGCCACGTCCGGTCCGAAACAGAACCCGTGGGGGCGCAGGAATTGGTTGAGTTGGTCAAGCACCACCCCCGGCTCGACCCGCACCGTTCGCCGCTCGAGGTCCAGTTCCGTGATCTGCCGGTTGTACCTCGAGAAATCGATGACCAGGCCCTCCCCGATGGCGCCCCCCGTCAACCCTGTCCCCGCGCCCCTGCAAGTGACCGACAGACCGGCCTGCACCGCAGCATCGATGAGCATGCTCGCCTGGCGAACGCTCCGGGGAAATGCCACGGCCACCGGCTCCAGTTGATAGATTGAGGCGTCCGTCGCGTAGAGCTGGCGCGTCAGATTGTCAAAGGCGACTTCGCAATTTGCGCTCCGAAGAGTCGCCTGTTGTTGGGCCGATGTCATCCAGCGCGATTACCATATCGGCGGCCCCGAACATTTACAAAACCAAAGTGCGGCGACGCGTTGCCCGTTGCCGGGCAGAGGTGATTCGAGAATTGGACAATCCCGGTCCGCGATGGCAGATTGGAGGACTGGAGTCATGAACACTTCTCAGATGAGGGACAGGTACTCTGTCGACGCCGTGCGGCCCTTGCCGCCCAGGTTCGACACAACGAATTGGAGCGTGGTCGCGCTGGCCGGGGACAGCCAATCGCCCGAAGGCGCCGCCGCGCTGGAGAGATTATGCCGGGCATACTGGACGCCGCTCTATGCTTTCATCTGGCACCGGGGCTACTCAGAGGCCGACGCCCAGGACTTGACGCAAGAGTTCTTCGCGCGGTTGATCGAGCGAAAGGAATTTGACGGCCTTTCCCCGCGCAAGGGGAAGTTTCGGACGTTCCTGCTGACGGCCCTGACGCATTTCCTCTCGAATGAGCGCGATCGCGAGCGCGCCGTCAAACGGGGCGGGGGCCGGCACTTAATATCGTTGGATGAACTGCAGGCCGAACAACGACGGCACTTGGAGCCAGCCGACAGCATTTCGCCGGACAAACTCTTTGACGCGCGGTGGGCGCTGACAGTCCTCGAGCGGGCGCTGGCGGTTCTGAGGCAGGAGATGACGTGCCAGGGCAAGGAGCGCCAATTTGAGGAGTTGAGAGACTTCCTGTCGGCGGAGGCCCAAGACGGGGAGTACGGGGTGGCGGCGGAGCGGTTAGGCGCCACGCTGGAATTGGTGGCGGTGATGGTGCATCGGTTGCGGCGGCGGTACCGGGAGTTGGTTCGGGCGGAAGTGGCGCAAACGGTCATCGGACCGCTGGAGCTGGAGGAGGAAATGCGGCACCTGTTCGCGGCGTTGGCCGGGTGAGAGGGCGCGCCGGCTCGCACCAGGGGGCTTCAAGACAAGGCCGATGCAGACGAACCCCGTTCCACTCAATCCCGGCAAACGGACGTGCAAGAGGTGCGGCTCGGCATCGCTCCAGAATTACCTCGAGGGGCTTTGCGGCCGGTGTGTGGCGGCTTTCGCCTTCCAATCGGAGCCGGAAGAAACCGGCCACTCCTTTGGCGATTACGAATTACTCGAGGAAATCGCGCGCGGAGGCATGGGGGTGGTCTTCAAGGCCCGGCAACGAGGGTTGAACCGGCTTGTGGCCTTGAAGATGATGCTGCACGGCCCGTTTTCCGAGGCGGCGCAGGTCCGCCGCTTCCAGACCGAGGCAAAAGCCATTGCGCGACTGCACCATCCGAACATCGTCACGATCTACGAAATCGGGGAGCACGATGGGTATCAATTCCTGTCGATGGAGCTGATTCAAGGCCAGAACTTCGCCGATTTGGTTGAGCAGACGGCGCTGCCGGGGGCCTGTGCCGCCGGCTATCTGGCCATCATCGCGGAGGCGATTCATTACGCGCACCAACAAGGGGTGGTGCATCGGGATCTCAAACCCTCGAACCTTCTTCTGGACGATTTGGGCCAACCGCACATCACCGATTTTGGATTGGCCAAGCTCGTTCATTTGAACGCCGGCCTGACTCTCAGCGGCCAATCGTTAGGCTCGCCCGGCTATATGGCTCCGGAGCAGGCGCTCGGAAGGTCTAAATGGTCGGACGCGCAGGGCGACATCTATTCATTGGGCGCCGTGCTGTATCACCTGGTTACGGGACGTCCGCCCTTTCAGGGCGAGACAGTGCAGGATGTGTTGCTCCAGGCGCAAACGGCGGAGCCGATCGTCCCCAGTCGATTGAATCCCCGCGTGCCCGGCGATTTGGAAACCATCTGCTTGAAGTGCCTGGAAAAAGACCCGGCCAGGCGGTATACCACGGCCCAAGAGTTGGCGGACGACTTGAGGCGGTTTCTTGCCGATGAACCGGTCCGAGCGCGCCCCTTGTCAAAAGCCGGAAAGGTCCGGCGCTGGTGTCGGCGGCGGCCGGCGATGACCGGCCTGGCGCTGGCCCTGGGGCTGGCGGTGGCATTAGGGACGGGCGGCGTGCTGCGCGAATGGTCTTTGGCCAGGAATTATGCGGGCAATACCAGGCTCAACCTTTACGCAGCGGACGTCAACCTGGCTTCGCAGGCGGTTGGCCGGGGCGATCTTGGACTTGCCCGGCGCATCCTGGCAGGGCTGCAGCCCCTGGCGGGCGAGGAAGATCTGCGGGGCTTCGAGTGGCGTTATTTGTGGGGCGTCTGCAAGGGGGATCAAATCGCCAGGCTCGAGGGCCACACATGGATCGTGACCTGCGCCGCTTTCTCGCCCGACGGCCATACGCTGGCCACAGGCAGCCAGGATGGAACCGCAAGGATTTGGGATGTCGAGAAAAAGCAGCTCATCGCCGTGCTTCCCAGCGAAGGCGGCACCGTCTGGTCGGTCGGATTCTCTCCGGATGGCGGGGTGTTGCTCACGTCCGGGAATTGGCGAAACGTGGAATTGTGGAGCTTGGCACAGCGCAAGAAGATTTTCACCACGCCGGGCCAGATAGGCGTCCTGTCGCGGCGTGGTTCACTGCTGGCAACCTCCGAATCCAGCCCGCTCTTTTGGGCGCCGCCGGGCAAGGTGGCCTTGTGGGACTGGCGCACAGGGCAAAAACTCCGCGAGTTGGACCGGCCCGGAAGGGCTTTGGCGCTGGCGCCAGACGATAAAACTCTGGCGGCGGCGGGGCCGGACGGCAACGTGGAGCTTTATGAAGTGGATACCGGACGGCGCCTGCGGACTCTGGGCACATCAAACGTCGTTTGGTCGCTCGCTTTTTCGCCCGGTGGAGACCACTTGCTGGCCGTCGGATGGACCGACGAAGCGCTGGATTGGGACCTGCGGCGCGAAACGCCCCCACGCAGAATAAAGGGCGAGTCAAGGAACTTCTGGTCTGCGGCTTTCTCGCCGGACGGCTCCACAATCGCGACTGCCAGTTCGGACCGGACGATTCGGCTTTGGGACGCGGCGACTTTGCGACCCCGGGCCCTCCTGCGGGGCCACGGCAATGAGGTGTGGTGCGTCGCCTTCAGTCCGGACGGCAAGACACTCGCCAGCGGGGGCAAGGACCAGGCGGTGATGCTCTGGGCAGCCGAAACCTCGCGGCTGCCGGATGACCTCCCTAATCGGGGCACGCATAGGCCAGTCTTTTCGGCGGATGGACGGCAGGTTATCCTGCAGGACCCGGCGACCGGCCAGTTCGCGGCGTGGGCTGCGGCCGGCCGCACGCGCCTTGGCGAGGCTGTGGAGCCGCCGGCTGCCGACACGTCGTTGACCATAACGGAGAACGGCGGCATCCGGGTCTGGGAAATCGCCACGGGCAGAACGCTCGGGAGCCTCCAAGGGCCGAAGCCTCCGCTGCGCTGCACCAAAATAGGCCCGCGCGCCCAGCGGCTGGTCGTAACGCACGAGATGGAGGATTTCGCCCGTCTCTACGAAGTCGCCTCCGGCCGCGAGATTCGGCTGACCGGACACCGTGATTTCATTAGCGGCGCGGCCTTCTCTCCCGACGGCAAGACCGTCGCTACGGGCAGCATGGATGGCACGATCAAGCTGTGGGACTGCGGCACTGGCCGGGAACTGGCCCAACTGCCCGGCCACCTCCAGGAAACGACCGATGTCGCCTATTCCCCCGACGGCAAGACGCTGGCCTCGGTAGGCCACAAGGAATCGATCAAGCTCTGGCACATTGCCACCCGCCGCGAACTCCTTTCCATCGATTTCCCCCAGGCGGGCATGTTCGTGCAATTCTCCCGCGACGGAAAACACCTGGCGGTCACAACCGACAACGATACCGTTCGCTTTCTTGACGGCTCCTAACCTCGATCCGCATTCTGCGGGAGCTTGAATCCACTCCCCTTTTTTGCCTGCGGCTGACAAATTCTTTGTAATCTTCGGCCCGTTTTTCTTCTTATTACTCTAGTGCGAGTTTTATCGCGCCCGATTGGGGCGAAAAGGAACGTTGTCATTGTGATATTCCGATTGACACTTGTGGGATTGGCGCTGTGCCTCCCGGTTCGGTGCCGGGGGGCGGCGGGATCGGCTCTGCAATTCGATGGCGCGGCCACTTACGTGCTGGTGGGGAATAACGCGGCGCTCAACGCCTACCCCATAACCGTCAGCGTTTGGTTCCGCACTACGAACAGCGCCGCCTTGTTTCAGGCCATTGTCAGCAAATACTTCGACAACACCGGCGATGGCTTTTTCCTCCTTGTGCAACAAGGCAGGTTGCGCGGTTTTTACTCGGCGGGGGGATTTGGGAACACGGCGATGGACGCCACCTCCGCTGCCACCGTCGCGGACGGTTTCTGGCATCACGCGGCGATGAGCGTGGACGCCTCGGGCGGAACGCTCTACCTGGACGGCGTCCGGGTCGGCTCGGGCGCCTGGGCCGCGCCCGCCGCCCCGACTACAACGGCCCCCCTGCTCTTCGGGGCCTACTCGGTGACAGCCTCGGAGACAAGCTTCTTCTTTCAAGGCTCCATCGACGAGGTGACGCTCTGGAACCGCGCGCTGGGCGCCGCCGAGATCAACTACCTCAAGCACCGCCAGCTCAATGGCAATGAAGATGGGCTAGCGGGGCTTTGGGGGTTTGACGAAGGTGCCGGCGCCACGGCCAGGGATGCCACGCTGCACGGTTACGATGGCACGCTGCAAAACAACCCGGCCTGGATAGCCTCGACCGCTCCACTGGTCTTCAACCAAGTGGCGGGCACGGCGCTCAAGTTCTCCGGCGCAACAGACTCAGAGTGCGTGACTGTCCCGCACGATCCGGCGCTGAACGCGCTGCCTCTGACGGTCATGGCGTGGGTGCGCACGTCGCGCAACGCGGCGCAGGCCGATGGCATCGTCAGCAAGTACGCGGATGCCTCGGGAGATGGCTACTCGATGTTCCTCTACAACGGGCATCTCCGTGCCTGGTACTTTTACGATTGGAACGACTATGTCTGGGACCAGGGTTTTGGCATCGATGGCGGCGCTATCGCCGATGGGCAATGGCACCACGTGGCCCTGGTCGTGGATGCCATCAGCGGGCGGCTCTACGTGGACGGCGCCCAAACCGGATTTCTCGACTGGATTAACTCAGCCGGCGCGTCGACGAGCACCGACCCGCTCCAAATCGGCGAGTATTCGACTTACGCCAACTCGCTGGACGGGCTGGCCGATGAGGTTTCCCTCTGGAACGTGGCGTTGACTCCCGGCCAACTCGCCACCTACAAGAATGCCCCGCTCACCGGCTCCGAGGCCGGCTTGGTCGCCTTGTGGCGCTTGAACGAAGGCAGCGGCACGACGGCCCATGATCTCACTGGCAACGGCCACGATGGGACCCTCGTCAACGGGCCGGTCTGGACCGGCTCAACCGCCTTCCTTGGGGACGGCACCTCAGCCATTAACGCCACGCTCGGCGCCGTGCAGTGGACGAGAGAATTTGCCGTCAAGACCATCCCGGCCCAGCGCGGATTTGGGGCCAGCGCGCCGTTTTGGGTGCGGCGGCTGGACGATTTCGGCGCGCCAGCCGGCAATACAAGCGTCACCCTCACTTTGCAAACCTCGCTGCAAAGCGCCCCGCTCGGCGGGCCTGAGCCGCTGGTTAATAATTCATCGAACTTCGATCTCACGCTCCAGCCCTTCCTGGCCGCCGCCCCGGCATTGGGCGTCGGCGGGGTCGTGCAATCGCCGGCGCTTGTCATCGAACCGGACCCGAACACGCAACTCGACTCGGTGAAGGACTCCTTTCAGCTTGGCGTCGCCGAGAGCTATGCCGTCAACACCGGGCCGCAGACCATCACCGAGGCCGTCATCCTCTCTTCCACGCCGCTGATGCACTTTGACGGCCATCTCTTGTTCGGCCCGGTGGACACGATTTTCACCGCGCTCGTCCTCGGCCCGACGCGGGGCGCCGCTTCCGGCGGCGGCATTTCAACGGCCCTGAATGTCTTGACCGGCGCTCTCGTAAACAAGCCCGACCACGCCTACGGCAACGGCGCCCCCATCAACGCCATCCTCATGAGCAACGGCGATGCCATCGCCTTGGGGAGCACGCCGCTGGCCGGGCCGGCGCCGGACACGGACAGCATCGGCAATATCTCTTTCACACGTTCCAACGAAGAGCTGACTCCAACGGGCGCCTCGGCATCCATCGTCCTGAACCTGCCGCTGGGCCTCAGCCTATCGAGCAGCACGGGGAACCATTTGACAACGAGCCAGGCCTCGCTCGGCACGCTGAATTTGGACGGCAACCTGCAACCGACTGACACGGCCCTGACCATCTCCGGGCCGACTTATGTCATCGAGGAGACGCTGCCATTCTGGTTTGCGGCGCCAGCAGTCACCTGGCAGGTCCACAGCGGCCAGATTGTCATGAACCCGACAGGGGGCACTTTCGTGCGGCAACAAGAGGACGATCTCCTGACAGCCGCGGCGCCCGGCTTGGTCGAGCCTAACACCGCAAACCGAATCTCGAACGACGGCTATTTGCGCGGCTCGAGCTTGGCAAGTGCTTCGCTGGTTGTCGCGGCGGACACCAATGGGGCTGCGCTCATCACGGCGCAACTGGCCCTGAACCCGCCGGAGTTGCGCCCGCATTTTCCTTACACCTCGAATGCCCCCGGCGCCCAGATTCCCACCGGCTCCGGCTTGCTTGCCATCACGAATAACCTGGCCGACCCCGCCAGCTACCTGACGGTGGGATTGGTCCCGGTGCTTTACGGGCGCGATTGCGTCTATACCAACTGCACCGCGGGGCGAACCGGACCGGCGGAATTGGATTTCACGCCGGCAACCGGGCAACTGAACTTCACGCCGGACGGCGGATTGCTGGGTTTCGGCTCTGTGCCGGCGGCGACGCTGCAATGGGGCTATGCAGCCGGCGGCAATTTCGCGCAACAAGCCGGACTGGTCGCCGCGGGCGCGTTTTGCATGGCAGGCACGTTCCTGCACTCGGACCAGACCAGCGCGCCCGACCCCCAACGCGCCGCCGTGCTGCTCTTCTCCGGTTTTGGCGATGCCGCGGACCCTTCGTATTTCGAGCGGCCGTGGGACACGAACTACAGCCAGGGGCTTGCGAATTACGCGGGCTTGAACTTCCGTTCGCCGGCCCAGGGCCAGAGCTACATCGGGCAGAGCGACAGCGGTCCGTATGCGCTGGACCCGGTCTCGAAGTACTATGTTCGCTTTGGCGGAGTCAGCGGCATTCACCAGGCCCAGGCCGGCTCGTTTCCCAGCGGGATGAGCCTCTACGGCTACGCGTTCACATTTACTGATTTTGGCCTCTCCTACCTCGACGGCCAAAACCAGGAGTCCGTCACCACCGGCGCTGTGGCCTTCCCGCCGCAGCCGGCCGGGTTCACACAGCCTTTCGATCGGATGACCTTGACCTGCCGCGGCGATCTGCTTTCAGCCACGGTCCCTGCCGGGAGCGGCGTGGACCACCTGGCGTATTGGAACGTGGATTTCACGCCGTTGAGCATTGATTTCCACCCCACAAACAACGACGTGTGCGGCAACTCGCCCCGGTTTCTCGCGATGGCCGCGGAAATCAAGCTGCCCTTTATCCCGCAAGCCCTCCATGCCACACTCGGCTTTCTGACCAACGGCAATCTGGTCACCGTCTCGGACAACGTGACCAACGTGGATTCGCGCTTCGTGGTGCCCGGGCAGCTTTCCCTACAAGGGCCTGGCAACACGATGTTCACCTTGTCCACGTGCGCTGAGGGCTACTTCAACAACTGGGCCACGCCTGGGGCCGCCGCGCTCCCTTCGGGCTTCTTCAACCTGGCGGGCAAACTGGCGACGCCGTTTTTCGGCGACATCAAGGTTCATCTCCACGTCACGCCGATAACCGCCACCAACGCGCAGATCGACATCATGGGCGGCTGGCCCGCGCCGGGGTCCCCGGCGCCCGACCAGGGCTGGGGCATCAATAACAGCAATTTCTTCAACATGGTGAATTTCGACCCGCACTCCGACGGCTGGCCGCAGGGGATGGACATCGCCGCTTACCGGAATTCGCCCAACACACAGTACCGGCCCCGCGCGCAGAAGGACTGGATGGGAGTGGCGACGTTTGACTACCCGTTGAAGTGGGACGGCGCCTTGCGCCGTTTCGAGGGTTTCCTCCCCAACGCCCCGGTCCAACTGCCGATAATCAACGTTGACAGCCGCCTCAAGGAGTTGGCGCCCGGCAAGGTTGACTTCGACTTCGCGCAGGACATCAGCGTGCAATTGCCGCAAATCAAGGTCCTCGATTTCGTGAACGACGCGCTCGACGGCGACATAGGTCCTCTCCAGTCGGTCTCCAACGCCGTTTACGGCGTTTTGAGCCAAGCCCTGGACGTGACCGGCCTCAACGAGTTGCAAGCCGCGTTGCGCGAAGACGCACAGACCTTCTTCAATCCGATCCTGGCCAACGCGATCGATCCGCGAATGCAGCCGCTCCTGGCGCAAATGGCCGCTCATTCGCAGGCGAACGTGCCGCTTTTTCTCCAGCAAGTCTATGGTGACATCACCGCCCCGACGGGACCGCTCGCCACGGGCATCACCACCCTCAACAATATTACCAATCAGGCGAGCAGCGTGGTGCTCACGCTGGACAAGACGCTCACGGACGTGCTAGCCACCGCCGGCCTGCTCGACAGGATACTCGCCAAAGACCCCGCCTCCGGGCAACGCCAGGCGGTCACAAAAATCGTCGAGCAACTGGTCCACGACCAAAGCGGCGCACTGAATATCGTCGCGAGCCTCACTGACGATGAGATCAACCCGCTCCTGGCAGACATCGATTCCACGCTTGCTGAGATTCAGTCTGACATCGAGGATGCAAGCAATCAAGTAGCCCAGGTGAAGGCGCAGTTGGACGACACCTCCGGCGAATTCAACCAGGCCCTGGCTTCGGTGCTTGCCGATGGCACCGAACTGAAAGGCGTTCTACAAGCCGCGGCGGCAAATGTAACTAATTACCTGGCTGGCGCGCTCACGCCGGCCGGCGATCTCTTCACGGCCAACCCGGCCGCCGTGCAGCAGGCCATCCGCCAGCAGATCGTCACCGCTTTCCTCTCCTCGGTCCTGACGGCGAACTACCAAACGGCCTTCCGGCAATTCCTGGGCGACGACAATGTGCTGCTGGATCAGCTCATGAACGTCTTGTTCGATCAGATCAACAGCACCATCCGCAACGCGCTGGTCGACGCGATTTCCGGAGCGACGGATGGCATCCCGGAGGCCATGAAGGGAGCCGGCCTCCTGGGCGGCAACCTGTTCTCGGCAAAAATCCGCGGGGCGCCCACCTTCGACGGCGATTCCCTGCGGGACATCCATCTCAATGCCGACATGCAGATGAACATGCCGGACAAGATGAGCTTCAGCGCCTATATGGACATTGCGGAGTTGACCTCTCAATCCGCGCCCGTGGCCTGTGTCCCGAACGGCGACCCGGCGGTGGAGATTACGCTGGGCGCCAAGAACGTCCCGCTCGGTTGGGGGGGCGCCGACGGGCAATCGCTCACACTCTCGGCGGAGGCCCGCTGGACCCTGCAAGGAGACCCGGCCATGGGGCAGGCGGTTTCGGTCATCGGCCTGGGCGGGTCGCTGGTCATCGGCGGCGGGGTGAGTTTTGAAGGCGTCTCGCTCAAGGAGTTGGGGGCCACCCTGGCCGTCGGCGCAAACGAGCTGTACTTTGCCACCAAGGTGGATTGCACGGTGCCGATTGTCGTGCCCGTGGACATGCAGGCCGGCCTGTTCGTCGGGCAGGCCTGCACCCTTGACCCGCTCAAGTTCGTCGACCCTGATGTCGAGCAGGTCCTGGTCAACAGCCAGGTGCCTTTCAGCGGGGTTTACGTGGAATTCGGCGGCGGGCTTTCGCTCTCGGAAATACTGGGCTACAGCAGCGCCGGTTGCGTCCTGGACCTCAGGGCATCCATTACCACGGCCTACTATTGGCAGGGCGGCGCCAGCTTCGGCACTATCGGCGGGCGCCAAAAAATGGCGGTGGACGCCTCGCTTTTCTGTGCCTTGAACGGCCATGCCGATTGGGCAGGCTTGTTCGCCCTGGACAGCGCGACCCACGCGTTAACGGTTGGAGGCGAAGCCAATGTCTGCGGCAGCATCGGCCCCTGCCCGGTCTGCTTCAGCGGCTGCAAGGGCGTCACCGTCGTCGGCACCGCATCTCCTCAGGGCCTTCATTATGCCGTCCATTGGTAAAGAGCGTGAATCATGAGATTTGTAAAGCCTATCGTTGGCCTCATCCTGGTCCTGGCGGCCGGCGCCTCTGCCCAACCGCTGCCCAACCTGGTCTTCACTTTGGGCACGACCATCCAGGACTCCGGCCAGCAGAACTGGTCCTACGTTGTCCTGGGTTCTCCGCAGGCGGCGCTCCTGGCCGGAAGGCGGCTTGCAGTGTATGGCAAGACGGGCCTCCCTGCCGACCCTGGTTCATTCAGCCTGCGCGGCACGCTCTTCCAGCAAACCGATGCGGCGGCGGTCGGCACTCTGCTGAATCAGTCCGTCTCCCTGGGCGAGGATTTGGGAGTGTTAAGCGACCTGCTGGATACGGCCTTTCAAACCGTGCCAGGCATCGGCGCGATGCCGCTAGCCCAAAAGGTGATCGCGGCATTCCATGTCGCCGCCAGCGATCCCGGCTCCATGTCTGAGCTGATGATCCTTGCCCACCTGCACCCGGGGCTCAACCTCTGCTCAGGCCAGGCCTTCGCAGAGGCAATCAACGCCGTCACGACGTACGAGGTGAGAGAGGTGGACCCGGCCAGCGGGGCGGCCGGAGATGTCATCGGACGAGTGACGATTACGCCGGGCGCTCCCGTGGTCTTGCCGGCGCCGGGCTTCCCTTTCCAGGTGGTGACCAATGCGCCCAGCGATCATCTGCGCATCCGCCTGCGATGGGGGACGCCGGACGAGTTGCGGCGGCTCTCGCTCCTGCAATTCGGGTTCAACGTCTGGCGCATCGCCCTTGCGGACGCCCAGGCGGGCCACTACGATGTCACCCCGCCCGCCCCGGCCGATCTCTCCAAGCCGGCCTTCAAGCGGGTCAATTCGTTTCCGGTCGTCGCCACGACCGATTACGCCCCCTTGCCCGGTCCCGGCGGGCCGGACGACCCCACAGACCGCACGACCTACTTCTTCTCCGATAGCAATGGACACTCGCCCGGCAGCGCGCACTTCCCACCGGGGCAAGTTCCCCCGGGATACCTGGCGCCCCCTTTCAATGACGGCGACCAGTTCTACTATTTCATCACCGCGCGCGACATCCTGGGGCGCGACGGCCTGGTTTCGCCGGGCGGCTTGGCCACCGCAAGCCGCAAGATGCCGCCGCCGGCGCCGGCCAAGTTGAGCGTGCTCAATACCGTGCAGGCGGCCCAACCGCGGTTGCTCGTCCGCTGGGCGCAGGACACTAACATAAATGATATGGTCGCCGAATACTGGGTTTATCGCTGGCCCAATCCATCCATGGCCCTGGTCAACGACGCCACTCCGTCCAATTACGTTGCGGGCATCGCCCCGCAGGTTGCCCAGACCAATTTCGGGTTTCTGCTCGACACAGCCCTCGGCGGGCCGGGGCCGAGCAACTACTGGTACACCGTGCGCGCCGTCAGCCAGAGCGCCGGCGGGCTCCTGTTCTCCCCAAACAGCGCGCCGGCCTCCGCTGTCCTGCGCCAGCGTGATGCGCCCCGCGCCACCACGGGCCAATTGGTTGGCAGTTGCGGCACCCCCATCGCCGCCTTCGCGC